>JAEEGL011091296.1_pt1 | contig 22614 bp, 35 predicted proteins | sample 9134231 | NCBI WGS metagenome assembly JAEEGL01 (sample SAMN16246548, study PRJNA631951) | gut metagenome | biome: gut microbiome; feature: rumen; material: fiber-attached | host: Bos | place: Iran: Karaj | collected 2018-10
AAGACCATTCAAATTTCAAGAATTTTGTAAAGACTATTGTAGTAGAATCTTTGTTTTGAGTTAAAGGAGTGTAGAAGGAATGAAAATTAATAATTATCATCCTCCTAAAAGTAGTTTCTTGTCTATTAATAAAGATATGAGGTTACTTATTGATAAGTTTTTAGCAAATGATAGATTATGTAAATTATTATATTATACAGATCGTAATGCTTTAGATAAACCAAAACTTACTGATGATGAGAAAATTGGAATGTTTGGATAGAATTTAAAAATTGTTCCAAAGCTTTATGTAGATGGTTCAGTTTTAAATTATATCATTATCAATTTTGATAATTTTGTTGAAAGTAGCAATCCAGAATTTAGAGATAATATTATTGAATTTGATATTATTTGTCATTTTGACTAGTGGCAACTTAAGGATTTTGATTTACGCCCTTATCGTATTGCGGCAGAGATTGATTCAATGTTGAATCAACAAAAATTAACAGGTATTGGTGAAATCGAATTTCTTGGAGCTAATCAAATTCTTCTCACTGACGAATTTGCTGGTGTTTGTTTAATGTATAGAACTTATCATGGAGAAGAGGATAAGAAAAAGATGCCTAACCCTGCTGATTAGGAAAAATTTGAGCAAGAATTTAAAGAAATGATTCAAGCTCAACAAGAAGCAGAGAAGGAATATCCAGATGGATTATAGGCTAGCCTTATTAAGCGGGATTGATATCCCGATTCCAGAATGTTAGTTAATAGTACATCCTCCTTCTATCAAAGAAATTGCTTTAATTGGAGATAAAGATTTTTTTATAGGTGTCCAATGCTTATGTATATATAAATCAATGTTCGTTGAGGACAAAAATGCTTTATCTAATATAAATAATTTTCAAGTATTTATGATGATAATGCAAGAAAAAGAAGCAAAAGATAAGAAAATAGCAACTCAAAAAGTATTAACTTTAATTTTTCCAGAGTATAAAGTTTTATTTACTCCTAATTCTTTATTATTTCAAAAAGAAAGTGAAACTATTATTGTTGATAGTAATAATTTTGAGCTATTTCAAGAAGTTTTGCGACAAATTTTTTGTATGAAAAATGCTCCTATGGATTAGACAGCTTTTAACCCATAGGGAGAAAAAGCAAGAGAAATTGCGAAAAAGCTACAACGTGGTAGAGACCGCATAGCAGCTGAACGCAACGATGCTAACTCTAGTATATTTACTCAATATGTGTCTACATTATCAATTGGATTGAGAATTCCATTATAGTAGATGCTTGAATTAACTATGTTCTAGTTATATGATTTACTTGAACGATATATGCTATGGGTTAATTGGGATTTAGATGTCAGAACGCGTCTTGCTGGAGGAAAGCCAGATGACAAACCTGACAACTGGATGAAAAATATTCATTAAAATAAGGAGGAAAAAACACTATGAAATTTGGTGTTCGTGAGATTTGCGATGTTGTTTTCCGTGCGAAAGCTCGTCAGCAAGTTGGTAACAAGATTTTTTATAAGAATGAACCTGTTATTTATTTTGATACTTTAAAGACCTCCAGCCTCGAAGGCGCTGCTACTACTGTTTATGCTCAAGGCGGCCGTGGTAACTCTCGTCTCGTTGCTTGGGAAGGTGAACGTACTGTTACCTTCACTATGGAAGATGCTCTTATCTCTCCTGAAGGTTTCATGATTCTTTCTGGTGCTGGTCTTATTGAGGCTAGTGATGGAAAGCCAATTTATCAACATATGACTGAGACTATTGATAAGTCTGATATTAGTCCAATTAGTGAAGATAGTACTTCTTTTACTGTTCCACTTTCAAATGAGCCTTATCTTCCTGCTGAAGAGGGAGATAATTTTGCTTATGTAATGTTTATGCGTGATGGTGAAATTATTACCGAACCTTACATTCCTGAGCATGGTGATGTTTCTGAAGGCGAAGATGGAAAATGGACTTTAACTATTCAAAACCATCCTTGCTATGATGATGCAACTCATCTTACAGATGAGCCACAATATGTAATTGGACCTCTTGGTGAGATTCGTTTTGACAGTGTACTCGTTGATTATTATACTCCTCGTCGTGCAGCTGCAAAACAAATTGAGATTACTCCTGATAAGTTTGGTGGCAACTATTATGTTGAGGCTTCTACTTTATTCCGTGACACTAACGGTGTAGATATGCCTGCTGAATTTATTATTCCTAATGCAAAGATTCAGTCTAACTTCACTTTCACAATGGCATCTTCTGGTGATCCTTCTAGCTTCACCTTTACAATGGATGCTTTCCCAGACTATACTCGTTTTGATCATAGTAAGAAAGTACTTGCTGCTATTCAAATCATTGAAGAGGCTGGTTCTCAAGATCTTCACCGTGGCGCAACTCCAAATGGTGATTATGATGCTTCTGGTGTCCAAGAAGGTATTGATCCTCATGAGGATCTCCTTTCAGATCGTCTTAGCAATGCCAACGGTTAATTTAAATTTATTAAAGGGAAAGAGATTTAATAGTCTCTTTCCCTTTTTTGTTTTATAATTTGAGAAGAAGGTGAAATAGTGTTATGGTAGAGAATATTGATATTAAAGATATAGAAGAGTTATTAACTTTAGATTATAGTAATGGGACAGATGAATATAAAGCTTAGAAAATTATAGCATGGTCACAAAAAATTATATAGTGGTTAATTGAAGCACGTGCTCTTGTTGCTTAGAATAGTAGTGTAGCAGAAAAATTAACTCAAACTGCTTAGAATTTATTATCTAAACAAAATCAAAAATCGATTGAAACAACACTTATAAATGCTTATAAGATGAGAAAATTATCTAAAAATCAATTGATTAATACAGAAAGATTGATAGTGAGAGGATATACTTTATTAAATATTATTGGTGAAAGTATTCGTGGAGAGTAGATTTTATATTCATTAACTATTAATGTAGATGGGACAGCTATTAGTCAAGGAGTCGCTGGAAAGGTATATACAATTCAAGTTCCATTATCGCAATTTCTTAAATTTGTTAAAATACAAGATTCAACTAGATTAGTATTACATTCTTCTAGTGCTATTAATTCTATTATACAAGCTATGGACTCAGAAAATAAACCAATTCAAGAAATTTGGACATAGGAAAAAATAAATAATTTTGCTATATTTGCGGCATAGGGCCGAGGAGTAGAAAAAAGATGGAAAAAAGTTAATGAAGGTAATTTATTGGAAGCTTTTTTTCGTTTTATGCAAGATGGGAATACTGTTGGATATTATAGTTATGATCAATCATATTGGGGTAAAATAGGTCATGCCATGAAGATGACAATGAAAAATCCTGATCCGTTTTGGGTTGGAGGAGATATTAATAATATTCAAGTAAAAGGATTAAAAGCTTCTATAACTAATTTGGGCACTATTATTAGTGCATTTAGTTAGCTGTTATAGATTTTATAGCAGGATGCAAGAGTTTATGAGGCTTTAAAGCCCTAGATTAAAAGTAAATTTTCTCCACAAATACAGGATATTGCTTCTAATAGTATTGAATAGACTTCAAAAGCATTAATAGATTTCTTTACCAGCAAAGTAAATAGAAATTAAAAAATTTTTTTTCAATATCTTGATTTTTTTAAAAAATTATGTTATAATAAATTATCTATAGAGAAAAAGGAGGCCACATAATTATGGCAAAAGTACCATATACAAAATTAGGTTTAACTAAAAATGATAAAAAAGAATTTTTAAAATGGGGAGATTAGACTATTGAAGTAAAACAATATCTCCCATTTCAAGATAAATTACAATTAATTCAACATATTGTAAATAATTCACTTGATGATAAAGGATATATTAATCCTTGTCGTTGTGATTTTTTTGAAAAACTTGAAATTTTTTATGCTTATACTAATATTAATTTCACAGAAAAACAAAAAGAAGATGAAAATAAACTTTTTGATTTATTAGTTGGTAGTGGATTAATGAAGCAAGTATTAGATTTAATTCCAGAAGAAGAATTAAATTCTATTTTAGTTAGTGTGCGTCAATTAATTGATTCTATTTATGAATATCGCAATTCTGCTCGCGGAATTATGGAAATGATTACAAGTGATTATGATAATTTAGAATTGGATGCTGAAAAACTTCAAAAAGAGATTGGTGATCCAGAAAATTTACAATTACTTCGTGCTATATTAGAAAAATTGGGAGCTTAATAGAGTTGGTTGATTTAGATTAATATATCTATTTATATTTTTAAATGTAAATAGGAATAAGCCCTTGTGCGGATAATTTATTCCGTACAAGGGCTTTATTTTATTTTTTGCAAAAAATAAAACGATTAATATGAGAGAAAGGAGATTTATATGGCTGATAGATCAATCACCGTGTCATTAGATTTTATTGCTAATACTAATTAGGCCGAAAATGCTTTAAGAAATTTATAGATTAGTTTACAAAGTATTAGTAATATGTCTACAATAGGGCAAGATGCTCGAATGGCTAAAAACATTGAAGAGGCATCTGCAGCCGCCATGAAACTTAGAAATAATCTATAGGCAGCTTTTGATTAGAAAACTGGTAGTTTAAATTTATCTAAGTTAAATGAAGAAATGGCTAAATCCGGTATGTCTGCTGAAAAATATCGCAAAACATTATCAGCAATTGGTCCATAGGGGCGTCAAGCTTTTATGGAATTAGCAAATGCTGTTGTTGCTTCTGAGACCCCATTAAGACAAACCACTGGATTAGTTGATAAATTATGGGATTCTTTAAAAAGAACTGCTGGATGGCAATTATCTTCTACTATGATTCATGGGTTCATGGGTGCTGTATAGTCTGCTTATGGATATGCTCAAAATTTAAATCAATCATTAAATAATATTCGTATTGTTACAGGATAGAGCACTGAATAGATGGCTCAATTTGCTGAATAGGCAAATAAAGCTGCGAAATCTTTAAGTAGTACAACTTTAGATTATACAGATGCTGCACTTATCTACTACCAATAGGGTATTAGAGATGAATCTGAAATTGCTGAACGCACCGATGCCACGATTAAATTAGCAAATGTATCTCGTTAGTCAGCCGAAGAAGTATCTAGTTAGATGACTGCTATTTGGAATAACTTTGCAGATGGTAGTCATACATTAGAATATTATGCTGATGTTATTACTAAATTAGGTGCTACAACTGCTTCTAGTTCTCAAGAAATTGCTGGCGGTATGGAAAAATTTGCGGCAGTCGCTGAAACTGTAGGATTAAGTTATGAGTATGCAGCTTCTGCTCTTGCTACTGTAGTTGCTACTACACGTTAGAGTGAAGATACTGTTGGTACTGGTTTAAGAACTATTTTTAGTCGTTTAGAAGGCTTAAAATTAGGAGATACTCTTGAAGATGGTACGGATTTAAATAAATATTCACAAGCATTAGCTACTGTTGGAGTTAATATTAAAGATGCAAGCGGTAATTTAAAAGATATGGATACCATTCTTGATGAAACTGCTGCTAAATGGGATACTTTAGATCAAGCTCAAAAAGTTGCTTTTGCTACTACCGTTGGTGGTGTTCGTCAATATACTAACTTAATTGCATTATTAGATAACTGGGATATGATGCAAGAAAATGTTACTAATGCTTTAGGTTCAGAAGGAACATTACAAGAATAGCAAGAAATTTATGCTGAATCTTGGGAAGCAGCTGGAAAAAGGGTGCGTGCTGCGGCTGAAGCTATTTATAGTGATTTATTAAAAGATGATTTTTTTATTGATATTACTAAATTATTTGCTGGATTTTTAGAAACTATTGATTAGTTAATTGATGCATTTGGAGGCCTTGGTGGAACCTTACCATTAATTTTAACTTTAATGAATAAAATTTTTGGAGAAAAAATGTAGGCAGGAGCTTAGAGATTAGTTGAAAATCTTTATTATTCTACTGAAAAAGGTAAACAAGAAAGAGCTGCTAAAGATGCTTAGACGAAAACTGATTTTATTAATTAGACTGCTGCTATGGCAAGGACTGGGACTGGATCTAAAGAAGGAGAAGCAGCTGCTATTGGGTATACAAAAATTGCTTCTCTTTAGATGGAAATGGTGCAAAATGCTAAAAATTTAACTGAAGCTGAAAGACAATCTTATTAGATGAATATTGACCGTTTAACTGCATTAACAAAATAGACTGCTGAATTAGGTCGTTAGGCAGATGCTTTAAATCGTGTAAAAGATATGGAGCGTTTAGATGTTGTAACAGGAGCAGATTACGCTGATGCTCATGAAGGTTATAATGTAAATGCTATAAAACAAACTGCCGGAATGGATATGAGTTTTCAGCGTGGAGAACAAATTAATAAAGTTGATCCTGGTTCTTATGAAATTATGGCTCGTACATTAGAATAGTTAGCAGGATTAGAAGAAGGTACTATTACTAAAACAAATCAACTAGCAGAAGAATTTAATAAATTATCTAATATTTAGAAATAGTTTACAGGCAATTTTGAACAAGATTTATAGATATTTGAATAGTATAATACTCAAGTAGGCCAATTATAGGGAGTAATTGATCGTTTAAATTAGAGTGAAAGTACTATTGATGATAATTTAAAACCAGGGACTGAAGCTTTTAAATAGGCACAAGAAGTAATTAAATAGTTTAAACAAGAAATTGAAGGAATCACAGGAGAAAAAATAGCTATTCGTCCAGGAGCTATAAAATCTGTAGAAGGATTAACAAATGCTTATGATAAACTAATTGTCACTGCAAGAACCGCCTAGGAATCTGCTGGTAAAAATGGAAAATAGTTTGGTGACCTTATGGAGCGTATGTATGGAGCTTCAAAAATGTAGGAATATGGTAAAAATGTTCGTAATGTGGCTTAGGCAGAACAATCAGCAGCTTAGGCAGCAGAAGGATTAAAAACTGCTGAAGAAGGAGTCGCCCAAGGGGCATAGGCTGCTGGATAGGCTGCTATAACGACTAGTTAGAAAATTTCTAATATGTTAGGAGCTTTAAGTGGATTTGGCCAAGCTGCTATGAATATTTCTATGTTTATAAGTTCAATTAAAGGGTTAGCAAATGCTTTTACTGCTCCTGATATGTCTCCCTGGGAAAGATTATCAAGTATTATGATGTCTTTAGGAATGTTAATTCCTGCTACTCTTAGTGTTGTTAATAATTTAAAAACTGGTTATTATGCTTTAGCAGCAGCAACATCCATATTAAATGCTGAAGAATTAACCAATATAGCAACAAAAAAAGAAGATATAGCTACAACAATTTCTCAAGCTTTAAGTAGTGGTAAGTTGGCTACTGCAAAAGGAAAAGAAGAATTAATAACTAAATTAGTAACTTTTGGATTAGGTGAAGAGACTGCGGCAAAAATAGTTGATACAGCTGCTACTGAAGGTTTAACAGCGGCGATGAAACTATTAAATATTGAGCTATTATCAATGTTAAAACTTATTCTTCCATATATTGCCATAGCTGCAGCTGTTGGTTTAGCTATTTTTGGAATAGTAAAAGGTTTTTAGATGATGAAAGAGTCTTCTCCAGAAGCATAGTTAGAACGACAAAAAAATGTCACAGAAGATTTAGGAAAAGTTTATGCCGAAACAAAGAATAAAGCAGATGAATTAAATGATACCATTTCTAAATTTAAAGATAATGAAAAAGCTTTTGATAATTTAGTAAAAGGTTCAGAAGAATTTAATAATAAATTAAAAGAAAATAAAGAACTTGCAGATAAACTTATTGATGCAGCAAATTTATTAGCAGGTGAAGATTTTACTTATGATAATAATGGAGTTTTTCATTTAACTTCTTCTGGTAAAGAAAAAGTGAGTGAAGCATAGAAAGAAACTGAGAAAAAAGTTGCTTAGGCAAGCGCCGCTTAGACAGCAGGATAGGCTATAGCAAATATAAATACTAGTACTTAGGCAATTAATACTGCAGGTGGATCAAAAGGTATTAATGGAAATGCTACTAGTTCAAACAGTGAATATTATTAGGGCGATGACTATATTAGATCTTATCAAACTTTATATACTAATATGGCTGAACGTGGAGAAGATAATCTTAAGCATCTTGATGCATTTAATAAAATGGTAACTGAAGCTGGAGTAGATACTTTTGAAGAATTAGAAATTTGGATGAAAGACAATGCTGATAAAGTAACTAAAGGGGCTCAATCCTATTTTAATGCTTTAAAAGATGCAAATAAGACCGGGACATTAAATACTACTACTTTAAATGAATTAGCAACAAATGGAATATAGGGGCAAAATTGGAATGATTATAAAGCTGTTACAATGGCAAATAGAAATGCAGAAACTGCAAAAACTTAGGCAGATTCTTAGATTTTAAATGCATTTACTTAGATAGATCCAAAAATTGCCGGTTAGGCTAATGTTGCTGCTGAAGGCTTGGCTGATGGCTTAAGTGAAATTGTTCAACCTTTTATTACAAAAGCAAAAGAAGGATTACCAGAAGCAGAAGCAGATATTAGAAAAATGTATGCTGAGTTATTAAATGTGAATGTAGATGACGTAAAAGATGTCCCATTAGAGGAAATGAAAGATACGTTAGCAATAAGCTTGGCTACACAAATGCCAGAAGTTGCTTAGGCTATTTCTGATAAAATTAAAGAAAATATTCAGAACAGCGGTTTTCTTGATAATGCTATGGATGAAGCTGGAATAAATAATTTAAGTGATAAAGATAAAGGAGTCTTTCAGGAAGCTGCTTTATAGGTAACTGATTGGTCTAGTGAAGAATAGTTATTAGCATTTTAGGAAACTCTTTCTTAGTTAGGGATGAATATTCCTTTAGAATAGTTAAAAGCTTTTGCGGATGCTTTGCTTTAGGTTGGAGATGCAGCTTCAACTTCTAATCCATTAATAGAAGGGCAAGAAAAGGTTGATTAGGCGTAGGAGAATTATGATAATACTGTAGCAGCAGGACGAAATAAATTAGATGGTGAGACTCAAGAAGAATATGCTGCAAGAGTATCAGCGGCTGCTCAAGAGTTAGCTAGAGCAAAAGATGAATTAGATGCTACTTTAAATTCAACTTTAGAAAGTGAAGCTGGAAAATATGGTATTGATCCAGATTATTTAAAAGAATTAGGAGATAATTTTCAAGACATTAATGAAGAGATTGCTGAAAATGAAGGAATGCTTCGAGCTGATGCTGAAGCAGCAAGAGATGCTGCAGTTCGTTATGGACGATTATAGACAGGTCTTGATGATTTAAGAGATAATTATAAAAAATATACAGATATTATAGAGGCTGCTACTAAAGCTACAGATAAAAATAGCAAAGCTGATTTATAGAGAAATAAAGAATTTAAAAATTTATAGAAATCTTTAGCAAATGTTTTAAATGTATCAGAAGATCTTGTAGATGCTGATTTTATGGCAAATCTCGATCCTAAAGATCTAGAAAAATTAGCAGCCGGTGGAGATGAAGCTGAAGCAGCATTACAAAGAATAAGAGACTCATTTATTGATGCTTAGGCTGCTGAAATGGGATTATCTGGCATGTCAGAATAGTTAAAAGGTGAACTGGCCGGTTTAGCAGATGGATAGGTTATTGATTTAGATAATAGTCCAGCATTATAGGCTATGCTTGAAGCTTGGGTCTAGGCTGGATTAACAGCAGATGACATTGAAGCAAGATTATCTGGCATGGGGATTGATTGTGATGTAAGTCCCTTTGAAGCCTCAATGGCTGATGCTGTTGCTGCTTCTGCTGCGGCCGGAGATGCAATTATTGCTAATGCTTCTATTGACGCTGAAGCTCATACTATGACTGTTGATTCAACTGATACAAAAGAAGATGGTGCTTTTTCAGAAATTATTACAACAGATGTTGTTAAATCTGAAGGAGATTAGGTATTAGAAACTGGTGGAGCAGATACAAAACCAATTACCCAATAGGTTACCGCTTTTACAAAACAAGTTATTCCAGAAACAATCCCTATTGAAGAACAAAAATCAACCTCTGTTACTGGTGTTAAATTATCTAATATGCACAAATCTGCTGGTGGCGGAATAAGTTCGTCTAATAAAACTTCCGGCGGCGGCGGAGGTGGAGGCGGCGGAGGTGGAGGCGGCTCTAAGAAATCAAAAGATGCCCCTAAAGCCGACCGTGGAACTCGTTATCATAATATTTCTCGTCGTCAATCAAATGTTTCTCGTTAGCAAACAGAAAATAATCGCCGTAAAGATAGAGCTTTTGGTAAAGCATAGGTTGAATTATCAAGAGAAGATTTAGAGCTACAAAAGAAAAAAATTACACTTCAAGAAGAATATGTAAAAGAAATTTCAAAAAATTTAAAAGACGATCGTGAAGAAATGAAAAAGCAATTTGAGGCTTTACAACTTCCAATTAATTTTAAATTTGATGAAGATGGCGAAATTGAAAATTATCAAGAAATTATTGATGCTTTATTTGAAAAAGAAAAGGCATTAGTTGAATAGTATAATTCTGGCGGTCTTGATGATGAAGCTTTTGATGAAGCCAAGAAAAAATTAGACGAGGCTAAAGAAGCATTAGGAAATTATGAAGAAACTCTTGAATTACAAAAAGATGAACTTTAGACTTTAGAAGAATATATGGAAGAACTTTCTGATAAAGCATTAGAATTAACTCAAATTAAATTTGAGCTTAATATGTCAATTATTGAAGATCAACTTGAATGGTTAGATTATTCATTGTCTGAAATTGAAGATGATGCCTATAGTGCTGCTAAAGCTATAGCTCTTATGGGTGAATAGACTAGTTAGTATTTAAAACAAGGTGATATTGCGAGAACTTCTATTACTGAAATTCTTGGACGACACGGCGTTAACTCAATAGAAGAATTAAATGGTTTATCTGATTCTCAAATTGAAGCTCTTGGTTTTAATAAAAATGAAATTGAGGATTTAAAAAAATATCGTAGTCAATTATATGAATCAAATCAAGCATTATTAGAAATGCGTCGTACTATTACTGACAAAGTATTAGATACTTTTGATTTCTTTAATGAAAAAGTATAGAAATCTTATGAAGAATTTGATAAATATAATGATATTTTAGAATCATATAATAATATTGTTGATTTGTTAGGGACAAAAACTGATGCTGCTACTAGAAGATTAGTTAAAAGTATTCGAGATACATAGTTAAAGAATCTTCAAAATCAATCTGTTTCTGCTAAAGAAATTTATGAGGGTGCTCTTGCTAATTATGACTTAGCAGAGAAACAATATAATGACGCTGTTGCTAAATATGGTGCCAATAGTGAAGAAGCTTAGAAAATGAAAGAAATTTTGGATTAGGCAGGCGACGCACGTGATGAGGCATATGCTGAATGGTTAAGTGCTTTTGAAGCAAGTTTAGAAAAAGCTCGTGAAATTTTTGAAGCAGAAATGGAAGAATTACAACGAGATTTTGAATAGGCTTTAACTGGTATCTATGGCACATTTGACCTCTTTGATGCAGCATATGAACGTGCCAAAGAATTACGTGACAATTATGTACCTGAATATGAAAAGATTTATGAATTAAATAAATTAAATCGTGATATTTAGAAAGAAATTGATAATTCTAGTAGTTTACGAGATAAAAAAGCATTACGTTAGTTACAAGAAGAAATTAATCGTAAACAAGAAGCAGGTGTTCAACTTAGTAAATATGAAGTTGAAGAAATGCGTAAAAAGTTTGAGCTTGAATAGGCTCGAATGAATCTTGAGGATGCTCGTAATAATAAGAGTGAAGTTCGTTTAACTCGTGATGCTAATGGTAATTGGGGTTATGTATATACTGCTTCTGAGGATAAAGTTGCTGATGCTGAGTAGAAATATGAAGATGCTCTTTATCAATATTAGAAATTATCTGATGATTATGTTAATGAATTAGAAGAAAGATTAATGAATCTTCCTAAAAAGTATGAAGAAGCAATGATGAAAATTGCTATGGATCCTACTTTATCACCTGAGCAAAAATAGTAGTAGATTGACTTATTAATGAAATAGTTTGAAGAAGAATAGGGTTATATCAGTGGGCAATGGAATTTAGTTACTACAAATTTAAATGATACTTTAGGGTTAATGAATTCTGTTTATGGTTAGGCTGGTAATTTAATTGATACATTACCAGAAACTATTTTTGGAGAAATGACTGGATATTAGACCATTGAAGAAGCTATTGGAGCCACTGCTACTGAAATATATAAAATGTATGATGGATGGCAAGAAAAAGAAGCTGAATATTAGCAAAATTAGCAAACCACCATGGATTAGAATTAGATGAATCTTGAAACTATTGGAAAAGAAGTTGAACGTGTTAATACTCTTACCGATACAGCAAAACAAAAAACTCAAGACTTTGTTAACGAATTTACAACTAATTTTGGAACAGTAATGAGTGAATTAGAAACTTGGGATCAAAAATATGGAGATATAATTAAATCTGCTATTGGAAAAAATAAAGAATTCATTGAGAGCTTAAATACAGTAATTGGGAAATTGGCTGTTATTGCTAGTTATGAAATGAAAGACCTTTATGATTATATAGATTATCTAACTGAAAAAGCTGGAAAAGGTGAAGATATCACAAAAGAAGATTGGGAAGGATTAGATAAAGTTAAAAATAAATATAGTGAAGATTTATTAAAAGAGGCAGCCTCTTTAGCTACTGGTGGTTATACTGGTGATTGGGGCGACGAAGGAAAAATTGCTATTTTACATGAAAAAGAATATGTGTTAAATGCTGATTTAACAGCACGTTTCTTTGATGCTCTAAAGACATTTTCATTAGTAGATCAATTTGTAAATGCAGAAAATTAGATATAGCAACAAAAATTATAGATACAAACTTTAGAAACATTAAATAATTATATTGATTAGTTAGCTGATCGTATGAATACTACTACTATTAATCCAAATGATTTTTCAACGTCTTTATTTAATAGTGGTAATTAGCAATTAGAACAAAATGTTCACATTGAAGCTTCATTCCCAAATGTTACTCAATCTAGTGAAATTGAAATGGCATTTGATAATTTAGTTAATAAAGCTTCTTAGTATGCTAATCGTAAAAATATGTCTTCTATGACTTTTGGAGACGCTTATATTAGTAAGTTTTAATAAAATAGGGGAAAGACTTAAAATAGGTCTTTCCCTATTTTTTATTTGTATAGGTCAATATACGATAATACATTTATTTCTTTTTTTATTATTATATAGAATTATGAGAAAAAGGAGCGAGATAGTATTATGCAAAATATTGATTATAGTGAAAATTTATTTCGTTCAATAGATACTATAGTCGCTGAACGAATAAAAAATTTACCATATGATACTACTCAATTAGTTGAGATTATTGATGATACAAATGCTAATGCGGGAATATATAAAGTAACCTCTAATCATTAGTTAGAAGAAATAGCATATGCTGATAATCCTACATATGAAAAAGGAGATAAAGTATATGTTTTAAATACAGCAGATAATTCACGTCGTTTTATTTTAGGTCTTTATTAGAGAAGTGATATAGGGCGAACTGATAGAATTATGTCTATTTTAAATGGTTCACTTATTTCTTTAAAAGATTTATTAGAAAAGCAGATACAAGATGGATTAGATGGTTTAGATGGAAAAATAGATGGATTAGATATTTATTTTGGTTTAACTGCTGATGGTATATTATCTCTTGTGGCGGCGAAAGAAGAAGGTCTTGCCACAATGATTCGTCAGACTGCTGATGAAATTCGTATGGAAGCAGAAAATACTTATGAAGGCTTAAATTCTAGTTTTTCTATAACAGCTGGTTAGATTAGAAGTGAAGTTCATGATTTAACGGCTGGACTTGAATCTAGCATCACTCAAACAGCTGGACAAATTAGAAGTGAAGTTCATGATTATTATAATGAATTAGAATCTAGTATTACATAGACAGCTGGACAAATTAGAAGTGAAGTCCATGATTATAAAAATGGCTTGGAATCTAGTATTACTCAAACTGCCGAAAGAATTGAGACTAATGTAGCAGATTTAAAAAATTAGATGGAAACATTAATTTCTCAAACTGCTTATGAGATTAGGAGCGAAGCTTTTGATATATAGAATGGGTTATATTCAGAAATTTCTCAAACAGCAGAAGAAATTAATTTTAAAGTTGAAGATGTTAATTAGGGTCTTTCTATTGTTTCTTAGACAGCGGCTGAAATTGATAGTAAAGTTATTGATTTAGAAGGAAATTTTTCAGATATATCTTAGACAGCAACTGCTATTACTTAGCGTGTTACTGATATGGAAGGAGATTTTTCTTTATTAGAACAAACTGCTAATTAGATAAGCAGCAGAGTAGAAGCAGTAGAAGGTAATTATTCAGAAATAATTCAAACAGCTGATGAAATTTCTAGTAGAGTTGAATCAATAGAAGGAAATTTTTCTGAAATAAAATAGACTGCTGATGAAATATCAAGCCGAGTAGAAACTGTAGAAGGTAATTATTCTTAGATTAGTTAGACAGCTGCAGAAATCTCTAGTAGAGTTGAAGATGTTGAAGGAAATTATTCTGAAATTGTTTAGAGCGTTAATGGAATTACTAGTACTGTTGAAGATTTAGGAAAAGATTTAAGGACACAAATTGAACAAACAGATGAAAAAATATCAGTGTTTGTTGAAAATGGTTTAGAAGGATATGCTACTACAGAATGGACTTCAAATCAAATTGCTTCAACAGTTTAGAGTATAGATGGGAAATATGGTTAGACAAAGTTAACTGTAGATGGATGGAAGGTTACTACTGATAGTGGAACAACAGAAATCAATGGAGCTAAAATAAAAACAGGGACAATTACAGCAGACCATATTGAAGCAAAAGAATTTAATATTGCAGTTAGTTCTACCAACTGGGGGACATCAGTTGGTTCTTTAGGATATGGAGAAGGAAACGATGGTAGTGGTACTCCAACTAAAGGAGTTATGTTAGCAGGTCCAGGTGGAGATAATTATCTTATTGCCACTAATGCTGGTATAAGAATGCAAAATGGTGATAATACTTAGTTTTATTGTGCTGGTAATAGTATAGTAGGAGATGCTGTTAATAATATTTATTTTAAGTCTACTGCTGGCTCTATTTTTTTAGAACGTGGAAATTTAATAGCACATGTAGCAGAAAATAGCGCTTATTTTGCTACTCCTAGTAGTAGATCTTACATTCGTTTAAAATTTCAAAATAAAACTGAAAATGGTGAAACTGTAAATAATGATGTTATTACTTTAAGTGCTCCTACGGTTGAACTAGGAGATGGAGGACCAGCAATCACATCTGATCGTAATAAGAAAAATAGTATTTCATATGATATGTCTAAATATGAAAATTTTTATAAAATGATTAAACCTGCTTTTTATAAAATGAATAATGGAACTAGTGATCGTTATCATATAGGATATGTATATCAAGATACTGAATCTGCTTTATTAAAAACTGGATTAACTAGCCAAGATTTTGCTGGATTAGTAAAAATGCATGATACAGATGGAGAATTATGGTGTGGTCTTCGTTATAACGAATTTATTGCTCTTAATACCTATATGATTCAAAAAACTCGTAAAGAATTAGAAGAAAAAGATAATAAAATTCAACAATTAGAAAATAAAATTGATGAATTAGAACAAAAATTAAACTTATTATTAGAAACTTTATCTTAAAGTTTTTATTTTTATATATAAAATTGAGTAAAAGGAGGAAAAATAATGGCAAGATTATATCCGCCAATTACAGAAGAAGCATTACCAGCTTTCTATTTGACTTATAATAGTAAAGGTGAAAAAGTTGGAGCTACTATAAAAATTAATTTTAATCTTAATCGTGCTGTTGCTAATAGTGAAATTAGTGGTATTGCTTTAAGATTAAAAACTATTTCAACAAATACTTTAGTAGTTAGTGAAAATTTAGCTGGTAATTTAAGTATAACTTCAAGTGTTGTATCTAAATCTGAAGGATATGCTATTTCTTATGATTTAGATACAGGAGTTTGTATTTTTACTATTACTAATGAATATAATCCAGAAGCTGTAGAAAAATTAAAAGTTGGACAATATTATAAAGCATAGATTGCTTTTGTAAATTAGAATGAAGTAATTGGCTATTGGTCTACAGTTGCTAGTATTAAATGTGTTGCTAAACCTACTATAAAAATAGCAAATTTTTAGTTTGATGATATAAATAGTTTTTCTAATGAAATTGTAGGAGAATATTGGCAAGATATTACAATGGGAGATTATACTGAAAAAGTATATTCTTATCGTTTTCAACTTTTTGATAAAGATGGAGAAACTATTTTAGAAGATACTGGAGATAAATTACATAATAGTAATAAAGATATAGAGAGCAATGCATCAGTAGATACCTATTATTGTTATCGAGATTTAGATGAAAATGAAATTTATTATATATAGTATCATGTAAAAACAATAAATGGATTAAATTTATCTACTCCTCGTTATCAGTTAATGAATATTGGTTCAATCCCTCCAGAATAGGATTTAAAATTAAATGTATTTAATGGTTTAGAAGAAAATTATTCAACAAAATTAAATTGGCGCCCCTGGGAAGAAGGAGTAATGGAGATCTCTTTAGATTTTGATTATGATGCTCCTGGGAAAAAATTAACAGGAAATTTTGTATTATTAAGAAGTTCTTCTAAAGATAATTTTGTTACTTGGCAAGAAGTGCGTAGATTTCGTTTAAATAATACTGAGCCATCATCTAAAATAATTTATGACTATACAATTGAACAAGGAATTAATTATAAATATGCTATATAGCAATATAACTTTTAGAAATTTTATTCTAATAAGTTATATCAAGTTAAAAACAGTATTAATAAATATAATAAAGATTTTGCTTAGTCAATAAAAGCTGATTTTGAAGATATGTTTTTATATGATGGGAAAAAATAGTTAAAAATTCGTTTTAATCCAAAAGTATCCTCTTTTAAAAATGATTTACAAGAACAAAAAATTGATACTATTGGTGGAAAATATCCATTTATTTTTAGAAATGGAATTGTATGTTATAAAGAATTTCCTATTTCAGGTTTAATTTCATTCCAAGAAGATAATGCTTTATTTTTTATTGATAATGAAGATTATAAGCAAATGAAGTTAGAACGATTTAGTATTCCATCAAATTAGCGATCTAGACGTGGTGGATATGAAGATTTTTATTATAAAGAATATAATGATGCAATTTAGTTTGCTAGTTTTCCTTTATACGTTAAACAATTAGTAAATATAAATAACTCAAATAATATTAATGGTCATGAAATTACTCATAGACAAGAGTTTGATGTAAATATTCAACAAGAAGAAAGATATATTCCTGTAGAAAATGCTTCGGATGCTCTTAATTATCGAAGAAAAAATGAATAGCTTTATTAGAAAATATCAAAAGAAAATGAAGATAAAGAAAAGTATTCATGGCCTAATGATATTTATAGAGATAATACTTATTTTAAAACAGATTTAACTGCTGAGAATATTGCTTCTGAAAGATATTTTAAATTAAAAGTATTAGAATGGTTAACTGATGGGAAACCAAAATTATTTCGCTCCCCAACAGAGGGCAATTATATTGTTAGATTATTAAATGTAAGTTTAACTCCTCAAGATTAGCTAGGACGTATGATTCATTCTTTTTCTTGTACTGCTTATGAAATAGCTGAATTTAATTATGAAAGTTTAGTTGAATTAGGTCTTTTAACAGTAAAAGAGCCAGAATCTTTAGAATTTCAATGGGAATCCTAGAATATTAAATTCTTTTTATCTACTTCTAATAAAGGGAAAAAAGATAAAAATGGAGATACCTATTATTCTGTAGATGTAGGAGAAAAAGAAATATATGGTTTTTCTTGTACAGGTTTTATGCCAGGAGATAAAATAAAATTATTGGTAAAGGATGATCCAACTCCTATAATTATTACTATTGGACAGACAGGCTCTTATTCTTATGAAAATGCTGTTCCGATTATTTCTTTTAGTGTTTGTCCTTTGGTTGAAACAAAAAATGCTTCCAGAGATTTATTTTTTAAATTAATGGGATATAATTATCAAAAATTTGATTTAATTGCTTCAATGAATTTGTTCACTCGTAAAGGAGAATAGATTGTTGGAGAAAGTCCAAATATTTTTGAAAAAGTAGTAGTAAATAATGGACATAATATAAATAATTATACTTATGGTAAAAATGCAAAAAAATATTATGAAGCAAGCAATGTTTATTTGAGCGAAGATTTCCAATCTGTTCAAATAGACGAGGAAACTTATAATAAAAATATTTATTATATATTAAATCCCAATGGGACATATTCGTTCTGTTACAGTGGGATGGAGAAAAAACCTTATAATTAGGATAAGATATATTGTAAAAGATTATTTAATGCCCCTAAAATTGTTACTTCTGATATTTTATATTTACACGCTAAACGACGTGAAATAATTCCAATTTTTGCTTATACTACTACTTCTTTAGGAGAAGATGGAGATACTATTTATAGATTAGATAATAAACTCAATAAAGGTTTAATTAAATTCCAATTAACTCCTTTTGGTAATGGATACTTACATACTAAAAATATTTCTCCTGATTGGGAACCAATTTTATATAATACTTTAACAGAAAAAGAACGCACAATGGCATTAACAGTAGAAGATTTAGTCACATTTACTATAAATAAATGCAATCTTGATATTTTCTGTTTATTTGAGGTTTACGTTCCTAAAAAAAATGAAGAAGATAATTCTCTTGAATGGTAGTCTTATAAAAATCTAAATATTGAAACTAGTTATTCTGGCATTTTTGATCCTTATTTATATCAAAAAATAGGTAATGGATGGTGGACAGAAGATAAAATTTATGATCCATCATTTATTATTGGATTTGGAGAAGATAAGAATTATCATGAAGAAACAATTTCTTTATAGGATAAAATTGAGATAACTTTAAAAAATATTGAGTTACCTACTTATTTAAGCAATGGAACAGGTATTATGATGGAAATTTTTTATCGTTTAAAATATATTGATTATACAATAGAAAATACTGAACCAATTGTTAAAAATAAGAAAAAAATATTATTATCTGCTATTTCAACAGCTTAGTAGAAAAAAGCTTTATATCGTACTTAGAGTTATTATTAGACTATAAATAGTAATTTAACTGAAAAAGAAAAACAAACATGGGCAGCTATTGTAAATTCTTCAGAAGAATATGCTGATACAATAGAAAAAATTACCGAATTGGCACGAACTGCTTAGATTACTACTATTAAAAATTATTTAAATAAAGAATCTGCTGCTATGAGAATTTTATTAAATCAATGTCAAACAATTGATCAAAATTTAAAAGATACTTTAGGTAGTTCTAATTTTATTTTTTATAATAAATTAAATACAGTAAAAACTAATTATTTTAATTATATTAGTTAGACATTAAATAAAAGTAATAATGATCTTTTACCTTCTTTAAGTAAATATAAAAATGGCACAGCAACTATACCAAATACAGAAGATAAATTATATAGGTATTATAATAATAATAGTTCGTCTATTATTTCTGTTATTCAATAGTAGATTTTAAAAAATATTTTATAGTCTGGTTATGAAGATTGCAAAAAAGAAATTATTTTATTAGATGATAAATAGTATGTTGCTCAATACTTAGAATTATTAGAAGATAAAGCAAAAAAGATTTTCTTTTAGATTCCATCTGATATTCAAGGAGAGGAAGAAGTAATTACTTGGATTCAAAATTATAATATTGCTGAATGGATTAATAAACAAAATGGATATACAGTTTTAAGAAGTAATGTTGATATTTTTGATGATGAGGTTTGGAACGAATATTTTCATATAGATGATTCTTTTATGCAATTAAATTCTGTCTATTAGGATGAAGAAACTAAGGCTTATATTATTGATAATTTAGAAATCTATTTAAATCCAGAAGAAAATGGTTTTAATTAGAATTCAAAGATTTTTACTGAAAAATTTCAAGATAATAAAACATTATTACAAATAATTAATGAAAAATTAGAATAGCTTAATAATGAACATTCTATAACTGAAAGTGAATATCAAGATATATGGAAAATTGCCTGGACTAGCACTATACCAGAAAGCTTTGAATTATTTAGTGAAGAAATTAATTCTCAAATTAATTTAATGGGTTTAGGAAAATTAGATTATAATTCTTCTTCACAAACGTATTCAATAAATAAATCAACTTTAGAAGAATAGATTGATAATGCTTTTGGTCTTGGACAATTATCATATAATTCAACTACACAAGATATTTTAAATTTTTTAAATGAAAATATGTATGGAAAAGATTTTCCTCCAAAATTAAAAGAAAAATTATCAGATATTATTTATGTTTATATTCATGATTGGAGAGAATATTTTTAGAATATTACTGGATTTATAGATTATTTATCAAATTCTTAGAATAAAGAAAGATTATCAAAAGAATAGGTTGAATTTATATAGAATGAATTAAAAAAATATTATAATGAAATAAATAACTCTGATTCTTCCTGGTATCAAAAATTAAATTTAAGGAATAATTCTTCTGATTTTTGGAAATTTTATAATTTAGAAAATAATATATCTTTTAAAAAATGGTATAATGATTATAATGGAATTACTGATGGATCTTCTGTTATATCAAACTCTATTAACGAGATTATGGAATATGTTAATATATTTAATCAAATTTTAGAGATAAAACAAAATGCCATTCAAGAATTTAAAACTCTTAAAACTAAAATTGACAATTTAAAAAACAAATCGGGTTTAAAGCCTTCTGATAATATTAAAATAATCCTTTATGAAGAATAGGATGCTTATCAAAATGCTTATTATGAAGTTGAATAGGCATTAAATTATTTCAAAAATAGATAGGAAAAATTAAAAATAGATTATGATTATAATAGTTATTTAGAATTTTTAAATGATTATCTTACATTTGGGGAAATTACAAAGCAATCTTCTATTGATAAAAATTATAGATAGTTTATTCAAAAAGCTAGCTTAGTTACATAGGTAGAATCTGATAATGCTCCAAGTGTTTAGGATAACAATGTGGCTGAAGCTTGGAAAGAATTTTTAAAAGTTTTAGCAAGCACTTATAAAAAAATTGAGGAAAAGGGGAAGATAAGCTAATGAATCCATTATTAGATAATGTTTTTTTAACAAAATTAAATAATGATAGAAATAGAACTATTTATGCGCGAATCATTAGCTTAAATCAACAAGAATATCCAATAGAATAGTTGGAAGGTATAGTAACTGCGGGGTCCATCAGTATTGATGGTAACTCCGCAGTTAGACGTTCTTGTTCTTTAACATTAAGCGCAAAAAATTTAGAAATTAATGATGTTTATTGGGGTATTTCAACAAAAATAAAAATAGAAATTGGATTACAAAATAATTTATTAGATTATCAACATTACGGGGAAATTATTTGGTTTAGATAGGGAGTTTTTATCTTAACAGATTTTAAAACATCTCAATCAATAAATAATTATACTATTAATTTAACTGGAAAAGATAAAATGTGTTTATTAAATGGAGACGTATCAGGAAATATTCCTGCTCCGACAGTTTTTGATTCTTATACTGATCAATCAGGATAGCAAATTATTATAGATAGTTCAGGAAATTATAATAGTTTTTAGGATGAAACGGTTGATAGTATTGTTCTTGATGGTTTTTAGCATAGATATGGAAGCGATTATAAATATATTAGAGGCGTAAAAAAAATAATTAGTTTATAGTATAAACCTTATGATACAACATTAGATATAAAAGAATTAAAAGGAACCATTCGTTTTTATTCTGGTGATGAGAAAAAAAATTTAAAAGAATTATTAACCTCTCCTAATTCTAAAGGATATTATGATATTAATTTAGATGAGCACACTCTTCAAGGATTTATAATTGAAGATTGCCATAAAGGAGATATATTTAAATGGGAAATTGAACAAAAGATTCCAATTCCTATTATTATTCAAGAACTTTTGCATCAATATGGACAAGAAACATATTCTAATATTATTATAAAAAACATTGATCCTTATGCTTTAGAAATGCTCGATAATGATACTGGAAAAACTTTATATCTGTTAAATGATGGGCAATCTTTTTCTTTAATTACATAGGATGATTTATTAGAAAACTATGGAATTTATTCTGTAAAAAATAAGAAGAAATTAAATGATATTATTATTAATGCTAATGGAGAAATAGAGAATATTATCTTTGAGAGTTATGTTGGAGAAGATTCAGATTCTTTAATAGATATTAATTCAGAAAGTACTTTAGCTTCTGGAATATCTCCTCCTACAGTGATTGCTAAAAAAACAGATTTAACTAAATTTTATACTATAAGAGCTATCCTTGACTAGGATGTAATTGGATATGGGATGACTTTATTAGTTTATCCAGATGAACTTAGAGGGGATGTAGGAGATTCTATTACTTCTATTTTAGATAAAATTGTAAATATGTTAGGAAATTATGAATATTTTTATAATTTAGATGGATAGTTTATTTTTTAGATGAAGCCAGCTTATTTTAAAACGGC
>JAEEGL013441884.1_pt1 | contig 22614 bp, 19 predicted proteins | sample 9134231 | NCBI WGS metagenome assembly JAEEGL01 (sample SAMN16246548, study PRJNA631951) | gut metagenome | biome: gut microbiome; feature: rumen; material: fiber-attached | host: Bos | place: Iran: Karaj | collected 2018-10
GAAAACCCCGTCATTTGCCCAATCCGTAGCCCAAGTGCCTACAGTCGTAACAGAAACGAAATATACAATAAACATAATAGCGGCAAAAATCGGTAAAGCTGCAAATCTGTTCGTTACCACCATATCAATTTTATCGGAGGTGGTCAGTTTACCTTTGTTTTTCTTTTTGTAGCACGATTTCATAAGCTCGGCTATGTAAACATATCTTTCGTTTGTGATTATCGACTCCGCGTCGTCGTCAAATTCTTCCTCAACCGACTGTATATCCTGCTCAATATGCTCGAGCCTTTCCGATGAAATGCCTAATTTTTCTATAACCTTTTCGTCACGCTCAAAAAGCTTTATCGAATACCAACGCTGCTCACGTTCGGGCAGATCGTGAATAACAGCTTCTTCTATATGCGCCAAAGCATGTTCAACGCTGCCTGAGAATGTGTGCATCGGCACGGTTTTTTTGCCCTGCGCCGCTTCAATTGCGGCATTTGCGGCTTCTTCTGTACCGGTACCCTTTAGTGCCGAAATTTCCACGATCTTGCATCCGAGTTTTCTCGAAAGCTCTTCTGTGTTTATTTTGTCGCCGTTTTTCCTCACAACGTCCATCATATTAATAGCCAGTACAACGGGTATTCCAAGCTCTGTAAGCTGTGTTGTAAGATATAGATTTCTCTCCAAATTTGTTCCGTCAATTATATTAAGTATGGCGTCCGGGCGCTCTTCAATCAGATAATTACGCGCCACAACTTCTTCCAGTGTGTATGGCGACAGAGAATATATTCCCGGAAGGTCGGTTATCGTAACGTTATCGTGCTTTTTAAGCCTTCCTTCTTTCTTTTCAACAGTGACCCCGGGCCAGTTGCCTACAAATTGATTGGAACCTGTCAAGGCGTTAAACAAAGTAGTCTTTCCGCAGTTTGGATTACCTGCGAGCGCTATTTTAATATTCATATGTAAAACTCCTTTTTCAAACTAAAACTTATTATTCCACTTCTATAAGCTGAGCGTCCGATTTTCTGATTGAAAGCTCATAATCACGCACGGTAACTTCGATAGGGTCACCGAGCGGAGCAACTTTTCTTATATAGATCTCCACTCCCTTTGTAACGCCCATATCCATTATTCTGCGTTTTATCGCGCCTTCTCCGTGTAACTTTATCACACGGGCTCTCTCTCCTACTTTAACATCTCTTAATGTTTTCATAAGACTGACACTCCCCTTACTTATATCATTATCCTTTGCGCCATCTCTTTGCTTATGGCAACTCTGGATTCTTTTACCTGAACAATTATATTTCCGCTTATTTCGGATATGACCCTAACGCTGCCGCCTGCGACAAACCCCAGGTCTGCAAGATGCTTGCGCACCTCCTGATTTCCGGTAATTCGTTTTATAATGTTTTCCGCACCTATATCAGCTAATGTTAAAGGCATATTATACCTCCTGTTCTTTAGTTAGTTTAAGCTAACTGCAAATGTATTTTTTTGGTTAGCCGAGGCAAATATATAAGTTAGCCTCAACTAACCCTGTGTACAAATTATAATTAATCAGAATAATAATGTCAAGCTATTCCGCAAATTTGCACAATATTTGTACAATTGCACAAATTAGTTAGCGATAGCTAACTAATTTTCGGAATATTTACCGCTAATTGTGATATTTCTACAAGAAGCATATCAAATGGTTTCCAAATTTTCACACATATACTTTCGGCTATAGGGGGCATTAAATGTGATATCAAGAGAACGAATATAAATTATGCTTAAAAACGATATTATTTTCCGCCAACCATAATAATAGCTTTAAACTCGCTTACGGTCATACTATTGCATTTCTTCAAATCATAATCCATATTATTTCTGTTAAAATCATTAAGATTCCACATTTTTTCCTTATCGTATTGCATATAGACATCGTTATATTCGGTTATATACACGTCAAACCATATGTCATATTGCGAATCTTTTGGGTCTATAAAATGAATAAGGTATTTTTCTTTTGAATGTATTGCTTTGGTCGTTTTTTCGGCATAATTACACGCATCTAAAAGTTTAGCCACTTCGCTTGTGTTCTCTTTCGTTGACAGTTCGGCGACAACCTTATTGCTGTTGCTATCAAGTATAACAACATCCTTTGTATTTGAGCATGAGGCAAAACAGAATAGACACATAACCATCAAGAAGCACATAATACGACTTATTTTCATTCAATTTCCCCCTAACATACAATACAAAGCTAAACTTATCATAAAGCGGTACATATTAACGCCAATTCTATTTAACTTCAGATATTCTGATACTCACCTTACCGTCGTCGTCTATTTCTAAAACACGGTCACAGTATTTCAGCATGGAGCGTCTGTGAGTTATTATAAAATATGTCTTTTCTTTATTATTTACAATACGTTGTAAAACTCTTGACTCTGTGTTTTCATCAAGTGCACTTGTTGCCTCATCAAGAATAAGCACAGGCTTATTGCGCAACAGCGCTCTGGCTATCGCTATTCTTTGCGCCTGACCCTCAGAAAGTCCCCCGGCGTGCTCTCCAAGTTTAGATTGCAATCCATCAGGCATTTTTCGGACAAAGTCGTCAGCGCCCGCCATTTCGAGAGCTGCCCACATTTCCTCGGCGGTTGCCTTTTGGTTGCCTGTCAGCAAATTCTTTTCAACGGTACCCGAAAACAGTGTGTTGCCCTGAGGCACATAAGTGATAAGGCGCCTTGAATCTGTGCTTATTCTCTCCTTATGGCCGCGGTTATCATAATAATACAGCTCGCCGCTGTCCGGTTTAACAAGAGAAAGCAAAAGCCTTATCAGTGTTGTTTTACCGGCGCCGGAGCTGCCTACAACACCTATTTTTTCACCCGGAGCAACAGTTAAAGTCACATTTTTTAGTACCTTTTCTGTCTCATATGTAAAAGAAACATTATTGATCTCTAATCCTACGCCGTCAAACTCAGTTTTATTATCGGAGTAATCTTCAAATTCAAGGTCGGCGATCTCACGTATTCTTTTGGCAGAAATAAGCATATTGTAACTCTGCGGTACAATTTGCACAAGGCTGCTGACGGATCCCTGCACCTGAGAAACAAGTGTAATAAATACGGTCAGCGTACCGTATGTAATATCGCCCTTTGACATTCTGTATGTACCCCAACAAAACGCAAGCACATAGCCCAAACTGTATATCATTTTGGTAAGTGCGCCCATAATAGACGTAATGCGTGAATTGGCAGTTACTATAGAGAGCCTTCTCTTTTTGATATCGTTTATGTATTGGTTGCTGTAATCCTCTTGCTGAAAGGTTTTGATCACTGCAATATGCGACATGGATTCCTGCATGTAAGAGCGGTATTCCGACTCGCTTTCCCTAAGCTCTGTTTGGTATTTTTTGTATTTTTTCCTGAAAATCATAGAAAATGCTGCGCCGAACGGCCCTAAAAACAGTGCAAAAAGTGCCAGGGGCTTATCATAATAGAAAAGTATTCCGAACGATATTGCAAGCTGAAAAAATACAACAATTATATTCGGGACTAAATGTATTAAGGTGTCGGAAAGTGAAGCTATATCACTTGTTAAGCGTGTTTCAATATCGCCGCTGTGAAACCGGGTGATGTTTTGCCATGTGGTTCTCTGCACGCAGTTATAAATATCTGCTCGAATAGAAAAGGTAAAGTTTTCACCTATATAGTCTCCCAGCATCTTGGTAAATATACCGATAAATATAGCCACTAACGAAGTAGACACCATTATAGCAATATATTGAGGATTGATCTGCCCCGATGTGGCAAAGTCTACAACATATTTTCCGGCTATTGTGCTTGCATAAGAGATCGCAAGCGAAATAATATTTATAGCCAGTATTATGTAAACATACTTTTTAAATGGCTTCAAAATTTTGCTCATCCATTTTATACTGCTTTTTGTTTCGTCCCATCTGCCGAAAAATCTCTTAATTCTACTGAAAAATGCTTTCACTTATTTCACCGCTTTAATTTTACTTATCTTTAAACAATGTCTTTTTTAGCTTGCCGATTGCATTGCGCGGGTTTACTATTGCCCTCATAACACGCCTTAAAAAGCAAAAAACTCTGCTTGCCGCCTTCGGGTGCTTTACACGCACCGGCATATAGCAGGTCATAACAAACCTCCAAAAGCCATGTTTACAGTTTATTCTTTTGCCGTTGCGAATCACTTCCGGAACATATAAAATTATATTTTCCTGCGAAATGTCTTTCTCTATAACCGATTGGGAATCGCCCAAAAAAGAAACCGAGCCGTTTTTGTTTATGCTGTAAACACGGTGCATGGCAAAGCTTCCGTTTTGTCGCTTAAAAAGCAAAATATCTCCGCGCCTGAATCTTTTTGGCAGGTGAGAAAAAATAACCGAATCCTGCCCGTCATGCAAAAATGGCTCCATACTTGTGCCGTTTACCGTTACGCTGATTTCATGTATCATTTGTGTATTGTTTTTGAGCATTTCAACAAGCTGTGACATAGACATATTAAGCTCACTGTAACCATTCATACCATCATGCCCCCGCAAAGAGAATCTCCATACATAGCCAGGGCATAACCCACGCCTGCAAAGCCCTGCATTAATCCGCAGTTTATATCGCAGGTATCCAATGGATGGTACATATTAAGACTAAATGTTTTAAGTCTTGATTCAAGTCCCGCGAAAATCCGGCTGTTTTCAAGCCCCAAAAAGGCGCATACAGCAAGAAGTGCAGAATTTCCGCAGCATAAGCTGTCTCTTTTAAGCTGATCCGCCTTACATAAAATATGGCTAGCACGCTTTATATCTTCCTTACACACTTTGACAATTTCTCTGTTGCGTGTATACCCAATCATTCTTTTACGTGCCATGGCAATGCCGGGAGCTCCGGCGCACCAGCCAAGCATAAAAGATTTACGGCTTTCGTATCGCAGATCCTGCCAATTGTTTTCGTCCTCAATATAATACGAATTTTCAAAATCAAGCAATTTAAATATTTTTTCGTCATAGTCATTACTATTCAAGGTCGCTCCGACAGCGGAAAGCGCAAGCGCAAGCCCTGCCGCGCCATGCGCCATGCCGGTAAGGCTGGGTTCTGCCTGCAATAAATACGGTGCCAACACACGGGCAATGCTTTGTGCCGCAGGTGTATCCGCCTTGGGCAGTATAAGTGCCAATGACACTGCACCGCCCATTATTTCCATATTTACTATATTAACATTTTGTAAAGATATTTTATTTAAAATATTGATAATGTCATTGTAAAATATTTTTTCTCCGGTCAGCTCATAAATATGATAAAGCGCTGACAATTGCCCGCCTATGCCGTTTGAAAATGAACAGGAATCATCGCTCAGCGGTATAGCGGCAACGTTTTCTATTGTTATTTTACGGTAAGAATCATAATAATCAAAAAGCTTTTCAAGGTATTTGCTTTGTTTGGTCTTGTGATAAGCTGCCGCATAAAAACACAAAATCCCCAAAAGCCCATTATAAAGTCCCGTGCCTGCGCTTTGCAAAAATAACGAGTCTGCCCTTCCAAAGTCAAGAAGCATCCATTTAGATGATATTGCGGGAATTACGTATTTTTCAAGCATATCATAAACCAAAGATATACTGTCACTGCTTTTAGTTGTACCCGGCTTGTTTGGTGTAACAGGTTTTGCCGCACTGAGTGCCTGCCTGATTATTTTTGTCTGTGACCTCATATCCTGCTCATTCAATGAATCAAGGCGGCCCAATGCACACTGCACAGGCGATTTGCCGTAAAAGTCCTCAAACAGCACTTCTTCTTTGTAATTATATAGACTCGTGCTGTTTCCTTGTGATACAAACAGCGGAACATCACCCTGCAAAACACTCTCGATCTCAAAGCTCAACAGCTTTTCGGCTTTTTTTATACGGTTTGGGTCAATATCGTTTTCATATGCCCGTGCAAGCAAGGCATACGCCGCCGCTCTACGGCTTTGCAGACCGTCAACAGCACCGCAAAAACGTATTATTCTGTCGTACACATCTGTCGGTCTGAGTAATTGTCTGAAGGCGCAGTCACCGAATTTTTCGATCAAGCCCTTTACATGATCCTTGTTTTTGAGCGACAACTCATAGGCCTTTTCAAATCCGCTTATAACCGTGTCTGCATAACTGTAAGCCATCAGCGGCCCGTTATCGTAAAAAAGAATGTTTTTCGATGCATTAAGCGTGCCAGTAAGCCCGGAGCAGTCCCGCAACTCGGAATCGACAGCAATCCAGTTTGGTAAAATGTGCGACTTAAGTACAGATCCACTAAGGTCAGCCACACCGCTTACAGCGTTTCTCTTTACGGTTTCTGCGCTCAAAAGTGTTTCAAGATCTACAAGCACAGGCGAATTTAGGCTTGCAATTATGTTTTCACAGTGCAAGTCATAAGAGCCCAACATATAAGCCAGAAAAACCGTAACACCGCAGTTAAAAAAGTATTGCCGAACATCTTCCGCCGACTGTGCAGGCAAATGATGCACATACGCCTGCTCGTTATACTGCTCTCCCGCAAACAAAACCTCTACTCCGTTGGGTACATAAGAAAGCCCCAATTTTTTATAGCCGTTTAACAGTTCATTAAAGACCTGCTCTGTTTTAGCGTTGCGCGGCTTGCATATTACGGGTGTGCCGTCATCAAGATATTTAAGTGTTACTGCTTTGCCTCCGTTATGTTTATCGCCGAGGGGCACAGAAAGCTTATCGGTGTGATTATTCATGAACGTCTATAAGCTCGTTTTCAAGCATTTTTTCAATAAATCTTTTAACATCTGTTTCAGCCTGCTTCGCACTTGGTGCAAACTTATCTACAAGCTTTTTCACAAGCTCTGAAATCGTCACCGGGGTACTCATTTCTTTCCACAAAAATGCCCCTGTTTCATTTAGCACCAGCACAGCGCTGTAATCAATTGCGCTGCTGCCCCTGGGGATAAGCAGAAAATCGCCTGCAATGTTTTTCATTTCAAAACAAGTTTTTGCCGAATAAGTCATACTTACAACCTTCTTTTCTTTGTAATAATCATTTCCGTATAGTTCTTTGTATAACACCTCAACTGCAGTTTCGGAAATTGTACAGTTAAGCCTGTAAACAGGAGTATGCTCTATAACTGAGTGAATATTCTCAGTGTATTTTTGCTCACACTTTTCAGATATCGGATATACGTAATTATTTAAGTAAAGCAATGAAAACGCCTCTGCCTTTGTCAGGCGCTCCACACTGTTAAGCGGCGATTGCTGCACAAAAACAATAGCCTTCAGCGTCGAAAAGCAGTTGCGGAACATATGCTCCTTGCCGCTCCACGGTGAGCCATGCACCAAATATTTTCCGTCACGGTTCAGTATGCACGGCTGGTCATAATTGATAGACCAGGTTTTCAAGTGCTTTTCCCAAAGAGAAGTTTGGGTACTTTTGCCTGCGCCCGAAAGTCCGCAAAAGCATATACAGTCACTGCCGAAAACTGCGGTTGAAGCATGAATAATAAAACCGTCATTTGCGATCATGGTATATTTATATGCAAGCATAAGTATATAGCTTATATAAAACTGCTGACTTGCCGACATATCATCGGGGCAATACACCTTGGCATGGGTAAAATCGCAGTTTAAATGCAGAAAAATACCCTCCAAAGAAAACAAATATCCATTATCTGTCCTGTAAAAATTGTAGTTATTTATGCAAGAAACAAGCTTTTGCAAATAATACTCTTTATTTTCAGACAAAAACTCAATTTCGAGCTCCGGCAAAAGGTCACCCTTGCCCGCGAATTTGCTGAACTGATAAGTTGCGCTGCCAATATTAAAATTTGTCTTATTGGTTATCGTAAATCCCATTGCATCACCGGCATATTACTTTATTCTATACAATCTTTAAATAACTTACCCCATATTAGTAAGAATTCTGGTATAAAGATAACATATATATATAAGAATGTCAATAAAAGCAAAATAATAATCACACAAATAAACAATAAATATGTTGAAAGTGATAAAATATTGACACATTAAGCTGTAGGTGGTAATATATTTGTGTTAATTATAATAGATGATTTTGTGTAATAATAAATAATTTTAAGAAAGAGGTTGTAAACATGGCAGAATCCATTTTCAGAAAAGAGAGCTTAGACAAGGTATCATCCCCTGAACAGCTGAATAACTACATAAGGGTATCCAGCCCAAGCATATGGCTGGTGCTGGGGGCGGCTGTTGTACTGCTTGTGTCTTTGCTTGTATGGGCAATTTTCGGGACATTACCCACCACAGTTACACTAAACGGTGTGCAGAACGGAAACGAACTTGTGTGCTATGCCGCTGACGTTTCCTCTATTAATGTGGGTGACAGCATTATTGTAAACGGTGTGGAAAAGGGCAAAGTAACGGCTATTTCCAAAAAGCCCGTTTCGCTTGAAAACGTTTCTTCACAATACAGTGACGAGTACACTTTGTATTCTCTCAATCTGTCAGACTGGAATTATGTGATAAATACCGATGTTCCCGCGGAAAATGACGATGTTATACAGCTACAGATAGTTGTTGATAACGTAAGCCCCATATCTTTTATTTGGAATTAAGGGGTGAAAGGTATGAAAAACAGTAAAATAAAGATTCCCTCCCCCATTACAAAAGGGTATGCAAAGGTACCTGTCGTAATGCAGATGGAGGCACTTGAGTGCGGAGCAGCATCACTTACAATGATACTCGCTTACTACAAAAAATGGGTTTCACTGGAGCAGATAAGAAGTGACTGCGGTGTTTCAAGAGACGGCTCAAAGGCAAAAAACGTTCTTGTTGCCGCAAGAAGCTATGGGCTTACCGCCAAGGGCTTCTGCTTTTCCGTGGATCAAATCAAAAAGAACGGTAAATTTCCGTGTATAATTCATTGGAATTTCAACCACTTTTTGGTTCTCGACGGTTTCAAGAAAAACAAAGCTGTGCTCAATGACCCTGCACGCGGCCGTGTAGAGGTTAGCATGGAGGAATTTGACAAAAGCTTCACCGGCATTTGCTTAATGTTTGAGCCGAACGAAGATTTCGTCCCCGGCGGCGAAAAAAAGTCCACACTCGATTTCGCCAAAAAACGCCTAAAGGGCACTGCCGCAGCTATAATGTTTGTTGTGCTCACCACTCTTATTACCTCATTGATAGATATCATAAACCCTGCTTTTTCAAGGGTGTTTATAGACAGGCTGCTAACAGGTGAAAACTTAGGCTGGCTGTATCCGTTTGTGCTTTTAATGTCGGGTGTTGCTTTGCTTCAGATAATTGTTCTTTGGGTCAAAGAAACCAACACCCTAAAATTGGAGGGCAAACTTGCCATAGTTGCAAACTCTACATATATGTGGCACGTGCTGCGCATGCCTATGGAATTTTATTCACAAAGAATGGCAGGCGATATCGCACAAAGGCAAAAGCTTAATGAAGGCGTGGCAAAAGAGCTTATTAACAGCTTTGCGCCGCTGGTGCTTGACGCCGTTATGATGATAATTTATTTGGTCGTAATGATAAAATACAGTGTTCTGCTTGCACTTGTGGGCATATTATCTGTTATTTTAAATCTATTGGTAGCAGGCTTTATTTCTAAAAAGCGTGTAAACATAATGCGTGTGCAAATGCGCAATTCGGGTAAGCTTTCGGGCATTACCGTTACAGGCATAGAAATGATAGAAACAATCAAAGCTTCAGGCGCGGAAAACGGCTTTTTTGAAAAATGGTCCGGTTATCAGGCCGGCGTAAACACACAAAATGTTAGCTATGCAAAGCTTAACAATTATTTGGGTGCCGTACCGGGAGTTATATCGTCACTGGCACAGGCAGCTGTGCTAATGCTGGGTGTATATTTGACAATAAAAGGTGAATTTACCGTAGGTATGATCCTTGCTTTCCAGAGCTTTCTATCATCATTTACAGCGCCTGCGCAGAAACTCATCAAATCAGGGCAAAAGGTGCAGGAAATGCGCACAAATATGGAGCGTATTGAAGACGTAATGAATTATGAGCCTGATGTAAACTATTCAACAGAAGGTCCTTCCGACGATATATCCTATACCAAGCTTACAGGCAAGCTGGAAATGAAAAACGTTACTTTTGGGTATTCTCCGCTTGAACCGCCGCTCATAGAAAACTTTAACTTAACGGTCAACCCCGGTGACAGAATAGCTTTTGTAGGCTCATCGGGCTGCGGAAAATCTACCATTTCCAAGCTCATATCGGGGCTTTATAAGCCGTGGAGCGGCGAAATTTTATTTGACGGCAAGCCGATAGATGAAATAAACAGGTCGGTTTTCACCGGTTCTTTGGCAGTTGTGGACCAAGATATAATCCTGTTTGAAGACACCATAGCACAAAATATTAAAATGTGGGATTCCTCAATAGAAGACTTTGAAATGATCCTTGCGGCGCGTGACGCACAAATACACGAGGATATTATGATGCGTGACGGCGGCTATCAGTATAAAATACTCGAAGGCGGTAAAGATTTCTCCGGCGGTCAGCGCCAGAGAATAGAAATAGCCAGAGTATTGGCGCAAGACCCTACAATAATCATTATGGATGAGGCGACCTCTGCTTTGGATGCAAAAACAGAATATGATGTTGTAAAATCCATAAAAGACAGATGTATTACCTGTATTGTTGTAGCACACAGGCTGTCCACCATAAGGGACTGCGACGAAATAATAGTAATGGATCGCGGCAAGGTAGTGGAACGAGGCACGCATAAAGAGCTTTATAAGCTCGGCGGCCTGTACACTAAGCTTGTAACAAGCGAATAAGGAGGTGCTGTTATGGGTTGGTTTGATGAACAAATAAGACAGAGGATCAAAAACGATGACGATTCTTTTTCACGTGCGTTTGCCGATATGTCGGGCGTAGTAATGGGAAAGGCCGTAACAGCAGCCTTTGACGACAGCAGAAGACGTGCAAAAGACGCAATAGACGAAATACTTAAATTTTATCATGTAGCGCCGCAAGAGCTCCCTGATAATCTTGTTAATATCAATGAACAGCTTGAGTATCTGCTGCGACCTTCGGGCATTATGCGCAGAAATATAACACTTGATGAAAAGTGGTATAAGAATGGTATGGGCGCTCTGCTCGGCACTAAGCTTGACGGCACTGTTATAGCCCTTATACCCAAGGGGCTGTCGGGCTATGTGTTCCTTGACCCCGAAACAGGTGAATATGTTAAAGTAAACGCCAAGGTCGCACAGCAGTTGTCGAGCGAAGCCGTATGCTTTTACAAGCCTCTGCCGCTTAAGGAGCTCACCGTTAAAGATCTGCTCAAATACATAATGAGCGTGCTTTCACTCGCAGATTATCTGATCGTTTCGCTTTCGGCTTTGGCTGTTACTCTTATAGGTCTTGTAAGTGCATATGTAAACAAGATCATATTTTCAAATGTGGTAACAAGCGGACAAATGAGCCTGTTATTACCGGTTACGGTGCTTTTGGTGGGCGTTACCATATCTACATCTCTGATATACATTACAAGAAACCTTGCGCTTTCACGCATAGAAACAAAGCTTAACATTTCGGTGCAGTCCGCTGCCATGATGAGGGTGCTTTCTCTGCCGGCAGAATTTTTCAAGAAATACAGCGCCGGTGAATTGTCAAGCAGAGTACAGAGCATGAGCAGTCTGTGCGATATGCTCACAAATATAGTGCTCACTACAGGACTTTCTACCATATTTTCAGTAATATATATCGGGCAAATGTTCCACTATGCGCCTCAGCTTGTGTTACCTGCCGTGTGCGTAATACTGGTAACACTTTTGTTCTCACTTATCATTTCTGTTATACAAACAGGCATAAAGAATAAAGAGATGCAAAGCTCCGCCAAGGAAAGCGGTCTTGTGTTCTCGCTTTTGTCGGGTATTCAAAAAATCAAGCTTTCCGGCTCGGAAAAGAGAATGTTCTCAAAATGGGCGTCATTTTACAAAAAAACAGCCGATTACAAGTATAATCCGCCGAAAATCATAAAGCTTTCAAATGTTATTTCCACCGCTATTACGCTTATCGGTACCGTTGTTATTTATTATTTTGCTGTGGTATCGAAAGTAAGCGTTGCGGAATATATGGCATTTGAGGTGTCTTACGGTATGGTGAGCGGTGCTTTTCTGGCTATATCCGTTTTGGCGGTAGACATAGCGTCTATAAAGCCTACGCTTTCAATGATAGAACCCATAATACAAACCATACCCGAAATTGCCAACAGCAAAAAGGTCGTTACACGCATATCGGGCGGAATAGAGCTTGATAACATCTCGTTCAGATATAACGAGAATATGCCGCTGGTAATTGACAACTTAAGCCTTAAGATCCGTGCAGGTCAATATGTGGCTATTGTCGGCACAACAGGCTGCGGTAAGTCTACGCTTATGCGCCTTATGCTGGGCTTTGAACATCCTCAAAAAGGCGCTGTGTATTATGACGGTAAAGATCTGGAATCACTGGACTTAAAGTCGCTGAGAAGAAAGATAGGAACAGTTATGCAAAACGGCAAGCTGTTCTCGGGCGACATATATTCAAACATAGTTATTTCGGCGCCGTGGCTCACGCTTGAAGACGCATGGGAAGCTGCGCGTATGTGCGGCATTGATGAAGATATCCGTCATATGCCAATGCAGATGCACACGATCATTTCAGAGGGCAGCGGCGGCATTTCGGGCGGCCAGCGTCAAAGGCTTATGATTGCCCGCGCAATAGCGCCTAAGCCGAAAATTTTGATGTTCGACGAAGCGACCTCCGCACTGGACAATATCACGCAAAAAATAGTGTCGGATTCGCTTGAAAAACTTAAATGCACAAGGATAGTAATTGCGCACCGCCTTTCAACCATAAAGCAGTGCGACAGAATTATTGTTCTTGATAAGGGCAAAATAGCCGAAGACGGCAAATATGAAGATCTTATCGCAAAAGACGGCGTATTTGCAGAGCTTGTAAGACGCCAGCGCATAGACCTTGAAGACGAAGAATAATGGACAAGGCAAATATAATTTCAAACGAAATGGAATACCTGATAAAGCTGTTTGCCTGTGCGGCAAAGGGTGAGCCTGTGCCTGAGCCAAGGCAGACCGTAAACTGGGATAAGCTTATTAAGCTTGCACGTGAGCAAACAGTTACGCTCACAGTCGCGGCTGCTCTGTGCAAAGCGCAGAACACCCCCTGCCCTGCCGAGATTAAGGCACAGCTATACAGTGAGCTTATCGGAACTGCTTTGAAGCGAAAAATTCAGCAAGATAATATTTTTTCACTGCTTGAACGTTTGCAAAACGCAGGCATACAGTACACACTGTTGAAAGGCGCGGACGTTGCAAGGTATTACGCCGTGCCTGAGTGCAGGATATCCGCAGATACCGATATATTGATCTCGCCTGATGACGAACAAAAGGCTTATGACTTTTTTAAAAAAGAAGGCTTTGCCGTAACACCATGCGAAGAAGAAGACAATCACGCTGTGTGCATCAGCCCGAAATACGGGCTTATTGAGCTTCACTTAAGGCTGTGGTCAGACGAAGTTGAAAAGTATATATTTAACGGCAAGGGTATAAAGACCGAAACCTGTACAACAGTTATATGCGATCACACAGTAAATGTACTCGAGCCCACATGTGCCGCGGTGTATTTAACAATGCACCTTGTAAAGCACTTTATATACTCAGGCATTAATTTAAGAATACTGATGGACACGGCTCTTTACATCTGCAATAATTCAGATAACATTGATTTTTCCTACTATAAAAAGATAGCAGATGAGCTTAAATACACAAAAATAATTGCTTGCCTGTTTACAATTGCTGCCGAGTATTTCGGCATTGATGAAAAAAGCCTGCCGAGCCTAAATGTGCCCGTAAGCCGTGAGCAGATAGATCTGATACTCCAAGACACGGAACAGGGCGGCTTTATGGGTGCAAACGAAGCGGAAAGCCGCTGGTATGTGTACCTGAATTTTCTAAATGCAAAATCAATGCAAACAAAGCCCAAGCCACTGCGTATCCTAATGCGCGCAGGTGCATTTTGCAAAAGAACTTTCAGAGCAGTTTTTCCCACAGTGGAGCAATTATCGGCGCGCTACCCGGATCTTGAGGCGCACAAATGGAAATATCCGTTTTACGCTATACACAGGCTTGTGTTTGTAATGGGTAAAAGGCTGTTTACGGGCAAATTGGGCGAAAGCGTGAACGCGCAATATGCAATACCGGACACCGCAGAACAAAAAAGGCTAAATTTATTGAAAAAAATTGATATAATTTGATAAAATAGTTGACAATTTGCTTTATATATGATAAAATGCAGTTGCAGGTAGGAGAATTATCTACCACAATTAAATGAAAAGGGGAGTTTGTCATGAGTGAAATGAAATTACCACCGTTGGAAGAATTACAGAAAATAGCAGCAGAAAAGGGTATTGAATTACCCGACGAAATTCTTGACGAAGTAGCAGGCGGCGCATATACCAGAGAAGAGTGGGAGAAAATGTCCACAGAGGAGCGTCAAGCGGCTCAACAACGTTCCTTGATGGCAAAATTTGTTTTCCACACACCTTGCGAGATGGACTAATTAGTCGTACCTAAACAATTGAATTTGACTTTCGCCGCCACACAATCGTCTGTGGTTATGTGGCGGCGAAATCTTAAAAGGAAGGGAGGTAGTCTTATGTACCAGTCACCTGATGTAATTAAGGTTAAAGTTAATATTGATGAAGTGTTTGCATCCTATCATGAAATTTGCCCTATGGATCAGTTTCAACAGGAATCTTATACAATTCCATGCAGTCCCAGCGATCCCAATTATACTATAGTAGCGAATACATATATAGGTTTAGGATGGGGAGATTCTTGTTATTCTACGCAAGATGGATATTAATCAGCAACGGCGGATATCATATTATGAATAAATATACAAATAGGGTGGTTTGTGACTTTTAATAGTTGTCAAAACTGCCTTTTCGTTTTATAAGGTAAGGTTATTGATATGGGCATAATTTACGACGCGCTACTTAAAGCAGGTAAAACCGATATTGAAGAGGTAAATGACAAGATCAAATTTGACATTTTTGATAAGCTTCTCGCCCAAAGGACTATTGCACAGCGTATACCGCTTAATGTGGTGCTTGAGCTAACGCCTGTGTGCAACTTTGCGTGCAAAATGTGCTATATACGTATGTCACAGAAAGATCTTGAAAAATCGGGGTACGCCCTTTTACGCTTTGAAGATTGGAAAAAGTATATAGACAGTCTTTACGATCTTGGCACTTTATCCGCTACGCTTACAGGCGGAGAATGCACAATACATCCCGATTTCTGCGAAATATACAAATATATTTACAGTAAAGGCATGATCATTAATGTTATGACAAACGGCTCAAACATAACAGATGAAATCTTTGAAATGTTTTTGCAGTGTCCGCCTCAAAGCATTTTTATAACCTTATACGGCAGCACCGCCGAGACCTACAAAGAGCTTTGCGGAAATGAAGCAGGTTTTGAGCGCGCATATAATGCCGTGCGAAGGCTGTGTGAGGCAAGAATACCCGTAACACTTCAATTCACATCTACTAAATACAACCAGCATGAGCTTAGGGATGTTTATGAATTTTCCAAGCAAATGGGCTGTGAACTGAAATACGTTGATTTATTGATCAATTTCAACAAGAGCACACCGGAGCAGATAAACGAAGTAAAAGATGATCACGATAAATTTGCGGAAGACTCTAAATACATTTGGTGCGACAAACGAGGTATTTCAGAAGCTGATATTGATGCCGAGCCTTTAACGCAAATATATCCCACTACCGATAATCCTGTGATAGAAAAGGGAATACCGTGCAACGCCGGCAGAAACACCTGCTGCATAACCTGGAAGGGCGATATGCAATCCTGTAATGTTATGGATATGTATAAGGTAAGCCTTAAAAACAAAAGCATTGCCGATGCGTGGCGTGAATTGGTAGCCTGGGCGGACAATGTGCCGCGCCTTACAGAGTGCCAGAACTGCATACACCGCCTTCATTGCAAGCAGTGTATAGCTCAGCATTACGGTGACGCAGGCGAATTCGGCAAGCCTTCACCGCGGCTGTGCTATAAGATAACTCACCCTAAAGAAGCCGCTGAGTTTGAAAAGCAATACGACGCACACATAAAGAAAATGCAGACAGACCCCGAGTATGCCAAGCAGTATAATGAGCGTCTGCAAAAAATGCATAAGAAATGAATACAAAAATAAAACCGACACCGCAACGGTAATTTGTTTAATCCGTTGCGGTGTTTTTGTGTGTTTATATCAAACTAACGTCTTAATATTAGGGGATAGCTTATAATGACAAAACCAGCCTGCCGAGAACAAAGCAGGGGGGCGCCGTCCACACGCTGGGTGGCGCAGCCCCCCGTGTGGTCGCGAAAGGGGTTTCCAAAGGGGGAAACAGCCGACGGGTTTCCCCCTTTGGCGCGTTTTGCTTACTTTGTTGCGAGACAAAGTAAGTGCCTGCCCGGCATTAGGGCGAACCCGAGGTTATTACCTAATCAAATAATCGGCTTATAAAACGAATTTCAGGCTTCCAACAAAGGGAAGCCTGACAAGGTTGCTTTTATGATTATGGTTCGTAAATAACCGTTAAATCGATTTTGTAAGCGTGAGGATATTTTTATTATTATCAAACAAATAAGTCACAGAGTCCATCATCTTTTTCACGGTGTAAATTCCGAGTCCGCCAATTTTTCTCTCCTCCGCGCTAAGGGTAACATCCGGGTCGGGATTATTGAGAGGATTATAAGGCGTACCGTCGTCAAAGAATATCATGGTCACGGTCTTGCCCTTCATAAGGCAGTACAGCTCGGCTGTTGTGGCGCCGCTGTATTTTGCGATATTAGAATAGATTTCATCCGCCGCTATGCAAAACTGAGATATAACGCCGTCAGGGCAGCCCGAATCACGCAAAAACTTTTCTGTAAAGGCGAGCACCTCGGGGGTGTTTTCCTGTGAAGCGGTAAAAGAGCGGTTTGCACTCTTTCCCTCGTTACCCATATAGCACAGACCAAGCATTGTGATATCGTCAAATTGGTCTGCCTCGCCGACAAACAGGTCTACATCTTGCTTTACGGCTTTCAGTAAATCAGCTGACGATGTGGTACTTTGGCGGTCAAGAATATTTTTAAGGCGTTCTTCACCGTATAGCTCATTATTAAGGTCGGTAGCTTCGGTTACGCCGTCTGTGTATAAGAACAGCACATCGCCCGGGTCAAGATGGATATCATTTTCACGGTAGTGCATATCTTCCATTCCTGCCAAAATGAAGCCGCGTCTGCCCTTTAAATATTCATACTCGCCGTTGCCCTTTTTAAGCAGCGGTGGGTTATGCCCGGCGCTTACATATTTCAGGTTGCCGGTAGATATCTCCAGCACGCCCAACCACGCAGTAACAAAAAGTCCTGCCTCGTTGCCCTCGCAAAGCTGGGCATTTGTGCGCTCAAAAGCCTTGGCAGGAGACGCTCCTGTTTGAGCATGGTTTTTGATAAGCGTTTTTGCGATAACCATAAACAACGCCGCAGGAACTCCCTTGCCCGATACGTCGGCAATTACCACTGCAAGGTGATCATCGTCTATAAGGAAGAAATCGTAAAAGTCGCCGCCTACCTCTTTGGCAGGGTTCATCGTTGCATGAATGTCGAACTCTCCCCTACTCGGGAAAGCAGGGAATATACGGGGAAGCATATCCTCTTGAATTTGAGTGGCAACATTCAGTTCTGTGCTGATTCTTTCCTTCTCTGCAGTCATAGAGGTAAGGTTTGTGATATAGCTGTTTATGTCCTTCTCCATGGTTTTAATGGACTCAGACAGCATTTGAATTTCGTCACCTGTATGGATATTCAGCTTTGAGATCGCCGAATTTTCCTTTGAAGCATCGCTTTTATCTGTTACAAACGAGCTTGTTGCTTTGGCAAGCTTGTTGATAGGTGAAACTATTGCCTTTGTAATCACAACGATTGAAACTATTATTGCGGCAAGTGTAGCTAATATAACCGCCAGACAAACTATGAATAAGAAATCGTGTCTGTCTTGCATTACGTCGTTCATAGAAATATCAACGCCGACAAGAGCAGCAACTTTGCCGTCTTTATCTATTATCGGCTTGCCTACAGACGCCAACCAACCATATTCTTCTGTCTCGGATATGAAAGCCGGGATTCCGTTTTCCAGATCTTTTGCCTCTACACCTTCAGAAAGCGGATATTCATCGCCCAAATGAGACGCATCATTACATCTGTCGGAATCCAATTCATCGGCGTCCATTATATAAACCGTCTTGTCTTCTTCTCCGTTTTCACCGGGAACAATTTTCTGAATATACAAATACTCAAGGTCGTTATTCTTTTTGATTTTATACAGGGAGTTGAGCATATCGTAGTAGGCATCGTCTGCCTGCAGAGTGTCGTAGTAATGCTCAATAGACTCTGCATCCATAAGCGACGCCGCTGTGCTTGCAACATTGGAGGCAAGGTTCTTATAGTGCTTATCCATGGTGTTTGCGTAAATGTTATAGCTTATCACAATAGAAATAGATGCTACCAAGTACACAATAATTACCAGCATAAGTATTGTTTTCACTCTTAGTGATGGCTTTTTGAATTTCTTTCTCATATAATCACCCCGTATTTTATTTGCGTTGTATATCATAATGCCCTAAAGCATTGTAAGCCCCAGCCAAGCTCCGGGCATATAATCCGCGCCAAAGCTCAGCGCATGAAGCTGTATCTGTGCGTTTACAGGTGCGCTTTCCGGATAATACGCAATTATGTGCTCCACATTAAAAAACTCCGTAATAAATCCGCTGTATTGTCCAAGGCATTGGGCAGGTATCGTGCATTCATTAATAATAATTGAATCATCGCGCCTTTCGGCATTAATGAGATATTCGCCGCTGCCGTCTGTTAATTTACAGCAAATATTATTGCAAAATTTGCTTTCCTTGAGCGCATAATTGACATATTGCCTGCTCCATCTCACAGATCCTACATCATTGTAAAACGAATTTCGCATATTAAAATATTCATCAGCAGTTATAGATAAAATACTTGCATCAGAACTGCACACACAATTCGGCTTGCTGTAATGAAGCACTTTTCTTTTGCTGAAATCGGTAAAACCAATTTTGCGGTAATAATCCTCAAGACCGGGTGCAGGCACCTGAATAAGTGCCGAGTCGGTTTGCCTTAGGTAATCAAAAATCTCTTTAAGCACCTGCTTAAACACACCGTGTCCACGCTCGCTCGGCAACACCGTGGCGGCGTAACCGTAATATGCAGGTTTTCCGACGCCTGTTATCTCACACGGAATAAGGTAAGCCGCGCACGTAATATGCCCCACTTCACCGCTTATAAACACAAGCGAATTTCGGGCAAACTCCGCCAAAAACATATCAATATATTCGGGCGGATCTTCAAAGCCCTGCCGCCACAAGTCGGCAAGTTCGCCGATCACATTTTCGTTTACCTGTAAGATCATAGCTTATACCTTTACCGTAAGGGTGTTGAAACCCTGATAGTTCCTGTAGAAAAAGTCTTTGGCATTTTTCTTTACGAGCATAATGCCAAGGGCGTCCATGTTACTGCTGTCCTGACCGTCGTCGAGCGCTACTTTTCCGCCGTTAAGGCTAAACGGGTCGAACATATCGGCGTTGTCTCTCAGGTACAGCTCAAAACTCTGGTTTTCAGCGGCAACCAAGGTAAGCTGTATATATCCGTCTTTTTTATTTTTAAAGCCGTTTTGCATTATTGCGCCGCAAATTTCTTCCACTATAAGATTCACATAATAGATCTGCTTAAAGTTAGCGCCCCTCTCCTCACAAAAGGCCTCTATATCCGCAAGCAGCGTACCCAATTCTTCATTTTTGTTGCGTATGGTTTTGGTATACGTTTCTTCTACCTGTGCTTTGCCCTTTTTAAGGGAGCGAAGCTTCACCACTAAAAGCCAGATCAAAAGCGAAATTGCCTCTATAATCGGGAATGCCACCCAAAACATTTTTACGCCAAACAGTGAAAACGTGAAAAATGCTGTTATATAAATAATAAAGCTGCGAAGCAGATTAATTATAAAGCTTACTGTTTCTTCCCCTACCGACTGATAGAAATACGACATCACTATATTTGTCCCGGCAAATACAGCGCTTAAGCACAGCATTCTTGCCGCGAATGCACCAAATTGCGATGTAATTCCCGCATCCAGTCCAAAAAGCATACAAATGCTTTCTGCAAAAATCGAAACAACGACAGCAAACACAGCCCCAATAGCCGTAACCCACATGAGTGAAAGATTCCTGACCTTTTTAACAGCGGCTTTATTTCTCTCCGCAAAGAATGTTGCCGCTAACGGCTGTACGGTAAGTCCCATGCCGTCGAACAAGCCGTTGAATATGTAGAACACGTTTTGTGCTACGTTATACACAGCAACAGAGCTTTCGCCGCCTATGGATATCAATATATTATTTACTGTCAATATAGAGAAAAAGTTAAATAAATACTGTGATGATGATGAAAGCCCCAGCTTAAACGAAGCAAAAACCTCTTTTATTTTAGGCAGCGCGGGCATAAGCTTCAGATGTGAGCCTTTTTTCATAAAATGCCCCAAATAAATTACTATTCCCACAACTTGCCCTATAATAGTGGAATACATAGCGCCCTTGACGCCCATGTTTAAAAACACAACAAGCACCAGGCTAAGTGAAAAATCCACAGCGTTCGATATTACCATACCCACGCTTGCAAGACGTTCACTGTTGTCACACCTTATGCAGAAATAAAGTATCAGGTTGATAAAGAACAACGGCGCCGATAAAAAGAGTATCCGCACATAGTCATATGTAAGCGAATACACGGCACTGCTTGCAGAGGCTGCGCCGAGCACGCCTAAAATCGGGGTAATAAAAATACTGCCCAACACGGCAATTACAGCACTTGTAACAATTGCCACTGTTATCATTTGTGAAACATGAGATGCCGCTTCTTTGCTTTTGCCCTTTGCAATAAGCGAAGTAAAGGTAACAGAAGAACCAAAGGCTATCGCCAGATCCAACACGTTATAGATCATATATATCGGCGCTGAAAATCCGAGCGCAGCAACAGCCGCCTGCCCAAGCGATATGCCCACAAAAAGAGTATCTGCTATGTTTCCGAGTGCAAGACACAGCGAAGACAGCAGTGTGGGTATAAAAAAGCGGTAAAATATATTAGTGGTAAAATCAGTTTTTTTGTCAGAGCTTTTCATCAATTTATCACCTAACACGGAACATTTTTATGCAGACCACATACCAAACGCATCAATTAATCAGGGCTATACTCATACACTCTCAAAATATTACAAGGCACAAGCTGAGTTTTGTGAATACGTAAGCCCTCTATTCCCATGTCGTCTTCCTGATCTATATACATTACATTTTCGGGCAAAAGCTTAAAAAGCTCATTGCGCAAAATTATGTCTATATTCGGAACAAGCGTTTTGGAAATATTTAAGTCAAATGTACTGTTATCTGTAAAAGAACCCATGGCAAAGCCAAGCGGACTGCCGTCGCGGTAAAGTATTATGCCGAACATTTTTAAATCGAAAAAATTATTCACGGCCAAATCCACGGACTTCACATCGTAACAGTCTGCTAATGTATTGTCGATCCAATTTTGTAATATGAGCCGCACGTCATTGAAATTAGTACTGTTTATGAGCTGCGCAACCCATTCATGCCCCCTTTTCACCTTACGCAGGGAGCGTTTCATATTTTTATATTTTTTCCCGGACATCTCAAGCTGCTCAGCCTTACTGTATATGTATGCAAAGTCTTCCCTGACGGCCTTCAGCGGCAAAGCACCGCCAAAATGCTCCTCAAGAAAGTTTTTATCGCGTTGACTGATGTTGCAAAGTATACAGTCATTAGATTTTTTATCTATAAACCAACTCAAAAATTCTTTTTTCTTTTCGGCAGTACCGCAAGGAAAAAAGTAGGCAGTTTTGCCGCTTATTACTGCACGAGCCGTAAAAAAATCATCTTCCGCACACACGGAAAGTTCCCATAGATCCTTCCACAAAAACATTACATGAAAGGTACGGGCATAAAGTGTGTTGTCATTTATTAATATTACTGACTCTATTGGTTCAAGGTCAGTAATTTGAATATCTCGAAAAAGATAATCTTTCGTACACATACCGGATCATTCGATAGTTAATATATCAACAAACCCTGTGATATCAAATACTTCCATAATGGTATCATTAACATTTTTTATCACCATGCTGCCCTGTTTATTCATGGTTTTCTGTGTTGCCAAAAGAACACGCAAGCCGGCAGATGAAAGGTACTCGAGCTGAGAAAAGTCTAACAGCAAGCTTGTAACGCCGGAGAGAGAGTCTCTTAAAAAGGTGTCAAGCTGAGGGGCTGTTGTGGTATCGAGTCTTCCGATTATTTTTACTGTAAGGTCACTGCCGTTGCTGATTTTTTCTAATTTCATAAAAATCTCCTCAATTCATATATATTTTGACAACTACATTATAATGGGGTTTTAACATTATGTCAACAAAAAAAGTATCTTTTGGATTAAATCGGAAGTTTTTATCAAATTTTTAGCCTC
>JAEEGL013659590.1_pt1 | contig 22614 bp, 25 predicted proteins | sample 9134231 | NCBI WGS metagenome assembly JAEEGL01 (sample SAMN16246548, study PRJNA631951) | gut metagenome | biome: gut microbiome; feature: rumen; material: fiber-attached | host: Bos | place: Iran: Karaj | collected 2018-10
CTCCAAAACCTTTGTTGAGGGTTCGAATCCTTCTGCCCCTGCCAAATAAGTACCTCCACTCCACGTGGAGGTACTTATTTGTTTAGAACAGAGGATTCGAACGGGTCAGTAGTGAAGACAGCCTGGTGGGATGTCAAAGCTGACCCCGCTTTTCCGCAAAAAAGGCGAATAGCAATATAGTTTATTTCACTACGGTCATATTGACCGTATCGAGCAGTTCCTGCAGCGATACTTTATTGATGGAATTGGAGTAAAGTCCCAGTCCCTGATGGATACCTTCCAGAAAGATCAGAAGCATCAGCGCGAAGGCGATGACCGGGATCGCCAGACTGAGGAGCTTATTCCTCGGAATCCGCGTGTAGGAATACAACAAAACAAGCGGCGCCACAAATATCAGGGGAACAGATCCGCCAAAGCCCATGGCTATGCTGACCTCAGCATAATGCGATACGGTTTCAACTGAAGCTGAAGCCACGGATTCCAGATCCGGTGCATAGGTGACTGTAAGGACCAGCATTAAAATGAAGTCAATAATGGCCGCAACGACCAGAATGATTGAAAGGAAAACAGAAAACTGCAGGCTGTTCCGGTTCGTCTTCAGATAAGCCTGATACTCTGCATGGGTTTTTCCATACCGGCGGAAATGGCGTTCCCGCTTTTTGATATACAGCGCCAGCATCATAAACAACAGAAATGTTACGGGCGGTTTTACGGTCAGCAACGGATAGGTCCAGAGGGGCAGCTGAATTTTGCCGGCCGCAGCAAAACCTTTCAGGAGCATGGAGCATACTTCGTACGCAACCGGCAGGAGCGCAAACAGCCTGAAAAAAATCACCTTTTTACCGGTAAACACTTTTGGGGGCCTTGCGTTCAGGAAATACATGAACAGCGTACACAGGAACAGGTCAATGAACATGTTGAAGGATATGACCCCGCTGACCTGGAACTGCTGCAAAGCCGACTCAATCATCGGAGCAACATTCTCCGGGTCCGAAACAAAGAGCCCCACCGAACCGACCACATACCGGCCGAACAGGAAAATTGAACCCAGATAGATTGCCACTGCGATGCCGCCGTTCCGGATCAGCTGCTTTTTATATCCCTCAGAGTTATTCAGGATTTTCGAAAAGTTGGCAATCAGCAGGAAGGGAAGGCTCAGGGATCTGACATAATTCAGCACGTTGAGCAATCCGGCGGTACTCTCAGCCAATTCCGGCTTGATCTTTCCTCCGAGTTTAACCAGAAGGATCACGGTGACCATCGTAATGCACAGCCAGCCCAAAGCCTGAAATCCCTGGTAGGAAATCGGTCCGCGGTAACGGATGTCTTCTTCCTTCAAAAGCTCATGCAGCTTGCGTCTCTTTTTTCCCATGTATGAGATCCTCTCGTCCTGCCATATGATCAGCCCGGAATGCCCCTGATCAGCGGTATTCCGGCGCACAGTATCCTTTAAAAATCATAATGGGTTTCAGGGATTCTGTCAATTTCAGGACTGCCTGTTTCAGGGGGATGTCTGTATTGACTTTGGAAAGAATTGTGATATATAATATTTTATCATTTAACCAGAAGAATAGTTTTCCGGAGACATTGGAGGAATTTTCATGAGGAAACTGATTTGCCTGATGCTGGGAATAATCATGATCCTGGGGTGCTTTGGAAGCAGCCTGGCAGAAGGCGAGGATACACCTTTGTTCGTGCAGATCAAGGAAAACGTGACGGCGAAGGTCTATGCCAAACCCGGCGATGACGCTCCCGCTGATACGCTGGCAGGCGGCAGGCTCTGCGGACTGCTGGACGAAACGAACGAAGCGGGAACCGTATGGTACAGCATCTTCTATCTGAACAACGCCAGGAAAGGCGCGACCGGGGCCGTCAAGGCGGAAGACGCGGAGAAGCTGGACCAGGATCAGCTGACAGCGCTGCTGGAGGATACCGGGAAGATCAACGAGGTTCTGGACCTGATCGACGCGCTGAACGATTATGTCAGGATCCCGGACGCGGATGAAACAGAAACGGCTGGCACTGGAACGAATACGGACAATACGGCAGATCAACCGGCGAAGACGGGCTTGAAGCAGTTCTACGCAAACGCCATGGAAAAACTGCAGAATGTGTTTGGCAGCCTGAAAAGCATCGATCTGTCCAAGATGAAGGATGTTGCCAAGGATATGGGCGAGAAGGCAAAAGAGGCCGGGAAAGACCTGATTGACAAGGTAAAGGATATCAACCTGAAGGATAAGCTGGACGACGTCAGGGACAAGATCCAGGATGTCGACCTGAAGGAAAAGCTGGATGACGTCAAAGACAAACTGAAGGATATCGACGTGAAGGACAAGCTGGAGAACCTGAAGGACAAGATGGACGACGTCAAGGACAAGATGAAGGATATCCTGGAAGACAGCGGCATGAAGGATAAACTCGACGACCTGAAAGACAAAATCAAGGATATTGACCTGAAGGATATAATCTCTGACCTGAAGGACAAACTGGAAGGAACCCGCCTGGACAGAATGATTGACGGTATCGGCGATGTCATCAGGGAACTGAAAGACAAGGACAGCAGCCTGCGGGACGCGCTCAGCGACGTGAAGGATGAACTGAAGGAACTGGTCGCCGGAGACTGAGACGGGGACCTTTTAAAGATTGACAGAAAAATGACGCTGATATGATTTGATTATTCGGAAAACAGCACAATTTACGATACAGGAGGGACTCATTATGATGCAAATGTTCTGTACGGTATGCGGACTCAGACTCGGCCCCACGGCACCGGAAAAATGCCCGCAGTGCAACAGCAAGGGTCCGTTCGAAGAGAAGGAATGAGAAGAGGTTCAGCCGGTTGCCGGACCGCAGGGCGCCCGCTATTGCACGAAGTGCGGCTATATCCTCATCTCCAGCTATATGCCGGACAGATGCCCGGTGTGCGGTGAGCCCGGCGAAAACTTCGGGTACGGCACGGTGAGCATTACTCCCTGCGAGAAGCCGGATCCGAAATTCCCGGATGAGCGGCGCTGGTGACCGTGACGGCCGGCCGGGATTCCATCTGCAGTAAACATACGGAATGAACCCTCACCGCGGTGGGGGTTCTTCCTTTGAGAAAACCTTTTGCAATAAAAGAGCAAAAAAACAATCCTGCGGTTTTTCTTTTCCAACCGGTGTGGTATGATCAAGGGCATATGGGGATGGTCGAATGACATCGCTGGCCAATATCCTGGTGTTTGTTCCGTTTACGCTGACAAACGAGAAAACGGACTCAATCTTTTTCCTGGTTACAACCGTACTGTACATTTTCGGCCTGTGGGGCATTTTCCGCAAATGCGGGCTGCCGGGCTGGCAGGCTGTGATTCCCTGCCTGCGGGAGATCCGGCTGGGCGAAGCTTCCGGCATGGAAAAGGAAGGGCGGATCGCCGGGGCGATCCAGGCCGCCGCCATGCTGCTGGAGTTCATCGACAAGGACAAACGTTAATCCTTTTTGACCCGCAGGATCCATTCCCCGTATTCACGGGCAGTATACATCTCATAAGTCTCATCATAACTGAATCCTTCCGGAACATCTATGATCTGGACATGATAGACATCCGGCGTGCCGTTGAAGGTGACGATTCCCTGGTCATCGGATTCCTTCGGAACACAGGCCACGTCCGTGCAGAAATTCACCGTGACTTCCGGGACGGGACGGTTGTCCTGGTCCACGATATGCACGATGTAGGCCTGCAGCGTGCTATCCGCCTTTGCTTTGTTATCCACGTAATCCCAGGTGACGGTATAACCTTGCTCCACACTGTCCTCCACCAGCTGCTCAATCCCGAATTCATTCCGGAACAGGATGACGGAGGCATATTCTCCCATATCGTATTCAGGAAGGGCCCGGTTGAACAGTTGGACATGGAAGTAAAGCTGGTCATCGTCTTCATGAGGCATGAGCTGCTCATAGAAATAGGCACCGCGCGCCGGATCCAGCAGGTCCTGGACAACCGGCGTTTTTTCAGTGACCGGGTCGTCATAGGCGATGTTGGCGACATCATCCGTCGCCGTGAGATCAATCCGCAGGCGGACAGAATCCGCCGGAATGAGATAGCCGGTAAAGGTGCCCCCGTTTTCGCTGGCACGCAGTTCTACGGTCTCGTAATCCCCGCCGTCCGGATAGATCGCCTGGGTCGCGTAGACAGGGAAGGACCGGGTGGAGGCATCCCGGGGAGAAGATTTCATCGCTTTCGTTTCCGTATAGCTGTCTCCCAGAATGGCGTCCAGCACAAGTTCCAGCTCGAGCGCGTCATAGAAGGCGCCGTAACTGCAGTAAACGGAATTACCGAAGCGGTCCACGACATGAGTGCAGGGAACGGCCACCCCGTAATCGGAGGTATACAGTTTGCGCCCTTCATCGCGCCCCATGGGGAGGGTGAGCTTCATTTCACTGCGGTAGGCCGCGATGGTTTCCAGCGTATCCTTATCCTCCACGCTCAGGGCGATAAAGGCAACCTTGTCACGGTATTTTTCATACGCCTCCTCCAGGAAGGGGAACTCGTTGCGGCAGGGACCGCACCAGGTGGCCCAGAGGTTGATCACCACGGCCTGACGGTCCTTCAGGGCTCCGGAGAGGGTGAAGGTATTGCCATCCGTATCCGTGGCGGTGAAATCCGGGAAGGGCTTGCCCAGGAAAGCAAAGTCCTCCGCGGAGGCGGGGGATGCGCACAGCAGGGCGGCGATCAGCGCCATGCAGGCGACAAGGGACAACAGCCGGCAAAAAGATTTCTTCACGGTACATCGTCCTTTCAAAAATAATATTGAACAATCAATCAGTGAGGGATTCCGGTGCGCGGGAGGCGGGAATCCGGATCCGGGCGACGGTACCGCCGCCGGGCCGGGAGCCGATCTCCAGAGTGCCGCCGCACATGAATGCCAGGCGCTCCCGGACGTTCTGCAGGCCCACATGGGCTGCATCATCCCCGGCCGGGGTGAAACCGGGGCCGTTGTCTTCCACCGTTACCTCAGCGCCGCATTCCACAGCCCGGGAGGTGATGATGATTTTCCCGGGAGTATGGCCTTTGGCGACGCCGTACTTCACGGCGTTTTCCACCAGGGGCTGCAGCGTCAGCGGGGGAAGGCGGAAGGCGACATAATCCGTATCATAGACCACCACCAGGCTGTCACCGTACAGCACGGTTTCCACGGCAAGATAGGCCCGGGTATGCTGGAGTTCATTGGTGAAAGCCGTAAGCTCCGCGGAAGCGATAGCGGTGAAGTTGCCCTGGAGATAGGTGGAGAAATCTTCCACCACCCGGGCTGCCTGATCCGGATTTTCCCGGCAGAGCAGGTAGATGGAGGACAAGGTGTTATAGATAAAGTGAGGCTGAATCTGATTGATCATGGAGCGGACACGCTCCTCGTGCAGTTCCTCCTCCTTCTTGCGGAGCATCCGCTCGCGCAGTACCGCTTTCCGGGCAAACCCGAAGCCATGGAAGAAAAGCCGAAGGATCAGCCAGATGAGGAAGAAGGGGGCGGCCTGCATAGAACCGGTGAGCAGGTAGATCAGGAGATCCGCACCCATGGTCAGAAAGAAGGGAAGCGCCCACATCCACTCCGACAGAGGGGCCTTCCGGCACAGGAGCAGGACCAGATGCGTCAGGGCGACGGCAATACCGAACCAGGTCACAATATCGTGCAGCTCCATGACACCGGCGATCTGGAGTGCGGTGAAGACGATCACCGCCGCGGCGGACAGGATAAAGCAGACATAGGTAGGACGGCGCTGCTGCTCATTGCGCAGGAGTGACATCATGCACAGGGTGAAGACCAGCATCAGGAGGTAGCAGAAGGTTCCCGCGTACCAGATCTCCTTATTGAAGGTCAAATAATCAAACAGCAGAGTGATGACGGGCAGGCCGCTGATTTTCCAGAGCGCCGCCAGGACCGTGGTCAGGCCGACGGTAAACACCAGCTGCTTTTCACGCCTGTCCACCGGAATAAACAGGATTATCACCGCGAGAATCAGCCCGGCCATGACTGCCATGCAGCCCAGGAGCAGGAGAAACCCGTCCCGGGGCAGCACGATCTGGGTGAGGAGCGTGTCGCGGCTGATGAGCATAAACTCCAGCTCTTCCGCCTGCAGGCGCCCGAAGACCGGCGTCAGGACGAGGCGGACGGTTTTACCGGAAAACTCCGGACGCATGGGGATGCTAAGCCAGTATTTACCGGGCGTTTTCCCGATGGATGCATTCCCCTCCGGCCCGGAAGTGAAAGTAAAACTGCTCCCGTCCACGAAGAAGGAGGCCCAGGTATGATGCAGGAAAGCCGTCAGGTGCAGGCCGGAGAGGCCGGAAGCGGGCAGATCCGGCAGGGTGAAGGTATAGACATAGCAGGTATCGGAGGAATCAGGGGCCGGCTCTTCGGTCACCTGATCCGGCTTCAGCACATAGAAGGGAGAGACCGAGGCGGCCCGCCGCGGGGATTCGGAATTGGTATGGATCAGCACCAGGGCAAGCACGCACAGGATCAGCATGGCCGCCGTCACCAGCGCGGCGGGATGAAATTTCCGCATCCATTGATTTTTCATTCGTTCAACCCCCGGACCGGAAACCGCAGATGGCCGATTTCGTGATGGATTTTCTCCGGCGTCAGCGGCTTGAGAATATAGCCGCTGCAATGATCCGACAGGGCGGATTCCATATATTCGGGATGGGAGGTGAGGAAAATGATATTGATGCGCGGATTGATCTCCATCAGCTCCCGGGCCAGGGAAAGCCCGTCCCCGCCGCTGCGGAGCTCAATATCCAGGAAAGCGACAGAAACCTTATTCTCCCGGGCAAAGCAAACGGCTTCGGACACGGCGGTAAAACCGGCAACTTCCGCCGCAGGGAGCTCCTGGCGCAGCATGCGGACAAAGCCGTTGAGCAGCAGCTGCATGTCGTCCACCACGAGAATGACAGGGGATTTCCGCTCTCCCCGCAGTTCATCAAGGAAAACGGTGGTGTCAATATCCAGGAAATCCGCCAGGCGGGCGAGCATGTTGAGATCGGGCAGCCGGTTCCCGGCTTCCCAGTTGGCCACGGTACTCCGGGTCACATTCAGCCGGTCGGCCAGCTGTGCCTGGGTGATGCCGCGGGATTCCCGCAGTTCCTTAATTCTGTTCCCGAGCAGTTCTGCTTTCATGACGGATTACTCCTTTGTGAGACATGTCCTCCAAAACATAATATGGGTCAGGCAGCGGATGGTCAATGTGTTTTTTCCATTTTAACCAGTTTTTGCCGAAATAAATATTTTCCTTTTTAGTGTTTCTTTTTGTGACGTTTTATATACCAGTCGCCAAAATAAATGTATAAAATGATGTCTATATGTATACATTAGCAGAGACAGCGAGCGAATGACGCACTATTCGGGGAAATGGGAAGGGGAGTCGAAAATCAGCTTCCTGGAAGGTGTTGTTGATTAAGAAACCGTAAAACAGCCGGGTTCCATACGGAACCCGGGTGTTTATTGCCCCTGCAAATCAGTCGAGGGGCGGAAGCTCATGGATATCGTAGGTGTCATAATAGATTTCAAAGGCGGTTTCAATATCGCCGGAAAGCTCGATCAGCGCTCCGGCCTGGAACATGACGGAAAGTGAACCGGTGGGGGCGGGCCAGGCTGCATTGGAGACCACGGTCATGACCTCTTTTCCGGCCTCCTCCGCCAGGATGGTGGCTTCTGCGCCGAAGAGCAGGGTGCCGGTGGCAATATGATAATCGCTGGAGATGATCGCCAACTGCCGTACCCGGGGATACTTTCCGGACAGGATCTGCCAGGTGTAAACAGCGTTCTGCGCGGTGGTCAGGGAGCGATCCTCCACGATGACCCGCTGCGGATCGATGCCGTTTTCAATCAGCCATTTCGCCATTTCGCCGGCTTCTGTGGCCTCCGGGTTTCCGGACGCGGTGCCGCCGCCGGTGCAGACGAGGAGGGCATTGGGATATTTTTCCGCGCAGGCTTTGGCAACGGTCAGCCTTTCAATGAGCTCATTCTTCATGGTGCCATTGGCGTTCAGCTGGAAACCAAGGATCACCAGACACAGCTCATCGGTGTCCGGCAGCCCGTCGGGCAGGATGTTTTCATGAATTTCAAGATCTGTATTAACATTCTTCCAGAGCTGCAGGATGCTTTCCCATTTCGCTCCCGCGACGGGATCGGCCGCTTTCAGGTCCTCCAGAAGCTCCGCGGTTTTCCCATCCGCCTCGCTGCCGTAGGTGGCGTAATAAACAACCAGCTGCCGGATCATCTCCGGGACGCTGAGAGATGCCGGGACGGCGTTTTCCGCCAGGGCGGGAGCAGCCATCAACAGGACAGCGAGCAGCAGGGATACTATTCGTTTCATGGGCTTTCCTCCTGTGACAGTGAGTTGAAAAGGAGATTTACCATACCAGAATCCGGTCTTCCGGCGCGATATACATGGGCGTGCCTTCGGTTACGGAATGTCCACCGGGATGGCTTCAAGGCCGTAGGGCTGCAGGGCAGCCTGCAGGGCTGTCTGGGATTCCGTGTCCGCCGCATCCAGGGCAATGAACATGCCGGAAGCCTGGTGCCAGCTGTAGGTAACCATGACCGGAACGCCTTTTTTGAAAATGAAGAGGTAAGAAACAGGCTCTTCCTCCTCCAGGGAGGGATCGTTCACCAGGGCCTGCAGGGCACTGACAACCGACAGGACTTCCACACCCTGTTTTGCGTTGAGCTGCGCAAGGAGGGCTGTGCCGCTGACCCGGAGGAAAACCTGTTCCTGCAAGGCGGGGGACAGGGCATTCAGCTGATCCAGCTCCTCATCTGTCATGAGAGATTTCATCCATTCCCGCGGATCCTGCTGATACAGGCGGTAAACCGCGACGGGCGTATCGTAATCGCCGGTGTTGAACATGGTGGACAGCAGATCCAGCAGGTTATCACCGGTCAGGAAGAGCTGCAGATACCCCCTGTTCTGCACCATTTCGCTGAGCAGGCCTGTGACCCTGAGGCCTATGCCGTAATAATCGGGGCTCTCAGCACCGGCAGCCGCACCAACGGACAGCAGGAGCGCAAGCGCAAGAAGAAAGGAAAGGATCTTTTTCATTATCCGTGTCTCCTTTATATCGATTTCTGTTTCCTATAACAGAATACGATTTTTTTCGGGAGGATTCAACTGTGAATTTTCAATCGCGGCAGGAGAACGGAACTCCAACGGGCCCGTGGTTTACAAGTGCTGAATATTATGGTAGAATTACACAGTTTTGTACCCAGTAACAAGACAAGTAACAAAAGAACAGAGGAAAGAAGGAAAACAAACCCATGAGATTCCCGAATGCTTACAGAGGTATCAAAAAGATCTGGATTGCCGAGCTGCTGATGCTGCTGGCCACGATCCTGAGCATTGTGATCATTGTGATTCCCGCCGTCAACGGCGTAAATCTCAGCGTTGAACAGAACCTGAGCCAGGCGTACTATGCCCCCACGATAGCCAGCCTGGCCCTGACCGTCGCGTTTGTGGGACTGGTCGCGTTCTTCCTGAACCTGCTGGGTGTGATCGTCGCCCGCGTGGATGATGAGAACTTCCGCATCGCCCTGTACGTAACCATTCTGGGCATTGCGGCCAGCATTGTAAGCGCGATCTGGACCAACAACCAGCGGCTGACCGACTGGATGGACATCGCCATCACGATCTGCAGCCTGTTCGCTTCCTTCTATATCCTGACCGGTATTGCCAGCCTGGCCGGCAAATTCGGGGATGAAGAAACCAGGAAGGTGGTGCTGAAGGCCCGCCTCTGGCTCGAAGGTTCCTTCTGCCTGACGGCGATCCTGAAGTTCATCACGGTCGTTTTCCGGATCGAGAACGAGACGCTGCTGCTGGTTCTCGGCATCGGTGCCCTGGTGGTGGAAATCATCTCCTACATCCTGTACCTGATGGCCCTGAAGCGCGGCAAGAACATGCTGGCCAAGTAAGACAGCACGAACCCATTCAGCCCGGTCTTCGGACCGGGCTTTTTCGTTTACAATCCCGCCGCAAAATGATATAATGACACGTCAACAAACAAACGTATAGCAACGAGAGGAGATCCTTCCATGAAAAAGCTGATATCCCTCTCCACGTACGTGACTTTCCTCTATAACGGGGAAGCTGTATTTGCCAACGTATGTGACGGCCCCGGCGAAGAGGCCCTGCTGGCAAAGTACTATGAGAAAAAAGCCGAAAACACAAAGCGCAGCCGGAAAATTTCCGAATTCACCTACCGGGAGATGAGCATGGTGCTGGATTACTGCTACGGCCTGAAAGATTCGCACCGCATCAGCAGTTTTGAAAAGTATTTTGATGAAACCGGACTGGAAGAGCGGCTGCTGTCTGAGGATGCCGTCGAATCCTCCAAAGCGATGTACGAACTGATGCGGCTGTATCTGGCGGACGGCACGATGCTCCGGATCTCCGGGTACCGCAGACTGGGTCTGATGATCAACGGCGCGGTGTACGATATCGATAAGGGCGTGGAACCGGATTATCCCATTTCCACGCTGGAGCGCTTCTTTGACCGGAAGGCGCTGACGGAATATATCGACAGCCTGTACTGAAAACAGAACGAAGGCCCCACAGCGGAGCCCCAAAGAGAGGAGATGCAAACCCATGAAAAAACTGATATCACTGATCCTGATCCTGTGCCTGGCGGCAGGCATTGCGCCGGCCTTTGGCGAAAGCGCCGCGGCGGAAGATGAAAACATCCCGGGAATCCTCGGAGGGTGGACAATTGTTCCATGTGAGGCGCAGGAACTCCCGGAAGACGCGATGACCGCCTTCCGGACGGCGACGGAAACCATGGACGGCGCTCAGTATATCCCGGTCGCGCTGCTGGCGACCCAGCCGGTGGCCGGCATCAACTACTGCATCCTCTGCCAGATTGTTCCCGTGGTTCCGGATCCTGAACCCGGATGGGCGCTGGTATACATCTATGCCGACCTGCAGGGGAACGCAGAAATCATGAATGTCTATGAGCTATATATTGACCGGCACAGCACGCCGAAGGAATAAGCAGGAAAAAGTCAGATGACAAAAGATATGTATACAAGATAAAAAATGAAAGAGAGGAAATCAACATGAAAAAATCCTGACACGGGAAGACAACTATACCATGGTTGTCGACTGCGAAAAGGATACGATCACGTTCCTGGACTATGATGCTTTCCTCCGTCCGGAAGAAAACCGGAACCTGGTAGACATGCTGACCGCCGCAGATTCCATGGATGAAAAGCCGACGCTCTTCCACCGTATCGCTGAATTCAGCTATGACCGCTACGGCAAGGAGCTGGTGCTGGAAGCGGGTAAATACGGTATCGACCTGGTTATGGCATGGAATGTCTGCATGGTTCCCCTGATGACCCTTGTGGATTTTACAATCAGTGGAAAGGGAATGATCGCATCCTACACCAAGGACAAGGTGATTATCGCGACCAGCTCGCAGCTGGAAGATGAGAATAACCAGATCACCGCGATGGGCGAGCTGTTCCGGTCCGGCGAGCAGGGACCTGTCAGCACAGCGGCAGCAGATTACAACTATGCCGAACTTTGTATGGTTTTCGACTATATGTACGGGCTGAAAGATGCGCACGGGTTCACTTCCTTTGACGCACTGGTGGACGAGCTGGGCTTGCGCGACGCCCTGAAGAATACCGAACCGGAAGTGTCGGACGTAGCCCTGCGGAAACTGATTGCGCAGGATCTGGATGACCAGCACAGCGCAGTGAGCATGCTTTCCTACCGGATTGACGAGAAGATATTAGAAAAACTGAAGGAAGAGGGACCGAGCGGATTCTCCGGCCGGGCGTTTACACAGCATCAGAATGACTACAAGAAAGCGCGGGAAACGTTCTATCCCGGAGGGGTTCCTGTATATGAAGAGGTGGGGAATACCGCCTATATCACCTTCGATGAGTTTATCAAAGAAAAGGAAAAAACATATTACTACAGCAATGCGCCGACAGAGAACGAAAAAGACACAATCGGCATTATGCTGTATGCCTATTCCCAGATTATGCGTGAAGGCAGCCCCGTCGAGAATGTGGTGCTGGACCTGTCCAACAACATCGGCGGTTCGGCGGAAGCAGCGGCTGCTGTGCTGGGCGCTTTCCTGGGTGACGGCTATATCAGCGTGAAGAATACAATGACCGGAGCGATTTCCACCGCGGTGTTCAACGTGGATATGAACCTGGACCACCGGTTCGACGAGGAAGACTTCGGTTTGCTGGGGAAGAAGCTCTTCTGCCTGACTTCTCCGGTCAGCTTCTCCTGCGGCAACCTGGTGCCCAGCGTATTCAAAAACTCCCACCGGGTGACCCTGATCGGCGATACGTCCGGCGGCGGAAGCTGCATGGTTCTCCCGCTGGCCAATCTGGTGGGTACCGTATTCCAGATTTCCAGTCCGTTCCGTATTTCCTTCAGCAAGAACGGTTCCTTCTACGATACGGACCTGGGGGTGGAGCCGGATTTCCCGATCGTGAACGAGGTTTTCCTCTATGACCGCCCGGCCCTGACCGAATACATCAATAACCTGAAGTAAACCACTGAAAGGGATCCTATGCAGCAGGATACTTTGATTTCCAGAGCGGTTGAATATATCCGCTCCCTGTTCGAAGGCAACAGCGACGGCCACGATTTTGACCATTCCATGCGGGTTTACCGCACCGCCATGGTGATCGCGGATACGGAGCCGGCTTGCGACAGACAGACGGTGGCGCTGGCAGCGCTGCTCCATGACACGGATGACGCAAAGCTGTTTGCCACGGAGCATAATGAAAACGCCAGAAAATTCCTGGCGAAGGAAAAGATCAGCGAAGAGGCGGCGGACAGGATCTGCGCGGCCATCAACGCCGTTTCCTTCAGCAAAAACCGGGGGAAGCGGCCAGAGACCCTGGAAGCAATGATTGTACAGGACGCGGACCGGCTGGACGCCATCGGGGCCGTCGGGATCGCCCGGACCTTTGCCTACGGGGGAAAACACAGCCGCTCCCTGGATGCGTCCATCCAGCATTTTGACGACAAACTGCTGCTGCTGAAAGACCTGATGAACACGCCCAAAGCCAGGGAAATGGCGGGGGAACGACACCGGTTCATGGAACAGTTCATCTGCGAATGGCAAAAGGAGACCGGACAATAAAACAACGGGCCGGGGGATATTCCCCCGGCCCGTTGCATGTATTCCGTCCACATTGCTCATGGAAAGCGATCCTATACGGAGGGCTGCGGTTCGGCCTTCCGGCGATCGTGGCCGCCAAACTCGGCGGAATGGGTACGTGACTTGGTAATATAGAGCGCCTTATCAGCCCGGGAAATCAGGTCAAAAAGGTCCTCTGCATTCTCAGGATTACCCTGGGCATTCCCAATGGACAGGGATACCTTTACGCCGTACTTCTCCTGCGTAAAATCATAGGTATCGGAGCCATAGTTCTTTTCCGGCGGTTTATGGGTCAGGACCAGGAATTCATCCCCACCATATCGGTAATAATACCCACCGGGGAACATGCGCGGCAGGGTTTCGCTGACATCCCGCAGGATTGTGTCGCCTGCGATATGCCCATACCGATCATTGAGTTCCTTGAAGTAATTGATATCGATCATATAAGCTGTCGTGTTCCGACCTTTCATCCGGAAGGCATCCGCGTCGAGCGCCAGGCGGTTCTGCAGGCCGGTGAGCCCATCCCTGCGGCTGGCAGTTTGCAGAGCTTCATTGGCCTCCAGCAGCTGCATCCTGTTTGTCGAAACGCGGATCTGGACATGGCAGCGGATCGCATTGGAAGCGATGGAGGCCAGCGCGAGCAAGGCCAGATTCAGCACTTCCAGATCTGCGGCCCCGTTATAGAGATACAGGGGGATAAAGAGGCCGGCGAAGGACGCGCTGATCAGCAGGCATCCGATCCATGGCCTGAAAATGATAAAACAGATCATCACCAGGTTGACCGCATAGAAAGTCAGCATCTGATCGCCCCGGCAGTAATGGCGGTAGTCTACAAAAATCGCCCAGACGGTAAACGCTGTGAAGAAAAAGATTTTGAAAAGAAAGAAACGGTCGTGCGGCAGGTCCTTCTTCCGCAGCATGCGCAGGGAAAGAAAGGAACTGAAACCGCAAAGTACGATACAGTAACTGACGCAGACCAGGCTGATGACTGCGTTATGGTCCATATGCCCGATGTGGGTGGAAAGGAAAATGATCAGCATTACAACTTCAAAAAGCAGGCAGATCAGAGAGATCACATGGATACTGTTAAGGCTCCGCCGATCAATATCCGCCTGTACTTTTTTATCAATGGAAGGGTTCATAAACCGAATGAATTTCCGAATCAGTTTCATAATATCCTCAATTTATTACAGAATGAAATCAAAGGCCCAGGTCAAAATGCAGCGGCTTTTTCGGCGGAACAAGTGAGGCGCTGAAGACCTTGAATTCCTCGCGGGACATTTTTTCCAGCTTCTTCACGGCGCCGGAGATCAGGCTGGCCAGGTGCTTTTCTTCCGGGCTCAGGGTGCCCTGCAGCCAGGTCAGTTCGTCAATCAGGCCGTTTTTATTTTCAAAATTGCAGGTACTGATGAGACTCATCTCTTCTTCCGTAAACGCAGGCATACAGGCATCTCCTTCCGCAGTTTTCATACGGTTTGATTGTATACAACCGGGAAAACGCGGTCAATCGGTATGTTGCATATTGTGACATGATGTGACAGATTGTCACATCGGAAGCAAAAATTGTTTTCGTTTTTTCACAGAATATGATATGCTAAAGGAAATTGAAATGACTGTGAAGGGATGGAACCGGACATGGAATATTCAACAAGCATTGGCTCTGACGGCGGAATGGGATCCACGATGACGATTTTCCTTGTAATTTTCGGGGTGATCCTGGCCGTAATTATCGGCAGCCGGCTCTATATCTGGAATAAAAACAACCATTCCCCCCGGGAAAACGGGAAGGCGAAAGTGGTTACCAAGCGGATGAAGGTATCCGGCATGGGCGGACATCGCATGCGTACGAGCGTAATGATGGATACCACCTCCTCCACCTCCACCCGCTATTTCGTCACCTTTGAACTGGAAAACGGCAAGCGGCTGGAATTCAGCGTCAACGACGGGGAATACGGCATGCTGGCAGAAGGCGACACCGGAGAATTGACCTGGCAGGGTACACGGTACCTGGGATTTGAAAGAAGCTGAAGCGGATTTTTAAAGGCGCCCCATGGGGCGCCTTTTCTTACGGCTTTTTATGGGGCGGCATCTTTCAGGAGAATCCGCTTCTGGGAGATCCGGTAGGGTGTTCTGCCCCGGACAGCACGGCGGCAGATATCCAGTGTGTACTGCATCTTGACTATCATGGCCTGGATCTGGGCAAGCAGTTCCGGCCCGCAGGGATCCGCAACCAGCGTGAAGGCATCCTCGGATGTTTCAATGCTGCGAATCACCCGGAGCTTTTTGTTTTCGATGATCTGGATCGGGTCCGTAAGGGCTTCGATATCATAAAGCATAATGGGATTCCGCACGGCTGTCACGTCGATTTCATCGGCAAGGCGGATGAGGGCGGAGAGATAGGGCAGGCAGGCGGTAGATCCTCCGGGAAGGGGGAATGCGGCGGGATACTCCGTTTCATCCATCAGGTCGGTTCTCCGATGGCCCCGGATGACCTGGATGATGGCACGCAGATGCTCCTCCGATGGGATATCCAGCAGGGCCGCGTATTTCCGGATAAACAGGCCTGAGAATTCATGATGAAAATCCCGGATTATGGCGGGTATATCCTGCCGGGAATGGGTATCGAAATAATTGCCGAAATGGATCAGGCGGGACAACTGTTCATAATCCCTGCGGGAGATTCCCATGCCCGTATCATGGCAGTAACAGCTCACCAGGAGGATATACAGCTCGTCCGCGTTCAGGAGCCCGATCTGGTCACCTGCGATCAGGTTGCAGAAATTGATGACTGAAACGGAATGCAGGATAGAGTGATCTGTATACTCCGGGAAAAGCATCCGGTATTTCGACAGGGTATGCTGCAGTGCAAAAACAGTATCGGTAAAGCGCCTGTGAAGATCGGGGGAAAGGGCACGGAGCCTGTACTCCATCCCAAAGGCATGATCTGTCATATCAGTGCCTCCTGATTTATTCTTCTTCCCTGTGTCCCGCAGGATGACCTGAATTCCTCTCTGTAAAGGCATAATCTCGCCGGTTGTATTCCCGGCCGGAAATACTGTGTTCACTCATCAGAAAACGGAAATAACGCATCATTTCGCCGATGACTTCCTGCTTCAGGGCAGCATCCTCCGGGGTATAGAAGAGCCCTTCCGGATCAGCGAAATAAAGATCCTGCCCGATATGCACGGGATGGAAGCCGGTGCGCAGGATAAAATCCGAGAAAAGCTCTGACTCGGTATAAGGCTGGGGATTGAAATAACGGGCATTCCTGTCTCCCGGGGACTGAAGGGCGCTGACGGTGGTCTCCAGGGCATCAGCCACCTTGCGCAGGTTGTCCATGCCCATATTGGTGACCGTGCCGGATTCCCACCGCTGGACGGTACTCTTGGGGAGGCCGGTTTTGCGGCTGATATCCTCCAGGGTCATATGCAGTTCCTTACGCCTTTTCTTCAGGTTATCCCCGATGACGCTCATGGTATCTGATCCTCCCGGTTGTCATTGGCTGGGAAAAGTATAACAAATGGGACGCGTCTGTGCAACGAGGCGAACAGGACAAAAATAGGTAAAAGATGACCTTATTTGGTGAATCCGGTGCGTATATGGCTGAAATAGATGGAAAAAATAAAGCCAGATAGATACAGATGAAAGATAAGAGTTGCAAAATCAGGGATCCTGTGCTTTAATGATGCGAAAACTCTGGGAGCTGTTGGATCGGAAGGATTTCTCCGCATGAGTTTCGGATGTGTATACTTTTTGATGAGAGAACAGGAGGAAAAGATTTTGAACAGCGCAACAAAAGGAAAGAATTTTGCCATTATCGGGGCACTCTGCCTGCTGGCTTATCTGGCCGGAAGCGTGTACCTCATCACGAAAGCAACGAACTCGACGGTCTATTATGAAGGAATCGGAAACCTGAACGTATCGATTACCGTGGAGACCATCATCGGATGGATCACCATTTTCCTGATTCCCGCAACGCTCTTCGCCCGGAGCCTGAAAGCGGTTCTCTGCGCAGCGAGCATTTACTGCCTGTACAGGCTGTATAACATGATTGCTTCCTTCTCCGCGTCCGGATTCCTCTTCTTCCTGGCGGCTGCCGCCTTTGTGGTCGCGATTATCCTGACGATGAAGAAGAGCGGACTGATCAGTTTCTTCTGGTTCCTGCCGGCGGCTATCCTGCTGGTTCGGATGGTTATCATGTATGTAAACACGTTCAGCAACGGGGTTACAGCGAACCTGGCGGGTAGTTTCTGGTTCACTGTTATATTTGATGTTGCGCAGGTTGCCGGATACCTGCTGGCGGGACTGTGGCTGAAGGCTGCGGCGAAGGAATAACCCCCCGGAAACACACAACGAACATACAAGGGGCTGTCTCATTAAGATAAAGTGAGGCGGCCCTTTTTCCATGGATAAAGAACATACCAAAAACACCCGAAACCTTAAAGGAATCGGGCGTTTGCAGTATAATGTAGGTGATGAAAAAAACACTAAAACTGCAGGCTAATTATAGCGCGATAGAGAATGGATATCAACTATGGATTCCGCTGGACTGCAGTATCCGGATACCCGAGGATGATCCGGTGAGATTGCTCAATGCCGTGGCTGAAAGGATGAATTCCTCTCAGATCATTTTGAGACAACTCCTTCAGCAGGACAGGGAATCACCACTCCTCAAGACGGAAATTGGGATCCGGGCATTCCGGAAGCGGCTGGCCGGACTTGTGATACTTCAGCAGAATCAGGTATTTCTGATCCTCTTCCGTCATCACGTCGGAGATCGGTCCGTCATAGCCCTTATATTTCTCAAGCCTGCAGTAGTTCAGGAATTTCATAAATTCTTCATCCGTGCCGCCGCTGACTTTTTCCAGCAGATCCGGGGACAGTTCATTGAACAGGTTATTCATTCGTGTATTCCTCCTTTGAAAGTCATTCGCGGTTTATTTCCGCATGTTTATACGAACCGAAAAGCAAAGGTGGCAGTTATTTTTTTCTGAAACGGACGATCAGACGGTCGAGGGTAGCCAGGATGCCGGGGAGTACCAGGAGAATCAGCAGGATCGCGGAGAGGGCGCCGAGGGAAATGGTGCGGCAGATCTCCGCAATGGTGGGATCGGGATAGGTGTAGCCGAAGATCCCCGTGATCAGAACGATGATCAACCCGGAAATCATGATGGAATGGACGGAGCCTTCATAGGCAGCGGCCAGTGCATCCGGGGAGGACAGGGCCCTGCGGTGCTCCCGGTAATAATTCGTGAACAGGATGCCGTAATCAATGGTCGCCCCCATGAGGATGCATTCCACCATGAGGAGGGCCAGGAAGTAAATCTGATACCCCTGCCAACCCACCAGGGTGACGGTGATACAGACCCCGCACTGGACGATCAGCACCAGGATCGCCGGGATAATGAAGGAGCGGGAAGTGATCAGTACGATCAGGAAGATGGCGGCCGCGGTGAGCAGTGTGACGGTCCACAGTTCCCCGGAGAAGGAGCCCTGCATCTCATCACTCATGGCGGAGTTACCGATCAGGTAATATTTTCCTTCCAGGGTTTTGCCGGTGTCCTTCAGCATTGTCATGAATGCGCTTGTCTGCTCTGACTCCACAGGGAGGGTGGAGTAAATCACCAACCGGGAATAACTTTCCGATTTCAGCATGGACATACCGCTTTCCAGCATTGTTCCGGCGCCGGAGACCGTATCCCGGAGATCCGCCGGAATCAGGGCGGAGAAAAGCGGATTGGACAGAATTTTCTCCTTCACATACGTGAAAAGTTCGGGAATGGTAAGCTTCTGCTCCTCCGGCGGGAGGGAACTGCCCGAGAAATACATGCTGTAAACCATGGAGAGCATGGACGGATCCATGGAGAAGCTTGCGGTATCCCCAAATCCCATACCGCTGAAACCGTCCAGGACTTCCGGCAGTTCCTGCGCGGTATAGGCGCGGCCGAAAAGGCGGGGCCAGCTGAAAACCTGAATGAAGCCGTCTGTCTCCAGAATGCGGTCCTCCAGGGCGGCAACCTTTTCCTCATCCCGGTTATCATAAACCATGACCAGGATATTTTCCGGCGGAAAAACATCCTTAATGACATCCAGCTTCGTGAGGGTATAGGCAATAGGCGTATTGCCCTGCAGGAAATAGAACGCGACGAACATTACGACAAAAACAACCGCAAGGATATACCGCCGCTTATAGCTGAACCGGGCGAAGCGCTTCATGGTGAACCGGAAGGTCTTTTTCCCGGTCTTCTCGATGAGCCGGTCGCCCATGATGATGAGGGCGGGAAGCACGGTCAACGTACAGACCAGGCTGAGGAGCACGCCCTTGGCCAGGACAAACCCCATATCGAAACCGATTTTGAAACGCATAAAGGCCAGCATCAGAAGGCCGGCGGCTGTGGTCAGCGCGCTGCCGGAAACGGAGGCAAAGCAGTTGCGGAGCGCGGCAGACATCGCCTCGCACGGCTGAAGCCCTGCGGCTTTCTCCTGCCGGAAACGGTTGAGCAGCATGACTGAATAATCGATGGACAATACCATCTGCAGCAGGGCGGCAATACAGGAAGAAGGATAGGAAATGCTGGGAAGGAAGGCGTTGGATCCCTCGTTAATTATAATAGCGATACCGATGGTAACCAGGATCAGCACGGGCTCGAACCAGGAGCGGCACATCACCAGCATGATGAACACCAGGAGGGCGCCGGCTACCAGGTACAGCCACAGGGGAACCCCATCGGCGCCGGGATTGTCATTCTGATAAACGATATGATAATCCCCGAAATCCTGCTCCAGGGCGTGCTCGATGGAGCGCTCCTCCGGAGAACCGTACTCCTGCGACGTGGCGAGAACGAAGAGGGAACGGGTGCCCCGGGTGTAGCGTTCGCTGCTGTCATGGGCTACGCTTTCCACATAGGGAATGGTTTTCAGCTTTGCCAGGAGCTCCGTTTCCTGCTCCGGGGTGAGCCCGTCAGCCATGACACGGATGCTCTTGTCCGCACCCATGGAGGGGAATTCTGCTGCCATGAGGTCCATCCCCTGCTTCATGGATGAATCGTCCGGCAGGTATTTCGTCATATCGTAATTGACCTTCACCTGCAGGTACAGAAAAACGCAAACGATCCCCAGAACCACCATGACACCGAGGAACCAGCGCCGGTGTGAAACAATAAAATCGGAAAGTTTCCGCATATTAACCTGTGCGCCTCCGGTACGCAAACAAGATCCTGTTCAGGTCAGGAAGATCATGGGAGCCGGCCGCCTCGCAGCCGATATGAAAGGAGTGTGGTAAGCATTATAACATGAAATCAGGGAAGAAGACAAAGAGATTTTGCAAACGGCGGGACGGTGCACTTTTGCGGGCCCCGGGTTCCTGCATCGGTGGACAAAACCTGCCGGGCGTGGTATACTTCAAAAACGGGTACTATATCCGAAAATGTAAAGGAGATTAACTGCATGAAAAAGCTTATTTCTATTGTTATGGTTCTTTGCCTGCTGTGCACAGCAGCGGCTGCTCTGGCGGACGCTGCGGAAGAAAAGATTCCCACCCTGCTCGAGCTTCCTGAACTGAAAACCCTGAATCCCGACGCTGTGATCAGCGAATCCGAATATGAAGGCGAATGGATTATCAAGTACGGCTACATCGGTGAAGATCCTGCCACTCCGGAACAGCTGGCTGAAAGAGGCCTGATGATCCGCCCGCTGTACATCAGCGAAGGCAAGCTGATTGACAAGATCACAGAAGAAAACGGAGAAATCAAAGAGAATGCCATCGCGTACGCATTCGAAGAAGATATCGGCGAACTGCTGGCCACAGCCGAAGACGGCCAGATCGAATACATCATTGACGTGCTGGAAGACGGCAATCTCATGCTGTCCATCGTGATCTTCGGCGAAGCAGAGCCGGTCTGCATCTCCCTCTACATGGTGCATCCGGAAGCCTGAGAACCCTGATGTGGTATAAGGAGAAATCCCGCAGCGTGATTTCTCCTTTCTCTTTTCGGGCGAGACAAAGCTGAAAACGGAACGCCTGTGACCGGCAGAAAGGATACCGAATGGACAAATACCTTCGGAAAAATGAGAAGGAAGAGGAAGACCCGATTCCTCTCACGGATGAGGAACTGGCCGAATACCAGAAGAAAGAAAAACGGAAAGCAAACATTTTTGTGACAATCCTCGATTTCATCCTGGAGTTTTTCCGGTAATCGCCACCGCTGTTCCGGTATATACAGGTGCCAGGAACGGAAACCATGCGTATAAATACCATGTGGACGTGATCCATACGCGTCCACAAAAAAGAAAAAACAGAACCGGAGGAATATAAACATGAAAAAACGTACATGGATCAGTATTGTCATGGCACTGGTGCTTGCGACCGGCTGCATCGCAGCCGCTCACGCGGAACTGCTGCCGGCTTACGGCGAAGGGCAGATCGGCCTGACGGGCGTTGTGCTGTGCGAATCGCTGACGGTGCACCAGTCAGCCAGCCAGGGTGCAAAGGTTGTGAAAACCTTGGAGAACGGCCAGATGGTTATCGTGATGAAACAGGAGGACGGATGGGCGCAGATCAGCATCTCAGACGATGTGAACGGCGGACCGCTGGGCTGGGTGAAGGCAGACTATCTTGCCGTTGATCCGGCCTGGTTCCTGACAGATTCGGAGACGCATGTATACGCCTGGGGCAGCCTGCAGGCGAACAAGGTGGCCCTGATCGAAGCAGGTACCCGGCTGCCGGTGCTGATGCAGGACGGGGACTGGATCGTGGTCGGCCTGCGAGGCGCCGCCGGCTGGATCTGCATGGGAAAATAATCCGGAGCATACAATCCGCCGGACCGCGGGAAAGCGGCCCGGCGGATTTTTTTACAGGCGGTGCGAAAGCATGGTAATATTATTTAGCATTTTTATCCAACAACCAAAGTTTTCCAAACCATCCGAAAAGGAGAATGACCGATGAAGAAGAGATTGTTTGCACTGCTGACGGTCCTGGTACTGCTGGCGGCGGTTCCGGGCATTACCGCCCTGGGAGAGGCCGCGCAGGAATGGGAAAACATGCGGGAATATGTGTATACCTTCCGCGAAGAAGTGAAGATGGAAGGAAAGACCGTGCCCATGGTCATCGACTATATAGACGATGAAGAGGCGCGGGAGCGGGAATTTACCGTCTACTACGTTGAAAGCGGAGACATTCCGTATGTGGCACTGAAGGATTTCATGCCGGTGCTGAGCCACATGATCACCTTCGGTGAAAAAGACATTGAAGAGGAAATCGGCAGCAACCTCTATACGATCAATGCTGCAGACGGAGATCTTTTCTTCCCGGAGCATTACCATACTGTATCCCGGACGGCCCCTTTCTCAGCTATGGTGCTAGATGTAGAAAATGATACCATTGCTTTCTCCAACTTCAACAAATTCACCATGGTGCCCGGTATCACTGCCCTGGTGACCGCACTGGACCTGCCGGAACCCA
>JAEEGL014213076.1_pt1 | contig 22614 bp, 20 predicted proteins | sample 9134231 | NCBI WGS metagenome assembly JAEEGL01 (sample SAMN16246548, study PRJNA631951) | gut metagenome | biome: gut microbiome; feature: rumen; material: fiber-attached | host: Bos | place: Iran: Karaj | collected 2018-10
CACGCGAGCTGGGTTCAGAACGTCGTGAGACAGTTCGGTCCCTATCTGTTGCGGGCGCAGGAGAATTGAAGGGAGCTGTCCTTAGTACGAGAGGACCGGGATGGACATACCTCTGGTGCACCAGTTGTCGTGCCAACGGCACAGCTGGGTAGCTATGTATGGACGAGATAAACGCTGAAAGCATCTAAGCGTGAAACTCCCCCTGAGATGAGTTCTCCCATCCATTAAGGAGTAAGGGTCGATGTAGACTACATCGTTGATAGGCCAGAGGTGTACGCACAGTAATGTGTTCAGCTGACTGGTACTAATAACCCGAGGGCTTGACCTGGAAAATGCAGGCAGACCGCCTTGTGATCTTCCGTCTTCGTTGTTCGGTTTTCAGGGCGCCTTTTCTCTATTAAAACTGGCCCGTTGGTCACGTGGTCAAGACGCAGGCCTCTCACGCCTGAATCGGGAGTTCGACTCTCCCACGGGTCACCATTTTCAGTTTTCATGTTTTTCTTGACAACCGGTTTATGAGATAGTAGTATTCGGTTTGTACCGATTACATAGTTGGTGTTGATAACGGTGAGGGTCCACCCGTTCCCATTCCGAACACGGCAGTTAAGCTCACTTGTGCCGAAAATACTTGGCTGGCGACGGCCCGGAAAAATAGGTAGACGCCAACACAGAGAGACAGTCCATTTGGACTGTCTCTTTTTTTGTTCCGAATCGCATAACAAAAAAGCAGGATGCTGTACATATAGTGATGTACAGCATCCTGTTTTGTATTCTAATGATAATGATCAAGTGGCGTCAGCAGGAACACTTTCCGACGCCGGCGCTGCAGAGATCGTCTTGATAAAGCATCTCCTGCGCTTGTGCTGTTCTTTTTCAAACATTTTCCACTGGGTGAGAATCTTGTCGTTGAGTTCGAGCTGCGGTCCTGTCTCAGCGACTTTGATACCCATTTTCTGACATCCCTTAAGTATATGGTTCATCAGAACGGCGTTGGCGCCTGATTTCTGGTAATCAGGGCGGACAGCAATCAGGAAAAGATCGAGAGTGTCGTTTATCTTCAGCGACCTAAGAATGCCGATGAATCCTGTGGGGAACAGCCTGCCGTCGCTTTTTTTGAGAGCGTTTGCCATGGACGGGGCCGTGACTCCAAATGCAATCAGATCATCGTCGTCATCCGTTACGAAGCAGACCAGATCAGGGTTTATCATCGGAAGGAACTTATCCGTGTATTTCTTGATCTGCGCATCCGTGAGGTCTACGGTGCTGTAAAGACCGGCGTATGCGATGTTGAGAAGCTCAAAAACTTTCTTGACATAGCGCTTTATCTGGCGTTTCGATTTCAGCTCGACGACATGCAGATGACTGCGGCGGCATACGTAATCGGAAAGACGCTGGAGGTGTTCAGTCGTCCTTTCGTCATAGGGGATCGATATAAGATATTCTATCCAGTCGACGTCCTTATCATACCCTAGACGTTCGAGATGTTCCCGATAGTAAGGATGATTGTAGTAGGTAATGAACATGCTCTTTCGGTCAAAGCCCTCAATGAGTAGTCCCTCACGGTCAAGATCGCAGAAACCGAGAGGCCCGTGCACTTCCGTGCAGCCGAAACCGGCGGCATATTCCTCGACGGCGCCCAACAGCGCTGCAGAGACTTCCGGATCATCTATGAAATCGAGCTGTGTGAATCTGGTTCGGTTAGTATCCCACTTTTCATTTGAAAGACGGCTGTGGATCGCGCCGACTCGGCCGACGATCTCACCGTCGCGGTATGCGAGGAAACATTTTGCGTCGCAGTAGCTGAATGCAGGGTTTTTTTCGCGGTCCCAGTCTGCCATCTCATCGCCGAACATAGGAGGTATGTACTGTGGTACATCTTTATATAGTTTGTTCGGAAAAGCGATGTATTTGCGCAGCTGGCTTTTTGTCGTAACTTCCCTGATCTCTACCATCAATTAACACATCCCATCAAAAAGTGTGTGCCTCTTTGGATACACATATAATTATATTACGTATGTCAAATTTAAATAATTTACGCCCGTTTTTTGGCAGATCAGGAGCCGGAAAACGGGCGAAGAACAGGCAAGGAGTTTATTTGCGGACGACGATCCGCTGGATGCATGTTGCGTAGGGAATGGAAAAATCCACCAACTCGGATCCTGCCTCAGAATAATAGAGACCGCCTAGAGCAAAATGAGCGCTGCCGTGCATCACCGCGGAGATAAGGGATTCGTTCGTGATGACTGAGATATCCAAATCGAGACCGAGCAGATCGCATACGGCGCGTGCCACGTCGATATCCAGACCCGTTATTTCCCCGTCCGAGCTGGTGACTTTATAGGGGGGGAAGTCCTTTCCGACCGCGAGGGTTAGCGTTCCCTTGCTGCGGTCAATATCCGAGGGGGACTTATAGACGAATTTGCCGCCATGGAAATAGCCGTTAATGATATCCTTCAAGACTTCCGCATCTTCAAGCTGACGCAGCGCCCCGTTGACGGCTTCTGTCAGGTCCGCGTTTTCCTTGGCTATTGCAAAGCAGAACGACGCGGATATAAGGGGATCTTCAAGAAGTTCGAGCCTGAACTGGCCGCGCACGAAACGTTTGGCTATGCTGTCGTCTACGATGGCGCAGTCGACCAGACCTGCTTTCAGAGCGGAAACGAGCTGCTCCCGAGTCGTGAATTTATGAACGTCGCCCCTTGCTTCAGCGTATGCTACAGCGGCCGTATCTGACAACACTCCGATCACGGAGCCAGGGACGTCGTCGCGGGAAGCGATGCCGCTTTCGGGCACGGAGCCTGAGCACGCGGCGAGTCCAACAATCAGTATAGCGCAGATAAATGCGCAGATTATGCGTTTCATAACTTGTGTTCCTTTTGTGCTGTCTATCGACACCCGCATAAGGCGGAAAAAAGTCGTATCGTTATTATAGTTTAAGAACGCGCGAACTGCAACTGATGATTTAACCAAAATACAAGGTTTTACCTGAAGATTTCCGCATGACCGGTTTTGGGTGTTATATATCTGCGCGGTATTGTATAACCCGGTACATTTTGATATAATATATCATCTATAATAGTCGGTAGTGTACCCATGCGCCGGCAGTATGGTAAAGCTTATTATTCGGAGGCACGGAAATGAACAACAAACTGTCGCGTATTTTCCAGCCAAGCATGCGGCTGTATTTCATAGTGCTTATCCTGTTTGCAGTCGCCACGTGCTTTTTCGGCCCGAAGGCGAGAATCCTTGCCATCGGCGAGGCGGTCATCATTATCCTCCTTGCGGTCTTCACGCGCATGTCGAATACGAAACGCGCCGACAAGCTGCTCGAATACATAGAGTCGGTGACCGACAGTATGGATTCTGCGGCAAAGGATACGCTCGTGAATTTCCCCATGCCGGTCGTTATCTTCAATCCGAGCAACGATCTGATCCTCTGGTCCAACAGCAAATTTCTTGAGGCCACGAACGGACGCGAGCACTTCTTCGAGGTGTCCATAACGGACGTCGTGCCCGGATTTTCCACGAAATGGCTGGCCGAAGGCAAGACGGAGTACCCGGGTTTCGTAGATGTAGGCGACAAGAAGTTCAAGGTCTTCGGTAGTATAGTGCGAACGGAGCGGGAGACAGGTTCGCGTGAATTCCTGGCAACGACCTACTGGGTGGATATGACCGAATATTCGGATATCTATAACGAGTATATGGATTCACGGCCGGTGGCCGCGATCATTATGCTCGATAACTACGACGAGCTTCTCAAAAACGCGACGGAAAAAGAGAAATCGACGATACTGGCCTCTATCGATGAAAAACTCAACGCGTGGTGTGCCGACAGTGGCGGACATCTGGTGAGATACGACCGCGACAGATATATGTTCATATTCGAGGAGTGCTGCCTGCAGAGCTTTATCGACGATAAATTCTCAGTGCTCGATTCTGTCAGAGAGATCGCAGGACCGTCCGGTGTCCACGCGACTCTCAGCATAGGTATAGGACGGGACGGAAAATCCTTTGAAGAAACGTTCCGGTTCGCGGCGCTCAGTCTCGAGATGTCTCTGTCCCGCGGCGGAGACCAGGTCGTCATCAAAAACAGATATAATTTCGAGTTCTACGGCGGACAGTCGGCGGAACTCGAAAAGAGGACGAAAGTCAAGTCACGTGTTATGGCCAACGCTTTCGGCGAGCTTGTCAGCGATGCTTCCATCGTGCTCATAATGGGTCATAAATATGCGGATCTGGACAGCGTGGGCTCGGCGGTCGGTGTATGCTGCATCGCGCGCAACAGGGGCAAGAAGGCATACATAGTGATCAACGCGGAAAAGAATTCTTCAAAGCAGCTTATAAGCAGGATGATGCTCCTCCCGGAGTACAGCGACGTTTTCATCTCTCCGCAGGACGCGATACTGATGGCAGACAGTAAGACACTGCTCGTCGTCGTAGATACCAACAGGCCGGAGCAGGTGGAATCGGACGCTCTTCTCCTGTCCTGCAACCGCATCGCTGTTATCGATCACCACAGACGAGCGGCTACTTATATCCAGAACGCCGGACTCAACTTCCATGAGCCGTACGCCTCATCCGCTTCCGAACTGGTCACTGAAATGATCCAGTATCTTGTGGATCAGTCTGCCATGCTCAGGTTCGAGGCAGAAGCGCTGCTTGCCGGCATTGTGCTGGATACCAAGAGCTTCTCGATACGCACGGGAAGCCGCACGTTCGACGCGGCTGCATTTCTGCGCAGAGCGGGCGCAGATACGACGGAGGTCAAGAAGCTTCTCCAGTCAGACCTTCAGTCCGCGCTTTCACGCTACTCGCTCATCAGCAGCGCGACCGTATACCGCGAGGGAATAGCGATCGCGGTATCAGACACTCCAATGGACAGGATAGTAGTCGCGCAGGCTGCAGACGAACTGCTGAATATCTCCGGTATCCAGGCATCGTTCGTACTGTCGCCCGACGGCGATTCGATAGGTATATCGGCACGCAGCATTGGAGATATAAACGTACAGGTGATTTTGGAAAAACTGGGCGGAGGCGGCAACAAATCCACAGCAGGAGCACAGATACAGAACGCAACCACGGACGAAGTACTGGAACGTCTTACGGCGGCGATCGACAGCTGCCTTGAGTACGTCCGTCCGGATGAACAGGCAATATAGTTTAGAACGGAGGAAACCAAAATGAAGGTCATTCTGCAGCAGGATGTTAAAGGACAGGGCAAAAAAGGCCAGAGCGTCGATGTCGCGGACGGATACGCGCGCAACTTCCTCTTTCCCAAAAAGCTGGCGGTACCCGCGACAGCAGACAATATGAACGCAATGCGTATAAAGGAAAAAGCCCGTCTCGCACAGATCGAGCGCGACAAAGCCGAAGCGGCCGAAGCAGCGAAGAAGCTGGAAAGCTGCGTAGTTAAGATCAGCGCAAAGTCCGGCGGCGCAGGGAGACTCTTCGGCGCTGTGACATCCAAAGAGATATCCGACGCTCTCAAAGAGCAGTACGGTATTACGGTCGAAAAGAACAAGATAGTACAGACTGAGCCGATAAAGACATTCGGCAGCTATGAGATCAAATGCAAGTTCGGCTATGAGATCAACGGCACGATACATCTTATAGTCGCGGAGGAGAAGTAACGTTCAGACGTTGCGACTGAACTAATCGCAGGGAGGATACGGATATGGATGAGCTGCTCGGCAGACAGGTCCCGAACAATATAGAGGCGGAGCAGGCGGTGCTCGGCTCGATGCTCATAGACCCGCGCTGCATTGGCGATGTTCTGGGAGCGGTCAAGGCGGATGATTTTTATTCGACGACCAACAGGGATATATTCGAGACGATATACTCCATGTTCAACTACTCCATGGTCATCGACCCCGTGACGGTTCTTGAGAACATGCGTGTGAACGGCGTATACAACGAACGCTCGTCGCAGTATATAGTTGAGCTCATGGATATCACTCCGACCGCTGTCAACGTGCTTGAATACGCCGCCATAGTACGCGATAAGGCGATGCTCCGTAACATAGCTCAGGCCGGCAGTGAGATAAACGGTCTCGCCATGGAGGGACTGGGTTCCGCCTCGGATATACTCGAAGCGGCGGAGAAGAGGATTTACGCACTGCGACAGGGCCGCAACACAACGGGACTGGAACCCGTGTCCGACGTCCTTCGCGACGTATATGAACAGCTCTCTATCGCTTCCAAGAGCGACAGCAGGATACCCGGCCTTACGACCGGACTGCCCGATTTGGATAACGTCACGATGGGTCTGAACAATTCGGATTTCATACTTATCGCTTCACGTCCCGGCATGGGCAAGACGAGTATAGCCTTGAACATCGCTATGCACGTCGCAAAAACTTCAAAGAAGGCCGTGGCGATATTCTCGCTGGAGATGTCCCGTGAGCAGCTGGCGATCAGGCTGCTCTCTTCTGAGAGTTTTATAGACAACAAGAAGCTTCAGACAGGCCGGCTTTCTAACGACGAATGGCGGAAGATAGCGCTTGCCGCTGCGGCGATAAGCGAGACCGATCTCCGCATCAACGACAACCCGATGCTCTCCGTCGCGGACATGAACGCCCAGTGCCGAAGGATCCCGAATCTCGGTCTGGTCGTCATAGACTATATCCAGCTGATGCAGAGCGCTTCCGGCAACAGCGGATACACGGGCGAGAACAGGACCCAGGTCGTATCCGACATAAGCCGAATGATGAAGATAATGGCAAAGGAACTCAATGTTCCCGTTATCTGTCTGTCCCAGCTTTCCCGAGCGAACGAAACGCGCACGAACAAGAGACCGCTCCTGTCCGACCTCCGAGAGTCGGGCGCCATCGAGCAGGACGCAGATCTTGTCATGGGCTTGTACAGGGACGACTATTATAACAAAGACAGCGACAAACCAAATGTCGCAGAGTGCATAATACTTAAGAACAGACGCGGAGAGACTGGTACCGTCGAACTCCAGTGGCTGCCGGAATACACGACTTACGCTTCCATAGAACACTACCGTTCGGAGGAGGACATGTGACCATGCTCACACGTTTCCTTGAATACGCCGACAGATACTCGATGCTGCCTGAAGGTTCGAGGATACTGGCCGCCGTGTCGGGCGGCGCTGATTCGATGTGCCTTCTGGAACTGCTTCTTGAGGCTTCGATGAAAAGAGGGCTTGCTGTCGAGGTCGCCCATTTCAACCACCGCCTTCGCGGTGCGGAGGCCGACAGGGACGAGGAATTCGTGTCAGACTGGTGCAGAAGCCGCGGAGTGCCGTTCCATTCAGAATCTGGCGACGTGACCGCATATGCCCGGGAAAACGGTATCGGCATAGAAGAGGCGGCGCGAGCGATGCGTTACGGATTCCTGGAAAAGACTGCGGACGACACATGCGCGTCGCGGATAGCGACGGCGCATAACTCGGACGACAATGCTGAGACGATGCTCCTGAATCTTGCAAGAGGGACAGGCCTGCGCGGTCTCTGCGGTATACCGCCCGTACGGGGACGAATCGTCCGGCCGCTGATGTGCTTTACACGCGGAGAGATCGAGGGATACCTGTCTGAGCGGGGGATACCGCATGTGGAGGACTCCACGAACAGCGAGGATATATGCGGCCGCAACAGGATACGCCATGCAGTGATGCCTGTGCTTCGCGAACTAAACGGTGAGTTTTCCGGCGCTGCGCTGCGTACTGCGGAGCTCCTGCGCCGGGATGAGGATTATATCGCGTCCGCCGCAAGGGGATTTACCGATACCCTCGATGAACCGGACAGAGCTGATGCGACGTGCCTGGCGGCGCTTCCTTACCCAGTAGCCTCTCGCATAGTCAGAATGATGTGCGGAAGCGGTCTGTCTGCGGAACACGTCGGAGCTGTGCTCCGCCTCTGTGAAGCGGAAAAGCCTTCGGCAGCGGTCTCGCTGCCAGGCATGATCGCAGAGAGGGAGTACGGAGATATCGTTTTCCGGAAGCCCGGAAGCGATCCGACGAGTTTCAAACCGGTGGAACTTGGTGAGGGAGATACAGCTGAGATCCCTGAACTGCACCTGCGGGCAGTGTGCACCGGAGGCCTCTGCGAGGAGAAAATTCATAAATCATTCACCACTTTTCTATTCAAAAAGGCTGTATTATGTGGTAAAATCATCATCAGGCCGCGCGCCCCGGGCGATGAGATATCCATACACGGGCGGCGCGGAACGAAGACCCTTAAAAAGCTCTTTATAGAGGAACGTGTACCTGCGAACAAACGCGGTCTCGTGCCCGTCCTGGCCGACGGATCGGGCGTGCTGGCCGTTGCCGGAATGGGCATAGACCGCCGGGCCTATCCGCTGCCCGGCGATGAAATAATCAAAATAATACTTGAGGAGAAGGCTTGAATCATGCCAAAGGGAATTAAAGAGGTCCTGTTTTCAGAAGAACAGATCCGCGCAAGAGTCGCAGAACTGGGCGCAGAGATAGCAAAAGAGTATGAGGGATGTTTCCCCATTTTTATCGGCGTGCTCAAGGGGTGTTTCATGTTCATGGCAGACATCGTAAGAAGTGTCGGTGTTGACTGTGAAATAGACTTCATGGGCATATCCTCATACAATAACGGCACGACTACTACAGGCGCCGTCAAGATAACGAAGGACCTGTCCCGCGACATAGAGGGGCGCCATGTCATCATTGTCGAAGACATACTCGACTCCGGTGTGACACTGTCGTACCTTAAAAAGTATCTGCTGAACCGTGATCCCGCCTCAGTAAAGATAGTCACACTGCTCGACAAGCCCGAACGCAGAAAATCCGACATAGTGGCCGACTACGTCGGTTTCGTGTGTCCGAACGAGTTCGTCGTCGGATACGGTCTCGACTACGCAGAAAAATACAGAAATCTTCCGTATGTCGGCCTCTTGAAGCCGGAAGTCTATTCGTGAACGACTGAAAACGCCGCAGAGACGGCATGATCCCATTGGAAAGAAGGGAAAGCACACTTGACACCGAAAAACAGACCTACCCGCAATATCGGCTTCTACCTGCTGATATTTATTATCGCCGTTTCCGCGGTATATCTTCTCTCCGGACCTTCGTCGAAGAAAGATACCGAGATCGAGAACTACTCTGAGGTGCGCCGTATGATCGAAGGCGGCGAGGTCGAGAGTTTCACGATCGAAGACTCGACGATCACGATGTATCTGACCGAACCCTATAAAGATACCGGCAGCAATATAGTTACACACAAGCTCTATGATGTCGGTATCTTCTATTCAGACGAGAAGGAAGCCATCAACAAGATGATGGTGAGCAACGAGGAGTTTGAATACAACTACAAGGTGGGGTTCCAGGCACCGTGGTGGTTCTCCATAATCCCCTACATCCTGATTATCGGCGTGTTCATAATCCTTTGGAGCGCCATGCTCAACCGTTCCGGTCTGGGCGGAGGAGACCGCGGCGTAGCCAGATTCGGCAAAGCCCGCACCAGGCTGGGCAGCGACGAGAAGAAAAAGGTCACTTTTGCCGACGTCGCCGGTGCTGAAGAGGAAAAGGAGGAACTCGCAGAGATTGTCGACTTCCTTAAGGATCCGGCCAAGTATACGGCGCTCGGCGCGCGCATACCCAAGGGCGTGCTCCTTATAGGCCCTCCGGGTACCGGAAAGACGCTTATCGCGAAGGCCGTTGCAGGAGAGGCGAACGTTCAGTTCCTGTCTATATCGGGCTCCGATTTCGTCGAGCTTTACGTCGGTATCGGCGCATCGCGTGTGCGTGACCTTTTCGATCAGGCGAAAAAGCTGGCCCCTGCGATAATATTCATCGATGAGATCGATGCCGTGGGACGTCAGCGCGGCGCCGGACTCGGCGGAGGACATGACGAGCGCGAACAGACTCTGAACCAGCTGCTCGTCGAGATGGACGGCTTCGGGACTAATGAGGGCGTCATCGTAATGGCCGCGACGAACCGCGCGGATATACTCGATAACGCGCTCCTGCGTCCTGGACGTTTCGACCGTCAGGTCTATGTCGGAAAGCCGGATATCAACGGCAGGGAAGCCATACTCAAGGTACACGCGAGGAACAAACTCCTCGGCGATGATGTGGATCTCCGCAGCATAGCGCGCGGGACACCGGGCTTCACCGGGGCCGATCTCGAAAACCTGCTCAACGAGGCTGCGCTCCTCGCAGCACGCAGGAACAAGAGGTTCATTACCATGGAAGAGGTCGATGAGGCTGTTCTCAAGGTAATGGCGGGACCGGAAAAGAAAAGCCGCGTGATCACTGAAAAAGAACGCAGGCTGACAGCTTACCATGAGGCGGGACATGCAGTCGTGTCTTTCTACCTCGAGCACGTCGATCCGGTACATCATATAACCATAATCCCCCGAGGCGGAGCAGGCGGTATGACCGTCTACAGGCCTGAGGAGGACAAAACGTTCAATTCCAAGAGCGAGATGTTCGAGCGCATAGTATCCGCTCTCGGCGGACGCGTAGCTGAAAAGCTCATGATAGGTGATATTTCCACCGGCGCCGGAGCGGATATTCAGCAGGCGAGCGCGATCGCCCGCGCCATGGTTACCGTATACGGAATGAGCGAACGCCTCGGCCCGATCTCATTCGACGACAGCAGCCACTCCATCTTTATCGGGCGAGACTTCAGCCAGACGAAGAGCTATTCCGAGAAGACGGCGGCTCTTATAGACGACGAAGTCAAACGTATCTTCGACGAGGCTATGGAACTCTGCGAGAAGCTGCTTACAGAGCATAAGGATATGCTCATTGCGACCGCGGAATACCTGCTCAAGAACGAGACTATGGAAGGCGCGGACTTCATTTACATGTGCTCCCACAACGGAGAACTGCCGCCTGAAAAGCTTCCGGAAGCTGATGACAGCACTGCCGGCAAAATAGCCGAGAGCGCAGAAAAGTCCGAAGATGCAGCAGAAGAGATGCCCGAAGACACCGTTTCCGGCGAGTATACTGCCGGTTCTGACAGCGAGCCGGAAGAGACCGGCGAAGAGGAATAAGACGGTTCCTGACGCATCGAAATGAACAAAAAACGGTCCGGTCCGGCATTTAGCCGGGCCGGATCATTGCGTTTGGAGAAAAAACGAAGATTATGTATTGACAATTATGTAAATCATGATATAGTATTGCTTGCAAATGAAAGAGCCCTAACGGGCACAATATATAGGGAGGAGTTAATCGTGATTGATGTCAGAGTCACCGGCGGAGATCTCGGGCAGGAAGAGATAGACGCCTATGTTGAAATGGCAAAGAAAAACCATCCCGACAAACGTATATCCGCTATGGATATAGCTGTTGACGGGGAATTTGTCGATATTACATATCACTGGGAGACAGTTCCCTTCGAGCGTATCCGCCGCATCACCGGTTATCTTGTCGGCACGCTCGACAGATTCAATGACGGCAAGCGCGCTGAGGAGGCGGACAGGGTCAAACACTCTGTCGAGGAATGCTCCTGCAGCATGAAGGCTGCCGGCTGAAACTGAAATAACACGGTTTGTTATCTGGCTCTGCGCAAACGACGCAGAGCCAGATAAGCATTTACGGGTAAAAGACGGCGGGGGTCCAAATGGGCCCCCGCCGGTGTTTCAACAGGTGTTCAGTTATCGCTGCTCTCTATAAGACCATAGCCGCCGCTTTTTCTGCGGTAGACGACGGAGAACGTGTCGTTGTCGTCCTGATTTCTGAAGACGAAGAACGTGTGCTTGAGCAGATTCATCTGCAGGATAGCTTCTTCGGTCGTCATGGGTTTGATTGGGAACTTCTTGGTGCGTATGACCGTGAAGTCGGTATCCTCCTCCTCGTCCTCGGCACTGAGAACGGGAGCGTCGAATGTGAGCGCGTCGGCACGGAGCTTCTTCTCAAGACGGGTCTTGTTTTTCCTGATCTGACGTTCTATTGCAGCGACCGCTGAGTCGATCGACGCGTACATATCGCTCGTCGTCTCGGAGACGCGATAGAACATGCCGTTGTTTTTGATGGTCACCTCGGCAGTATGTCTGCCTCTTTCGATCTGGAACGTAACGAAAGCTTCCGACTCAGATCTGAAAAAGCGGTCCAGCTTGCCGAGTTTCTTCTCTGCATACTCGTGCAGATCGTCGGATACCTGGATCTTTTTCTCGGTGAATGTGAACTTCATAACAGCGACCTCACTTTCTCGAATTGACTCGAACGGGAGGTTTCCCTCCGTATGGTGATTATACCACATGGAGGCGGAAAGTGAAACCGTTTAACAAAAACTTTAAAGAAATACGGCTGCGGAAGATCAGATGATTGCCTCGGCGTGGCGGGTAGCGTGGCAGCCCATGTTGACGACACAGGGCATGCCCGCGATGTGTGTCGGGAAGAATTCGATATTGACGGCAACGGCAGTATACTTTCCTCCGAATCCCTGGGGGCCGATGCCGAGCATGTTTATGCGCTGGAGCACACGGCGCTCCATAGCAGCGTAGTATTCATCTTCATTCCTGGTATCGACAGGACGGGCAAGAGCCCGTTTGGCGAGGATAGCGGCCTGTTCGACGGTCCCGCCGAGGCCAACACCTACAACGACCGGGGGACATGGTTTTGAACCGGCATTCGATACCGTATCGATGATAAAGTCCTCTACAGTGCTCTGGGTATCGGATGGCAGGAACATACGCATTGCACTCATGTTCTCGCTGCCGAATCCTTTCGGCGCCGCGACGAGTTTGATCCTGTCGCCGGGTACGAGACGGACATGGATGACCGCGGGAGTGTTATCACCCGTGTTGATGCGCCGGAGAGGATCCGCCACTACGGATTTCCTGAGTTTTCCCTGCTCGTAGCCGCGCCGTACGCCTTCATTCACGGCGTCTTCAAACTGACCGCCGGTTATGTGTACGTCCTGTCCTATGTCCGCGAAGATCACAGTCATACCGGTATCCTGACAGATCGGAAGGCTCTCCTCCGCGGCATAACGGAAGTTGGAGACGATATCGTCAAGTGCAGCTGTTCCCGCGGGCGATACTTCGCTCTCCTGGGCGCATTCCAGCAGGACGGCAAGCTCAGGCGGAAGCCAGACGTTCGCGCGTATGCAGATATCCCGTACAGCCTCGGTTATGGCGTCACAGCTTATCTCTCTCATATTCTGAGACCTCCCGGATAGAATATGCATAATTTTATCATCAGTGTGAAAAAACTACAATGTAATTTTACGTTGTATGATGCTATAATAATCATACGGACGCAGTATCGTCCGCGGCACGGAAGCACAATGAAGGAGGAGCACTTTGATGCTTAAGATAGGATGCCACCTCTCATCGTCAGGCGGATTCACTGCAATGGGGAAGACGGCGGTGTCGATAGACGCCAACGTGTTCCAGTTTTTTACCCGCAATCCGCGCGGCGGAGCAGCAAAGGATATCGATGAAAGCGATGTCGAGACTTTTCTCGCACTCGCGGAAGAATCAGGGATATCCTGTATGCTGGCGCACGCGCCGTACACGCTGAACCCTTGTGCGGAGAAGCCGAACGTAAGGCAGTTCGCGTTTGAGACGATGGCCGACGACCTCAGACGCATGGAGTACATACCCGGAAGCCTTTATAACTTCCATCCGGGCAGCCATGTCGGCCAGGGGGTCGAAAAGGGTATAGAACTAATCTCAGAGGTACTGAACACAGTGATGTGGCCGGAAATGACGACCACTGTCCTTCTTGAGACGATGGCCGGCAAAGGCAGCGAGGTCGGCAGCCGGTTCGAGGAGCTTCGCGAGATCATAGACAGGGCGAAATATCCGGAAAAGATCGGCGTATGTCTCGACACGTGCCACGTATACGACGCGGGGTATGATATCGCCGGCGACCTGGACGGAGTCCTCTGCAGGTTCGACGATATCGTGGGGCTTTCAAGGCTGCGCGCTATCCATTTGAATGACAGCAAGAACCCGTTTGCGAGCCACAAGGACCGTCACGAGAAGATCGGGGAGGGTTCTCTCGGCATTTCAGTTTTCAGGACGATAATAAACCATCCGAAACTGCGTGAGCTTCCGTTTTATCTTGAGACACCCAATGAACTGGACGGCTATGCACGTGAGATAGCGATGCTCAGAGGTTTATATGAGGAATAATACATATAGGAGGAGTCATACATGAAGGAGCTTAAAGGCACAAAGACCGAGGCGAACCTGATGGCCGCTTTCGCAGGCGAATCCCAGGCGCGCAACAAGTACGACTATTTTGCATCACAGGCCAAGAAGGACGGCTACGAGCAGATCGCGGCGATCTTCCAGGAGACGGCACTCAACGAAAAAGAGCATGCCAAGATGTGGTACAAGCTTCTCAACGGCGGATCTGTTTCCGGTACGATGGACAATCTGAACGAAGCGGCCGACGGAGAGAACTACGAGTGGACAGATATGTATCTGAACTTCGCGAAAGAGGCCCGCGAAGAGGGATTCACTGAAATCGCGGAGAAGTTCGAGGGCGTGGCGAAGGTCGAGAAGGAGCATGAGGAGAGATACCGCAGGCTCATAGAGAACATAAAGGACGGCCTTGTGTTCTCGCGCGACGGCGACAGGATCTGGCAGTGCCGCAACTGCGGGCACATCGTGATAGGCAAAAGCGCTCCCGAGATCTGCCCGGTCTGCGACCACCCGCGGGCATATTTCCAGCTCAAGATGGAGAATTTCTGATAAGAAATTATGTAAACAAGACCCCCGGGCTTTTCGCCCGGGGGTCGCATTATATCGGGGATCGCGGTCACAGCCTGTCGGCGGGGCTTACGTACAGTTTCGGATAGCGCCGTCTGTCGGTTATAATGAGCCAGATGCAGAGGATGATAGCTCCGGCGTCGATGGCATAGGTGAATATCCAAGCAGTCGTTGAGCCGAAGTTATCGAACAGATACCCTGTGAGGAGCTGAGAAACGCTCATAAACAGTGCCATCACGACCGATATCAGGCCGTTGATCCTGCCGCGGTGGCTCGACGGAACTCGTGATGAGATGTAGGGACCGCTGGCAATCGTGGTAAAGATCTCGCCCCATGTGAAGAGAAGAATGGCGGCATAGTACCACGGGATATGGCCCAGCATGGAAGCGAAGAGCACAAAGCCGACTGTCTGAAGCAGAAAACCGACAAGTGTCTTCTTCGGCTCTGGTAGCCGTGCGAACCAGGTCGTAACGAGCGGCGTAAAGATAATGACTATAAGGCAGTTGAGGCTGTTGACAGTGCCGAAGATAAGTGCGCCCTCGTCGCCGTGGACGCGGCCGAGATCGAGCGGCATGAGATAAGAGAACTGACGGTAGGCAGAGGTGTTGAGCGCCATTGCGATAACGAACAGGAGAATGACAGGATTCTCTTTTATAACCGTTAACAGGCCGATGCCGCTGCGTTCAGACTGATACTCGGATATAGACGAAGTCTCTTTTACGGGGGTGATATCCCTGACTTTGAAGTATATGAGCAGCGTCGAGCATCCGATTGCGACGCCGCTAATGATGAACGCGAGCCAGAGGGCGTTCCTAAAGAGGAATCCCGCAATAGTAGGCGAGAGGACCAGACCGAGGTTCGCACCCAAGTACTGGAGCGAGTATGCGCGTTCGCGGTCCTCCGTCCGGGTGATATCTGCGATGAGCGCATCGTAAGCAGGTCCCTCCATGCTCTGGCATGCTGCGGCAAGCAGCATTAGGACGATGGTGGTCACAGAGAGCGGAATGATCCCGCAGAATATGTAGAATACAACGGAGATGGTGTCGCAGACGACGATCAGCATCTTCTTGTTGCAACGGTCCGCGAGCCGTCCGCCAAGCAGACTGACGGGCAGCAGGACTATGCCGGCGACGACCATAACGACAGCAACGGTGCTGGCGCTCATGCCCATCTTCTGATTCATGATAAGCGTGAGCATGGGCCAGACCATAGCACCCAGATTCGTCACGACGCGGCCGAAAAAGAGCACGTAATTCTCGCGCCGCAGGCCTTTATATTGATCCAAAAGCCGCATTATCTGTCCTCCGGTGTGTATTTCGACACTCTTTTACATCTTTGTTGCAGTCAACAAAAAAAGGCATCCAAAGGAGATTGGATGCCTTTTCCTGGTGCGAGAGAGGAGACTTGAACTCCCACGCCTACTGACACACGCCCCTCAAACGTGCCTGTCTACCTATTCCAGCACTCTCGCAGGTGCAAAAGCTATTATACCAGTATTTTGGCTTTTGTCAACTAAAAAATCGGACATTTGGCTCTTGCCGGGCGGTTTTTTTGTGTCGGGGATGCAAAACGCCGGCGGTATGTCAGCGGACGCGAAGCGCTGTGCGATCCTGGTCATGTTGAAATCGGCGGTGCGGTGTGGTATATTCAAGCTGACGCGGGGGCGACGGCATGCCGTTAATGAAATCCCCGGCCGATGCATGGAGGACCTGAAACGTAACGGACTTCTCCGCATTATTCTGAAAGGGTGAGGTTTTGATGAAACCCGTATTCTGCAACACATTCAATATAACGCACAACAAAAACAAATCCGAGGTGGCGATCAGCTTCACTCATGTTTATACCGAGCACAGCTTTGCCATGAAGAACGGTGCGCTGACAGATGTTTCAGCCCAGGTCTGTGATGACGTCGCGAGTGTCCTGACGACACGTGACGGCGTGATCGCTCTTACGAAACTATTGAACCGCATGGTGTCGGATTGGGGAATTGACCTTAATGAATGACGGCATACGGAGGAAAGATCCATCGGTGGCGATAAAGATGAGAAGGACGGTCATCCTGCTGATCTTGTTTACGCTTGCAGTTTCTCTCTGCACACCTGCGCTTGCGGCGCAGTACCAGGACGCTAACTGGCTGTTTGCAGATTGGGAGTTAAATGGCTATCCCGGCGATGTCGGCGGGGTATATAGCTATGACGGTGACGCTACGCACCTTTGTATCCTGCTCGTAGACAGAACGCCTGAACGTGAAGAGGAGATTCGGGCGTTGCTCGAAGACGCTGAAACGCTGAAGTTCGGCGACGCGACCCGTTCATATGCCGAGGTTCTCGCTGTACGTGACATGGTAGAAGCCGAGTATATAGATGACGAGGGTGTGGCCGGTATAGGCGTGACGGTGAACGACGCAAAGACCGACTTTGTGGTTAGCGTGGACGCGACTGCCGACAGGTACGAGGATATAAAGGCTGCAATAAGCGGGAAATACGGCGATACGGTCGAAGTCGTCTGCAGTGAAGCGGCGACGCCTGAGGCAGACGCAAATGAAGACGCCAGACAGGCGGAGGCTGATTCAAAGGCCAGAAGAGACTACATCATATACATGGTGATATATCTGGCCCTTTTTGTGCTTTTCTGTGTATTCCTGTTCATAAGACGCAAAAAACGGGCGGAGGAGCGCAAGTAAAACAATTACAATATGAATATGAAACCGGCCGGCAGATACAAGTCTGCCGGCCGGTCGGTATTCAGAACAATGTGATTCAGGAGTTTGGTCTGTGCTATGCGATCAGCACTTGCCGTCGACTTTTGCCATGTGCTCGACGAGGTCGAGAGTCTTCGTCGAATAACCCCACTCGTTGTCATACCAGGCAACGACCTTTACGAACTTGTCAGTGAGGGCGATACCGGCCTTCGCGTCGAAGATCGATATACGGGAATCATGGATGAAATCGGAGGAGACTACCATGTCCTCGGTGTAGCCGAGGATGCCGGCCAGTTCGTTCTCAGATGCGCGCTTCATTTCTGCGCAAATCTCATCGTAGGTCGCGGATTTTGCAAGGTTGCAGGTGAGGTCGACGACGGAGACGTCGATGGTGGGCACGCGCATGGACATACCGGTGAGTTTGCCGGCAAGGGAGGGGATGACTTTGCCGACGGCCGCAGCGGCGCCGGTTGTTGAAGGAATGATATTGTAGGAGGCAGCACGGCCGCCGCGCCAATCCTTAAGAGACTTTGCATCGACGGTATTCTGTGTCGCCGTGACGGAATGTATCGTAGTCATGAGGCCCTCGGTAATGCCGAATTTGTCGTTGATGACTTTGGCGACCGGGGCGAGGCAGTTGGTCGTGCAGGACGCGTTCGAAACGACTGTCATGGACGGATCGTAGCTGTCAAGGTTGACACCGACGACGAACATCGGAGCATCCTTGGAAGGAGCTGTGATGATGACCTTGCCCGCGCCTGCCTTCAGGTGGGCAGAGGCGTCGGGGATGGTCTTGAACTTGCCAGTGGCATCGACTACGTAGTCTACGCCGTATTTGCCCCATTCGAGGTTTGCGGGGTCGCGGTCTGACATGACCGGGATTTCCTTGCCGTTGATTATAAAGGTGTTCTCAGTGTATTTGATGTCAGCATCCCATTGACCGTGTATGGTATCGTACTTCATCATGTACGCCATATAGTCCGTCGGATAAGTCGAGTTTATTGCTACGATGTCGATATCCTTGTGGTCCACACTGGCTCTGAGGACCAGTCTGCCGATCCTTCCAAAACCGCTGATGCCTGTTCTGATGCTCATGTTCAGTCCTCCAAGTTGATCGAATATTATTGTTGTTGCGAAAACACAGTTTCCTCTATAAATTATACGCCGGCATATCGGAGAATTAAAGGTTAAAAGGTTGCTTTCTCCAAATTTAGACAATTTGACAAAAAACACTGATAATTGTTGTATGAGGACTTCAAATTTGATATCATATATAATTAAGGGAAAAGCGCCGGTGAAACACCGCCGCGATGACGTCCGGGAACATTGAATGCACCGCAGCGTCTAACTATGCAGGTAAACATGTTTCGGGTGGCGGTACATTTTCTCACGTTCTCCGGACTTATAAGGATAACAGGATGAAGAAGAATATTGGCGTATACATCCATATACCGTTCTGTGCAAGGAAGTGTGCTTACTGCGACTTTTATTCTCTGCAGGGATCCAGCGTTGCGGCTCTTATGCCCAAGTATCACAAGGCGCTTCTGCGCCATATTGCCGAGTCCGCGCAGCAGCTTAGGGGATACTATATAGACACCGTATATTTCGGAGGCGGGACGCCGAGCTTCTATGGGGCGGGAAGACTCATAGAACTCTTCGAAGCGCTTAAGAACACCGGCAGTGTCCTTATAGACTGTGAGGTCACGGCAGAAGTCAACCCCGACAGTGTGACGAAAGCGGATCTTTTGAAGATGCGTCGCGCAGGCTTCAACCGTCTGTCTGTAGGAGTGCAGTCGGCGGACGACGGAATGCTCCGACGCATAGGGCGCCTTCATAACTTTTCACAGGCCGAGGAGGCTGTTGTCAACGCCCGGCTTGCCGGATTCAGGAACGTCAGCATAGATCTGATGTACGGACTGCCGTCACAGTCGCGTGAAGGCTGGGCGGATACGCTGACAAGAGCTGCGGCGCTCAAGCCGGACCACATCTCATGCTACGGGCTCAAGCTCGCAGAAGGAACTGAGCTTTACACGTTCAAGGACACGCCGTTTATTCCCGACGACGACACGCAGGCGGATATGTACCTGTACGCCGTCGAGGCGCTTAGCCGCTTTGGATACCGGCAGTACGAGATATCCAATTTTGCAAAGCGCGGATTCGAGTCGCGTCACAATATGAAATACTGGCGGGGCGAGGAGTACATAAGTTTCGGTGCAGCGGCCCATTCATATGTGGGCGGCCTTCGATACAATTATATCGCAGATGCTGACGAGTACGCACGGCGGATAATGAGCGGAGATCCGGTGGTTGATCAGACAGAGGAGATAAGTACCCGGGAACAGGCGAGCGAATACCTGATGCTTGGACTTCGTACCGTACAGGGCATTTCCGAAGAGGAGTATCGTGCGATATATCCGTGCAGTTTTGAACCGATTGAGGACAAACTGAAATTCTGTGCAAAGCACGGCTTAGCCGTAAAGAACGACGGCAGATGGAGCCTCACCCCCCGCGGTTTTCTCGTATCTAACGTGATCATAGGCGAGGTGCTCGAGTCACAGACACAGCAGCACGCGATACTTGCCCGCAAACTGCGGCCAGAGCAGGAAGAGATGCAGATAGGTATGACCATGTTCGATAAAAAGCAGGATGAGATCCCGCTGTTTCAGGGGATCTGATCAAGTAACCATTCGTATAAAATAGTAATGATGCTGTAAATACTTTAACACTGTAAAGGTAATATAATATCTGTCAAAGTGGAAGAGAAATCAAAGATTAGCTTTAACGATACAGAGGATTGACATGACTAAAAGAAAGACTGTAAGATCTGCAGGAAAGAAAAGAGGTTCCGGCGTCAAAGGCGCTGTTATCGCGCTGTGCGCAGTCGTCGCGGTCGCGGCGGCAGGCGCGGTCGCGGGCGGCTATTACGTCAAGGGGCTGGATACAATATACCCGAATGTCACCGTTGCCGGTACTGATCTCGGTGGAATGACAAAAGAACAGGCTGCTGAAGCTCTTGCCGATTCGCCGTACTCCGACACCTCGGACAGCATAAGATGTACCGTATCACTGCCGGACAAGTCCAGACTCGAGGTGAGCGGACGTGATGTCGGCCTTGCTATGCCTGCTGAGAAGATAGCGGATATCGCGTACGGTTACGGAAGAGACGGCGGGCTTTTCTCTAACGCGCTGAAGTATCTCAGCTGTAAGAAGGGAGAGACGGATCTGTCCTCTGAAATGGTCGGCGAGATCGATGAAGAGGAACTGGAGTCAATAGTTCTCAAGAGCGTCTATGAATTGGAGAAGCAGCTCGACTCCGCGCCATACACTATCGACAAAGAAAAGATCACGATAGTCAAGGGGGCAGGCACGTCGACGGTCGACAAGGACGATCTTTACGAGACTGTTTACAACGCCTTGGCGGAATCCGTAGAGCGCTGCGCACCTATATTTGCCGAATACAACCTGGAACCCGGCAAGGAAAGTAAGAGCAGCGAGGTCAACCTCAACGATATCTATAAGATGCTTTATGTTGAGCCTGTCTCCGCAAAATATGATCCCGAGACGAAGAAGGCAACTCAGGATGTCACCGGTGTCAGCTTCGATCTGGCCGCCGCGAAGAAGGCATACGATGCCGCAGAACCCGGCGAAACCGTCACTATCAACATCATTTATACCGAACCGGAGACAACGACTGAAAAGCTTACCGAGATGCTTTTCCACGATGTTCTGGGAGAGGTAACAACATATCTCAACGGCAGTACCGACAACCGTGTGAACAACGTCCAGCTGGCCGCAGCGGCTATAAACGGCTACGTTATGAATCCCGGCGACGTGTTCTCTTTCAACGGAGTGGTCGGGGAGAGGACCTGGGAAAAGGGTTATCGTTCCGCTGCAGCTTATTCCGGCGGCAAGGTCGTACAGGAAGTCGGCGGCGGCATATGCCAGGTCTCGTCATGTGTTTACTACTGCGTGCTCCATGCCGATCTCGAGGTAGTGGACCGCTCATGCCATATGTTCACCGTCTCCTATCTGCCGATGGGCACCGATGCGACTGTCAACTGGGGTACCTGCGATTTCCAGTTTGCCAATAACAAGGACTATCCGATAATGATAGAGGCCTACGCAGGCGACGACTACCTTACGGTGAGGATCTATGGCACTAAGCTGGATGATACTTACATCGAAGTCGATTATGAGATAGTAGGAGTCATAGATCCCGGTCCTACCGAGTACAAGGAGGATCCCAGCATCGCTCCGGGCGAACAGGAAGTCGATGCATACGCACACACCGGATATATCGTCAACACATACAAGTACCTTTACAACGGCGACGGGACCCTTATAAGCACTACTTTTATTGACAGGAGTGCATACAGCGAACAGAATACCATAATCCTGGTGGCTCCCGGAGAACTGCCCGGACAGGAGAAACCGGACGACCCGGACAACCCGGATAATCCGGACAATCCGGACAATCCGGACAACCCGGACAACCCGGACAACCCGGACAATCCGGATAATCCCGACAACCCGGACAACCCCGATAACCCAGACAATCCGGACAACCCGGACAATCCGGACGAACCGGGTGGCGGTGAAGAATCCGGAGACGAGGATACTCCGATTTGGCAGTGACCGTTACTTATAACAAAAGAAAAGAGACGCAGATTTCTGCGTCTCTTTTGTTATTCTGGCTACAGACGGAACTCAGCACTTTTTGCTCTTAGAGACCGGCAGCTCGTCGTACATGGCCTCTACGAGCGTTTTGAGAAAACCTCTGTCCTCGACCCGGTCAACTGTCAGCATCTCCTTTGCGCCTTCGTAGGGGAGCGCTGACTCAGCGTCAGGCATCATAGCCAAAGCTGAGGGCACCGGTTTCACGAGAAAGCGATCGTCATAGATCCCGCCGAAGACCTTCCCCCGGTAATAGAGTATGAATTCGCCCATCATGGCGCGCCATGATATATCTTCCAGATCAGAGAGTTGATCAAGAATAAAGTCGAGGAAATCTCTTCCGGATGCCACAGCGATATACCTCCGATTTATATATAATCATATCATGCGGTCTCGATTTCGGCAGCCTTTTTCAGACCGAATTTCTCAACAGCATCCTCGCGCATCTTGTATTTGAGAATCTTGCCGGCGACGTTCATTGGGAATCTGTCGACGAAATCCACATAGCGCGGGACCTTATGGCGGGCCATATGGTCGCGCACATACTGCTTCATCTCTTCCTCGGTCATGGTCTCGCC
>JAEEGL012302433.1_pt1 | contig 22613 bp, 18 predicted proteins | sample 9134231 | NCBI WGS metagenome assembly JAEEGL01 (sample SAMN16246548, study PRJNA631951) | gut metagenome | biome: gut microbiome; feature: rumen; material: fiber-attached | host: Bos | place: Iran: Karaj | collected 2018-10
CTTTTGCAAGGACCGCAAGATATCTTGCTTTCCGGATATGCATCCTTATTTCCACAAATGAAATCAGCCATCCTGTTGAGGGCATGAGTCCACATTGTCTCTATATAGTTCTGCAAGTGCTTGATGTCGTCAATATTGGCTGCAAGGACGTTGGTGTCACTATTCTGAACAACTCCCATATTGCGTATCTTCAACGACGCTCTCATACAGAGGTCAATAATCGTTTTATGGATGAGTGCAGGTTCGACATAATCATCAAGGAGTGTCTTATAGGCGATATTCGCCTCATCATCGATATTATCTACCCTATTCTTTATCTTATTGTATACAAGTTCTTGAAGGCGATGAACCAAATCAACCCCAAGAATATCAACGAGATAAATGTCTTGTGCTGTGCGGATGGACGCCCCTATCATACTGTCGTCTACGTTTAAATTAAGTTCCCCGCTCTGTTTAACTGTTTTGGGCGAAACTAACATTGTGTTAAAGTAGTCTGTCATACTCTTTTATTTTTAATATATTTTTTGTATATTCTCCCTATGGAAATATGGAAAGATATAAATGGCTACGAAGGACTTTATCAAGTGTCTAATTTGGGACGGGTAAGGAGTTTTCCTCGTTATGGAACAACCAATTGCATTCATTATCTCTCAACCAAGATATATGGTAGTAATAGATATGTAAGGGTTGTTCTATCAAAAGACGATGTAAGGCATTCATTTAGCGTTCATCGTCTTGTTGCGGAAGCGTTTTTGCCCAATCCCAATAATCTACCTATGGTTAATCACAAGGATGAGGATAGTTCCAATAACTGCGTTGACAATCTTGAATGGTGTGATGTTAAATACAACAACACTTATGGTACTGCCCGTAATAGGGCTTCATCCAACTGCAAAAAACTTATAATAGGTTATGACAAAGAACATTCGTTAGGTACATACTTTCCAAGTTCCACAGACGCTGCAGTATTTCTAAACGGGAGTAAAAGTCATATATGTTCTTGTCTCAAAAGTGGAAAAACTGCTTACGGCTATAAGTGGGAATATGTTTAATCTATTTTTTCAAATACAATTGTAAATGGCTTTATTTCAATAGCATTATTAATTCCTGTAATATCTGAAATAGTTTTCTTTATCATATCCTGAACGGGTTGGGCAACGGTGCGGTTAAATAACTTAAAACTATCACTAAATTCATTTGAACTGAATCCCGTATTAGCCATTCCAACACCTACAAGAAGCGGTGAAATCCTCATTGCTGTGAAGATATTTGCCTTTGCTCCATCCCTTACCGCTTGGAAACGTTCAGGTGTTTCATCTGCCTCTATCTTATTAACAACAAGTGACTTTGCTTCGTCATTTGCGTAATAAATCATAAAGTTGCTTGGAGCATCATAACCACAGAATTTGGTTTTGATACCGTCCTCAATTATCTCTTTTTGTTCATCTGTGAGATTGGCTGTATCAGGGATATTGATGATGTAACGGGCTGTAAATCCGTTAGTTACAGAGTTCAAAGAGTAGCGGCTTCCTTCAATCTCGGTGAGTACATCGTCTAGCGCAGCACCCCAAGGAGCGGGTGCATAAACCCTACGGATTCCTGTGCCGTTATAGAAGTAAATCATAGTAGGATTATCGGGGTTGAGTTCGGCAAATCCCCATCTATCGTAACGCTCTCCTGCTGTTCCGTATCTTGTCCATCCCTTCTTGTTATAGATAACTTTATTCCTATCCCTGTTAAGACGGCACTTCGCTACATCAAGAGGGTAGAGTTCAACAGGAATGCCCAACTTATTATAAATGATTTGAATGGCGAAATTGCCATAGGTGTAGTAGTCGTTGATGATATGCTCTATAAGGGTGTGCATATCCATACCCCTTCTATTTACTTCTTTTGCCCATTTTCCCGCATCAGGGTTAACAACAACCTCATCACCGAGGACATAATTAACCGTTTGTGCGACCGCAGCCTGAAGTGTTGCACTACGTTCAACGCAGTTAGCAAGTAGTTTCGGAACGTCATTCTCTTTTCCCCAAGACACTACTCCTTCGCCACCTCCATAAACATCTTCAGCGGGGTCAAACACATATTTTCTTTCAGTCTCAACAACTGATAATTTTACTTTCTCTTCCATCACTTTTCTTTATCGTAGTAATATCTATTATTATCTGTGTCATCGTAAGTATTGTTCGTAACCTCTACATCACCAATTCGTAATAGTCCTACATACGGATTTAAGTCTCTTAACATTACTCTTTCTCCCGTAGATAAGTCAACAACGTCAGCATCCAATATAGTTGAGCCTCCGTTGTCAGTATCAAGATTTCTCTCCGGACCCAACGCCATAGGCCAAACGTAGTAGGTATATTCTCCATCAGGTAGCGTATCCAACCACCATCTATTACCTGAATGGGAGAACTTAATATAGAGTTCATGCTCTTCAGCAACTCTCCAATTTGTTATAATTTCTTTCGTTGCGTTATTTTGTACGGTTATTCCCCAAATTGTCATACTTCTCTTTTACATTTAATATAATAGGAGGGAAACGGCAGTAAAAACAAACAAAAATCCGATGGAAAACCACCGGATTTCTATAAAAATGCTATTGTCTTACCTTAAGGGGTATATGTCTGCAATGTCCAAGTTGAAGGATAACCTGCATTACCCTGTGCCCAATTCATTGAGTTACCACTTGCAACATAGAGAGTACCTGTTGTTGCAATGTTCCTTACCCAATCGGTTGTAGCATTAGAGCCTGAAGTCATAGCCAAACAGGTTATGGAAGTCAAAGATGTACAATCTCGGAACATTTCCCTGTAACAAGAAGCCGCCAATGTTGTTGCCGGAAGAGCGGGAGCTGTGGTTATTCTTGTACTTCTAAACATACTATAATAACAACTATCTGCCAATGTTGTTGCCGGAAGAGCGGGAGCTGTTGTTAAACTTGTACAACCATTGAACATATTTTGGTAACATTTGTTGGCAAGATGCGTAGAAGGCAATGCAGGGGCTGCAATCAATCCACTACAGCCGTAAAACAACCAATGATATATATAAGCATTTAAATTTTCAATATCCAAATCAAGCCCACTTGCATCAATTAGTTTCGTATCACCCCTAAACAATTTAGAAAATATATAATTGTTTGATGTTTTAGGTATTAAACTTGAAATCTTACCGCTAACATCATGGTTCACATCGCATTTAAATCCCCAACAACTACCTGTACCCGTACTCGTTGGATTGGGACTATCAGTTCCGTCAACCATCACATATCCATCTGCAGGAAGGGCAATTGTAGTGCTTGCCGATATCTCATTGGATATCCAATTTGTCCCATCGGTTGATGTCTTCAACATAATTGGTGCAGGGCTTCCTGTTGTGGGGGCTATGGTGATAGTTCCCGCAGTAGCAGTCCTATTGGTTATCTTGAAGTAGTCATTACCCCCTCCTGCCGAATATATCATATCAGCACCAAGATAGATGGCTGTTACCGCAGAGTCACCAATATATGCACTAGAAATAGCCATAATTATAAGACAATATATAAGGTATTATTATCATAACTTGAAAGGGCATCATATTCTTGCTGTGTTCCCTTCCAAATGCTCTTTATTGTGTCGGAAGTAACCACATTGGTGTAGTGTGGAGCAACATACTCGGCGTATATCTCGGTGTTTTCGATTTCAACCACACTCTCTACTGCCTCGCCAAAGGTAACAACAAGGTAATCTCCGTCTCTTACACAAGAGATGCTAACTCCATCACCGTCAACTCCACTAAACTCGCCATCTACCTGTTCATCGATTGGAACATTATCGCCGTCCCAATGACCCTCATTATTCCCATCATAGTGCCACCAAAGGTTATGAGCATCGCTATATCCATCAAAGACAAATTCCATAAAGGTAGTGTTGCTAGCGGTATAGGGAACTCTAATTTGAGTGTATCCTGTTGTTGCTGTAGTGCCCTCTGCCCATCCTTGGGCGGGTGTGCCACTCTGCGCTTGAACAATGCCATATCCGCTTGCGTTTGCATAAGCATATACATTACCATCAATTGAAGTGGTAGGAAGTGTGGATACCGCTTCAATACTATTTCTTTCAAGTTTTGTCCATGCAAACTCTTCCTGACCATTTCTCTTTAAATAGGTAGGATAACCCTGATAATTACCTTCTGTAGGTATATTTATAAAGATAGGAGGTATCAATGCAGCAGGGTGTACCCACCTTGGTTTATCGTCATACTTAATGATATTATCATAGTTAGGTTCTCCGTCAGGAAGAAGGTTTATTTTGTTAGGAAGTTCTGATGCCTTTGCCAATCTACTTCCAACAGTGTTACCGCTCTCATCTTCCACTGCTTGATATACATTATCAAATGCAGGGTGTGCGGGAGTAACCTCACCCTCATAAACATTATTTCCTGTGTTATTATCACTGACACCATAAATCCATATCTCTGAATTGTCTTCGGTGTATAAGTAGAGAGTTCCATTATCAAGGAAAATGACCACTGACTTGCCTCCCGTATTTTCCATCCAACTTTCTTCTACAAAGCGAAGTTCTGATGTTCCATTACCGGAGAAACCATAATCATCATCAAGAGTAAGAACTCCATCACCGATAGTTATATCTTGACCAAAGTCCCAAGGTGCTATTGCCCAAGAAAGGTGAATAACATCATTCTCACTTACGGCAATTCTTATTGCCTGTGGATTACCATCGCCTTCCCTATCATATTGGATATTCTGTTGACCACTATCAGTCCAATCGTCTCCAATTACCACACCTTCTGCATCGATATGAGTGGCATATACATCACCAACTTCAATGTCTACGGGCATTTCATCTGAAGGTTTGAGGATGGTATTGTCTCCACCACCGAAAGGAACCCAATCTTCGCCATCAAAGCGCCAAAGTCCTATGTTTCCCATTCCGTCGTCATAGTTGGCTATCTGTCCTTCCATAGGGTCAGCAGGGAATGTTTCAGATGGGATAAGGGTTTCGCCGTACCAAGCATAATGGATTCCTGCATCATATTCACCATCTGTAAATGACACACCAATTGAATAAATGTATCCTGCGTCTGTCAGGGCAAAAATGTAATGTTGCAATTTTCCTTCTTGTAAATCTTGAACATCAATTAAAGTGTTGCGATATATGTTACCATCAATAAAAAGATAAGCACCCTCTTCAATTGAAGGGTCTTCATCTGCTGCTGCACAAAATGCTTCAAGGTTTGTTATATCTTCCTCTGTGAAGTCATCAGGGTTATCTGTTGAAAGTTCAATCTTGTATGCACCAACACTTGAACCTGAACCGCTTCCTCCTTCAATCTTATTCCAATTGCTTCCGTCATACTGATATACACCCGTCTCAATTGATGGAACAGGAGCCTTCGCTCCACTCTTTGCACCTCTTGTAGGGGTTGAACTAATTGCAACAACGTCACCTGTGTTTGGGGACTGAGGGAAATTGGCTATTCCATCCAAGAGTCTTGTTGAATTTGAAATATCTGCAAAATTTGCAGTTCCCGCACTTTCCGCATACTGAGATGAGCCGCCGCCACCGCCGCCATCATTACACTGACGCTCCCAATTAACTGAAACGATACTGTTATTACCATTGAGGCGATAGTAACTACCGTTTGCTACTCCTGTAACCATTCTCGTTACGTTTGCTCCAACCGAGAAAAGGTTAGAATAATTTACTCCATCGGCACTTATCTGAAGGGTATAACCTTCATTGCTAGGTCCGATGCTGAAATTTGATGCAAGCACCTGAAAAGGGGCTTCTCCTTGAATCCTGTAAGTCATCTTCGTCTTCTTCTTACTATCTTATTATTATTTAATTTGTCTATAAAAATTGTATGTTATGTTTCCGGTTAAATTAGGGAATGTCGGCGTAGGTACAAATGAATTAGTCCAACCTTCGTCGTCTCTCATTCCGTCCATGTCAAGGACAAATTTGTGTTGTCCCGGCTGCATTGTATATCCCTCTGTGCAGTACGCCAACAGCGATACTCCATCAACCGTAAGTTTATCGAATGTGTTGACGGGCATTATCCCTTCGAAAAAGCAAATCTGTTGTTCATCAGCACTGCTCCACACCTTTATTGCACTAGTGCTAAAACTGCCACTGCAGTAGTTATTCCAATGAGGAACTGAAACATTAACTTCTATTCTATTGAAGTGATTTGGAACGTTCCAAGATAGTCCAACACTTCTTGTTCCTGCACTATTTGGGAATTGGTAGATTTCGTTGGCTTTTGCAAGCGTTCCTCCTGATGGGGTATAAATACCATTTTCAGTTATCGTAATAGCACTTCCCGCCTCCGCAAAACTGTCGTCAATTATTCCTTCTGTTACTACAAGGTTGTTGTTGATTATATCTGCAATTTCATCGGTTGTGACCGCAGAGATTGTGACCGCAGAGAGTCCATCGTAGCCTGCATCAGGTGTGACAACAATCTCATCGCCAACATAGTGATAGAAGTTATCAACTACAATATTCTTTTCCTGAAGGTTTACCGTTGCCGCACTCTCATGGACGTTAACAATTACCTGATTCCATCCACCACTCGTTGTGTAAACACCATTCTCGGTGAAAGCGGTTGACGACGTTGGCCTTTCAGCACTTATTCCATCTGTATAACCACTTTCATAACCATCATTCCAAATGGTTTCATCATTCTGCCAAGCAGGAATTGCTATTGGATTAAATTTGAAGTAAAAACCGTATAGTCCCTCTCCATAGTCATACAAATCTGTCTGAGTAATCTCAGCCATCTCACCGTTGATTGAGAGTCCTGTGAATGGATTTCCCGTTCCTTCATATTCCAATAATTTGGCTACGATGTAGACACTCCAAATTGTGTCTACTTCAGTGTCATCATCCTTTGTTGCGATAACTGCGTTCAGTCCTCGAATGTAAGGACGCAAATAAACTGCAGACTCGTAGTAGCACTTTACACTGTTAAGACTCTCTTGCCCGGCACCGGGGAGATTGAACCAACCCGTATGCCAATACTCATGGAATGTTGCTCCACTGTCTATAGGCCTACCTGTGTAAAAACGGATGAGAATACCATCATCAATTGCTTGGTTGCAGGACTCGAAGCCATAGAGAAACATTTGACTATAGTCAATTTCGGCCGTTCTATACCCCACATTTGGGAGCGGATTATAGGTTTTTACAAACCTGCCATTTGTAAGATTAAAGTTTCTTGGTGCATCGTAGAGGTATGTCATATTATCTAACGTCACCGACACTCCATCCTCTTTTCCCTCATTATATCCTTCCGTACGGGCTGATGCAATTGCTTCTGAACAATCATAACCAAAACCCGTTGGGATTATCAATTCTTTCTTGTCTCTGTTGTAAATAACCATCTTCGTCTTCTTTTTTACTATTATTTAATATAGTTGTTAGTCATCTCCTGTAAATAGCCGATATTTGTGTTTCACAATATTTTTCTGTATATTCTATATATGGAAATATGGAGAGATGTACTTGGATATGAGGGATTGTATCAGGTAAGTAATTTAGGACGGGTACGGAGTATGGATAGAACCGTCATTGGCAAAAATAGATGGGGTGGAATTAGACCTAGAACATTTAAGGGAACTATTATTAGACAATATAGCCAACGCTATTGGATGGTGGACCTTTGTAAGAATGGAAATAAAAAACATTTTTTAGTCCATCGTATTGAATGGGAAGCATTTCATGGTCCAATTCCTCCCGGAATGCAGGTTAATCACATTGATGAAAACTGCAAAAATAACAATCTTGATAATCTCAATTTAATGACACCTAGTGAAAATGTAAATTGGGGTACGAGAAACGAAAGAGATAGAATACATAAATTGGGAAAGACAAAAAAAAGAGGTGGCCTGATGGTCACCTCTTAATTTTTGAGTAAACTTTGGCTTATTCGCCGAGGATAACTTCTGTAGGGAACTTAACTGCAGTACCTGCTGCGAATAGAACCCTGAACATAAACTTTTGGTCCTTCTTGTCGAACCAAATGTCGTAAACAGTCTCGCTGTTCTCGAGGTCAGTTCCATAAACAAGAGCGTCCTTTGAAGCGGCAACGATTTTGCCTGTTCCTTCAAGTCCGAGGACAGGAACAAGAGTGATACGGCTGTCACCTGCATAGGTGATAGTGTCAGCAGCAGCATCCAAGATTGGACGGTTAGCGCAGCAAGTGCCGTTTGACTCCATTACATAGTTGCGGAAGTCAGTCATTGAAAGGAAGATGTTAGTGCCCTTTGCAAGCATTTTAGCGTTGACAGCAGCAACAACATCGTCAACCTTTGCAACTATTGTCTCACCGGAACCGAATGAAACGGTAGTAGCAGAAGCCTCTGCGATGTCAGCCAAGAAACCGGTAACACTTGCACCGCTGTTTCCCTGCCATACCATATCCTCAACTGCGGCTTTGATAGCCTCAACGTTGGACTGTGCGATTTTCTCCTCGAAAGGAAGAGTCTCCCTACCTGCTTCCCAACGGAGCTGATAGTTCATATACTTCTGCTTGAAGTCGATGTAGCAGAATTCCTTTTCAACCTCAACGAGGTGAACTTCAATGTATCTCTGTGCAAAAGTGTCAGTACCCTGAGGGTTCCAACCACACTCACCTGCCTGAAGAACAACCTCTGACTCAAGATAATTCAATGCGTCCTTGTGCTTAACGCCAAGCATCAACTCAACGTAATCGAGGGTTTTTGCACCGACTGTTGACTGAACAAAAAGTTCGTCCCTGTGCTGCTCAATGTATTCAGGAAGAGCATTTAGATTTAATGTATTAGCCATAATTTCTATTAATATTTATTTTCTTTTATTATTATTCATCAATAAGTAAACTGAATTTAGCATAGTCAATCTCGAATGGGAGATATGCTGACATAGCGTTCATCGTTACGTTATAACCATTCATATCATCGTATGACTGTCCTGTCTGTGCGGTTGCCTCGGATGCTGAAAGGTATCCGTCATAGCCAACATACCAATACTTGCCGTTATTGTCCTTTATGATGGCTACCAACTGCTCTGCAGAAAGTGCCTCAATTTCGAGGTGCTTCCTTGCTTCCATCTTGGAAAGCTGAAGGGTAACGGTGTTAGTGTAATACCTTGTTCCATTAGCCTCGTCCTTTGTAAGAGTAGAATTAAGAGAGCCTGTCTGTTTTGCGAAGGTATAATGGTAGAATTTTCCTGTTGCTGCATCTGAAGCGGCTTCAATTGTACTGATGGAGTGAGCGGATTGGCTGACGTTGATAGTAACATCAAAATCACCGAAATATCCAAGCCATGCTTCCTGTACACCCGCAAGATTAGGGTTGCAATCAGCAAGAATTCCAGTCAATGTGTAATTAGTTAAGCAATTCATTGTATAATCCTTTTATTTTTAATATTATTATTATTCCTCATTTAAATTATTTCCTTTTCATATAGGAAAGTTTCGTCTTTGGAGTCTCGTTTTCAGAGATTGGTTCCTCATCAACAGGGTCTGCTGCAGGGGCTTCTACTTTTGCAAGTTTGCCTTCAACTTCAGCAACTCTTCCTTCAAGTGAAGCAATGCTGTTGACTATCTGATTGATACCGTCGATAATTTCAGCAATTTTGCCCTCAATATCGCTTATCCTGTCCTCAATTGATGCCTCTTCTGCAGGCTCTTCGGCTTCAGGCTCGTCTGCGGGTGCAGGCTCTTCATCAGCGGCTTCAACAACAGTTTCAGTTACTTCCTCTTCAGGTGCAACCTCTGCTTCAGGGTCCTTGATTTCAGATACCTTACCTTCAACAACGACAATCGTCTTTCCGTCTTCGGTGATATACTCGCCATCAGGAGCAGGAATAGGTTCATCACTGTCTTCAACTTCAACGAAAACTTCATCACCTTCTTTTAAGTCCTCAGAACCATCCCACATCAATTTTCCATTTGATGTATCAACTGTTCCAAACTCTAGCGATAACACTTTCTTAAGTGCCATTTTAAGTGTCTTTGCAATATTCATTTTATTATTCTGTTTATTTGTTATTTATATAATTGACTAAATCATCTATTGAATTAAGAACAGGTTTCTCTTCATCTACAACATTGAGAACACCCTCTATGGAAAATCCTCTCAACACTCCTTCCTTTACCAATTTCCATACATCATCATTGAGAATCTTACAGGATACAATCCAAGTTGAATCCGGTAATTCCCCGAATTCGGTTGGGTAGATGCCCCTCTCTTTATTGGTGAGATAACTCTCAAAATAAACGCAACCATTGACATTAAATTCATGTTGTAGGTTAACATTGGTAGTGTTGTGGTCTGCGAAAAACTTAACAGCAATACGTTCTACTGCCTCTTTGGTGAATGTCATATAGAACTCCTTTCCATCTTCAGTACGTCTGTAAATCTTCTGTCCGGGAATGAGTGCTACTCCTGTGACAACCCTTTTTTCATCGTTTACCGCAAACTGAACTTTTTCCTCGTTGAATGCAATGAACTCCTTTTCAACAGCGGGCCTGTCAACCAAGGATATAATTTCGATACCATTCATATCATCGAGGATATCCATATATATAAGTGGTAATCCTTTATAAGTCATAAAACACTTTTCTATTTAATATCAAACCATTGTTTTTCCCTAAAAATATTTGTATATTAATGATATGGAGAACGAGATTTGGAAAGACGTAGTTGGATACGAGGGATTGTATATGGTGTCAAATATGGGTAGAATAAAGAGTTTAGATAGGGTTGTTAAACATAATTATGGAGGAACAGCCATTAAAAAAGGGAAGATTCTGTCGCCAACGTTAAATGGTTCAGGATATGTCAAATATCATTTAAAAGATGGAGATAAACATAGAACAGCATGTTGCCATATTCTAGTATGGGAAGCATTTAAAGGACCTATTCCAAAAGGAATGCAGGTTAATCATATTAACGAGAACAAATTAGATAATAGGTTAGAAAACCTAAATCTTATGACACCCAAGGAAAATACAAATTGGGGGACAGGTATAGCCCGTCGTTCAAAAACCAAATCAATTACAATGAAAGGTAAATGTCTTTTAGGAGACAATTCTAATGCAAAACCTGTTGTTCAATATGATAAAGACGGAAAAATCATAAAAGAATTTGATAGTTTAAAATCCGCTTCGCAATTCTACGGCATATCTTATCAAACAATATGGCAGCACCTAAAAGGAAAAACAAAAACTTGTCATAACAGTATATGGAAAATAAAAAAGGACGTCGTTTGACGTCCTTTCTGTTAAAACGATGATTCGTCTGAAACTCTCGCCCTTTTACCTATTGCGGAAGAAATATCTTCTACCGAAACCCACACAGGTCTATTGAGTTCATCCTCCTCGTCAGCCGTTTGTAGTGTACGGGTATAGGTGTAAGGAGTGCTGTCTATTTCCATTGGAGTTGCTGCCGTTCCTGCTGCACCACCGCTGTTTCCTGTGTCTGTAAGTGCCTGAACCCTGCTTATACTATTGGCATTAATTGATGCCACCTGTGCAATACCCGTTGCAGCCAATCCTGCCGTCTGTGCTATGGCACTGATGAGTGACTTGGTGTTGAGTGCAGCAAGGACTCCCGCAGCGGCAGGTCCTGCAGCAGCAGCCGTCTCCGCATTTGCTGCTTTCTCAAGTCCGTATGCCTTCCATATACCCATAATACCTGCTGTAGTTGAACCAACAACAGAAGCGATGTTTACCCACTTTGTTACCTTTTCGAGGTCAGCAAGAGATTTCTTTTGTTTATCTGCCTGTTCCTTTGTTATCCTACCATCCTTAAGTTTGGCGTTGATAACCGTTTCGTAACTTTGACTGATATTACCGAGTGAACTACCGATTGAGGCAACAGCTTCAATTGAGTCAGACCAAGCTTTCTTATCCCTTTCTGCATACAATTCATTTAGGGCAGTATTTCTTTCTCTCATCTCGTTTAACGCCTCGTAATATTGCTGCTGTGCGGATAATCTTGTTTCAATGGAGAGATTTTCATCTTTAGCAGCCTGCTCCAAAATCTCTTTTCTCTTTTCAAGTTCTTCGTATCCAAGTTCAGCAATTTTGAGGTTTGTCTCCTCCATGTCCTGATAATTACCATCCCTTTCTTGTTTTAGGAGTGCTGTCAGTTGGGAATAATAATTTAAAAGATTTTCATTGAGGTCGAAACTAAGCCTTTTATTGAAAGCCTCATCATTCAATTTATTCAATTCGTTTTGGAATATTCTGATGTATAACCTGACACTTTCAATATCAATAATATTCTCACCCGTAATTAAGGACGCCTTCTCAAATAGTTCTTTTGCCCTTTTAAGGGCTTCATCCATGTTGTTTTCCCAATTTGTTCCGGGCTTAAAGAGGTCTTTAAACACACTTTCTGCTTCTTCCTTCCATTCTTCACCATAACGTTTAATGTTTCCCTCTTGTGATGACCAAAAGTTTTGGGACCAATCGTCGAATGCATCTTCAAGGTGTATTTCTATTTGTTCTAATTCATATATTTTTTTATATGTTTCTTGTATATCTGCGGCTGTTATCAAAAAATCATCACCTATGGCTTGTTTTCTACGTTCTAACAAATCCTGTTGAAGTTGATATTCCGTAGCCATTCTACTTCTGATGTTTTCGTAACTCTCGTAGATTATCTTCTGCCTGTCCTTTTCAAATTTTTGAGTAAGGAGTTTCGTATCAAGATGGTACTTCTCAAGGAGTTTCTTTTCCTTCTCGTACTTCTCTGTGAGTTTCTGAATTTCGGTTTTGTTCTCCTCAACGAGTTCTTCATAGAGTTTCTTTGCCTCTTCCCTATAATTCTTGGTTGCAGTTGTGATGGTTGTTGTTGCAGTGCTTCCGTTTCCAAGTTGCTTATTGAATGCTCTAGCGTTGTTTGCTGCTGTTGCCTCTGCCTCTGCAACCTTCGCCACCGCTGCTGCGAGTTTTTCATTATCCGCTGCGGAGTTTGATGTTAACTTGCTCTGCTCTTCGAGAATACGGAGTTCTTCCTTGGCAATATCAATATTCCTTTGGTCAATCTCTGCCTGTTTATCCTTTGCCTGCTGTAGAAGTTCCTTCTTTTCAACGAGATTGGTGGTTTCACTTGCCTCTTCTCTTAACCTCTGCACCTCTGCTTCGTCTGCGGCATTCTGTTTTTGGGCTTCTCTCTTTGTCTTGGTTAAATCGTTTACAGACTTTGCAAGTTCCTTATAGGTCTTCTGCTGTTCTTTAACCGCATCTTTTGCACCCTTGGTGATGCCAAGGAAGTCCGTAAACGCTGCTTTCGCAACCCTAATCTTATCAACGACTTTTGCAATGAACTCAACAACGGACAAAATTGTTTGAGCAAACCTATCCATTGCGTTCTTCACAGCATCGACAATCGGTTGGAATGATGCCATTGCCTGATTCCAACGCATTTGGCTTTCTTCGTTGCCCTGTATGGATTCCTTGAGTGCCTTTACAGCGTTGATAAGTGTCATTATAAGGGTAATAACAGCACCAACGGGGTTTGCCTTTAGCGCAGCGTTGAATCCCATCACACCCTTCGTTGCAGTTGCGAAAGGCCCGACGAGTCCTCCCACACTTCCGCCCATCTTGCTGAAGGCATCTATCACACTTTCGGAATAACGTCCGATGTTATCCTTGAAGTTTCCGACACCTTTCTTTGTTTCATTCAACTTTGTGGAGAGGGTATTGAGTGATGCAGCCATTTCTTTTCCGAAATTGCTGTTACGCTGTTCCTCTGTGAGCATCTTGTAGGTATTATAGAGGCTCTTGTACTCCCTCTCCATGCCCACAATGCTATCCTTTGCCGCATCATTTCCATCCTTTCCTGCCCTTGTTACGGCAGTAAGTTGTTCTTGTGCTGCGGTAAGTTTTACAGTGGTATCCTTAAACTCCTGTGTAGCCGGGTCGATGGCGGCGATGCTGTCCTGCAATCGCTTTATCTCTTCCCTCAACTCCTTCAACGAGTTTATATCCTTTCCAAGTATCTGTTCGATTTGAGTTGCCATCTATTTCCATTTCTATTTAATATTTATTGTTAGCCCGCCTGTATGATAGTGCAAGAAGGTCCAGAATAGTGGGTTTCAGGGTCTGTGGAAGGATAATAGAAGAAGTTGATTATCATTCTCCTTTCACTTCCTGTGGTATTGGCAGGAATAGAAATTGTTAATTCTCCTATATCTCCAATACATTGAGCGAATGGCAAAATGCCTATATATCCTGAACCACTTCCTGTTGGTGTATATTCTCCTATGTAGGTAGAAATGGTTGGTAACGTTGACCATCCTGATGTAACATAGAACTGTAGTTCATTTGTCCAATAATCAGAAGCAACGGATAACGTTATATTTCTCGCATCTGAATTGGCTTCGATAACAAAATCCTGATTATGCCCGTTGAAGAGAGGAGTGCGTCCCTTGAAAGATAGGATATTCAGTTTGTTATAAGGACTGCTATGACCATTTGTAAGAGTGATAAGTCCTAAATCTAATGTGTCTTCATCTGCTTGTCCGTTATAAGTAATATGGACGGTTGTGTCTCCCGTTCCTCCTGTTGTAGGAGTTATTTGGAAATGATTGCTGTCGGTTGTCGCTGTCCAACTACTGTCTGATGAAATAACAACATCTTCTGAAGTAGTCCCATAATATGTATTATCAGGGAATTCAAATATTCTCGGTTCTGAATGCATTAAATCACTAGTCCATTGATGCTGATGAACCTCGAATACAGCACCTGTTCTACGGGTATTAGGAGATATTGAATAATAATAATAGTGCGATACGGTGAAAATAGATTCGCTAGTAATACCTTCTCTCATATTGATTACTATTTTTCCATCTCCACTAGGAGCGTTAATCGTCGCTACATATCCATTCCATTCGGGCGAAATAATAGTATTACCAATAATAAGGAATACCGTTTTATTCGGAGACGTAGGCCTGTCGTAATTTGAGAAATCAATAACCACCTCATTCATTGAATAATCAGAACTGTATGGTATCTCAATAGCATCCTCGTAGAAGTGGAGATAATGAGTATTTGCACTATATCCGCTCAATGTTGGAGGTACACCCTTAATGACAGGTACTTCGAGCGTATCTCTTCCGTTATTAAATACCCATACTCCTGTAACCTTGTCAAATGTTCCCCATGACCCATTAAATCCTGCAGCATAATATTGACCTGATAAGGCAGCATAGAAATTAGCAGAAGGTGTGTACGGAGAACCTATTGATGCTGATACAGAACCATCGCTCGTTGTGTCTACAGTGTAAGCACTATAAATAATTGTCTGTCTTTCCGGAGGGAATTCAATAGGATTAGGTGTAACCGTTAACGATGCACAAGGATTTTGAGTGAATATAAAGCTTGGTGAAATATCGTAATAGCCCGGACCCGAACCCACTCTCATTGAGAGAACAGGTTTACAAGTCCTCGGTTCATTTCCTGAATAACTAGGCCACACTACTGTATACCTCTCCGTTACGCCCGTTCCTGAATGAACATCTTGCCAATAATTAAATTCAGTTCCTGCGGAATCATAGAATCGGAGTCCAAAATTGCTATTAATATTAGCAAAATGCCAAGGAGTGCCCTGTGGTACAAGGATATCAAGATATACCGTTCCACCCGTACAAGGTACGTTGGTATCTGATGGAGTAGTTATTGACGGAGTGCTTGTTGCCGCTTCTTGGTCAAATTGAATGTAAACAACCTCTGATGCTTCACTTCCCCTGAGCCTATGGAGTAGACGGAAATTGCCACTATTCCTAGTTGCTCCTGTGTTTGCCATAGCAGTGAAACGAATAAACTGACAATGACAGTCGCCGGACAGTGCGGGTTGAATTGAACCCTCATTAATGGTATTGCCAAGTTCATCAGTTATAGTTAACCACCAAGGTTTACTTTGGAAATACCAAGGGTAGTGACTGTAGAGCGTATATAGCATCGTTCCGCCACTTGCGGGAAATGTAGTATTACTTGGGTCTGCCTCACCATCAAGTCCTTCATACACCAAATATGGAAGTCCGTATTGGCAAATTGCAAAAAATTTCGCTACGCCACCGCTACCCACAGTGACATTTGTATTTCTGTCGTAATTGTTATAGTTGCTGCTAGTCGGGTTAATCCTAACTTCTCCCGACATCTCTCCTGATGTTGGATTTATATCAAAATAAGGCATAATTAATCTTCTGGTGGTCTATCATAATAACTTATTCCCCATGGGCCTGTTGAAGTGATGTTAACTATCTTCTTGTCGGTCCACATATCTTCATCATAATCGAAATACACTCGTCTAGGGTTAATATCAAACGCAGGGGCGAGTTGATAAACTGTTAGTCTAGCGTTTACGATTTGATTATTTATATCCAATCCTGCGAGGTAGACGGTTGTTGTTCTGTCACTGCCTCCGGAGTAAGTGTCTGCACTGATTGTCACTATCTTGCCAATGACGTCAAGCGTTGCTGAAAGCCAATTATCAGCAGTGCTTACGGTAATGCTTGAAGCAACCATATTCTGCATTGTAAATGACTCTTCCTTTGTTCCACCTGTGAAAGTAAGGGTGCTTGAACTGTTTGTGAAACGGAGATAACTTGCATTGCTTCCCTCTTGAACAACCTGTGTGCAAATCTGTTGGTCGAAGTCGTCCTCAACACAAATTGTCCAAGTAATTGGTGTAACTGCCGATGAAGGAGGGAATGTAACTGTTATTTGACTAACCATTCCGCTTCCTGTTAACGGAGAGATTGCCCCTGTTTGGGTATAGGTATTCCCATCTTCATCAACACCGGTAATAACTCCGTTATCATCCCAAGTAAACCATTGTCCTCCCGATTGAAGGTTGATACTACCGTTTACAGTTTCCCCTGAATAGGCGATGATGTCCTTCTCAAGTATTATTCCTTCCACTCCCTGTTCACTTATTGCATCAAGTGCGTAATTATTGACATCCATAACCTTAATGAACTCACATTGAGTGGTGGAAGCATCTGCGGCGTTCCATTCCTTAATCTCGTTTAGACGCCAAACGCCATTGTCAAACCAATACCATCTCCTTAACCAAGCGTTTGTAGGAATGCCTTGAAGGTTAACAAATGCCGTTATTTTCTTATTATTGGCATCGTAGAGGTCGCTGATGTACGCTTTCCAACACTTATCGTAGATGCTATCACCCTCTGTGGTGTAGGTATTTGGAACGAAGGTAACCTGTGGGTGTCCAAAGTTCCAACTGTGTATGATATTGCCCTCCTGCTCTCCGAAGTTTATCTTGTCTCTTGTAAAGCGGGGGATGGTGGTAATCGGTATTGCAATCTGTTGTTCGTTGGCATTAGTCTCCTCTGCTGTCATTATCCAACAAGGATTACCACCATTAAGTGTTTCCATCTCCATAATGTCGTCCGTAATCCAATATTTTACGGTTTGTTGTGGTCCATTATAGAATAGGAGAACTCCATCACCATCAGACGGACTGTTATCGTCTGTGTGACACTGCAATTTTGGTATAGAGTCATAACGTTTAAGTCCCAAGTCGTTGATATCTCCCGACTTTACACCGATTGGATTAATGTCATACTCATAGGTTTCCAATTCACCTGAAGAGGGATGGAAGAGCGTAACCTTTACCCCGTTGAGGGCAAAGTTTGGAACAATGTTCCTACTACGAGGATTGCTTCGATAGTTTCCGCAGAAATACTTGTCCTTTTCCCTTACCATCACACCCGCCTTGAAGGCATTACCATCGTAGATGTTTGTTGTATTGCTGTCAAAGTTGTAATTGGTATTTATCAACTGTCGCCCATAGTTGTAACCATAGGTTGTCTTATAGGCAGCACCTGCCTCACTATCAATTTGTTCCAAGTCGAAGGAATACCATTTGCTTCCCGCCATCGTTGGAGTGATATTGATGTCCTTACTACGGTCAATGCGAGACTGCAAATCAACATATTCACCTGTGTAGAAGGTATCTCTGTCCATAATGTGAATAACGCCTTTTGGACAACTATAGGTATCGTCAGCAACTTCTGAAGGATTCCTATAGAAATAAAGTCCAAACATCTTACAATAACTGATAAGGAAATCAGCAGGGGAGTAGGATGTTGAAAGCAACCTGTCCTTTGGAATGTAGGTATTGCTGAAGAATGCCTCATAGTCGGTGGCAACACAATAGAAATCGGTGATGTTATAGGTAGGAGTGGCAACGTAACCGTAGGTGGTTTTAATTCCCGTTTCCATTCGATTACTGTGGTCGGAAACCTGCTGTGTTGGCCACACCATCATATCTGACTCGTCAGGATAACTCTGCCAACCCTTCTGTCCAAGGACTTTCTGTACCCAATATTCTCCTGCCTTTATTTGTACTACCAATTCGATTGAAGAGAGTGGTGTAGAGTTGTTGAAAGTAAACTCAATGTCTACCTGATTGTTATTCATATCACACCATACCCACTGTCCGTTTTTCTTTACCCATTTACCCTGAAGGAATCTGAAAGCCCTAGGAGTAGGATAACCCGGTACGGAGAATCCATTCCACAAGTTTCCACCAACTGCAGGATTGTATTGGTATGAAGAAAGACAGTAACTCTCCTTTGATTGAGCGACTATTGTTCCGCTGTTGTCTCTTCCCACAAGCATTAGACATACTCCCTCGTTGATGGTATAGTTCCTAATTATGTTAGCGTTAAGTGTGTTTGCGTCGCTACTATAATTAAAGTATGTATAAAGGGTATAACCTGTGGCTGTGGTGTTGAGTCCTACATTCATTCTCATCCTCAAGTTATTAACCTCGGAAAGCGAACTAACGTTGTAGTTAACGGTTTTCACATTCTTGTTGATGCTCGTTATCGTCGCACCGGTAACTTCTTCGCTCTGTCCACCTTGAACCTCCATCTGCCTCAACATCGGCAGTGTAACCCAAGCGTTATGCCCATAATAGTAAGGGTTATTTACATGGAAGAAATGTGGGTCAAGTTTAACTTGATAACCACCATTATTTTCAGGGTTGCAACAAGCCTGAATGGTACGATAGACATTGACAACGGGACGATTAAGGTAACTACGCAAATCTCTCGTTTCATCCACCGTAAGTTCCTCGCTCAACTCTCCAAGAGAATAACCGCTTAAGTTTGGTACTCCGTTGATAATTGGTTTATAATAATCAGGGGTGTCTGTATTACCGCTTGCTCTAACCTTGAAATAGAGTGAGTCAAGCCCCTTGTTGTTTATAATTGCCTTTCCCGCATCAAAATCTTCAGGAATACCGTTATAAACAGGAGCGAAGTTGACGACATCCCACTTGTCATCAGGTGTTGATTGTCCTGTTCCCATTAACGCCTCCCAAGCCTCGTTAACCGTATCCTTGTTGATAATAAAGTCCAAATTAGGGTCAGTACCAACTCCATCAGCATAATTGAGAGACGCAAGTGTTTTCTTTACGTCAGTTGTGTCACCCTCGGCATAAGACAAGTTGTAGAAGAAATCTCCTAGTCCTCCAAAGAGAGACACCTGATACTGAACATTGTGATTCGATACCTTAACAGAGTCCAATTTGCAGTATCCGTTTTGGATAAGGGTGTTGTTGACATAAAGTTCAAAATCGGTTTTCAGCGTTGGATTAAAATTCACACCACCACCATTCACTCTCTCTAAATTCCAAAAATGATTGAAAATATCATCGTTAGCGGGTGTTGAGGGAATGGTAACGGTTTTCGTCCAAGAGTTCTTGATAATAGTAGGGTTGTTCAGTTCCGTTATCTTGAAATTAAACAAGATTTTAGGGTCGCCGGTAAACTCAACCTCTTTCTTTCCGATAAATAAGTGAATATCAGTTCTCATCGTCTTAACTTACTTTGTGATTCCGTCACTGCAATCTTATATTGAGCCATCTTCTTACCGTTTGTTTGATATGTCTGATAGGTTACGCTAGTGTCGGTTATTATAACAGGGGTTATGTATCCCTCTTTGAGATTGTGGAGATACACCATGTTCGAAGACAGGAGATTCTTTGCAAGATTCTCCGCCTGTGCGTCTGTGAGATAATGGGTGTTGAGGACATAACTTGTCTTGATTTCTGCAAGGTATCTGTTTGCCTCAAATTCTAGTGTATTGTTGTCGAATGCCTTATCAGTGAGATATTGAGTGATTGCCTCTGTTTTAACTCCCGTTCCCTGAATGGCAAAGGCGTCCCATCCACCCCTACGGTTAAGGTAATAAAGTCCGTAGTCACCACAGGTTATAGCCGTTGGTGTAGATGCTGTTGTTGATACCACTCTTCCTGATATTATCCTCGTAGTGAGTGCCTTCATTCCGTAAATTAACCTCTCGTCAATTGGTTGGCTAATGGTAACACCTGTCTGTCCCGTCCAATTGAAAGTGTAATCATAACAAAGAAGGAATGAATAATCTTCCACCGTTCCTCCCGTCTGATTCTTGAGATGGAACTGTCTTATTGCCCCGTTTTGGGATTCAACATTACCGCCTGCGAGGATGGCATTCAATTCCTGCCACAGGTAATCCTGACAAACTTTGTTGATATTTATTTTGATATTCTCTTGTCCGGGCATTTTCTGTGCCCTTCCTGCAAAGATGGTATTACCACCCTCATCGACAAGTGTATAAGCAAAAGTCGATGCAGTAGTTGTATAAAAGGTGTCTTTCCAAACTGATGCGAAAACCATAATTCTTTATTTATTTAATATAGTCCCAATGGGAACAGGACTCTTATTGACGGTCAATATTTTATACAAATGCAGTCACAATTAGAGAATCTTGAAGAGGTTATTGTACAACATCTTCTGTACAACTTCACTTTCAATCCAACGGGCAACATCCTCATCAATGGCAAGGGCTATGGCAGTGGCAAAGTGTTCATAAGTCGGTTGTTCATTCTTCTTGAAAAATGGCTTGGCGGCAATACCCTTTGTTGCTATCTTTCTTCCAATAAGAAACGCAAGTTGGTCAACGGTGGGCACTCTGCCATTTGTTGTGGGATAGGCGTTGACGGGCTTTATTGAAATCCATTCCTTTATTCTCTGTGGAGGTGGAAACTTTCCCGGACGTCGCCCCTCTTCAACAAAACGCCAATAATCTTGAAGGATAATATTAACCTCGAAGTGGTCATCATAAATCTGCACATCCTTTGTCATCGTATCGCCAAGAGTGCCACTTGCGTATGAACGGTTGCGGCCTAGGTCCTGACGGGCAAGGGAAATAAAATAATCCCCATACTCTTCAAGTACCTTTCTTAAACTTGTCCATTCGATGTTTAGATGAATGTTTGTCATACTTTATGCTTTAACCTGAATTCCCTTATTTTCTCTTCCTCCTTCCTTGCCTTGTAGTGACAGTAGGCAACGTAGGTGAAGAATTCGTTTACATTCATTTGATATATTTCATTGAAGTTGTGATTGGTTAGTTGTGCAACGGCTTCGATTAACGAAAGCCAAATTCGGAGCGAAGGGCGTCCGTTACCAACTTCATCTCTAGTTGCAGTGCTGCCATCATCTCCTTCTGTTCCTTGTTCGCCATTATCTTTGCTGCCATCATCATCCCGTCCGAGAACCGCAGCATTCGTCTCATTGACTTCTCGAACGAGCGTATAAAAAAATTTGCGATTGAAAGGGCATCTTCGATATTGAGATTTTCTCTTATTTCTTCTACAACTTCTTCCGTAGAGTAGTCGCCATAAGTCTTTCCATCAGGAACAAGGACGATTGCCATCAAGTCTGCAATTATTTCATTTACCGGACGTCCAACAATCGCCTGATAGTTGATATACTGTGCAGTTGTCATTCCTTCCACATTCCTCATCAAACGATACCTATGGTGTCCAATAACATAGAACTTATTGGTGTGATGAGGGTGCGGTTCTTGATACATAAAACCCGTTTGAGCGATATACTCCTTCGCATCAACGAGTGGCAAAGCAAGGAACTCCTCTTCAGGAATACCCGCAAGCAGCGCTGTTATTTTCATTACCTTTTCATCCTCGCTGATATGCAGACTTTGGATGTCCCAAATTTTTTGAAATACGGAGATGGGCATCTCCCTCCAACTTGTTATCATATTCTTCTTCTTTATGCGAAACTTATAGTTAATTTGCCAAGAGACTTTTTGTATGCCCAATATGCTAACATAGTGGCAATCACTGTGTCGTCATGGCATTTATATCCGTTATATGTGACTGTTTTTGTTCTTACGTTTATTTCTGCCTGATACTTACGAAGTTCGTTGAGCAGGTTCGGTTCATTTAACAACCGTACATACCCATTCTCAAGGGCTATCTGAAATGTCGTAACCAAGTCTTGCTTGGATTTGTTTGTTGTTACCCACTCTGTGATAGGGATGTTCTTCCTTGCGAGGGACTTCTTCAGGACATCGATATACACACTACCAATGCTGTTATACTCTGCAAGAACATTTGCAATGTCTTTTGTTGATGATAAGTCCAATAGCAATCCCGTTATCCAATTGATTTGTTCGGTTGGAGAGAGATTGTTTGTACGGTGGAGGGCTACCATTTCACCCCTATTGTCAAAAACAGATAGAACTGTGTAGTCACCATCAACTCCCGTAGCCCAATCGATTCCGCAATAAACACC
>JAEEGL014357433.1_pt1 | contig 22609 bp, 16 predicted proteins | sample 9134231 | NCBI WGS metagenome assembly JAEEGL01 (sample SAMN16246548, study PRJNA631951) | gut metagenome | biome: gut microbiome; feature: rumen; material: fiber-attached | host: Bos | place: Iran: Karaj | collected 2018-10
GATTCACGAGAAGCCCATTATCCGCCTGAACAAAAATGAAATGTCCCGGATGCTTGAACTGGCCCAGAGCGGTGATCAATTGACAGATCATCAGCAGAAATTCCAGAAAATCACAGCAAAACGGGATTATGCCATTCTTTCCCTCTTCCTCGGAACCGGAATCCGTGTCAGCGAGTGCGTGGGAATCAATATCGGAGATGTGGATCTGGAAAACAACGCCTTTATTGTCACCCGGAAAGGCGGCAATCAGGTGGTTCTGTATTTCCCGCCTGAAGTAGCTGAAGCCCTTGCGGACTATCTGCAGGAGCGGTCCCGTATGGAGCCTGTGGAAGGTCATGAAGACGCCTTGTTCCTGAGCCTGCAGCGCAAAAGGATCACACAGCGGGCGGTACAGAACCTGGTCAAAAAATACGCGGCTGTGGCCGCGCCGCTCAAATCCAAGATCAGCCCACATAAACTGCGGAGCACCTATGCTACAAACCTTTATAATGAGACAGGCGATATTTATCTTGTCGCAGACGTGCTGGGCCATACCTCTGTGGATACAACCAGAAAACACTATGCTGATATGACCGACGCAAGACGCCGGATGGCAGCGGAACACGTCCATCTGCCCGGGGATCCTGATTTCCGAAAGGAATAATGACCTGTTCCTTTATTTCTTCATCAGGTCCTGAATGCGTTTGGTAAGCTGTTTGATTTCGCTGTTTGCGTGTCCCTTCAGCTGTTCCGTATATCTTTCCAGCGCGGATACAGCCGCCCTGAGATCTATATAAGCCTTATTCTTTTTATCCTTTGCTGCCGATGTACTGCTTCCGGATGCAGAGGATTTCTTTTTGATCACAGGTTCCGTCAGGCGGATCCACTCTCCTTTCAGGAGATCAAATTCGGAGCCTGAATACGGAGCAAGAGACTGGAGTCCCATGTTTTCCTGCACATAAGAGGCAAAACCGGAACAGGACAGGTCATCTCCATGATTGACAAACACATAGGAAGGCTTCTTTTCGAAAGAAGACAACCATCCAATGAGGCCATCCCTGTCCGCATGTCCGGAAATCCCCTGAAGCAGGGCTATCTGGGCTTTAACGTCAATTTCCTCACCGAGAATTTTAACGGATTCAGCTCCGTCATAGATGATCCGGCCCAGCGTTCCGTTGGCCTGGTAGCCGACAAAAAGAATCGTATTCCGGCTGTCCCACAGGTTATGCTTCAGATGATGACGGATCCGTCCGCCTTCACACATTCCGCCGGATGAAATGATTACTTTGGGCGTTTTATCGGTATTCAGCGCTTTTGATTCATCTGAGGAAACAGTTGTATACAGTCCGTCAAACCAGATGGGATTCTGTCCTTCAGCCATGATTTCCCTGGTCGGCGGGTCCAGGCATACCTGGCTGCACTGAAGGAACACAGCTGTGGCTTCATTGGCCAGCGGACTGTCCACATAAACAGGAAAAGATTCATATTCCTGAAGCAGGTGTTTCTGCTTGATTTCCCGGAAAAAATAGAGCAGTTCCTGCGTTCGGCCGACTGCGAAGGAAGGAATAATCACACTGCCTCCCCTGCCGAACGTTTCCCTGAGTATCTCTGTGAGTGCCGGTATGGGCGGATTGACCGTTTCGTGGATCCGTGTGCCGTAAGTCGATTCAATCAGCAGATAATCCGCCTCTTTTACCGGCTGCGGATTATTAATGATCGGTTGATCAAGATTGCCCACATCACCTGAGCACACGAGTTTCCGCCTTTCCCCGCGGTCTTCCAGGAACAGCTCCACAAAAGAAGAGCCGAGCAGATGGCCCGCATCGGAAAAGCGGGCGGAAAGGCCTTCATCCACCATATATATTTCACCGTATTCACAGGGCTTGAATAAGTCCATCGTCTCGGCAGCATCTTCACTGGTATACAGCGGTTCCACAACCGCCCCGCTGTGCCGGAGGTTTTTCTTTGTTTCATAGGCAGCGTCAGTTTCCTGGATATGGGCACTGTCAGCCAGCATGATGGAACAAAGGTTTTCTGTCTCCGCCGTCGCGTAGATCGTTCCCCTGAATCCTCTTTTATACAGCAGCGGCAGCATGCCGGAATGATCAATATGGGCATGGGTCAGAAATACATATTCAATCTGTCCCGGAGCAACCGGCAGTTCCTCCATGACAAAGTCGTTTTCGCCCTGCTCCATGCCGCAATCCACAAGGAAATAACGGTTATCCATCCATTCAACAAGTGTACAGCTGCCTGTAACCTGATGCGCGGCACCGATAAAAGTGATTTTCATGGCTCACGAGACCTTTCATTATATTATTTGCAAAAAGATAAGACGACCGATATAATAAATGAGCTGTACAGCCCTTTCAGGAAAGACTGTTACGGCTGTCGTTTTCCTGTTCAAGCATGATGCCGTCAATATTGATGCCCCGGTATTCAGCATCTCCCCTGACACATTTCATGCAGTTGTCGCAGATCTTTTCCGGATCGAGATCGCAGCGGTCACACTCACCGCAGCCTATACACTCCCTGTCGTACAGCACACACTGCTTATGCACAGCCATCGTCCGGAACACCTCCTGTTTGACTTATTATACATTGTGCCTGAAAGGACGGTCAAGTTTATTCATGATCGAATTGCGGACCTTTACGGAGGAAGAATACCATCAGTTTTTCAGACATTACGAATCCGATCCGATGATGGATCCTTCCCCTTTCCATTATAACAGGGAGCAGATTTCCAGGTCCTATGCCTATAATCATGACGGATACAGGGATGACTATGTCCATTTCGGTATTTTCCAGGACAACCAGCCTGTCGGTTCCTTTCAGTTGAAAAGAATGAACCGGGAGAAAGGTGTCTGCGAGTTCGGCATTATCCTTCAGAATGACAGCTGCAAGAACCGTGGAATCGGCACCGAAGCAATCCGTCTTGGTATGGAGGCCGCCCGGGATCTGTACGGCATGAAAACCCTGATCGGCGATACAATGGGAAGAAATAAAAGAATGATTCGGGTTTTTGAAAAACTGGGATTTCAGTTAACCGAAAGAATTCCAGCTTCCTTTGAACTTCCGGACGGTCAGAAGGAAGACCGGCTGGTATACAAAATCATTCTGACGGAGGAGAATCCAAAATGATTCCTACCATACAGCTTAAACCCGGCAAGGAAAAACGTGTATACACCCTTCACCCCTGGATCTTCAAAAGCGATATCGATAAGGAACTGAACGGTTGTGCCGCCGGGGACATTGTGGATATCATCAGTTCCAAAGGCAGATTCCTGGCCAGAGGATACTATAACCCGAACAGCCAGATTGCCCTGCGGATCATGACCTACAATGAAGAGGAAGCAGTGGACCGCGCCCTGATTTTCCGCAGAATTCATGAAGCCGTGGAATACAGGCGCACCTTTGCGGATCTGAAAAGCTGCCGTCTTGTTTTTGCCGAAAGCGACAGGCTGCCGGCGCTGATTGTCGATGCCTTTGATGACGTTCTGGTGCTGCAGTGCCTGGCGCTGGGTATGGAACGGTTTAAAAAAGATATTGTGGATGCGCTTGTGGAAGAAGTGCATCCACGGGGCATCTGGGAAAGAAATGACGTACCGGTCCGCAAACTGGAAGGTCTTGAAATGTGCACCGGTTTGCTGTACGGCGAAGTACCGGACCGAATACAGATGTGCGAAAACGGCGTCAAATTCTGGGTTGATGTGAAAGAAGGCCAGAAAACCGGCTTTTTCCTGGACCAGAAGGAGAACCGCGCCGCCATTGCTCCCTTTGTGAAGGGGCAGAAGGTGCTGGACTGTTTCACCCATACCGGATCCTTTGCACTGCATGCGGGACATTACGGCGCCTCTGAAGTGACAGGCGTGGACATCAGCGAATTTGCCTGTGAATGCGCTGCCGAAAACGCTGCGCTGAACCACCTGGAAGACAGGGTACATTTTGTGGCGGCGAACGCGTTTGATCTTCTTTCTGAACAGAGCCGCAAAGGCGAAAAGTATGATGTGATTATTCTGGATCCCCCTGCCTTTACCAAATCACGCAATGCTGTGGACAGTGCGCTGAGGGGTTATAAGGAAATCAATCTGCGCGCCATGAAAATGATCCGCGAAGGCGGATATCTGATCACCTGTTCCTGCAGCCAGCATGTGCTGCCGGAAATGTTCAGGACGATGGTGCTTGACGCGGCAAAAGACGCAAAAGTACTGCTCAGGCAGGTAGAATTCAGGACACAGGGAAAAGATCATCCAATCCTGCCCTATGCCCGTGAAACCGAATACCTGAAGTGCGGTATATATCAGGTTTTCAGATGAGATGACAGATCAGCTGTTTTTCGATCAGCTGTCATAACCGAGATTCTTCAGATCGGACGCATTGTTGCGCCAGTCAGGACGGATTTTTACCCACAATTTCAGATTGATGTGAGTATCCATCAGTTTTTCAATATCGAGCCGTGCTTCAGTACCGATGGTCTGAAGCATGGTTCCGTTTTTACCGATAATAATACCTTTATGGGCAGCCCGTTCACAATATACGGTTGCGTTAATCTCAGTCAGTTTATCACTGAGCGCCTCAATCTTCATGATTTCCACACCGATACCGTGAGGGACTTCATCCCGAAGATGACGGAGCGCTTTTTCACGGATAATCTCTGCACACAGGATCCGTTCCGGCTGGTCCGTAATCATATCCTCCGGGAAATACTGCGGTCCTTCCGGCAGATGGTTTTCCAGGCTGGTAATCAACTCTTCCACGCCGTCTCCGGTCCTGGCGCTCACAGGAATGATCTCCTCAAAGCCCGTATCCGCCGCTTTGGCCGTAGCCGCAAGAATCTGCTCCGGTGTCGCCAGGTCGATCTTGTTCAGCGCCAGGATAACAGGAACCTTTTTCTCCTTCATTCCCTCTGCAACGCGCAGATCATTCTCCGTGATATGGGTAACGTCAAAAAGCACCAGCACAGCATCCATGCCGTCCATGGCATCACGGACAGAGTGCATCATATATTCCCCGAGTTTTGTCCGGGGATCATGGATACCGGGCGTATCAAGAAAAACAATCTGGTGTTCAGGTCTTGACAGGACGCCCATAATCCGGCTGCGCGTGGTCTGAGGCTTGCTGGATACAATCGCGATTTTCTCTCCGATCATTCTGTTCATCAGAGAAGATTTCCCCACATTGGGTCTGCCAATGATGGTTACAAATCCCGAATGATAATTTTTGGCTTTCTGATTCATAGGTTCTCTCCTGTTCAATGTTCCATGCTGTGAGGACCGAACCCCTCAGGAAGCAGTTCCTTCAGTGTTTTTTCCTCGACATGATCGTCCCATGTGACAAGGATCCGCAGATCCGGGGCAAATTCATTGAGCACCTGCCTGCACGCACCGCAGGGCCAGGCTTTGGTTTTTGCGGAAATTGCCAGCACATCAAAAGAACGGACGCCTTCGCTGACTGCCTTGAAAACGGCCGTCCTTTCTGCACAGTTCGTGAGGCCGAAGGAAGCGTTTTCCACATTGCATCCTGTAAAAATCCTGCCGTCTGTGCTGTGAAGCGCAGCCCCTACAGGATAGGAGGAATATGGTGAATAGCTTCTGGTCATGGCTTCCCTGGCTTTGGAAAGCAGGAGCTGATCATCCACAGCATCAGTCTCTTCCCTGCTGACGGACGCTGCTGCAAGAATCTTTTCCTCCATCGCTCTCATCCTTTCCTTATCGGATTCCTCTATATGATCATATCCCATCAGATGGCAGATGCCGTGAACCAGGAGATATACTGCTTCTCTTTTAACGGTATGGCCGTATTCCCGGGCCTGAGCAATCAGATGAGGCACAGAAATAAACAGATCACCGAGAAAAGCGGCATCATACTCATCATCGTATTCCTGCCTGAGCAGCGCTTCACTTTCGCCGGCTGTTTTGCCCTCCGGATAGTTGACTGAAGGAAAAGAAAGCACATCCGTTGAACGGTCAATTCCCCTGTACTGCCTGTTGATATCCGCAATCATGGCGTCATCACACAGGCATACAGTAACGGCACAGGGAATGGTCACGTTTTCACATTTCAGGCAAAGGTCGGCTGCTGTCTGCATTCGTTCCATAATGGCAGAATCAATCTCATTACGGACGTCCCATTCAATCAGCACTTTCCGTCTCCTCATTTCTCTTCTGTTCAGTCACTTCAGGCGTTTCCTCAGCAGGATGCTCCGCCTGTTTATCCTGCAGTTCTTCGCTGGCTGCGCCTGCTTCAGCTTTGATCTCTTCTGTTTTCTGTTCGCTCTGATTGTCAGGCTGTGCAGGTTCATTCTTCACGACAGGCTGAACGACATATTTCTCCACTTTGGGATACTCGATCCGTTCATGATAGACACCCTTCAGGATACCGGAAAAAGCTGTGCAGATCTCGTCAATATCGCTGAGGGAAAGCGGGCATTCGCTCAGCTGTCCATCCTCGAGTTTGCCTCTGATCAGGCGCTCAATGTACTGATCAATCGCCTTCGGTGTCGGATCCTTCATGGAACGGATCGCCGCTTCAATACTATCAGCCATCATGACAATGGATGCTTCCCTGGTACGCGGTTTTGGACCCGCATAACGGAAATCATTAATATCCACATGCCTGCCGTCTGACATCTGGAGTGCTTTGTGATAGAAGAACATAACAGGCGTCACGCCGTGATGCTGCAGGATAATATCCTGAATTTCCGGCGGCAGATGTTCTTTCTGTGCCATGAGCGCTCCGTCTTTTGTATGGGATGTCAGGATTGCCGCAGATACATAGGGATCAGTTTTTTCATGGGGATTGCTCCCGTGCTGGTTCTCACTGAAATATCCCGGACGTTTCAGTTTGCCGATATCATGGTAATAGGCACCGGCTCTGGCAAGATAAGCATTGGCGCCGATTTTGTCCGCCGCCGCTTCCGCCAGATTGGCCACAATAATGGAATGATGATAGGTACCCGGTGCTTCAAGCATCAGTCGTTTCATGAGCGGCTGATTCGGATTTGTGATTTCCAGCAGACGGCTGGGCGTTGCGAGATGGAAAACGCCTTCAAAAGCAGGCTGAAGCGCTACGGCAAGCGCGCCGCTCAGCAGGCTTCCGGTCAGCGCCCATACTCCGGTCTGTATCATGTTCAGCGTCTCAGCGGACGTCAGGAGCTTGATACCGACAATCATAATCAGGCAGAAGACAGCGGAGATCAGACCGGAAACGAGAACGCGGACACGCTGCGGCCGGCCTTTCAGGAACCATACGGTAGCAATGCCGCTGGAAAGCGTGTTGGACATAATCAGGACGACATCATAGAAGGTGGTATTGCTGTTGCAGGAAGTGATTCCGGCAAAGAGAAGAGCCAGCGGTACCATGACTACAAGACCCGCGCGGTATCCGATCAGCACAGTGCCGAGAATGGTGCCAAGCGCGATCGGAATAATGTAAAGGCTCGGAAGAAGTGTAGCAATGGCAGCAAATCCATAGCAAAGAATCAGAATAATAAGGATAACTGCCAGCTTGCGTATATCCTTCAGAACATCCTTCAGCAGCAGATGAAGCATCATCAGCAGGGCGACCATTGCCAGGATGGTTGTAATCAGCGCTCCACCGTACACGGAATAATCATAATGATTATCATTCAGGAAACCCAGGCTGCGAAGCATTTCAATCTGATTGAGGGTAATCCTGTCACCTTCCCGGATGATATTCTGCCCCTGGGGAATCATGACCGGTTCCACAGCATCCCTGGCTTTCTGCCGGTCTGTCTCATAGTCTTCCTGGTTGATCGGCATATTCGGTTTGATACAGGTGCGCAGGACAATGGGGATAATATTCTGGATGTAGGAAATATCGACAGTCGTATAGCCCACATTCTGCATAATGCTCATGATTTCCTGGGCTACCTGTCCTTCCCGGATTCCTGAACTCAGTGAGTTCTCAACAACTTTTGTAACCGTGGTGACCATTTTTTCAAATTCATCGGTATCACCACGCATAACGGTTGTCAGCTGAGTCCTGTTGTTCAGGGACAGGATCTCCAGCATTGCGAGGGCATGGTCAATTTCCTCTTCAGAGAAAGGACGATTGGAGACCACGGTCCCGTCTTTTTGTGTTCTCAGCTCAAGGCCGTACTGCTGAATGTTCCGGAGTTCCTGAAATGCGTTTGACAGCATTTCCATAACTTCTTCCTTGACGCCCGGTGTATAACCGTATTTGGGTTCCACACTGTCAGCAGCGGCGTTCCTTTTGTCTTCTGTGGCAACAATATCTTCAACATCTTTTGTGGCATTGATTGTCACATGGGAAATAGTGCCCACGCGAAGATCATATTTTTTCGGCGTGCATATACAGAAGAACAGTCCGAGAATGATCAGAAATGTGCCCAGAATCATCAGGAAACAGATGCTGGAAGAGGAATGCAGCCAGCTGTTGAAAGAATGTTCGCTATTCTTTTTCATATCCTGCTCTTTTTTATTCTGACTCTCTGTCATTTTTCGTCCTTTCCGGATGCATCATCCGAGACGTGTGACGTCTTTTCATAGGCTTCGACAATCTGTTGAACCAGTTCATGCCGGACAATATCTTTGCCGGACAGTTCAACAATACCGATTTCAGGTATATGCCGAAGAAGCTGTACCGCTTCAGCCAGTCCGGACTTCTTACCGGCAGGAAGATCAGTCTGGGTTATATCGCCGGTTACCACAACGCGGGAATGAAAGCCCATACGTGTGAGGAACATTTTCATTTGTTCGGAAGTGGTATTCTGTGCTTCATCCAGGATAATAAACGCATCTGACAGGGTGCGTCCGCGCATATAGGCAAGCGGAGCGACCTCGACAATGCCCCGTTCAATCAGCTTTGTGTAGGAATCAGCGCCCATGAAATCATACATGGCGTCATAGAGCGGCCGGAGGTACGGATCAACCTTCTGGGTCAGATCACCGGGCAGAAAGCCAAGTTTCTCCCCTGCTTCCACAGCAGGCCTGGTCAGAATGATCCGCTCGACTTCTTTATTCTTCAGCGCCATGACTGCCAGTGCCATGGCCAGATATGTTTTGCCCGTGCCGGCCGGGCCGACGGCAAAGGTCAGCACGTGATTGCGGATGGTATCAACATAAGTTTTTTGTCCCAGGGTTTTGCAGGTGATTTCTTTTCCCCGATGGGTTACAGCGATAACCCGTTTCAGGTTTTCTTCTATCTGGCCGGTCTTTCCTTCGCGTACCATTGCAATCGTATAGCGGATCCGGATCCGGTCCACATTTTCATTGCGATGAATCATCTCAAGGAGAAGCATAATGACCTGACGGGCCAGCTCCTTGTCTTTTTCCTCTCCGGTAATCACCAGGTGATTGTGACGAAGGGCAACGCTGACGTTGCATTCCTGTTCAATCAGCGCAATATTACGATCGTTGAGTCCAAAGAGGGAAACATAGGCGTCCATGGATTCTGGAGTCAGTGCAAGTTCGGTTTCTTCCGGCAAATCTGCGACTTCCCTTCATAAATACTTCAGTATGGATATTATGATACTGAATTTGGCTGGTTTGTCAAACGGAACACTTCATTATTTATATATAACATCATATGCGTTTTTCAATCTCAGACAGATGAAAAAAACAACGGAAATACCGTAAAAACAAGGTTTTCCTTTGTTGACAGTCCGGTTGTTTTATGATAGTATGCATGATAATTTCATAAGTGGTAAAGACGATGATGGATGATAATCCTTAGTACAGACGCTTCAGAGAGCCGTCGGATGCTGCGAGACGGTGCCGAGTATAAGGAAACTGCTTCCGGAGTTGGTTTCGTGAACACCTTTGGGTCAGTAAGGAAACCCGGACGCCCCGTAACAGGCTGAGAACTTGTTAGAGTTCAAAAGTGACTCCCCCATCAGGAGTAAGCAAGGGTGGTACCGCGGAAATTGTTTTTCGTCCCTGAAGCATCGCTTCAGGGTTTTTATTTTTCAAGGAGGATTGCCTGCATGATCAGACCTGAAATTGTAAATGTGAGTGATTGCACACTGCCGGAAGCAGAGGACCATTTTGAATTGAGTTTCAAGGAAAAAATCGAACTGTGCAGACTGATTGACAAGCTCGGAGTCTCTTCCATCGATCTTTGCCCGATCCGCAGGAAGAAAATTGACCGGCTTCTTGTCAAGTCCATCTGTTCCGCAGTGAAAAATGCTTCCGTTGCGGTCCCTGTCAGTCTGACAGATGAAGAATCCATTCAGGTTACATGGGAAGCGCTCCGTGAAGCCGTTAATCCCAGGCTTCAGGTAGCAGCTCCTGTCAGTTCCGTCCAGATGGAGTATCTCCTTCATATGAAGGCTGAAGCCATGATCCGTGCGGTTGAAAAAACCGTATCCGCATGCCGCAGCCTTACGGAAAACGTTGAGTTTATCGCACAGGATGCAACCAGAAGCGATCCCTCTTTCCTTGTAAAGGTATTAGCCGCTGCCATTGAAGCCGGAGCTAAGATTATCACACTGGGTGACACAGCCGGCACGATGATGCCTGAGGAAATCTCAGCCTGGTTTGAAAACCTGAAAAAGGAACTGCCCTCACTGGAAAAAGTGACACTCGGTTTCTTCTGCTCCGGGGAATTGAATATGGCCGATGCCAATGCCGTATCCGCCATCCGCTCCGGTGTACGTGAAATCAAGGCAACCACCTGTAATGCGACGGCTATCTCACTGCCAAACATCGTCCGTATACTGAATATTAAAGGCGGTTCCATCGGCGTGTGTACAAAAGTCGGTGTGGAGCAGATCCGCAGGATTACGGGACAGGTTCGCGTCATCTGCCAGTCTTCCGGCAAAAAGCATGACATTGCAGGCGGTTTTGAAGAGGATACAAACGATTCCGATTATCTTCTGAGCAAACATGACACCATCGAATCTGTTGTGCATGCTGCTGAAAAGCTCGGATACGACCTGAACGCTGAAGACCAGCAGAAAGTATGGAAATGTTTCTGTCAGACCGCTGAAAAAAAGGAACATATTACCTTAAGAGAACTGGAAGCAATTATCGCGGCGGAGGCCATGCAGGTTCCCCCGGCCTATCATGATATTCTCTATACGATCAGCACCGGCAATCAGATCGGCGCTATGGCGCACATGAAACTGAAATTCCATGATCAGGAGATTGAAGGAACTGCATCCGGTGACGGTGCGATTGATGCTTCCTTCAACTCTATTGAGCAGGCAACCGGACGTCATTTCGAACTGGATGATTTCCAGATCCAGTCTGTCACACAGGGCCGGGAAGCCATGGGCGAAACCATTGTCCGGCTTCGCTGGGAAGGAAAGCTCTATTCCGGACGGGGCATTTCCACAGATATCGTAGGCGCCGGAATCATGGCTTATATCAATGCAGTCAACAAGATTGTCTATGAGGAGGAAGAAGCATGAATCTCTCCTTTTCCACCAGAGGCTGGAATGCACTTTCCTGGGAAGAACAGGTCCGTGACGCAGTTGACATGGGCTTTCAGGGAATAGAGCCCTATAACATTCAGGAGTTCCCTGCTCTTTCCGGCCGCGGAGGTGCATTTCATGCATACAGCCAGAATGAAACCCAGCGCGATCTGAAGAAGAATAAGCTGATTCTTCCCTGCTTTGATACTTCTGTCGATCTTTCCCTGCCGCTGCAGTCTGAAGAAAAAGTACAGTACCTGATCCAGACTGCATCCTCCATGAAGGTGCGTTATGTCGCTTTCTGCGCACTGCAGGATTGTGAAGAGCAGATCCGGACCAATCTTGAGATCATCCTGCCGCTCGCACGTTCTGAAGGCGTCTGTATTCTTCTGAAGACCGTCGGCATCTACGCCGACACCGGACGGCTCCGCGCACTGATGGACAGTTATGCCTGTGACGAACTGGCGGCGCTTTGGGATATGCATCACCCCTATCGGGATTTTAATGAAACCCCGGATACGACAATCCGTAACCTTGGCGGTTACGTCAAACACGTTCATCTTCGCGATTCCGATGATGACAGGTCCTACAACCTCATCGGTGAAGGTACCCTGCCGATCCGTGACATGATGAATGCCCTGTCATCCATCGACTATGACGGCTTTATTTCCCTTGAATGGAAAACAGAATGGATTGAGGACATTCCGGACCGCGAGATCATCTTTCCGCATTTCCTCAACTATATGAACCGTTTCGACAATCCCAGGGGAAAGAAAAAGAGCCTGTATTTCAATGAAGACGGAACCGGAAAATACATCTGGAAAAAGGACGAGCTTATCGACCTGACCTTCGGCCGCGTCCTGGATCAGCTGGTGGAGGAATTTCCGGATCAGTATGCTTTCAAATACACAACGCTGGATTATACCCGTACTTACTCTGAATTCAGGGATGACGTGGACCGTTTCGCCCGCGCCCTGATTTCCATGGGCGTGCGTGCCGGATCCAAAGTAGCCATCTGGGCCACCAATGTGCCTGCATGGTATATCACCTTCTGGGCCGCAACAAGAATCGGCGCAGTTCTGGTAACCGTCAACACCGCCTATAAGATCCATGAGGCAGAATACCTGCTGCGCCAGAGCGATACCCATACCCTTGTAATGATCGAGAGCGCGCTGGACAGCAATTACAGGGCTATTATCAACGAACTTTGTCCGGAGATCAGCACATCCAAGGCAGGAGAACCCCTGCATTGCAAAAAACTGCCTTTCCTCAGGAACGTCATTACTGTCGGTTATGTACAGCAGGGATGCCTCACCTTTGAGGAAGCTATGAAACGCGCTGATTCCGTCCCGGTTGAAACCCTGGAGGCGATGGCCCAGCGCGTCAAACCTGACGACGTCTGCAATATGCAGTATACTTCCGGAACCACAGGCTTCCCCAAAGGCGTTATGCTGACTCATTATAATGTGGTAAATGACGGAAAGTGCATCGGTGACCGGATGGGTCTTTCCACCGCGGACCGGATGATGATTCAGGTGCCTATGTTCCATTGTTTCGGGATGGTTCTTGCCATGACAGCATCTATGACGCATGGAACAACACTCTGTCCGCTTCCCTATTTCTCCGCAAAGAATTCCCTTGCCTGCATCAATCAGGAAAGAATCACCTGTTTCCACGGCGTTCCGACGATGTTTATCGCCATGTTTAATCATGAAGATTACCGTAAAACTGATTTTTCCTACATGAGAACTGGTATCATGGCCGGTTCAGGCTGTCCTCCCGAACTGATGAAACGCGCAGCCAGACCGGATGAAATGAACATGCGCGGAATCGTCAGCGTATATGGTCAGACTGAATCTTCTCCCGGCAGCACAATGTCAGCCTGGACAGATTCTCTGGAACTGCGGACCGAAACAGTCGGGTATTCCTTCCCTCATGTACAGACCAAAGTGATCGATCCAGAAACCGGCAAAGAGCTTCCGGACGGGCAGGACGGTGAATTCTGCTCCAGGGGTTATAACATCATGAAAGGGTATTATAAGATGCCCGATGCCACCAACCAGACCATTGACTCCGACGGATGGCTCCATTCCGGCGATCTGGCCCGCCGCAATCCCGACGGTACCTATCTGATTACCGGACGCCTGAAAGATATGATTATCCGCGGCGGTGAAAATATTTATCCCAAGGAAATCGAAGAATTCATCTATACGCATCCCGCTGTGGCTGACGTACAGGTCATCGGCGTCCCTGACGCAAAATACGGCGAGGCTGTGATGGCCTGTATCGTGCTGAAAAAAGACGCCTCGCTCACGAAGGAAGAGATGATTGAATACATCAAATCCCATATGGCCAGGCATAAGGTACCGCAGTATATTGAATTTGTTGATTCTTTCCCGATGAATGCGGCGGGAAAAGTCCTCAAATACAAAATGCGTGAGGAAGCGGCTGAACGTCTTGGACTCGTAGGCGCTGCGGGTATTGATACAGCCGGCGGTGTGAAGCAGTAAATGAAAAAGCTGATGGATCAGAATCCATCAGCTTTTTTATGAATTGGCCAACAGGTGACGCATTCCGGAGGGATCTGTCAGAACCCTTGCGCAGCCAAGAACCACGCAATCCCTTGCGTCCGGGGCAACCTGGCATGGAATATTCAGCGCGTCGCCGATAGCTTCAGCCAGGCCGTAAATCAGCGCGCCTCCTCCTGTAAGGGTGACCCCGCTGTCGAAAATATCGGAAGCAAGCTGCGGAGGTGTACGCTCCACAACCACCTGGACGGCCTCGATCAGCTCGTTGACCTGGTCCAGCATTGCCTCATATATCTCATCCGAATCGATGCTCATGGTCTTCGGAAGGCCGGAAATCAGATTTCTGCCAGTGATATCCATCACAACCACCGGATCCCTGCGGACGGCTCCCCCGAGGGTGATTTTGATCTGTTCGGCCGTTCTTTCTCCGATCAGCATGTTATACTTTTTCCTCAGATAGCGGATAATTGCATCATCAAAATGATCACCGCCGATATGGACAGAGCTGATGACAGATACAGAACTGTTATAGAGTACAGCAAGGTCTGTACACCCTGCGCTGATATCCACAACAAGGCTTCCGTATGATCCCAGGAAATTCAGCTGAGCCCCTAGGGCAGCCGCAATGTTTTTATCCATCAGCTGCGTCCGGCGGATACCCGCTTCAAACATGGAACTGATCAGGGCCTTCTTTTCCATATCCTTTACACCGGACGGAACCGCCATCACAGCACGGGGTCTTGCGATAATGTGCTTTCCGATGACAGAGGTGACAAAGAAACGCAGAATAGCGCTGGTCAGTTCAAAATCCAGCATTTCACCCTGAGCAAGGGGACGGATAATATTCACATTGGCCGGAGTCCTGCCGATCATTCTGTACGCTTCCAGTCCGAAAGCGATGATATTGTTTGTTTCACGGTCAACAGCAACAACACAGGGCTCACGGAAAACAATTCCTTTCCCCTTCATGTAAATAATCACATTGGATGTACCCAAATCAATTGCGATATCATTCGTCTGCGCCATGATGAAATCCTTCCATCGTCTTCTGTAATACTTAAAAATCATATCATTATCATGAAAAAAAAACAACCTTGCATTGCGTGCAGCGGCCGCTTTCCTTGACAACAGGTATTGAACAAAGCATAATATAAGTTGGTATTTTATGAGGATGAGGTGTACGTGTTGTCTGTCAGAATAAATGCTGTTACCTCCGGTTCTCCGGCAGATAAAGCTGGCATTCTTCCCGATGACAGGATTGTATCCATCAACGGAACTCCTGTACTGGATGAGATTGATTATCAGTCATTATCCACAGCCGGTTTTCTGAAAGTGATCACCGAACGCAGCGGTATTGAACATGAGTACAGCATTCGTAAATCTGAATGGACTCCTCTGGGTCTCAGCCTTGACGAAACCGAATCCATGAAACCCCGTCACTGCCGCAATCGCTGCCTTTTCTGCTTTATTGATCAGCTTCCCCAGGGTATGAGGGATACCCTTTATGTCAAAGATGATGACTGGCGTCTCAGCCTGATGATGGGCAACTATGTTACCCTGACCAACGTCAATGACGAGGAGTTCAACCGAATCCTTGAACGGAAAGCTTCTCCCCTTTTCATCTCGGTTCATGCGACAGATCCTGAACTCAGATGCATTATGCTGAGGAATAAAAACGCCGGCAGCCTTATGGACAGACTGAAGCAGCTGAAAGAAAACGGCCTTCAGTTCCATTGCCAGGTCGTGCTGTGCCCCGGAGTCAATGACGGTGATATCCTGCGGCGGACCATAGAGGATCTTGCTTCTTTATATCCGGCTGCTCAGTCCATGGCAATTGTCCCCGTAGGCCTGACAAAGCATCGGGAAGGTTTGGCGGAACTGAAGGGGTTTGATGCTGTCTCAGCCCGTAATCTGATTGAATATGTCAAGGGTTTTCAGCAGAAATACCTGCAGGAATTCGGCACGCGTTTTGTCTATCCATCTGATGAATTTTACTGCATCTGCAACGAACCGCTGCCTGAAACCTCAGCGTATGAGGATTTCCCTCAGATTGAAAACGGCGTCGGTATGCTGCGGCTTCTGGAACAGGAATGCCAGGAAGCCTATGAATTTCTGTTTGCTGATGGTTTTCCGGAACCTCCTGCAGGAAGGAATATTCTGATACCCACCGGTGTCTCAGCCCGGCCTTTTATTGAAAAGCTTGCCAGGCGATATGCGCCTGCAGGAACAACGGTACAGGTCAAGGAGATCATAAACAGGTTTTTCGGCGAAACAATCACGGTCACAGGCCTGATTGTGGGCAGAGATCTGATTGATACCCTGAAGGATATTCCGTGCACTGAGATCGCGCTTTGTGATACGATGCTGCGTGCACAGACCGAATGTTTCCTGGATGAAACCACACTGGATGACGTCAGGAACGCCCTTGGCAAACCGGTAAGGGTTGTACAGAATAACGGTGAATCTTTTATCCGCGCATTGTGGGGATTGGAGGAAGAAAATGGCTAAACCGCTCGTCGCGATTGTCGGCAGGCCGAATGTTGGAAAATCCACATTCTTCAATAAAATGGCAGGCAAGCGAATCAGCATTGTGGATGATATGCCCGGAGTTACCCGGGACAGGATAACTGCCGATGCTGAATGGCTGGGTCATCATTTCACATTGATTGATACCGGCGGTATAGATCCGAAAAGCGATGATGTCCTGCTGAGCCAGATGAGAGAGCAGGCCGAGATCGCCATGGATCTGGCTGATGTTGTCTGCTTCTTTACTGATGCAAGGGACGGCCTGACAGAAGATGACAAGGACGTCGCAAACATCCTGCGCAAAACGGAAAAACCGGTTCTGCTTGTGGTCAACAAGGTCGACTATCTGGACCTGAATGAGAATCTTTACGAATTTTATGAGCTCGGTCTCGGAGATCCTATCGGAATCAGCAGTGTCAACATGCTGGGTTTCGGTGATCTGCTTGATCGCATGATTGAGCTTTTTCCTGAAGACAAACAGGGCGATACGGAAGAAACGCCTCCAATTCAGCTTGCAATCGTCGGCAGACCCAATGTGGGGAAAAGCTCCCTGACCAACCGGCTGCTCGGTGAAAACCGTACAATGGTTTCTGATATTGCCGGCACTACACGGGACGCAATAGACTCTGAATATACGGATGAAGACGGTACGGTTTTCAATATTATCGATACCGCCGGCATACGAAGGAAACGTTCCGTGGAAGATGAAACACTGGAGCGGTACAGTGTGCTTCGTTCAATTGCCGCCATACGACGCTGCGACGTTGCTCTTCTTCTGATAGATGCGAACGACGGCGTAACGGAACAGGATACCAAGATTGCCGGCCTGATCCATGATGAAGGAAAAGCAGTCATTGTGATCATCAATAAATGGGACATGCTGGATAAGGAAACAGGCACCTATGAAAATTATAAGAAAAAGGTGCTGGATGACCTTAAGTTTATGAGCTATGCCCCTGTCCTGTTTATTTCTGCAAAATCCGGACAGCGCGTGAATCAGATCCTGGACAAGGTCAAGGAAGTATATGCGACCGCATGCCGCAGAATTACAACGGGCGTGCTGAATGATGTGCTGAACGACGCGGTTAATGCCCTTCAGCCCCCTGTGCAGGGAGGCCGTCGGCTCAGGATTTATTATGCTACCCAGGGAGGAGTTCAGCCGCCGTCATTCGTTCTTTTTGTCAATGATGAAAAACTGATGTTCTTCGCGTATGAAAGATATCTGGAGAATTATTTCAGAAAAACGTTCCAGCTGGAAGGCACTCCTATCCGCTTTATCCTGCGGGAAAAGAAAAAGGAGGACTGATTTTTGATGCCTAAGGAAATTCTTTATATTCTTACCTGTGTGATCGGCTACCTGCTCGGCTCCATTTCCGGTGGTATCATCACTTCAAGGCTTGCCAATGGTCCTGACCTCCATACAGTCGGAAGTAAAAGTACAGGAGCAAGTAACGTCCAGCGGACAATGGGCTGGAAATACGGCATTATTACTTTCCTGATTGACGGTCTGAAAGGGATTTTTGCCTGCCTGATTGCCTGGCTGATTACGGGCAGTCATTTTGCCTCACTGCTGGCTGGTCTTTTCTGTGTAATCGGTCACAACTGGCCTGTCTTTTTTCACTTCCACGGCGGAAAAGGCGTGGCCACCACAGGTGGAGTCATGCTCTACTGTTTCCCCGTCCCCGCTTTGATCTGTATTGCGCTGACAGTCGCTGTGATTGCGCTTTTCCGGTATATTTCCGTCGGAAGCATGCTGCTTGTTACAGTATTCTTCATCCTTTCTTTCTTTTTCAGCGGCCCGAACACCTGTGTCGTCATCTGGGCATTCCTGCTGATGGTTATGTGTATAGCACGGCATCATGCCAATATTGGCCGCCTGATTCACGGCACGGAAAACAAACTGGGCAATAAAGTCAAATAACCTTTGGAGGCCTTCATGACCAACGATATGAAAAACATCCGGAATTTCTGCATTGTAGCGCATATAGACCACGGCAAGAGTACACTTGCCGACAGAATTCTGGAGAAAACCGGAGTTTTCGAAAAACGGGAAATGGTTGAGCAGATCCTGGACAGTATGGAACTGGAACGGGAAAGAGGCATTACCATTAAAAGCAAAGCCGTTCATATGACATACCGTGCCAAGGACGGTAATGAATATATTCTTAATCTGATCGATACCCCCGGTCATGTTGACTTTACCTACGAAGTCAGCCGTGCGCTTGCTGCCTGTGAAGGTGCGTTGCTGGTTGTAGACGCAACACAGGGAATTGAAGCCCAGACACTGGCTAACGTCTATATGGCTCTTGAACACAACCTTGAAACTATTCCTGTCATTAACAAAATTGATCTTCCTTCAGCCAGACCTGATGAAGTACGTCAGGAAATCGAAGACGTAATTGGTCTGGACGCAAGCTATGCGCCTCTTGTTTCTGCCAAAACAGGCCTGAATGTAGAGGATGTTCTCGAAGCAATCGTCCAGCATATTCCAGCCCCCGAAGGGAATCCGGAAGCCCCGCTGAAAGCCCTGATTTTTGATGCATATTATGACAACTACAAGGGCGTCATCTGTTTTATCCGGATTATGGACGGCGTTATCCGTCCTGGAATGAAAATGCGTCTGATGGCTACAGGCAGTGAATTTGACGTTGTTGAAGTCGGTACTTTTGATCCCGGATACAGACCCTGTGCTGAACTGAAAGCCGGGGACGTAGGTTATGTTTCAGCCTCTATTAAGGATGTCCGGGACACGCGCGTTGGTGATACCATTACAGATGCGGCAAATCCGGCCAAAGAACCGCTGCCCGGATACAGGCATGTTACACCCATGGTCTATTGTGGTATTTATCCGGCAGACGGCGCCGATTATCCGGCTTTGAAGGATGCTCTGGAAAAGCTTCGTATGAATGACGCCTCCCTTTCCTTTGAACCCGAAACATCCGTTGCCCTGGGCTATGGATTCCGCTGCGGCTTCCTGGGGCTTCTTCACATGGATATCATGACAACACGCCTGGAACGTGAATTTGATCTGAACCTTGTAACAACCGCTCCGAGTGTTATTTACCGTGTGATTAAAACCAACGGAACAGAACTGATGATTGATAATCCTACCAATCTTCCTTCCGTGGGTGAGATCGCTGAAATGGAAGAACCATTTGTCCATGCTGTCATTTATACGCCTCAGGAGTATGTCGGCACGCTGATGGAATTATGTCAGGATAAACGCGGTATCTTCATTGATATGCAATATGAAGGAAACCGTGTGAAACTGAATTACGATATGCCGCTGAATGAGATCATTTTTGATTTCTTTGATCAGATCAAAAGCAGAAGCCGCGGCTATGCCTCCTTTGATTATGAACTGAAAGACTATCGTTCCAGCGACCTTGTCAAGCTTGATATTCTGCTGAACGGTGATATCTGTGATGCATTTTCCATTATAGTTCACCGTGAAAAAGCCTATGCAAGAGGCAGAAGTATCGCTGAAAAACTGAAAGATGTCATCCCGCGCCAGATGTTTGAAATACCGATTCAGGCTGCTATCGGCGGAAAAGTCATTGCCCGCGAGACTGTCAAAGCTATGCGGAAGGACGTTCTTGCCAAATGCTACGGCGGAGATATTACACGTAAGAAAAAACTGCTTGAAAAGCAGAAAGAGGGCAAAAAAAGAATGCGTCAGTTCGGTACTGTTCAGGTACCCAGTGAAGCGTTCCTTGCCGTTCTTAAAATGGATTGATCCTATGGATATTCATCTGTTTTCAGAAGAGAGTATAAAAACAACTGCATTTTTTACCGGACACAGACATTTGCCTTCCGGTGAGATCAGCCGTATCTCTGAAAACCTTTATCATTGCATTTCTGCCGCCTATGATGAAGGTTACAGGCGTTTCTTTTGCGGATGCGCACTTGGCTTTGATACCCTCGCGGCCAGACAGACCTTGTGCTTCCGGGATCATCATCCCGATACCGTTCTTTCTCTGGCCATTCCCTGCCGGACGCAGGACGTAAAGTGGCAGGAGAAGGATAAAACGATATACAGGGATATTCTTGAGCAGGCAGATGAAAAGTTCATTCTTTCCCCGGAGTATTATCAGGGCGTCATGCTGACAAGAAACAGGTTTATGGCAGACAGATCCTCACTTTGTATTTGTTATCTTCAGCATATGCGCGGAGGAACCGCTTCCACGGTTCGTTATGCATTGCAGAACAGCGGAATCCGAATTATCAATCTCGCAATGTGTCAGGATCAATATACTGATTTCTTGAGGGAAGAATCATGGAACTATATGTACACATACCCTTCTGCAGGCAGAAATGCCGTTACTGTTCCTTTACGTCTTTTGTCGGGAAGGAAGCTGTTCATGAAACGTATATCGACCATATACTGAATGAAGCATCCTATCGTGTCAATGAAGCAGAAACCCCTCTTACCACTGTATATATCGGAGGCGGAACACCCTCTGTTTTGTCACCTTCCCTTTTCAGGAAACTGATCAGCGGTCTCAAAAAAACATATAACTGGAATTCCGTAACTGAGTTCACCACAGAGGCGAACCCGGGTACGGTTTCTGCGGAATGGCTTAAATTGGCTGCCGACGAAGGCGTCAACAGAATTTCTTTCGGCATGCAAACCAGCCAGCCTCACCTTTTGTCAACCCTCGGCAGAATTCATCAGACAGATGAAGTGGCAGAGTCTGTACAGCTTGCCCGCGATTCAGGTATTTCAAATATCAGCCTTGATCTGATTTTCGGAATACCGGGACAAACAGTATCAGACTGGAGTGAAACGCTGGAATATGCGCTGTCTTTGGAGCCGTGCCATATCAGCGCTTACGGTCTTATTCCGGAAGAAGGCACTCCCCTTTACCGTGATCTTCAGTCAGGTCTTCTCCGGCTTCCTGATCCGGAAACAGAGCGGGTAATGTACAATAAAGCTATTCATCTTCTGGGTACACACGGCTTTTCCAGGTATGAAATTTCCAATTTTGCGCTGAAAGGTTATGAATGCGTTCATAATATCGGTTACTGGACACAGATACCCTATATCGGCCTCGGTATTTCAGCCGCCTCCATGACGGGTTTAAAGAGTCTTCCAGACGGAATAACCTATTGCCGCAAAACCAACCCGGACAGTCTGGAAGATTATTTCAATATGGTGGATATGAAAAAGGATGCATCGCAGAACGAAGTTATATCAAAGGAAGAAGCCCGTTTTGAATCCATTATGCTCGGACTGAGAATGAATGAGGGTGTGAATGAGGATGATTTCTTCAGGAAGCATCATATCTCTCTGGAAAAGTATATGGGAAAAAAACTGCATGAAATGGAAAAAACCGGATTGATGTCCCATGAAAATAAAAACTGGAAAATGACAGAACGTGGTTTTGATATTCAGAATGCTGTTCTGGTTGAATTAATGGATTAGTATCTGCCTTCAGTTCAGGGCTATTCTCCGTCCTTCTGCTGTAAAATACTCTTCCGCATGCTCTTCGATTACAGCCAGCGCTTGCTTCATTTTGGGATTACGGTGCAATTGTCTGACGCATTCTGTCACTTCGTCCAGCATACGGATATCAGCAAACAAAAATCCATTTCCAGGCTCACCGGACTGACGGGTACCTGTCAAATCTCCGGGGCCCCGAAGTTCCAGATCTTTTTGTGCGACAACAAACCCATCGTTTGTGGAGCAGAATGTATTCAGTTTCTCAGACGGTTCAGCAAACAGAAAACACCAGCTTTCATCTTTTCCCCTGCCTACCCGACCGCGAAGCTGATGAAGCTGACTTAATCCGTATCGTTCTGCATTCTCAATCACCATGATGGTTGCGTTCGGATTGTTGACGCCGACTTCTATTACAGTTGTGGATACCAGTACATCATACTTTCCCTCCACAAACTCATGCAAAACCCGGTCTTTTTCTTCTGTTTTCTGAGATCCCCACGTCAGTGCAACACGAAGTCCCTGCATCTCATTCTTTCTCAGGCTTTCAAATAAAGCCTTTGCACTGTGGAGTTCTGACTTCTCGTCATCCTCTTCGACCAGAGGACATACAATATAAGCCTGTTTTCCCTTTGCGATTTCATTTCGGAGGAATCTGTACATATCATCCCTTTTATGCTCCGGAACGATTCTTGTTTTGACAGGGATGCGCCCCTTGGGCATTTCATCTATAACAGA
>JAEEGL014956786.1_pt1 | contig 22609 bp, 15 predicted proteins | sample 9134231 | NCBI WGS metagenome assembly JAEEGL01 (sample SAMN16246548, study PRJNA631951) | gut metagenome | biome: gut microbiome; feature: rumen; material: fiber-attached | host: Bos | place: Iran: Karaj | collected 2018-10
CAGTCAGATGATTCGTGAGTTTGTGGAACAGCGTGGTATGGAACGCGGAGCCGGACAAGACAAGGTGTTGTCGGACAAAGACCTCAACACGCTGCAAGGCAATGTGTTCAACTTGTTGAAACAGACCATCCGTCCGGAATTTCTGAACCGTATCGACGAGACCATCATGTTCCTGCCGCTGACGCGCACGGAGATAGCCGACGTGGTGAAGTTGCAATTGGAGAACGTGAAGAAGATGTTGGCACCGCAAGGGTTCCAGTTGGAAGCCACGGCACAAGCCATCGACTTCCTGGCCGACGAGGGTTACGACCCCGAATTTGGTGCCCGTCCTGTGAAACGTGCCATCCAGCGTCTGGTGCTCAACGACTTGTCGAAGCAGTTGCTCGCCGGTCGTGTGACCAACGAGAAGCCCATCATCATCGACTCGTTCGGCGACGGGATTGTGTTCAGGAATTAAAGAGGTGAGAAGTAAGGGGTGAGAGGTAAGAGATATGAAAAATGTCAGGTGTGTTGTGCACCTGACATTTCTCTTGTAAGACATAAGACAAAGTCTTATACTCCTTTATTTTTTCACCACTTTTTTCTTTCCGATGATATACACGCCGGGACGGAGGGAGGTGAAGTCGGTGCCGACATAGCGGCCGTCGAGGCTGTAGATGCCACGGGAGACTGTCTGGGATGTGCTGACCTCACGGATGCCATCCACCACAGGGGGGTCTTCGGTATTTTTCTTTCGCACCTTCACCTCGTCAAGGAAGAATCGTCCTTCGGGGTCGAACGTGATGGAAACGGTCTTGGTTTCTGCCGCTCTCCTCTTCAATTCCGAGGGCTCCGTGACCTCCTCATCAATGGTGGTCAGGGTGACGAGATAACTGGTCCACCCATTTTGTTTCATATTCAACTCGGTCTCGGACAACGTGGCATCGCCATTGACAGAGAGGATGAGTGAGGTGCCTGCCTTAGCCCACGGAGCAGCACGGAAGAGCAGTTCCACCTCGCCTTCGATTTCAAAGTCAGGCGAGGTGACGGTGCCTTTCTTCGTGGAAGAGCCGAAGCGCGCACATTTGTTTGCGCCAAACTTAGAACTGTATAACGTAGTCCATCCCTCGAAGTCGGGATTGAACGGATAGTTGGCTATGGAACCCGAGAATAGGTTATCGTTGCCGCCCGTTCCCTCGCATTTGTTGAACGACTCATAGAACACCACCGTATATCCCTCGTCATCGGGATCGACAGGGTCAATGGGGTCAACAGGGTCAACGGGTTCGTTCAGATTACGGAATTCGAAAGCCATGGTGCCGTCCGCATTCTTTGTGATGTTCTTGACTTCGATGTTGAGCACTTCCGTACCGTCGGTATTCTTGTGCCACAACTTCGCCGCAGGTGTGGACGTTTTGGAGAAGGTGTTGTTCCCTTTGTAGGGATATGTGTCGCCGTTCTCGTCCCATGACCCATCAGAGTCGTCGGCATGAACAATGGTGAGATGCTGATGGTCGCTATCAATGCCATAGGTGGACTTGATGATAGATTCCCACCCGTTGGGGCAGTTTAACTCCCACAGCGTCTCATCATAATCGACATACTGTATGAGCATTCCCGAAGCGGGCAATTCTGCGTCCCAGCGTTTCTTCTGTCTGTTTTCCAAGATATAGACCTCGTCGGGGTGGCCTTGGTTGCGGAGGATATACGCCTCGCCACCTTCATAGACCGTCTTCATGTCGGTCACAATGGTGTCACGAAGCAATTCCACCGGTTCAATCCATCCGCACTCCCACTTCTCGTAGGCCGAATAGCCTGCGGGGACGAACATATTGCCGTTGTAGGAGCCAGCGTCCATCAGGTCCCACGAACCCATACCATAGTTAGAGTAATAGTAGGAGTCGCTCATGGTGTCGTAAGCGTCAGGGAATCCCATGCAGTGCGAGAATTCATGACAGAAGGTACCAATGCCCGACGGAGTGCCATCGGCTTGTATCTCATTGCTGCACGCATAGACGTCGATATCCACGCCGTCGAGTGTCAGCACTCTCCCGTAATCACTTATTGAAAGCTGATACATGTGTGGCCATATCACCTTGGAGTCGCGGTCGTAGTAATCGGCCTGCCCGTGTCCGGCATACAGCACATAGACCTCCTCCACGACCCCGTCGCCATCCCAGTCGTAGGTGCTGAAGTCGATTTCATCGTCCACCGCCTTACAAGCAGTTGCCACCATCTCGCCAGGTCTGACATCGTTGCCCTCACCCCCCGAGTCGCGCCCGTAATAAGCATAATCGTTGGGCATGGGAACAGGTCCGACGACATCGAACGAGAGGTCGAACTGCCCGTTGCTTTGGTCATGGAAATAGTCGCGCACGCTGCCCACATATCCTTCTGACGAGGAGAAATTCTGCTCGTTGATGAGTTGATGGTAATACTCAAGGGTATGACTTTCGGCAAAATGCGAGTTTTTGAATTCCACGAGAATGATGAGACCTTTTTTCTCACCTTGGAAGAGCGATGTCTCTTTGTTTTTCAACGCCCTGTGTGCAGGTATTTTCGCCGCACGCCGCATTTTGGCCGTATGGTTCCTCAAGCCAACCTCAACGCTGCTCATTCTCCGATAGGTTTCGGTATCAGCATCAAAAAAATAGCTGTTGCCTTCTTGGTCAGCAAAATAATGGAAATGCTCATCGCCTCGCAGTTCAACCTTGACTTGTGTGCCGTCGTCGAGGGTGATGACAGTCCATTGTCCGCGTTTGGCGGGAACGGCTCCGGCAGTGAGCGCGAAAGCCAACAACAGTGTGATTACCAGGTATTTTTTCATATTCGCTATGGATATAAATTGCATAAAGATGTAAAGCGGCTGCAAAGTTAAGAATTTTTTTTGGCAAACGGACCACATTATTATTTTTATTTTTTATTTTTGCAAACAAAATAATCCTATCATTACTATTCACTACTATCACATGAAAATTTACACGATTATCGCCTTGTGCTGTATCACCTTGACAGCCTCGGCCCAGCAACATGCTTATCAGAATCCGACGCTCCCGGCCAAAGAGCGTGCCAAGGATCTCTGCAGTCTGTTATCTCTTGAGGAGAAAGCCATGCTGATGCTCGACGAGAGCCCAGCCATCCCCCACCTCGGTATCAAGAAATTCTTCTGGTGGAGCGAGGCTCTTCACGGTGCCGCCAACATGGGTAATGTCACCGTCTTTCCCGAGCCTATCGCCATGGCAGCATCGTTCAACCCCGATTTGCTTTACCGGGTGTTTGACGCCACCAGCACGGAGTTTCGCGCCCAATACAACGAGCGGATGCTGCGCGGTTCGGGCGAGGATGAGAAATTTCACAGTCTCTCTGTATGGACACCGAATGTGAACATCTTCCGCGACCCGCGCTGGGGCCGGGGCCAGGAGACCTACGGCGAAGACCCCTACCTCACCTCGGTGATGGGCACCCAGGTGGTCAAGGGCTTGCAGGGTCCCGAGGATGCCAAATACCGCAAACTATGGGCGTGCGCCAAGCACTATGCCGTGCACAGCGGACCAGAATACACGCGCCACAGCGCCAACCTGACCGATGTGTCGCCCCGCGACTTGTGGGAGACCTACATGCCCGCCTTCAAGACACTGGTCCAGGATGCCAAGGTCCGCGAGGTGATGTGCGCCTACCAACGACTGGATGATGACCCCTGCTGCGGTTCGCAACGTCTGTTGCAGACCATCCTGCGCGATGAGTGGGGTTTCCAGTATCTCGTGGTTAGCGACTGCGGTGCCGTCTCCGATTTCTACACCTCGCACAAATCGTCATCAACTCCTGTACACGCCTCCGCCAAAGCCGTGATTGCAGGCACCGATGTGGAATGCGGATTCGGCTACGCCTATCGCAGTATCCCCGAGGCGGTAAGACGCGGATATCTCTCCGAGGCTGAAGTGGACAAGCACGTCATCCGTCTGCTGGAAGGCCGTTTCGACCTGGGTGAGATGGACGACCCGTCGCTCGTGGAATGGTCGAAGATACCCTATTCCGCCATGGACTCGAAGGAGCACCGCCAACTCGCCCTCGACATGGCTCGTCAGACCATCGTGCTGCTACAAAACAAGGGCAACATCCTTCCGCTGCAAAAGAACAAAGAGATAATAGCCGTCATCGGTCCCAACGCCAACAATGCGCCGCTGATGTGGGGCAACTACAACGGCATGCCCAACCATACCGTCACCATCCTCGACGGCATCAAAGGAAAGCAGAAGAAACTGTTCTACCATCCGGGCTGCGACCTAACCTACGACAAAGTGATGGACTGCCTCTTGGAGTCGCAGTGCAGTTTTGAAGGCAAAAAAGGTTTGAAAGGCACGTTCTGGAACAACCGTAAGATGGAGGGCAAGCCCGTGACCACCCAATATTACACCACCCCCGTGGCCGTCACTACCGCCGGTATGCACAACTTCGCCCCCGGTGTTCAATTAGAGGATTTCTCGGCCAAGTACGAGACCGTCTTCACCCCGAAAGAGTCGGGCGAGTATGTGGTGAATGTCGATGGCACCGGCCATTTCGAACTCTATATCGACGGTGAAAGGAAGTTCCAACACCACATCTGGCGCACCACGCCCAACCGCGTACCCATCCAGGCTGAGAAGGGCAAGAGTTACCGTATCGAAGTACGCTTCTCGCACATCCAGACTTACAATGCCGACCTTAAAATCAATGTGGCCAAAGAGTTGCCCATCGACTACCAGCAAGTCATCAGCCAACTCCAAGGTATCGACAAGGTCATCTTCGTGGGTGGTATCTCCGCATCGCTTGAAGGCGAGGAGATGCCCGTTGACATCGACGGTTTCAAAGGTGGCGACCGCACCAACATTGAACTGCCAAAGGTGCAGCGCGATTTCCTCAAAGCATTGAAAGATGCCGGCAAACAAGTCATCTTCGTCAACTGTTCGGGTTCGGCCATCGCCTTAGAACCTGAGACGGCGACGTGCGACGCCATCGTGCAGGCGTGGTATGCCGGCGAGGAGGGAGGCACCGCCATTGCCGATGTGCTGTTCGGTGATTACAACCCCGAGGGCAAGTTGCCCGTCACCTTCTATAAGAGAAGCGACCAGTTGCCCGATTATGAAGACTACTCGATGAAAGGCCGCACCTATCGTTATTTCAACGACCCCCTCTTCGCTTTCGGCTATGGTATGAGCTATACGACTTTTGAGATTGGTGACGCTCAAATCAAGAATTGGCCGCATGAGAATGCCGACGGCATCCGCTATGATGTGAGCATCCCCGTCAAGAACACAGGCGTGCGCGAAGGCAAGGAAGTGGTGCAACTGTATATCCGCAACCTGTCAGACCCCAACGGTCCGCTGAAGTCGCTCCGCGCATTCAAGGGCATCCGCGTCAAACCCGGTCAGACCGAGACCGTCGTTCTAACGCTCGACAAGAAGAGTTTCGAGTTCTGGGACGAAGGTACCAATTCCATGCACACCAAGGTGGGGCAATACGAGATTCTTTACGGCACCAGTTCGCGTGACAAAGACCTGAAACGAGTGACCATCACGCTGGAATAGCCACGGTGCAAAGTGGTCGCCATGGTGATTCGCGGATATCAAAGAAAAATACTTCATGATTTTTTTGCAAAAAATTTGTTGGAATGGCGAAAAGTTAGTACCTTTGCACCCGCATTTTGCAAAACATCTTTATTTATTATCAAATCATGTATTTAGACAAGGCAAAAAAACAAGAAATCTTTGGACAGTACGGAAAGTCTAACACTGATACTGGTTCAGCTGAGAGCCAGATAGCATTGTTCTCATACCGTATTTCCCATTTGACGGAGCATCTGAAAAAGAACCGTAAAGATCATACTACCGCACGGTCACTGACCCAGTTGGTAGGAAAGCGCCGCGCATTGTTGAACTACCTGTACGACCGCGACATTGAGCGCTATCGTGCGATTATCAAGGCTTTGGGTCTGCGTAAATAATCACAGGTACAACAATGAAAGAAATAAACTCCGCCGGGCAGTTGATGCCGGGCGGAGTTTTGTTAGAGGTAAGAGGTAAGGGGTGAGGGGTAAGAGAAATGTTGGGGGGGATGTTGGGGAAATAGTGAATTGCAGAAAGTTGTAGGGGCGGGTCACTGTGCCCGCCCGCACGAGCGATAGCGAGTTCAAAGTGAGAATGTCAACGGTCTAAAGACCGTGCGGGTGGGTGGACTCATCCATTATTTCTGTGAGGGGAATCATCACGAAATCGCGTTGGTGCATAAGGGGATGAGGGATTTTCAGCTCGGGTGTGTCGACGACGAGGTCGTCATAGAGCAGGATGTCAATGTCGATGACACGGTCGTGGTAGATGCCGCCGGAAGATTTCTGTGTGCGTCCCATCTGCCGTTCGATATCTTGTGTGGCAGCAAGCAGTTCAAAAGGAGTTAGCATGGTCTCCACACACACAACGGCATTCACGAAGCTGTTGGGCGAAGAGAATCCCCACGGCTCAGTGGTATAAAGCGCAGACTGGCGTATGACATGGCCAACCTGCGCTTCGATTTTCTGTATGGCCCTGCGGATATGGCGCCGTTTGTCGCCAAGATTAGAGCCAAGACTTAAAAAGGTTTTCATCGATCATCCATCATGAACATGGCATCACCCATCAATCATCCAAGATGAGCAGTGCGTCACCATAACAGCCGAAACGGTAACCATTCTCGAGAGCCATCTCATAGGCTTTCATCACCAGCTCATACCCGCCGAAGGCACACTCCGACATGAGGAGTGTCGATTCGGGATGATAGAAATTGCCAATCATCGAATCAGCCAACGAGAATTCATAAGGCGGGAAGATGAATTTATTGGTCCATCCGTCATACTGCTTGAGTTTCCCGTCCGTACCTACAGCCGTCTCCATGGCCTTCATCACGCTGGTGCCCACGGCACAGACATGCTTGCCGGCCTCCTTCGCCTGATTGACCACATCACACACCTCCTCACCAATCAGCATCTGTTCGTTATCCATCTTGTGCTTGGTCAGGTCTTCCACCTCTATCTCGTGGAAGTTGCCGAGTGCGCAATGCACGGTGAGGAAGCCGAAGTTGATGCCTTTGATTTCCATGCGTTTCATCAGTTCACGGCTGAAGTGCAGTCCTGATGCCGGAGCGGTGACCGCCCCCTCGTTTTTGGCAAAGATACACTGGAAGTTCTCCATATCCTCATCGGTCACGGGACGGTCGCTGACCATCTCCATACGCGTCTTCTCCGGGTCAGCGGGGTCGGCCACCTCTTTGAGCGACTTATGGTCGATGATGTAATGAGGCAGCGGCGCCTGTCCGAGGGCGTACAACTCCCGCTTGAACTCATCGTGCGGGCAGTCGTAGAGGAATCTCAGCGTGCGTCCGCGCGAAGTGGTGTTGTCGATGACCTCAGCCACCATCGTACCACTCTCGTCAAAGAACAGTTTGTTGCCGATACGTATTTTCCGTGCGGGTTCAACAAGCACGTCCCACAATCTCATCTCTTCATTCAGCTCGCGCAGCAGGAAGACCTCAATCTTAGCATCGGTCTTCTCTTTCGTTCCGTACAGACGAGCGGGGAACACCTTTGTGTCGTTAAAGACAAACGCGTCGCCCTCATCGAAATAATCCAGGATATTTCTGAAATCGAGATAAACAGGTTTTCCCTCCTCATCCTTCATTTCTTTACCCTTGCTGTCGGTTTTGAACATTTCAATCTTTTCCGACTTCCGGTGGACAACCATCAACCGGCATTCATCACGGTGGTAAGGGGGATAGAGAGCCACCTGGTCCTCATTGAGTTTGAATTTAAATTGCGATAACTTCATGTTATATTTTTGGGGTTATAATTTTAGTCTTCCATGGAACCGTCACAGCGTCGTTAGCCGCTGAGGTGTTCCCGTTGTTGTCAGCGCCGTCAGTGCCAAGGGATTGTTCCAGCCATCGGGGAAAATCGCTCAGCTCGACACAGTCGTCGACGGAATAGTCGCCCACCCTCAAGCGCCGCAGCGCGGTGAGATAGGCACCCGACTGCAAGGCCTCGCCGATGTCACGTGCCAACGCACGGATATACGTGCCTTTGCTGCACACCACGCGGATGGTCATTTGCATCCTTTCGCTGTTGAAATCCGTCAGTTCTATCTCGTCAATGCGCAGTGTCTTGGCCTTCAGTTGCACCTCTTCTCCTCCCCTTTTGAGTTCGTATGCCCTTTTGCCCTCCACCTTACAGGCAGAATAGGCGGGCGGCACCTGCTCGATGTCGCCGTGGAAACGCAGCAGTACCTGTTCCACCATCGGACGTGTGATATGGTCTGTGGGGAAGGTGGCATCGACGGGATGCTCCATATCGAACGAGGGTGTGGTGGCACCGAGTTGAAGGGTAGCCGCATATTCCTTGACTCCTTGCTGCAGAATGTCAATCTGTTTTGTGGCCCTTCCGGTACACAAGAGCAGCACCCCTGTCGCCAATGGGTCGAGGGTGCCAGCGTGGCCCACCTTCAGTCGCTTCACGCCCAATCGCCGCGACAGCATATACCGCACCTGCGCCAATGCCCCGAAGCTGGTCATGCCATAAGGCTTGTCAATGGGAATGATGACCCCTTCTTTGAAATCCATCCGTCACTTAATCTACCATTACGAGCGATTGTCCGGCCAACATCAAGGCGATGATGATGACACCGACCACAATGCGATATACACCGAAAGCTTTGAAGCCGTATTTGGTGAGGAAGTTGACGAACCACTTCATGGCAAGCAACGCTACCACAAAGGCCACCACGCATCCCAAGATGAGCATAGCGATATTATGTCCTGTAGCCCACGATGTATCCTCCTTGAAAAGGTCGAGCAAGTCGAGCAGTGTCGCTCCCGCCATGGTCGGTACGGCCAGGAAGAAAGAGAATTCAGCCGCACGTTTCCGTGTGAGTCCTTGTGTCATACCGCCCACGATGGTTGCCATCGAGCGCGACACGCCGGGAATGACGGAGATGCACTGAAATAGACCTATCTTAAATGCCCGCCGCTCGTTCACCTGATTGGAATCTTTGCCCTTATTGAACCATTTGTCGCAAAAGAGCATGAAGATACCACCCAAGACGAGCATGATGGCAACGACCCATACGCTGTCGAGCAACCAGTCAAGGAATCCTGACTTTTTGGCTAATAAACCGATGATGATAGCCGGCAGCACGCCGATGAAGAGCAGCCAATAGAAACGGAATTTGTGAATCAGTTTCTGGAAGACATTACTTCCCGCCGGAGCCGGAGAATGGTCGATATGAAAGAATCGGTTCCAATAGAGGCATACCACCGAGAGGATGGCACCAAACTGGATGATAAAAGTAAAAGCATGTACGAAGGCATCGCCTTGAGGCACCCCCATAAGATTTTGTGTGATAATCATGTGGCCTGTGGACGATACGGGAAGAAATTCCGTGAGTCCTTCCACGATGGCAATGATAATCGTCTGTATGATGGTCATTTCTTACGATTTTTGTTGTTGGTGATTAGCTTGGCCGGCTTAGTAGATATGCTAACGGGGTCAGTAGGATTAGCAGGGCTAATCGTACTTTTTTGGCTATCAGGAGTAGTTATGCCCGTCTGACTATTATTACTTGCCAAGTTGGTGGTGATTTCGGGTTCGGTATCTTTTGGTTTGCGCACGATGCCATAAATGAGCGACAAGAAACCAATGAGACAGACGACTGGTGCAATCTTTGTGCGCATGGTACCGAAAATGTCGGGGTTGAACGCCTCTTCGGTCGAGGAGCCACCGCTCATCAAAATAAAACCAATAATGACCACCACCATGCCTGCTGCGAGCAGGATGAAATTGGTGCGGTCGAAAGCATAATCTCTTTTATTCATTATTATCTATTATTTCAGGAGTTGGGGAGTTTGGACTATCGTATTGGGGGAGTTTGGGAGTATAGGAGTTTGGGAGTTTGGACAATAGTAATTGAGGAGTATAGGAGTTTGGGAGTTTGGGAGTTTGGACAATAGTAATTGGGGAGTTGGGGAGTTAAACCGCTTTATACGCGGTAGAGCTCACCGGCCTTCATTTTGAGGAATTTATTGACAGAGAGCCATGAGCAGAAGATGGTGATAAAGAGTCCGAACACGATGATGGCCACAGCGGTGAAGAGCATGACTTGCCACGTGATGACATGATAGACATCGGGTTCGTAGAGGAAGAGGAAATAGACGCCGCCTGCAAGAACGATGATGGCTAAGATGCTGGAAATGAGTCCCAAGGCGATGGCCTGCCGGATATAGGGCCAGCGGATAAAGCTCCACGACGCACCAACGAGTTTCATGGTGTGAATGCTGAAGCGTCTGGCGAAGATACCCATCTGCACGGTATTGTTGATGAGCGTAAACGAGATAAAGAGCAGCAGGGCAGCGAGTACAAGTAGTCCTATGCCCACCTTTTCAAGCGTGCTGTTGACACTCTCAATCAAGTCCTTAGGAAATTCCACTTCAGCAATCTGCGCATTTTGCTCCAACTCACGGCTGATCCACTCCAAGGAGTCGTTATTGGCATAGTCGGCCACCAGTTGGAAATCAATCTCAGCCGAGAACGGGTTTTCACCCACGAACTCGGCGGGGTCCGTGCCCAATTCTTCACGTAGTCCACTGAGCACGCTGTCACGAGAGCAATATTCCAGTTCGGAGATATAGGGCCGTGTCTGCAACCGTTCGCAGAGGCTCTCTCCCTCAGGGTCGGTCACCTCGTTGGCGAGTGTGATGCGGACGGTCAGGTTCTGCTTCACATAGTCGGACAGGTTGCGTGCGGTGAACACCGTGAAAACAACCAATCCTAAAAGAATGAGCACCAAGGTGATGCTCACACACAATGACAATGCCTGCAGTCGGCCACTCCTGCGGGTTTTCTTCTTCTTTTTTCCCATTTTTAGGCTATTATACACCAAATTTGGTGCAAAGTAACGAAAAAATATTGGGTTTAACGACACTTTAACTACTATTAACGCATCATGTTGTTGAAAATGTTGTATCTTTGTGGGCAATGAGTACGATAATTTATACCTCACCCATCTTCGGTCCGGTGAAGAGCCGCCGTTTGGGTGTGTCGCTGGGCATCAATTTACTGCCTGGCGACGGCAAAATTTGCACGTTTGACTGTCTCTATTGTGAATGCGGGTTCAACGGCGACCACCGTCCCCGGCAGAAGATGCCGACACGCGAAGAGGTGCGCGAGGCATTGGAGGCGCGACTGCGTGACATGCAGGCCAACGGTCCCGCCCCTGACGTGCTGACTTTCGCGGGCAACGGCGAGCCGACGGCCCACCCCCACTTCGCCGCCATCATGGATGACACGTTAGCGCTGCGCGACCGCTATTTCCCCCTTGCCAAGGTTTCTGTGCTGAGCAATGCCACCATGATACACCGTCCCGACATCCATGCTGCGCTGATGCGAGTGGACAACAACATCCAGAAGATGGACACTGTGAACGCCCAGTATATCAACAGGTTAGACCGTCCCACATCACCCGGCTATGACATTGAGCGCATCATCGCCGACCTCATCCGTTTTGAGGGGCATGTCATCATCCAAACCATGTTTTTGAAAGGCCATGATGAGCAAGGCAGTTTGGACAACACCACCGAGGAATATGTCGGACCGTGGTTGGAAGCCGTGAAGCGTATCCGTCCGGAGAAAGTGATGGTCTATACCATCGACCGTGAGACTCCCTACTCGCAGTTGGCCAAAGCCACGAAAGAAGAGTTGGACAGCATCCGCGACCGTGTTTTGGCTGCTGGCATCGACTGTTCAGCATCATATTAACTTAAACCATAAACACTCATCCCTCAACCTTAAAAAACCTCATCCCTATACCCTCATCCCTAAACCCTCAACCTTAAACCCTCAACCCTAAACCTTTTAAACCCTAAACCCTCAAAATATGAAAGAACGATTGAGCGAAGACAACGTACGAATCGAATATTTGTCACGCATCAACTATGCGATGAGCATCAACGGCAAACGATGTGTGGAATTTTTCGAACTCTATAATAATGACGAAGAAGATTGGAAAGACGTGCGGGTGACGGTGACGGGTGATATGATTCAACCGTCGCAAGGACAGGTAGAAACCATCGAACGGGGCATGACCATCCGCGTGGAAGGGATAGAGGTGACACCCGACATCGACCAACTGCGCGAACTCACCGAGAGCGCCGACACCACGTTCAATATCCAGGTGACCATCGGCGGTTGTGAGGTTCACAACCAGAACTATCCATTGCGCCTGCTCGCATTCAACGAGTGGCCGGGCACCTCGATCATGCCTGAGTTGGTGGCAGCCTTCGTTACCCCCAACACCCCCGAGTTGAGTCCTTTATTAGTCAATGCCGCCCGCGTACTTGACCGTTTGACTGGCTCGAGCGCGCTGGATGAATACCAAACCCAAGACCCGAACCGGGTGCGTGCGCAAGTGGCAGCCATCTATGAGGCACTGCGCGACGAGAGCATCGTCTATTGCACACCGCCCGCCAGTTTTGAGCGCACAGGACAACGCATCCGTCTGACTTCAGAGATGTTGGTCAGCAAATTAGGTACCTGTCTTGATACCACCCTTTTGATGGCCACCTGCTGCGAAGCCATCGGACTGCACCCGTTGGTTGTCTTCTGCGAGGGGCACGCCTTCCTCGGCTGTTGGTTGACCGACAACCACTATCCCCAACTCTTCGGCGACGACGTGTCCGTGCTCACCAAAAGCATACAAGACGGCATCAACGAGATGGTCATCGTAGAGAGCACCTGCATCACACAGCAGGGTGTGTCATTTGAGGATGCCGTACGCCAAGCAGAAAATTTCATTTATAAGAATCCCGACCGTTTCGAAATCTTCGTCGATATCCACCGTTGCCGTCTCGACCAAATCCGTCCGTTGCCAGTCAAAGTGAACGGCGTATGGCAGAGCGACGGCATCGGTCACGACCATGTGACAAGGGAAGTGAAAGAGCAGACACAGGTGGAGATACCCGTGGGTGAGGCCGGCGTATCAAGTCGCCAACAAATCTGGGAGCGTAAGTTGCTCGACTTCTCCCTCCGCAATAACCTGCTCAACATGCGCATCGGCAAGAAACTGGTGCCCTTTATGTCGTACGACATCGACCACTTGGAAGACCATTTGCAAGCCGGTGAAGACTATTCCATCCTCCCCTCCCCCACCAAGAAACTCATTGACCCGAATGAGCATGGCATCTATGACTCCAAGACGCACCGCGAGGAGTTGGAGGCCGTTGTGGGAGAGTGTCTGAAACACAACCAGTTGCCATCATACCTGAGCGAAACGGATCTGCGCGATGCGCTGAAAGGTTTGTATCGCACCTCGCGCACCGCATTGGAAGAGAACGGTGCCAACTCGCTGTTTCTCGTGTTTGGTATGCTGAAATGGTATGAGACAGAGAAGAGCGTGCGCCCGCGTTACGCCCCGCTGCTGTTGGTGCCCGTGGACCTCATCCGCCGCAGTGCCAACAATTACATTCTCCGCACACGCGAGGAAGAGCCGACCTTCAACACCACACTCTCAGAGATGCTCCGCCAGCAACATGAAATTCTGCTGACGGGTGTCAATCCGCTCCCCACCGATAATTCCGGCATAGATGTGAAAGCCGTGTTCAACATCGTGCGGGCCTGCGTGAAAGAACATCCGCGGTGGGAAGTTATCGAAGAGTCGTTGCTTGGTCTCTTCTCTTTCAATAAATTTGTGATGTGGAACGACATTCACAACAATGCGGCCAAGATACGTGAGAGTGCCATCATCGAAAGTCTGCTGCAAAAGCGGCTGGTCAACTTCAGCGAGACCGAGACGCCCGACACACGCCAGGTGGATATGACCACCGAACCCGGCGACTATGCCATCCCTGTGGATGTCGATTCCTCGCAATTGGAAGCGGTGATCGAGAGTGGTGAAGGCCGCAGTTTCATCCTGCACGGTCCTCCCGGAACGGGCAAGAGCCAGACCATCACCAATATGATAGCCAACGCCCTTTTTCACGACCGCCGTGTGCTGTTCGTGGCAGAGAAGATGGCCGCCTTGGAGGTGGTGCAGAAACGTCTGAAGAAAATCGGCATCGAGCCCTTCTGTCTGGAACTCCATTCGAACAAGGTGACCAAGAAACACCTGCTCGACCAGTTGGCGATGGCGCTCGACATCACCCGCATCAAATCGCCCGATGAATACGCCGCCGAGTCGAAAGCCCTGTTTGAGCAACGCAAGAGCCTGACAGGCTATATCGAAGCGCTGCACAGCATCCGTGCCAACGGACTGTCGCTTTACGACCTCATCGCTCGTTTTGAGGCGGTGGACAGCGATGATGAGTTGACACCCACTGCTGCTCTCCTCGCAACTGTGAACCCTCAGACACTGAGAGAGATAGAAACAGAACTGAGAGAGACCGACACCGTTTTCGCCATCACAGGTCATCCCAGTCGAAGTGCGCTGCAAGGCATCGACATCATCGACGGCGGCGTCAACGCCCAACAACGCATCAGCGGGGCACTGAATGCACTCATGCCGCTGCTGTCGCCCGTGAGCAAGTGCATCGCAGCCGTGCGACAGCAGTTTGGCATCGAGGTGCCTGACACCGCTGGTGGCATCAACTGGACCTATCAGTTCATGCAATTGGTGAAGAGCACGCCTCTGGTCAACGGCGAGGTGCTCAACATTGCCGGCATCACAGCGATGAACAACGAGTGGCTGAACACGGTGGCCTGCGGTAAGCGGCGCGATGAACTGAAAAACGCCTTGTGCGCCAAGTATTCGCCCGAGTTGCTCGACCGCGACGCCATGCAACTGAAAGGCGAGTGGCAGACGGTATGCGACAAGTGGTGTCTGCCCCGGTTCTTCGCCAAGAAGAGTTTTATCAAGAAACTGCGTGTCTATCGTGCCGACATCGGCGCCGATGATATCGACCCGATGCTGGCCCAGCTGCAAGAATACCAGCAAATGCGCCGTCACTGTGCCGACAAGAGCAACCAGACAGCCCATCTGTTCGGTCTGTTCGGACAAAACGGAAGTGAGCAGTGGGCTCAGATAGAGGCCAGTCTGCGCAATGGTCCGCAAATCCTGCAACTGCTGCGGCAATACCGCCGTATGGAAGGCTTCACCAGTTACCGCATCAACGAAGCCCAACTTCGCCAGACCGACACCGCCCCACTCTATCAGTTCGGCGCTGCCTTGAAGGGCATCAGCGACATCTGTGTGATTGACCCGTCGATGACCCTCAACGGTTTGTACCAGTCGATACCTGTCTGGTTGCAAAATCTGAGCGGAGCCCGCGACTGGGCGCAGTGGTGCGTCCGCAAACGCCATCTGTGCGAGCGTCATTTAGAGAACGCCATCGACTATATCGTCGGGGGCGCACATACCGGCGAGGAGACCGCCCAAGCCGCCCTGAAAGGCATCTACCGTATGATGGCATCGCAAATCATCGACAGCGACCCGCAGTTGCAGATGTTCAACGGCATGCTTTATGAAGACGCCATCAACAAATTCCGCGACATGTCGGTCAATTTCCAAGAACTGACCAAGAAAGCATTGTATTACCGTCTGGCCTCACGCATCCCTTCGCTGACCATTCAAGCGGCCAACAACTCCGAGATGGGCATTTTGAAGCGTCTCATCGCCTCCGGCGGTCGTGGTGCCACCATCCGCCATATCATCGACCAGATACCCACCTTGCTGCCACGGCTCTGCCCGTGCATGCTGATGAGTCCTATCAGCGTTGCACAGTTCATCGACCTGAACCAAGAGAAATTCGATATCGTGGTGTTCGACGAGGCATCGCAGATGCCTACGAGCGAGGCCGTGGGTGCCATCGCCCGTGGTAAGGCTCTCATCGTGGTGGGTGACCCGCGTCAGATGCCGCCGACCAGTTTCTTCTCCACCAACCAGGTGGATGAGGCCGATGCCGAGAACGATGACATGGAGAGCATCCTCGATGACTGCATCACGCTGTCCATCCCGTCGCATTATCTCACCTGGCACTACCGCAGTCGTCATGAGAGTCTTATCGCCTTCAGCAACTCACAATATTACGAGGGCAAGCTCTACACCTTCCCGTCGATTGACGACCGTGTGTCGAAAGTGCAGTTCTTCCCCATAGACGGCACGTACGACTACGGTCGCACACGCAGCAACCGCGCCGAGGCCGAGGCCATCGTCAAAGAGGTGATACGGCGGCTCTCCGACCCCGAGTTGTCGAAACTCAGTCTGGGTATCGTGTCGTTCAGCAAGGTGCAGCAGAACCTGATAGAGGATATCCTGACCGACGAGTTGAGCAAGCATCCGCAATTGGAAGCGTTGGCATACGACTCAGCCGAACCCATCTTTGTGAAGAACTTAGAGAACGTGCAAGGCGACGAGCGCGACGTCATCCTCTTCTCCATCGGTTATGGGCCTGACAAGAGTGGAAAGGTGTCGATGAACTTCGGTCCGCTGAACAATGCCGGCGGCGAGCGTCGTCTGAACGTTGCTGTCAGTCGTGCGCGTTACGAGATGTGCGTGTTCTCCACCCTCCGTCCCGAGCAAATCGACTTGAACCGCAGTCGCGCCAAGGGTGTGGAAGGACTGAAACGTTTCTTGGAATTCGCCAAGAACGGCCGCATCTCCGTGTCGTCGGCTCAGTCGCAAAAGAACGACCAGACCGACATCGCCGAAGATATCGCAGCAGAAGTGCGTAAGTTGGGCTACGTGGCAGACACCCATATCGGACGTTCAAACTTCAAGATCGACATCGCCATCTCCGACCCGTCAGACAAAGACACCTATCTGCTCGGCATTTTATGCGACGGTCGCAACTACTACGGCACGAAGACCGAGCGCGACCGTGAGATTACTCAGCCCGGCGTGCTGAAGGGACTGGGCTGGAATCTGCTGAGAATCTGGACCGTGGATTGGTTCATGAAGCGCGAGCAGTGCATCCAGCAAATCAAGAGCCAGTTGGAAGAGTTGAAAAACGGTGAGGGAACCGTCGCCGCCGCTCCAGCCAACGCCAGCAGCAAATCGGGGCCGATATCGCCCCTGATGCCCTTCGCCGTCGCCCCCGACGACATCATCACCAGGGTGGAGAATGAGCATGAGCGCCCCTATCCCAAGAAGTCGTATCCCGTGCGCAGTCCGTACTGCACACTCGAAATGCTGAAAGGCAAGCGCATCGAAGGCATCCTGAAAGAAATCATCACGACCGAGCAACCGATTACCCGTTCGCTCATCGCCAAGCGCCTGGCTGTGGTCTATGGCATACCGAAGATGAATGCCGGCATTCTCAATTACATCGAGGGACAAGCCGACCTCGTGGCTTATTGCGACCCCGATTCACCGTATGAGAATCCCTACTACTGGTCGAGTGAACAGATGTCAAAGGGTTACACTTATTATCGTCTGTCGAACGACCGTGAGCCCGATGACCTGCCGCTGATTGAGGTGCGCAACCTGGTGGAATACATGATTGAGCAACAGGTATCAACGCCCAACGACGTGTCACTGCTCTCGCAGGTGGCCAAGACCTTAGGTTATACACGCCGCAGCAAGAAACTCGACGCATTGGTGGAGTCGGCCGTGAAACAGCTCGTCGATTTAGGGCGCATCACCGACCACGGCGGAGTGCTGAGCAAGAATTGAACGTTCAAATACTACAACGAATTTCACGAATTATAAAACGAAAAAAACGAAAACTTTACGAATAAATAAGCGCCGCACAAAGCGGCGCTTGTTGTTATGAAAAATTTACTGAGTATTCTTTACATAAGATAGGCGGCACCTCAGAAAAACTCAAATAAATTTGGTTTTTCATTCGGTTTGCACTATCTTTGCAACCAGAACACTGCGGCAACCTTGTGAGAAGGGAGAAATCCCAAGGAGAAACAAGGCGGAGAAGCCCCGGCGGGGGCTGCGGTGCGACCTTATGGAAAAATTAACAAGCGTTTGCTGTTATTCGGAACACTCTGAAACGTAGGAAATTTCAAATATTGTACCGAAAGAATAAGTCGCAAACGCCTGTGCGTAATGCATGGGCGTGACTTATCCGGTACGATGGGTATCCTACGACCTCGGAGTGTGGATGATGATCGTCCATGCTCTGTGTTTGTATATACCCATCGCTCCGAATAAGCAATACGCTCTATGCTATGCGTATGGCTAATAATACTAACCTTGGTGCGGCTAAGGCTGCGAAGAATGATGAGTTTTATACCCAGTATGCTGACATCCAGAAGGAGGTGAACGCCTATCTGGATTATAATCCTGACACGTTTCGCGACAAGACGGTGCTGTTGCCGTGCGATGACCCTGAGTGGAGCAACTTCACCCGGTTTTTCGCGCAGAACTTTGAGCGGCTTGGACTGAAGCGGCTCATCAGCACGTCGTATGCCGTGGAGAGCAAGAAATACAAACACTACGAGCCGACGCTGTTTGAGACAAATAGTCCGATGTTTGACATCGACAAGACACGTATAAAAGGCAAAATTTTCGAACTGACCCACGACACGAATCAAAACGGACGTATCGATATCGACGACTTGGAATGGCACTACCTTGAAGGCGACGGCGACTTCCGTAGCAAGGAGGTTTGCAAACTACGTGATGAAGCGGATATCATTGTCACGAATCCGCCATTTTCACTGTTTAGGGAGTTTTTGGCGTGGATTGTGGAAGCAAAGAAACAATTCTTGATAATCGGCAATATTAATTCCATAACATATAAAGAGGTATTTCCTAGGATTAAAAACAACATGCTGTGGATAGGAGCAACTAACTTCAATACAGGTATGTACTTCTTGGTTCCTGAAGGATTTGAATATGCTTCTACCTATAAATTTGAGAAAACAATGGGCGGAAAACCTGTAAATCGAGTGCCAGGTGTATGCTGGTTCACAAATCTAGAACATGGACGACGTCATGAACCTTTGCAACTGATGACTATGAAGGATAATATAAGATATGGCAGGCATAAGGATCTAAGAGAAAGCGGTTATCGACACTATGAAAATTACGATGCGATTGAAGTTCCATATACAGATTCTATTCCTGATGATTATTTAGGAACAATGGGGGTTCCTATAACATTCTTAGACAAATATTGTCCAGAACAATTTAAGATTGTTGGTATGTGTGAAAACCTTGACATCTATGGTTTGAAAACTCGCGTATTCTCATCTGAAGAATGTCGGGCTGCATATCTTCGGAAATTTGGCAAACCAGGCACATACGATTTGAATGCATCAGGAGTTGTACAAATGGAAGATGGTCAATTTGAAAAAGTTTATCAACGAATCCTTATACAAAAGATATGAAAGCGACACTTTTCACGGACTGGACCATTGGCGAAATATGCAAGGGTTTTCAGTACAACGAATATGAGGGGAAGGGCTTGTATGATTAATCAGGCAAGTTGACCATTCAGCCGCAGTATCAGCGCCACTATCTTTATGCCGAGAATGGCGGTAAGAAAGAGGTGGACGTGATACGTTCGGTGAGGAACGGCTATCCGTTGGGAGTGATTTATTTCTCGAAAGCAGGTGATGACCGTTACGAGGTGCTCGACGGTCAGCAGCGCATCACCGCCCTGGGCCGCTTTATCACGGAGAAGTTCGCTTGGATAGACGCTGACGGCCGTCCCTGGTATTTCACCGCCCTGAACGGTGACGAGCAAGAGCGGTTTTTGAACACGCCGCTGCTCATCTACATCTGCGAGGGCACGGAAAAGGAAATCAAGGACTGGTTTCGCACCATCAATATCACGGGCATCCCGCTCAACCCGCAGGAGACTTTGAACGCCATCTATTCGGGGCCGTTTGTGACCAAAGCCAAAGAGGAGTTCTCGAACTCGAACAACACGAGCATCAACAAATGGAGATTCTTCATCCCCGGTACCGCCAAACGTCAGGACTATCTTGCTGCGGCACTCGACTGGGTGAGTCGCGGGCATGTGGAGGAGTATATGTCGGCCCACCGTTTCGACAACGACATCACGGAACTGAAGGCTTACTTCACCTCGGTCATCGACTGGATCACATCGGTGTTTGACTTCACGCCCGAAAAGGAGATGTGCGGCCTGAAATGGGGTGAACTCTACGAGCGTTTTCACACGACGGCCTATAACCCTGCGGCGGTGGCCGAGAAGGTGCGCGAACTCTACGAGAGTTTTTATGTGAAGGACAGGAAGGGTATCTTCGAGTACATCCTTGACGGTTGCCAAAACACGAAACTGCTCAACGTGCGTGTGTTTGACGAGCCCACGAAAAAAGCGGTCTATGCCCGGCAGACGGCAGAGGCCCGCAACAAGGGTGTCTCGAACTGTCCGCTCTGCGCCGTGGGGCACGACGCCAACCACAGCAAGATATGGGACCTGAAGGACATGGATGCCGACCACGTGACGGCATGGAGCAAAGGTGGCGAGACCAGCATCGACAACTGCCAGATGCTATGCAAGACGCATAACAGGGCGAAAGGGAATAGGTAAATAGGGGGGAAGTTAAAGAAGTTAAAGACATTAGTTCGTGAATTGAGGGTTTTCGGAAAGAAATTTTTGATTTTAACGCGAATGTCCATGAATTACCATGAGACTTGTCGAAGACCCACTGACCGAAGGTAAGTAATGTCCATAAATCTAATTATTTATTCGTGATATTCGTGATATTCGTTGTAGTAAACAAATCAAGCGCCGCATGTGCGGCGCTTGATAATTCGCATAATTTGTAAAATTCGTAGTTGAATTAAACGTAGTAGAAGCATTGATTAGATCTTGCCGATGATACCCTTCTTGGGGTCAGTGGCATTGAGGAAATCGATGATGTTGCGTATCTCCGGGCTGTCGGGCACCTGTTCCTCGATTTGTTTTGTGGCGTCGAAGACGCTGGTCAAGCCAAGGAACACCAGACGATAGGCATTCGCGATGTGCTTCTGCACCTTTTCGCTGATGCCATGATAGGTGAGCATGGTGTTGTTGATACCGTGATAGGTTGCAGGAGTACCACCGGTGATGATATAGGGCGGCACATCCTTTGAGAAGGCCGTGCCAGCCATCACCATCGAGCCCTCGCCCACACGAGTGCCAGCATTCTCAACCGTGTTGGAAGAGAAGATGACGCCATCGCCGATGACACAATCGCCGGCGATTTTGGCACCATAGCCGAACACGCAGGAATTGCCCACTTTGGTGTCGTGCGAGATATGCGAACCCTCCATCAGGAAGTTGTCGTTGCCGATGACGGTCTTGCCGCCGGTATGTGTGGCGCGGTTGATGACCACATTCTCGCGGATGATATTGTTGTCACCGATGATGAGTTCGCTGCGCTCGCCACGGAAGTCAAAATCCTGGGGCAGGGCAGCCAACACAGAACCTTGGTGCACTTTATTGCCTTTTCCCATCCTTGTTCCGTTGAGGATACTGACGAACGGGAAGATGATGCAGTTATCGCCTATTTCCACATCGCCTTCGATATAGACGAAGGGAAATATTTTACAATTTTGGCCTATTTTCGCTCTGGGGTCGATTTCGGCTTTTGGACTGATATCGCTCATTTAGAATTTTGAATGTTGAATTACGAATGTTGAATGGTCGCGTGCGGCGATGTTGAATTACGAATGTTGAATGTTGATTGGTCGCTTGCGGCGATGTGGAATGAAGAATGTGGAATGTTGAATTTTGACGAGTTGTTGAGGATTCGGTCCGAAAAATGGTCGATTGCGGCGATGTGGAATGAAGAATGTGGAATGTTGAATTGCTAATTCGTAATTCGCAACTCTTCATCGCCAAGGGCGATCATTCATCATTCCTCATTCGTCATTCTTCATTTATTTTCCACCGCCTCCAAGAGCAGTCCAGAGGCTTACCACGGCCTGCATCTTGTAGAAATCATCGGTGATTTTAGATAATTGGGCATTCAACAACGACTGCTGGGCTCCAATGACCTCGAGATAGCTGCTGGACGAGCTTTGGAAGAGCATCCTGGTGTGCTCCACATTCTTTTCCAACACCTCGATTTGCTTGGCTTCAAGCTCCGACTTCTCCGCCGAGGCGTTATACTGCACGAGGGCATTGCTTACCTCGCTGCCAGCCTGCAGCACCGCATGTTGCCATGTGTTGAACGCTTGTTGCTGTTGCGCCTCCGACACCCGCAACGCAGCTGTCAGTTGTCCCCTCATGAAAATCGGTTGCACGAGCGAGCCGACGATAGAGAAGAGCCACTTGCCGGGATTGACGATGGCACCACCGCCGCTATTGGTGAACGCACCCGACGGATTGATGGTGATTTGAGGATAGAAGCGGCTGCGAGCCGTCTCTACATTATAGAAACAAGAAGCCAGTTGCATCTCTGCCGCATGCACATCAGCACGGTTGGCCAGCAGTTGGATGCCGATGCCCGTGCTGAACTCCGCCGGCAGTACCTGGTCTTCGAGCTTTCCGCGTTGTATCGTTTGCGCAGGTTGTCCGATGAGCAGTGAGAGTGAGTTTTCCACCTCGCGTATCTGCCGTTTCATCTCCGTCATCTGCGTCTGCACCGAATAGTAGTTGGCCTCGGCGCTCTGCACGCTGGTAGAACGAGCACGTCCGAGAGACATCTGCAGTTGCATCATGTCCCATGTGTCCTTGGTCA
>JAEEGL010154003.1_pt1 | contig 22608 bp, 15 predicted proteins | sample 9134231 | NCBI WGS metagenome assembly JAEEGL01 (sample SAMN16246548, study PRJNA631951) | gut metagenome | biome: gut microbiome; feature: rumen; material: fiber-attached | host: Bos | place: Iran: Karaj | collected 2018-10
CGCTCCATACGCAGTTTGGCGGCAGCCTCGTCCATCAGGTCGATGGCCTTATCCGGCAGGAAACGCTCGGAGATATAGCGCTCGGAGAGTTGCACGGCAGCGATACAGGCGTCATCCTGTATTCGAACCTTGTGGTGGTTCTCGTAACGCTCCTTTAAGCCTCGAAGGATAGAGATGGCTGAGAGCTCATCCGGCTCGTCCACCATCACCGTCTGGAAACGGCGCTCGAGGGCCTTGTCCTTCTCGAAGTATTTCTGATATTCATTGAGCGTGGTGGCACCGATGGCGCGCAGTTCACCACGGGCGAGGGCTGGTTTCAGGATGTTGGCGGCATCCATCGCACCCTCACCGCCACCGGCTCCAACGAGCGTGTGGATCTCGTCAATGAAGAGGATGATGCGTCCTTCGGCCTTCGTCACCTCGTTGATGACACTTTTCAGACGCTCTTCGAACTCACCCTTGTATTTCGCACCTGCCACGAGCGCACCCATATCGAGCGAGTAGACTTGCTTGTCCTTCAGGTTCTCAGGCACGTCACCACGCACGATACGCCCTGCAAGACCTTCAACGATAGCTGTCTTACCCGTGCCAGGCTCACCGATCAATATCGGGTTGTTCTTGGTGCGTCGCGAGAGAATCTGCAACAGGCGTCGGATCTCGTCGTCACGACCTATCACGGGGTCGAGTTTACCCTGACGGGCCAAGTCCACGAGGTTTTTGGCATATTTCTCCAGCGACTGGTAGTTGTCGTCGGCCGACTGCGACTGCACCTTTTGACCCTGACGCAGTGACTGGATAGCCTGCTGCATCTCCTTCTCCGTACAGCCCGCATCCTTCATGATGCGTGACGCGGTGGAGTTGACGGTAAGGAGAGCCTGTAGCACAGGCTCACACGCAACAAATTCGTCGCCCCATTTCTGGGCTAACTCCTGGGCCTTAAGCAAAACGCTGTTGGCATCGTTAGAGAGATACGGCTGTCCGCCCTGCACCTTAGGCAGATGCTTGATTTCCTGATCGACGAGCATCTCGACCTGCTGGGCGTTGACACCGAGTTTCTGGAAGATGAAGGTCGTGACGTCCTTCGCCTTCTCCAATATACCTTTCAGTATATGTACAGGTTCGATAACCTGCTGGCCGTTCAGCTGTGCGGTATTCACTGCCTGCTGCACGGCCTCCTGAGCTTTGATGGTAAACTTGTCTAATGTCATAGTTTTGTCCTCCTAATTATAATTTGTTGTTTCTGACTTAAGGCGGACAAAGAATGTGCCGAACAAATAAAAACCGACAAATCGGCAGACGGTTCTGACGTTTTGTCGGTTTTTGCAGTAGACTTTCACGGGTTGCCTGTTTCTTTGCAGCGTTATAAAACTATCTTTTCTTAAAGTGGTCGTTATGCATCTTGATGATAAAGATGATGGCGGCACAGGTGGCTGTAATGAAGTTGGTGATGAAAATGAAGATGCCCGTTTCAATCCCTTGTTCTATGCACAGCAATAATCCCTGACACATAAAGCAGAAACTGCCGATGGCCATCATGATAAATCCCGGCAGTGAGATGCCGTCAGTGTTGCGCGTACGAATGGTCTGAATGGCTTGAGGCAAATAGCCGAAGATGAGACCGAAACTACCTAACCAACCGAAAATCTGAAATAGTAACTGATGTTCCATAGTCGTTATGTTTTAAGTTATTTTCTGCAAAAGTACAAAAAAAAAATGATATTCCAAAATTTTTTCGTACTTTTGCACGCATGAAGAACTTATTGACTCGTCGGACTATCCGCAAATACTCTGAGCAGCCCGTCAGCGACGCGCTGCTGAACCGCCTACTGAGTGAGGCTGGTCGTACACAAACTATGGGCAATCTCCAGCTGTACAGTGTGGTGGTGACGCGCTCGGACGAAATGAAGCAGCGTCTGGCTCCTGCGCATTTCAATCAGCCGATGGTGACGCAGGCACCCGTGGTGCTGACCATCTGTGCTGACTTCCATCGTACAACCCGCTGGTGTGAAGAGCGTCAGGCTCAGCCGGGCTACGATAACTTTCTGTCGTACCAGAACGCAGCGATTGACGCGTTGCTGTATACGCAAACGCTTTGTAACCTGATGGATGAGGAAGGGCTGGGCTACTGTTACTTAGGCACCACCGTCTATCAGCCGATGCAGATTATCGAGGCTTTGCAACTGCCTCGCCTTGTGATGCCAGTGGCTACGCTAACCGTGGGCTGGCCTGCCGAGAATCCGCCACTGACCGACCGCCTGCCGTTGGAAAGTTTTGTTCATAGTGAGACATACCACTCTCCGACGGCTTCGGACATTGACGACTTCTACGGACCGAAGGAACAGTTGGCCGAGAACCAACACTTCGTTGCTGTTAACCACAAGCAGACCTTGGCGCAGGTTTTCACGGACATCCGCTATACCAAGGCCGATAACGAGGCGATGTCGGTGGGGCTGCTTGAAGCCTTGAAACACCAAGGGTTTATCTGATTTATTTTTCTATAAGTATTCGGGCATCGACGGCAACGACGTCATTTTCGTCGGCAAGTAACGGATTAATATCCATCTCCTTGATTTCCGTAGCGAAGCGGAGGAGGGTAGAAAGGCGGACAATGATTTCGGCATACTTTTGTTCGTTGATGCCTTGCTGGCCACGCGTACCCTTAAGTATCTTGTAGCCGCGCAGCGAGTGGATCATCGAGTACGCTTCTCCGTAGGATAGCGGTGCCAAACCACTGGAAACGTCCTTCAGCACCTCGACAAAGATGCCGCCAAGTCCGCAAAGAACGACGTGACCGAAGCGTTCCTCGTATTTTGCACCGATAAACAGCTCGGTGCCCTTCATCATCTTCTGCACCATCACGCCCGTCGCGTCCTTGATGGCCATCATGCGGTCGAACTCCAAGGCCAAATGTTCCGGCGTTCTAATATTAAGTGCCACGCCGCCCACGTCACTCTTGTGGACGGGGCCCACGACCTTAGCGACGACAGGGTAGCCTACCTCGTTGGCAAAGGCCGTCAGCTCGTCTTTGCTCGTGCTGACCATCTCCGGTACGAGGGGGATGCCGGCGCACGACAGGATGTCGCGAACCGTCTGCGGCGGAACGTATCCGTTTTCCTCGATACCAAGGATGATTTTGTGGAGTCGGGGAATGTCTGTGCCGTACAGCTCGACCTCGGGCGGTGCGGGCTTCGGCGTGCGCATGATTTGCGAGAGCGCCGTAGCCAGCGTCACCTCGTCCGAGAAGTTGACGTGTCCCTTCTGCAAGAACTCCGCCACCTCCGGACCGGCCGTGTGCAGACTGGGCAGAATAGGGAAGATGGGCTTCTTGCACGTCAGCATCTTCTGGTGCAGTACTTCGTAGGCCTCGTACAACTGCGTCAGTCCGGGCGTGCCGTAGATGACGGCGATGGCGTCGATGTCTTCGAATTTCTCTTCGCAGTAGTCGATGGCGATTCCCAGTTGCTCGGGTGTCCCCGTGGCCAGGATGTCGATGGGATTGGCAACGGACGAGCCCGGGAACAGCTTTGTCTTCAACTCCTCGGCATATTTAGCGGTAAGTCCGTCAGATGATGATGCCGTTAGGCTTGGAACGTTCAGCCCGCCCTTCGACAGCGCATCCGTCAGCATGACGCCGGGGCCGCCGGCATGCGTGACAATGGCGAAGTTACGGCCTTTCAGTTCGGGCAGCGTGAAAATACAACCGACGGTGGTCAGCTCTTCGCGACTGAAGCAGCGTACGATGCCCGCCTTACGGAACAATGCCTCGACCGCTGCGTCACTGGAGGCGATGGCTCCCGTATGCGACGATGCCGCCCGGCTGCCACTCTCCGACGATCCCGCCTTGATGGCCGCAATGCGACAGCCCTTGCGTATCAGCGAACAGGCATGGTACAACAGTTTGTCCGGATTCGATATGTTCTCGATGTACAACAGCTTCACCTTCGAGTCCGTCTCCGGATTAAAGTGCTCGTCAAAGTATTGCAGCACGTCCTCGATACCAATCTGTTTGCCGTTGCCGATAGACCAGACGCTGTTGAACTGCAGGCCCTTGATGACGGCGCTCTCCAAGATGAACACCGCCGTAGCGCCCGACCCGCTGACGAAGTCAACGCCGTTGGGATTCAGCTTGGGTATTGGCTTGGTAAACACAGAGTGATGGTTGCGGTTCAGCAGACCGATGCAGTTAGGCCCGATGAGCGCTGCGCCGTACTGCCGGCACGTGTCCAGAATCTTCTGCTCCAGCACGGCACCCTCGTGCGTTTCCTCGCTGAAGCCCGCAGATATAATAATGAACGCGCGCGTATGTTTCTCCTTCGCCATCAGCTCCACGTACTCCGGACAATACTTTGCCGCCACAACCAGTATGGCCATGTCGGTGGGCGGCAGCTCGCGGGCATCGTGGAACACCTTGATGCCTTGCACCTCGTCCTCCTTCGGGTTCACGATTCGCAGCGTCCCCGCATATCCGCCGCTCATCAGGTTGCGCACCACGGCGCCACCGGGCTTGTGTACGTTGTTGGAACCGCCGATGATGGCGATGCTCTTTGGGTTTAGTAGCTCTTGGTTAATCATGCTGTTTTCTCGTTGTTAGTTCGTACTTTGTGTGCAAAGATACAAAAAAAACGGGAAACTCGCACGATTTCGCAAAATATTTCTTGGAGTATTTTCAAATAGTCTTGGAGTATTATCAAATAGTCTTGGAGTATTATCAAATAGTCTTGGAGTATTTTCAAATAATCTTGGAGTATTTAGGTGTTAGATGTGATGATGCCTGACTTAATCGCGAAATTTTCTCTTAACCTTTTGGCGTTTCGGAATTATTTCGTACTTTTGCAGGCGTAAACCTGTTTAAACCAAAAAAATGATGAAGAGAACGTTATTTACAATCATGGCAGCGCTGTTCTGGCTGACAGTGTCGGCACAGGACGGTATCGACAGGAATATCCGTGACGTGTTGCACAAGTGCGTGAAGGCCATGGAGAATCCCGCCGGCGTTGAGTATGACATGGACTTCAAAGTTGGCATGGCCGGGGCCGATGTCCTATCGTGCCATGTGATGGCAGCCTCGAAAGGCCGCATGTCCAGGGCTGTCATTACCGCCTCGCTGTTCGGCGTCGAAGTGAAGACGGAGACGGGCTTCGACGGCACTGAGGAGTGGGAGTTGAAGCATAGCTTTGCTTTCACGCTGGAGCAGAGTGAGAAGAAGGACACGGTTGTCATCCGAAAAGTCGCCGAGCGCACGAAGAATCCGATGGACCTCGACATGGAAATCCTGCAAGAGTATCGCAAGGCCACGATGTCAACGGACGCCGATAACTACGTTATTACGCTGAGCGACCCCGTGGAGCGCGAGAAACCACTGCCTGCCGAGGCCGTCCTCACGGTGCATAAGGACGACTACTACCTGCGTCAACTGGCTGTAGAGCAGGAGGGAACGTCCATCACGATGACCATCACCGACGTGCGCATAGGCCTGTCCGACGACTATTTCCGCTTTGACCCCGCGCGCTATCCTGACGCCGTGGCGGTGAGGAAATAATCTTTTTAGTTAAAAAGGTGACACATGGCTGTTGTCCAACTCCGGGCGGCAGCCATTAATCTTGATGGGGATATACTCCGTGTCGGCAGTGCGGTCGCTGATGCGCAGGCGGACGATGGCGGCGCGGCGGTTGATGTCGCGCTGCGGGTCGAAGATAAAGTTGCCGAGGCCGTAGAAGATAGGCTTTCCGTGGTAAGTCTCGCTGGGTTGGCGGGTGTGCGTATGGTGACAGACCAGCGCGTCGGCACCGGCGTCTATCAGCCGGTGGGCATCGTAGCGCTGGCGGGGCACCACCTCCTCGTGGTTCTCCCAGCCCCAGTGCAGCGAGACGATGATGTAGCACGACGGGTCGGTGTGACGAAGCCGCTGGATGCGCTCTATGAGGGAATCGACGGGCTGTTGGCTGACGCTGGGGCGGTCGGGCAGGTGGGCGTAGTTCTCCAAAGCCATCTGCAGCGACGCCACGAGCCAGACGCGCCGCGGCCGTTCGCTCAGCAGTACGGGGCGGTTGGCTTCCGCCATAGTCTGTCCGGCACCGATGGGCGTCATGCTCGCTGCGACGACGTTGCGGTAGGTATCCATCAGTCCCTCGCGGCCTTGATCGATGGTGTGGTTGTTGGCCATGTTCAAGTGTGTCACGCCGTGACGCCTCAGGTCCGCCAGCCACTCCGGCTCTGCGCGGAAGATGAACTGCTTGTAGACGGGCGCCTTGATCGTCGTGGCGGGGCACTCCAAGTTGCCCACGACAACGTCGGCCGTCCTGAAGATGCTGTCGACAGTAGCTGAGAACAGCGCGTCCATGCCGTCGCGCGCCACGACGCGGCGCACCCCGCGGTCCAGCAGGATGTCGCCGGTCATGACCACCGCCAGCGTGTCGCCAGCCGCGTCCGGTTTGTTGCCAACCGTGTTCAGCGTGTCGCCATGGCATGGCGACAAACTGAACAGGCTAACAGCCAGTGCTATAAAAGTATTTCTCATTGGTCTTGGGCGTCTCCTTCAGGGGCACCATGATGTCCTGCATCCACGCGGGGCGTCCCTCGTCTGGACTGGTCTCCAGGTTCTTCTGCCACTCCTCGTCGGTCAGTCGCAGCACGTCCAGCGGCCTTTGCGTCTCGCGGTACGACAGGACGGCGCCGCGCATGAGCCACAGGAATCCGTCGACCTCTACCACGCAATATATCTCGTCGGCCAAACCCACGGCGACGTACATGACGCCCTTCTCCGGATTGTTGTCGGCGTTGGCCGTGTAGACGTCGGCAATCAGCGCCACCTTGCGGTCGGTGCCCTCCACGTCGCTCCAGCCCATGAGGTACTGCTCTTCGTCGCGTACCAAGTCCAGCGAGATGTTCTCGAACGTGGCGCCGATGGCCTTGATGTGGTCGTAGTCGCCGTCGTCCAGCTTCTTGCCGGCCAGTTCCGCCTCACTGATGCGCAGCAGGAACTGCGCCTCCTCGCGCAGACGGTCGGTGGTGCGCTTGCCCTTCTCGGTGGTCAACGCGTATCGCGCCAATACGTCGTTCGTCGCGTCGAGCAGGCTGATGGCCTTGCGCCAGAACTTGACGTTCGGCTCCACGAAACCGGTGACCACGGGCTCGGGGGGACCGCCGCCGCCACACTCCGCGCCGAAGGGCTGCTTAGCGTAGAGGATGGCGTCGTGTTTCAGTTCGGCCCACGAGGCGAGGGCAGCGTTCAGGTCTTTCTTCTGCCACTCGGGCGTCAGCATGAAGTAGGGATAGCCGTCGCTCGTCTCGTGGACGGTCTTCAGCGCGTCCATCCAGCGTGTGCTGATAGTCTGCTGCCAGTCAACCTCCTGCATGCGCTGCTTCATCCTGGCCAGTGCGGGCAGAAAGCCGTCCCACCGCCTGTGCTCACCGATTTCCTCGGTGAGAATCTTTTCGGCCGATGCCACGCCCATCGCCGCAAAGACGTCAAGGCCCTTGGGCATGCCGCGACGCGTCGTCGGGTTGTCGTAGTCCACCATTTCCTGTAGCACTTCGCCGTCGGGCATGTAGCGCTGTGGCAGCAGGTTCACCTTGTACGGGCTGGTGTATTCGAACTTCGGCTTGATGCGCGTCTGCTGCTTGGCCAGCGTCTCGATGTCGGTGCGCAACTGTGCCAGCACCGCCTTGTCCTTCAGGATGTCCGCAGCCTTGCGTCCCTTCATCAGCTCGTAAACCTGCATGATGGTGATGTTGTCTGGCGCGCCGAAGAGCCACGTCATGGGTTCGAACAGCTGGTTGAAGAGCTTGCGCATCGTCTGGTCGCCGCCCGTCAGCTCGGCCAGCACGACGGCCCGGCGCAACTGTTCGGGTCGGTCCGTTCCGAACGGCACGGTCTGCAGCCACATCATGGCGTGGAAGTATTGTTTCAGCGTATCGTTGCGCGTATAGTGGCCGCGTGGACGGAACAACTGGTAGTTGAAGGGCACGTCCATGTAGCCCAGATATTCGGACATCGCGGCCGTGTAGCCCGTCGACTTGGCCACCTCGTCGGCCTCCGTGCCTGCGGTGCCCTTCTGGCCGGTGATGAGCGCGTGGCCGATGTTGAAGTAGGTGTTCAGCCACTTCATCTCCGCCGTTGCGCCCTTTGTCAGCTGCTGTCCGCGTTCGCACAGTTTCTTGACCGCGGCGTGCAGTTTCTGTTGCTCGATGTCGCGCAGCAGGCAGTCGAAGTACAGATGATACAGCTGCAAGTAGAGGTCGGTGGTCACGAAATTCGGAAAGTTCGTGTAGTCGTTATTCTCGTAGACGTTGAACAACTGCTCGTGCTGGGCGGGGACAATGGCGAAACCGTTGCGGCCCAGCTTGTCCTTCAGCCGCGCGTCGAAGTTCTCCAACTGCATGGCGTTGATGACGTTGTTCATGTTTACACGATAGCCATTCTGTGTAATGAAGTTCTGCTTCTTCAATTCCTTTTCGCGGGCCTGCAACTTGGCGATGAACGCCTGCTCGGCCTTCGTCGTCTTCATGGGCACCTTGGCGTCGGCCTTGTAGTAAGTAGTACGGTAGCTCTCGTCGCTGTTGTAGTCCAGCTTTTCTTCCACCTTCGCCCAACGTTCCCCCATCACCGAGTCGTACCAACTCGTACACTGGAAGACGCCGCGCAGGAAGGCGTCCTTGAAAGGGTAGCCGTTGCGTGCAAAGAAACTGTTGCGCAGCACGCGCAATTCGGTTAAGTTCAGGCGCGACACGTCTTGCGACAGGTCGACGCGCTTGTTCAGTTGCTCCACGTTGATGTTGCCCTTGCCGGGAATCATCACGCGCTTTGCCGTTTGTGCCGATGCCGTCAGGGCTATCAGGCAAACGATGGTTGCTAATAATTTTCTCATATCACTCAAATATTTTTCTTGCTTCGGTTTCGTTCGTATTCCTAACGAGGTAGCGCTCGAACTTCAGGCCGAATCCGCCCCAGCGATACTCCGCGACGGTGTATGCACCGCGCGCGTTCGTCTCCAGACTGCGCACCACGCCATCGCGGAAGTGGAAGTCCTGCAGCGTGCCGCCCAACTGCGAACCCAGCCACATAGGGCGCACAAGTCCCTCGTAGTTTTTGAAGATAAACAGGCGCCGGCCCACCTCCGGATGAAAGCGCGTAGCCTTGACGACGCCCACCAGCGCCTCCGTGGTGCCGTTGCCGTCCACGTCGCCCGTCTCCATGCGATAGACGGGGTAGGGCAGTCGCCATGCGTCACGCGTCGAGTCGGTAGCCAGCGTCAGCACGTAGAGCGAGTCCGTCTGTCGTTCCAACGAAAAGGTTTGAGCCTCACAACCTGTAGCCAATAGCCAAAAGCCAACAGCTAATATTTCATATCGGGGGTAAGTCATCTCCGTTTTACGGTGTTGTCGTGAGCTTCCAGAAGTTCAGGTCAATCTGTGCTTCCACCGTTTTCTCCACCTCGTCGGGCAGGTTACAGAAGAAGTCGATGCCTGTACGCTTCTCCAGTTCATCTATGCTGATGACATAGTCGCCATAGTTCTTGTTGGTGTCGCTTTCATCTTTGTGCAGCGTCCAGAAAGCGATAGCGTGATAGGTGTCCGTCGCCTTGTTGTAGTGCAGTAGCGCCATGTAGAAGTACTTGGGTACTATCAACTCGTGGGTGTGTCCGTCGCCTCCTATGCATCTTTCGGCGTATATGCCGTCTTCTTCCGCATCGTTGATGGTCACCTTATCCGTAATGGTAGCTGCCTTCACGATATACAGCGTATCGCAGTGAGCAGTGGTCTTGCTGTCATCGGTGGCAAAACTGCGAACCAAGTCCTCAAGGTTCTTCCATAGTCCGCCATTATGCTTCTGCCACTGGGGCTGCATGTTCGTCAGGTAGAACGTCTGCTTGTTCTGTTCCACTGTACACTGACGGTCGGCCGATGGACACAGGTGTCCACGCGAGAATCCACTGTTTCTATAGTCCTCTAGTGTGGACGAGTTAAACACATCAGGGTCAGCCTTGAAGTCGTCGTTGCGATCTGTTGTTGACAGCGTGTTGCCTTCGTGTAGTTGGTAGCACGTCCAGCGGTTGGCCACCTTCGCATTATCCCACTCTACGGAATAGGTGATGCTGTAATCATTGTTTTTTTTCACCACAATCTGACTATTGGTGGCGTTGCCTGTAGTCGACACGTTTTCACTCAGTTGCGGATACTCCAGTCGCCATGCTTCCTTGAAATCCGTCATGCTAAATTTTCTCCAGTTGGCGTTGGCATTGGCATCCTCTAAGTAGTCAATCTTCGTCATCTGCGAAAACAGATAGTCGACGGATGTCGTCTCGTTCTTCATATACACCTTCATACCGATGCCTGGCAGGTAGGTGACGTGGCTCAGGTCGTCGAAGTCGTATTCCACTGTCGTGCCCGTACTCAGGTAAATCTTCATGCCGTGTGTCTTGCCATCGTCAGGTATGTCGGCAGGCTGCTTAGTGATAAAGTTCTGTGCGCTGACCGTTAGCGACATGATCATCAGCAACACAATAGTAAATAGTGCCTTCCACTCCTCACTGGATTCAAACCCTGGTGCGGCAGCACCGCCAGCATCGCCTGGCAAAATATCGTCGTCAATGATGACATCCACTGAATTGCCATTATCCACTAACGAACCGGCTAACAGTTTAGTTGCCTTTATATCCAGTACTTCGACTACTGGACTGATGTAATTCTTCTTTTTCATAGTCATCATAGTCGTTTACTGAATAATAACTTTCTTACCGTTCACAATATAGAGTCCCCTTTTCAATTGAGAATCGAGAATTGAGAATTGAGAATTAACCTTACGGCCCTGCAGGTCGTAAACCTCACCTTTTCCATCTTCCATCTTACCTCTGACTTCTGCTATGCCCGTTGCCTCGCCGTCCATGAAGAGGCTGGCACCTGCATTGGCAGGTATTTGGATGTAAGCACGCAAACCTTTCAGTGTCGCTTGTGCATCCGTTTGTGGATAGCCCAGCTTGCTGTTCGTCGTCAGGAACAGTTCGGTTTTGTCGGTTGCCAGCTCCGTGGGACTATATGTAGCCACAAACTTGTAGTCACCGTAGGCAATACTCTTGGCAGCCTGAGCCTTCAGCGTCACGTCCGAATACGTCGGATTGGTGATGTCGGCACTTGTTGGCTTCACCAGATATGGTGTACCAGCCTCAATGCTTGTTGTTTGAGCGAAATGCATGACATGGCCGTCCACTCCGGTATATTCTTGGATGGTGGCATCCATGCTTGTAATGTCGAAAGGTACCACGAAGGTGTTCCAGTAGTCCTTGCTCAGCGTGCGCTTCAATCGTACGGTGGCATTGTCAATGTCCGTTGAGGGCGATGTAAATGCCTGGCTCTCGTCAATGACGTACACCACGCCAGGAATACTGTTTTGAGTGATGGGAGCAATCTGTTGGTTGCTGCCGTCAGGAATCACGATACCCGACAGGTCCGTCAGTGCACCGTCATAGCTTCCCGTTCCGAAGCGGTCGACAACGGCCAAGTCAGTACCTACACGCTGTTCGCTGATGGTCACCCAGTCGGCTGCATGGCTGCTTAAGTCGCTGTTGCTAACATTTGCTGGTGTTGTCTGACTCTCCGTGACGACATCGGCAATGGCTAAGAAGTCCGTCGTGGTATTGTCGGTAGCCACCAATTTAGGCAAGCCGTTCTCTGTGGTCTTCTTGCCCACAACCCATCCGGCAATGTGCTGGTTGTATTGTGGGGTGGGGTTGAAGGCTGCCGTTGATGCAAAGTCGATACACAGCGCCTTCGTGTTTTCGCGTATAAACAGCTGGTGACGCGTATTGTCATAATATAGTACGCGCGTCTCGTGTGTAGCGTCGTCAGCCAGATGGATACGCGTCTCTGTATTGTCTGCCAGACTGCAGAACGCCTCGATGCCGTTCACGGTATTGCCCTGCGTATAGGTCTTCGTTACCACCTCGCTGACCATATCGCCAACATATGCAATAGCCTTGACGGTGGTGGTGCCGTGAATGGGTACACCTGTTGTCTGCAAGGCTTCAGTACCATTCGCGCTCGATGGCGTCGAGCCGTCCGTCGTGTAGTAAGCCACCGTGTAGTTCACGGGTGCCAGCATGACGTGCTTGCTGGCCTTATCTTCCGTCGTATTGGGGAAGAATGTGAAGTCGTCAGGTAGTGTTGGGGTGGGGACGATTGTGATGGCGCGCACCACGACATCGTCCAGGAATCCACGCTTGCCTGTGAAGGTTAGCTGCAACGAGGCGTTAGCGTCAGTCACTTTGATGAGTACCGTATATTCGTTCCAGACCTTCTTCTCCAATTCACTAATGACGTTGTCGCCTGATAGTTCAAAGCCTGCGTTGGCTGTAATGGTCAGCGTATTGATAACAGAGGCTTTGGTGTCAGCCCACCCTGCAGCGCTGAATGTCAGCAGGGCATAGTTGGCGCCACCCAACGAAATGGCTGGCGTAGTCAGTACACCATTTGTGTCACCTGTTCCAAACCTGATGCATTCGTGTGCACCGTAGATTTTCGAGTCTTTGTTTCCTGTCCAACCAGTGATGTCAAAGTTTGGGTTAGATGAACCTACATTGAAGTTCCCATCGCGTCCGCCCTGATTAGGGTTATTAGTGAACGTCTCCTCGAACACAATGGTGTTCGGGTCGTCTGCCCATGCTGTCAGGTGGCTCAGCATCAGGCAGCATAACATAAAGAATAATAGTCGAAGTTGTTTCATACATTAGTAATGTAAGTTAATGCTGCAAAGATAGTGCAAATTGAGTAAAATACAAAATAATTTGGGATTTATTTTGTGTTTTCGAGATGAAGCCTATTTTCACTAAAGGTGAAAGATAGCGCATATCGAATCAAAATTCCAAATAAATCTTTATTCTGGTAATTTAGGATGTGCTAGTCAGGGGAAAAATCACTTTTTCCTTTTCTATTTCATAGAATTTTTATACCTATGTCGCAGATTTTACATACTCTACCCAAGGTGTAGCCAAGGTATAACCAAGGTATAACCAAGGTGTACCCAAGGTGTAGCCAAGGTGTTGCCAAGGTTAAAAGGCTGACATTACCTTGGATAGAACCAGAGTACTGCTTGGATAGGGTATGGATAAAGTGAAGCAATTTGAAGCATCATTTTCAGATACAAATAAAACAAAGACCACTGCTTCGTGATGGAGCAGTGGTCTATAAATAGATGCCTTTTCGATTTATTAGAAGTCGAACAGGAAATCTTCTGACTGTTCAGGAGCAAGGATTTCACCTTGGTCAGTAATTACCGTATCGCTCTTCAACATTGGAACAGATCCTGCCAGCAAGGTCTGCTTCTTTAACTCTATAACGTCCATTCCTGGGCAAATATATGTTTTCTTCATAATGTATGTCCTCCTTCTTTATTACTTAATAACCACTTTCTTACCATTCACGATGTACAAGCCCTTGCTTGGGTTGGCAACCTTGCGACCTTGCAGGTCGTAAATCTCACTATTCACTTTTTCATTATTCATTAACGTAGCGCTAATGCCAGTCATTTCGCCATTGAATCCCAGGAATTCTGGAGCAGGATTTGTAACAGCTACAGACAGATAGCACTTTCCTGCAGGAACCTTCGTGCCGGCCTGAACCTTATAGAAGCCAATAACTGCGGGTTCTCCCTTTGCAGCCAAAGCATAAACAGTATTAGCATCATCTGTAGTGGCAGTGCCATCAGAAACTTCAAGCTTGTTGCCTGTTACTGCTGCTGCGCTGGCAACTATGTTCAAAGCATAGTTTCCTGCAGTAGCTTTTAATACCAAAGGAGTGCCAGCTGGTGCCTCTGTAACCTCTTCCAAAGATACATAGTCAGCACCAATAGCAGATACCTTATAGGCGGTGACGCCTGTTCCTGTAAAGTCAACGTTGTTAGGTGTGGTATAAGTTGTATAACCTGCACTGGGGATATAAGCAGCTTCGCAATCAACACCAATTCTACCAATGGCCACGTTTCCACTAGCCTTGTTTGTGTAAATCCACTTAATATAGCGTACCGTAGAGGCTAAATCTAATGATTCATGTGAAACGGCACCAATTTCTGTGTAGCTCTTCAGGTCCGTGTATGTTACACCATCAGCAGATGTCTGAACTTTAAACGTACCTCCAGAGAAGCTGTTACCCTTAATGTCAAAGTATAGCTTTTGGGCAGCACCGTTAATCTTCAAGGTTAAGAAATCATCAGTGTTGTCGAACTTCAATTTAGGTGAATAACCATAATCACTGCCAAGACCAGTGTGGGTTAGACCAGCAGTTGTTTCAATGTCACTCTTTCCACCATCGAATGCAAATGGCAATGTAGCCGTTCCGTAAGTCGCTTTCTGCGTAATCTTGACATCCTTACTGGTAGCGCCTTCATAAGAGAGGGTAATATAACCAATACGCTGTTCACCTGTATTTTGGGTGACTGAGAAGGTAACCTTATTATTCACAGCGTCTACCTGAACATTACTAATCCAATCACCCTCTTTTACTGCTGCGGCAAGTGTCGCTGCTGTTGGATTGTCAATGGTATATGTGATTTCGCCAGAAGTTGCATCACAATCAATTGTGACATTTGAAGCATTGATAGCAGGAACTGGAGTACCTGTTGCCGAATAGCTAAGCAGTTGACTACCTTGATCAAATTCTGGGGTTGTATTGGTGTCTTTTACATATTTCTTTAATGTACCATAGACCGTAACCTCGTCACCCACGTTCAAGTCAGTTTTAGCCGTGAAGTTAGCTCCATTTAATCCTTTTCCTTTAAATACTTCGAGTTGTGTTGTTGTTGTGCCATCATCAGAAATCCAATAGGTAATAGCGTTAGAATTGTAATTGTCAATCTGAGAAATAATACCAGAAACGCACTGGTCTGCTATAGTTCCGTTGTCTGTAAGAGCATTAATTGCTGTGAGGGCAGCTGCTACAGTAATAGGAGTTACTTTCGTAAAAGTTTGGCTGGCTTCATCACTATCAGCCAAACCGCTCTTTGTGGCCTTGGCTTTAACTATTGTTGTCGCAGTAAGCGTTAAGGACTTGCTATAGGCATTCCAACTCGTACCATTGTCTGTGCTATACTGAATAGCGGCATCTGCCGTGCTGCAGGTAATGGTTACTTCAGTAGAACTCAAGAAGGCTTCATTACCACTGATAGATGGCTTTGATACCTTTGTAGGAGCAGCTGCACTCTTCTTATACAAGCTCAATGCGCCACCAGTACCTGATGCATAACAAGCGAAACCATAGTTGCCGTTATTTCGAAGCCACTTTTTGTCATTATCACTTGCTGCAGCGGCCCTTGCTTTGTTTTCAAATTCATAAGTACTTGTTCCCGTAACAGTCCATCTTGAATTATCTGTCACTGAAGCCTCCAACTTTGCTTGATTCTTGGAACCTGTACTTGCTGCATACTTTGAAACTGAAGCATTATAGATTGTCCAATAATCACCACTCGCTGCAATATGCCATACTATAGATGCATCAGGATCAGATATTTTATTTTCGGAAGGAGTTACCGCTGTATATTCCAAACGGTTTGAAGCAATAGAATTCTTCATTGCTTTTCCGCTATAGTAAATAACATAGTCACCTTCTGTAATAGTACCAGAATATAGTTCATAATCATCTGCCCACACGTTCGAACTTCCTGCTATCAGGGCACATAGCAGGAGCATCAATTTTGTTAGTAATGCTTTTTTCATAATGAAATTTATTTAGTTAGTAAATCAAAAAAATCTTCCGTATCGAACTTGTAAAGATGTCGACTGCAAATTTAGGGATTATTTTCGTATTATCCAAAAAATATGCGAGTTAAATTTTCCTAAAGGAGATAAATCTCTAAAAGAAATTGGCCATGATTTTTTTATGGAAAGAAATTATAAGTAGAAAATATAGAACCGATTTCTCAAAGGAGAATAGGACATTTTTCGATTACGCTCGTCTTTAGATGAGGATATGAATAGAAGAGATGTACAGATACTGAAAATTGCCATACCGGCCATCGTGACGAACATCACGGTGCCGCTGTTAGGCTTGGTGGACACGGCGATAGTCGGACACATGGGCGCGGCTGCGTACATTGGCGCCATTGCTGTGGGCTCGATGATCTTCAACCTCATCTACTGGCTCTTCGGATTCCTCCGCATGAGCACGAGCGGCTTGACGGCGCAGGCGCGTGGACGGCGGGACTTTGGCGAGATGACGCGACTGTTGACGCAATCCACTACGGTGGCACTCGTGACGGCGGCAGTCCTCTTGCTGTTGCAGTGGCCGCTGTACAGGCTGATGTTGTGGCTGATAGCCCCGACGGCAGACGTCCAGCCGTTAGTGGACATCTACTTCCGTATTGTGGTGTGGGGCGCGCCGGCTATGTTAGGGCTCTACGCGCTTAGCGGATGGTTCATCGGCATGCAGAACACGCGCACGCCGATGCTCGTCAGCATTCTGCAGAACGTGGTGAACATCCTGGCGTCGCTATTTTTCGTCTACGGCGTAGGCATGAAAGTGTCGGGTGTCGCTTTCGGCACCGTCGTCGCGCAGTATGCCGGCTTCGTTGTTGCCGTTGTCATGCTGAAGAAATACTATTGGCGCCACCTGAGATGGAAACGCGCAGGGGGATTGTCCACCTTTAATTTCCGCAGTGACGTTTCCGTCAACATCTTCCTGCGCACCGTTTGTCTCGTCGCCGTCAACCTCTTTTTCACTGCCGCCGGTGCGCGACAGGGTGCGGAGATCCTGGCCGTCAATACGTTGTTGATGCAGCTCTACCTGTTGTTCTCCTACGTCATGGACGGTTTCGCGTATGCCGGCGAGGCATTGGGCGGTCGTTTCTGGGGTGCGCGCCAGGTACGGTCGTACCGCAGCGTCGTCAGGCACCTCTTCCTGTGGGGTGCGGCCATGACGGCGCTCTTTACCTTTATATATATAATAGGGGGCATGCCTTTCCTCCGCTTGCTCACTGACCATCCGCACGTCGTCGCCGCCAGCGAGGGCTATGTCTGGTGGGCATACTTGATTCCCGTAGCGGGTGCAGCGGCGTTCATCTGGGACGGCATCTTCATCGGCACCACACATACGCGCGGCATGCTCCTGAGCGCCGCCATTGCCGCCGCTGTCTTCTTCGCCACTGCCCATTACCTCATGCCGTGGTACGGCAACCAGGCGCTGTGGTTCGCCATGATTCTTTTCCTTGCCGTGCGTGGCATTATTCAGACGTTTATCCAGCCACGGATAAAATAATCAGGCTCGAAAATACTCAAATTAATTTGGTATTTTGCTTACTTATTTGTACCTTTGCAAACAGAACACTAAACGAGACAAACTTTCAAGACATGGTTAGGATAGGGAAATACCTCAAATATGGCCTAGGCGCTGTCGTGGCGTTCGGTCTGTTGGCGTGCGGTGGCGAGAAGAAGCGAAAGCACGACGCGATGCAATATAAGACGATGGTGGTGGGCAAGAAGGACATGACGCTGGAACGTCAGTATACGGCGCGCATGACCGGCCGACAAATAGTAGAGATTCGCCCTCAGGTGAGCGGCACCATCACGCGCATTTGTATCAACGAGGGCAGTGCCGTGCAGAAGGGACAGACGCTGTTCGTTATCGACCAGGTGCCGTTCCAGGCTGCGTTGGATGTGGCGGTAGCTGCGCGCAAGAGTGCTGAGGCACGGTTAGCTACAGCGCGTATGAACTATGAGAACGAGACGAAGCTGCGCGCGGAAAACGTGGTCAGCGATGTGTCGGTGCGTACGCTGCAGAATGCACTGGCGGAGGCCGAGGCGATGATGGCTCAGGCCCGGGCGCAGGAGGTGACGGCGCGCAATAACCTGTCATACACGGAGGTGAAGAGTCCCGTGAGCGGTGTGGCGTCGATGATTCCGTGGCACGTCGGTTCACTCGTCAGTTCAACGATTTCTGAACCGCTGGTTACCGTATCCGACGACTCGGAAATCTTCGCCTACTTCAGCATCAACCAGAGTCAAGAACTTGGCTTGATGAACCAGTATGGCAGCATTGCCAACTTCATAAAGACATCGCCGACTGTGGGCCTACGCATGATAAACGGCGAGATGTACGCCCAGAAGGGGCACATCAGTGCTGTCAGCGGCACGATTGACGCCCAGACGGGTGCCGTATCGATGCGCGCCACGTTCCCCAATCCACAACGGATGCTGCATAACGGTGGTTCGGCAACGGTCGTCGTGCCCTTAGACCGTAAGGACAGCATCGTCATACCGCAGGAAGCGACGTACGAGTTGCAGAACCGTACATTTGTCTATCGCGTCGTCGACGGCAAGACGAAGGCTACGGCTGTCACATTGTTCCCGCAGAACAACGGCAAAGAGTATATTGTGGAGGACGGGCTGAGCGTTGGTGATACCATCATCGCTGAGGGTGCAGGACTCTTGAAGGACGGAGTAGAGGTGAAGACTTCCCAGTCGAAATAACGTAATCCTGTTATAACGTTATAACGAAATAACGAAAAGAATTAAATATGAACGTAAGAACATTCATTGATCGCCCGATATTGGCATGCGTTATCTCAGTATTGATGGTGCTGGTTGGCATCATTGGACTGGCCAGTCTGCCTTTGGAACAATTCCCGGAGATTGCTCCACCGACGGTTCGCATCATGGCTTCGTACACTGGAGCCAATGCTGAGACGGTGCAGAAGAGTGTCGTTGTGCCCATGGAGGAAGCCATCAACGGCGTGGAAGGCATGATGTACATGACGTCGTCGGCATCGAACAACGGAACAGCCTCGATAGGTATCTTCTTCCGTCAGGGCACCGACCCGAATATGGCGATGGTGAACGTTCAGAACCGTGCTGCTACAGTGCAGGGACGACTGCCGAGCGACGTGGTGAAGGGCGGCATTACAGTACGCAAACGCCAGACGTCGAATATCAAGCAGTTAGCGGTGTACAGTCCGGATTCCACCTTCGACCGTTCGTTCCTGGCCAACTATACGAAGATTAACATCGAGCCGCGACTAAGCCGTATCGGTGGAGTAGGCGAGGTGAACGTGATGGGTGCCGACTATTCAATGCGCATCTGGTTGGACCCGCTGAAGATGGCGCAGTACGGACTCGTGCCTAGCGATGTCACGAAGGTGCTGGACGAGCAGAACGTTGAGGTGGCCACGGGTACACTGGGTGCTGAGAGCCAGAACACGTTCCAATACGTCCTGAAGTATCGCGGTCGTTACGAGGAGGAACAGGAATACGAGAATTTGGTGGTGCGGTCGCTGCCTGACGGCAATGTGCTGCGCATTGGCGACATTGCCCGCGTGGAACTGGGCTCGCAGAACTATAACATCATTGGTGAGACGAACGGCAGTCCGAGTGTGAACATCTCCATCAACCAGGTGGCGGGATCGAATGCCAACGAGATTATCAAACAGATAGACGCAGAGGTCGAGGAAATCCGTAAGTCGCTACCACCGGGTATCGTCATCGAAGACTTGGAATCGAAGAAGGACTTCCTGGATGCGTCGATAGCAAGCGTTGTTGAGACATTGCTCGAAGCGCTTGTTCTTGTCATCCTTGTGGTTTTCCTTTTTTTGCGCAGTTGGCGCGCGACGATTATTCCCGCCATTGCCATCCTTGTGTCGCTGATAGCTACCTTGGCCATTATCTATGCCATCGGCTTCTCTCTGAACATGCTGACGCTATTTGCACTGGTGTTGGTTATCGGAACGGTTGTGGACGATGCCATCGTAGTCGTGGAAGCCGTACAGGCCAAGCTCGACGAAGCGTCAGTGGCCGACGGTTCCCCCGTCGACACCTCCTCTTACCACGCTACCGTCGAGGCAATGCATGGCATCACCTCAGCCCTTGTTACGACGACGCTCGTTTTTATGGCAGTTTTCGTTCCTGTCTGCTTCATCGGTGGTGTCACCGGCACGTTCTATACGCAGTTCGGACTGACGATGGCCATTGCTGTTGCCATCTCGTTGTTTAATGCCTTGACATTGTCACCTGCGCTTTGTGCACTCATCATGAAGAAGAATAAACCAATGAAAATCAGAAGATTGCCGTCGTTCGATACATTTGTACGTAAATATAAGCAGGGCCTCTCTAAAATACTTCGCAAGCAGTGGCTGGCCTTCGCATTAGTTGTCGTTGCCATCGGCGGATTGTATTGGATGATGCGTACCACGAAAACAGGATTGGTGCCCAATGAGGACATGGGTACGGTATTCATTAATGTACAGGCATCGCCAGGCAGCAGTTTGCAGCAGACCTACCATATATTAAAAGAGGTAGAGGAACGTATTAAGGACCTACCTCAGTTGCGCATCTATTCGCTCATTGCAGGTAACTCGAATAACTTTGAACAGTCGTCATCGAACGGTAACTTTACGCTGAAGCTGAAGAAGTGGGACGAGCGCAAGGGCAAGGGTGACGACGTGCAGAGCGTCGTGGACGAAATCTATTGTCGTACGGCGGACATTGCCAACGCCAAGATTCAGGTCAATACGCAGAACATGTTGCCTGGCTTCGGACGTATCAATGGTTTCGAGCTACACATCCAGGATAAGCACGGTGGAACGATTAACGACCTGCTGATGCAGACAAACCGACTGATTGCAGCACTGAACGAACGTCCGGAAATAGGTAGGGCCATTACTAATTTCTCGTTAAAATATCCGCAGTATCGTGTGGAGGTGGACGCAGCCTTGTGTAAGCGACGTGGCGTATCGCCTACGGAAGTACTACAAGCATTGAGTGGTTACGTCGGTGGTACTTATGCTTCGAACTTTGTTCGTTTTACCAAGCTCTATCGCGTCATGGTGCAGGCCTCGCCTGAGTTCCGTCTGGATGCGGAGTCGCTGAACAATATCTTCGTGCGTACGTCGTCAGGCGAGATGTCACCCATTGGACAGTATCTCACGCTGACACGTATTTATGGAAGTGAGACGTTGTCGCGTTTCAACCTGTTCCCCAGCATTATGGTCAATGGAACGGCTGCTGAAGGTTACAGTAGCGGACAGGCCATCAATGCCATTCGTGAAACGGCAGCAGAGGTGTTGCCGGAAGGTTATGGCTATGAGTTCGGCGGTATGAGTCGCGAGGAGGCGTCGGCGCAGAATACAACGGCACTGGTGTTCGTTATCTGTATCATCTTTATCTACCTTATCCTCTGTGCCCTCTACGAGAGCATCTTCATTCCGATGGCGGTCATCTTGAGCGTGCCCTTCGGACTATTGGGCTCGTTCCTCTTTGCTTGGATGTGGGGACTGGAGAATAATATCTATATGCAGACGGGACTTATCATGTTGATAGGTCTGTTGTCGAAGACGGCCATTCTGTTGACGGAATATGCCTCGGCACGCCGTCGGCAGGGAATGAGCATCCTCGCAGCAGCACTAGATGCCGCCGCCGTGCGTTTGCGTCCTATCTTGATGACGTCGTTGACGATGATTTTTGGTTTGCTGCCCTTGGCTATTGCTACAGGCATTGGAGCAAACGGAAATCGCTCCCTTGGTGTGGGAGCGATTGGCGGTATGTTTATCGGTACGATAGCGTTACTCTTTATTGTTCCGATTCTTTTTGTGGTATTCCAAGCTATTGAGGAACGCGTGTTCCGTCGTCGACGCTAATCGATTGCCCGCAGGTTTTTGTCGAGTTGGGCGGTACTGCTGGCGCCAACGAGGACGCTGGTGACACCTTCTTGCTCGAGAATCCAACGCAAAGCCCGTTCAGCCAGTGTACGACCTTCGGCTTGTGCCTCCGCATTCCATGCCTGTAATTGTTGAAGCAGTTCGGGCGTTAGCACTTCATGCTTGAGGAAGTGTTCGCGTGTCATTCGGGAGCCTTCGGGAATTCCATTTAAGTAACGGTCGGTGAGCAATCCCTGCGCCAATGGGGAGAAAGATATAAAGCCGACGCCCGCTTCGTGGCAAAGTTGCAGAATACCCTCGTCGATGGGTTCGTGGTCGAGCATGTTGAGGCGTCCCTGATAGATAAGGAGGGGCACGTCGCGTTGCTTCAAGTAATCGATGGCGAAGCGTGTAGCCTCCAATGGCCAGCGCGAAATACCGACATAGAGCGCTTTGCCGGCGCGAACGATGTCGACGAGTGCCTGTAGGGTTTCTTCGAGTGGCGTGTTGGGGTCGTAGCGATGAGAATAGAAGAGGTCGACATAGTCCAAGCGCATACGCTTCAGACTCTGGTCAAGACTTGCCATCAAGTACTTGCGTGAGCCCCAGTTTCCATAAGGACCGTCCCACATGTCGTAGCCGGCCTTGGTAGATATGAACAACTCGTCGCGATAGGGACGGAAGTCCTCGTCCATGACGCGACCAAACGTTTCCTCGGCAGAGCCATAGGGAGGACCGTAGTTGTTGGCGAGGTCGAGGTGGGTAATACCATAATCGAAGGCATAACGCAGAATGTCTTTCGAGCGCTGGTAGTCATCAACGCCTCCGAAGTTATGCCACAAGCCAAGGCTAACCTTGGGTAACAGGACGCCTGATCGTCCGCAACGCTGATACAGTGTCTCACTTTTCTCGTAGCGTTTTGGGTCAGCAATATATTTCTCCATCATCATCACTATTTACTTATCACTTATCATTTCTCACTTATCACTTCTCACTTATCA
>JAEEGL016090427.1_pt1 | contig 22608 bp, 17 predicted proteins | sample 9134231 | NCBI WGS metagenome assembly JAEEGL01 (sample SAMN16246548, study PRJNA631951) | gut metagenome | biome: gut microbiome; feature: rumen; material: fiber-attached | host: Bos | place: Iran: Karaj | collected 2018-10
GGCGGAAATGATACAGATGACTATATCTTTCTGCTAAGCGTGGATGAGGCCGGTTTGCTTGACAAAAAGGTTCGACATTGCGGCTACTGGTATGGTATGGCACATCAGTGGTGGTGGCTGAGGTCGCCGGGGGCGAATGCTGACTATACAGCGTATGTTGGCAAAGGTAATAACAGTGATGCAAAAATTGATCCCACCGGAGATATTTCAGGTAATGACTTCGGTGCCGTGCGTCCCGCTTTGAATATCCGGGTTGCGGATGATACTGTCCGGACGGGTATAAACAGAACTCCCGCGGAAGAGAAGGCCGAGCTGGCAGCGATTTCAGACTCGCAGGTCGATGATGTGGTGGCGTTCGGCAGATACACCTGGTATGTAACAGACAAGACGGATGGTGTCTGCACACTGCTTTGTCAGGGCCCGGTTGCAGAAATGCAATATAATGACATCAAAACGGATATCACGTGGGAAAACTGTTCTCTGCGCGGATGGCTCAATGAGGATTTCTATAACAGCAGGTTTTCTGATGGAGAGAAAGCTTCGATAATAACTACACATAACACATTCATCGACATTGATTCTTCGTATGATATGGATTGCGGAAATGAGACGGATGACAAGGTATATCTGCTCTCAAATTCCGAATCAAATTCTGTCAGCGACGATATAAGGGAATGCGGTCTTGACTGGTGGCTGAGGTCACCCGGACAGAAACAGGACCAGGCAGTATATATACTTGGAAGAGCGGCAAATCTGATGGGGACCGATGTTGATCAATCCTGCGGGGTCCGGCCTGCAATAAAGGTCAGATACTCCGATCAGACGATGGATAAATAAGGTTTATTCTTAAGTGGTGAAGTGATGGATGTAAATAAGCATATCTGTCCGAATTGCGGCGGAGAACTTCTTGTCGATACTAAACGGCAAATGTATGAATGCCCGTACTGCGGCGTGACTTTCGACTATGACTATTTCCGTGAGGAGAGCGTATTAGGCATAGCTGCCCAATCGCTTATGAATAATGAGTTCACGTCGGCGGACAGAGCTTATGATTTTTTGCTGGAGAAAGAACCTGATAACTTTGAAGCTCTTCGCGGCAAGGCTCTCATAGCGATGAAAATATCAAAGATCGTCGATATCTCCCGTCTCGAGCTCTTTTCAAAGATCAACTATGATTCAGCCTGCAAAGAGATTAACAGAGCGATTGAATCCTCAAAGCCTGATGACCGCGAGTATTTTACCGTCATGAAGGATATTGTTGACTCCGGACATGAATATATCGACGGGGAGGATCAGATCAAGACCCAAAGTGACGAGAGAAAGAAAACAGTACACATCCTTAGTGATCTCATCTATGAAAGAGACACTGTATGTATTTATTCTTCTTCCAGGATCCGTCCGAAGAAAGCTGTTATCCTGACGATTCTTTGCTATATATTATGCTGTCTGTTAATAACTCTGGGTTATAAGTATGCCACGAGAAATCCGTATTCCAAAGCCGAGGATCTGAGCAAATATCAGACAGAGCAGACTGAGGAATCAGACAATCAGTATTATTCTCCATATTCACATAATGATTTCAATGATACTCTAGATGCGTTAAGTAACTATATGGAATATCAAAAAGCTCTTGAGAGGGAAGAACAACGCAAGATCAACTATGATAACTGGGAGAAAACGCATGAACATTCCAACACTGATCTCATGCATATTCTGATTTTCGCTACGGTCATTTATGCATTGATCGTATTTACGCTTTTCATTTGGGGCAGACGCCTCAATGTCGAAATTTCCAAGTTACAGGCCGAAGCGGATGAACATAGCGATAAGATCGAGGACACCAGGAAGAGGATGACTGAGATCGAGGACAGGATCGCCCGGGATTATAAGCGCCTCTGCGAACTTCATCCCGTCAGTGAATAATGATAGAATAGAAGGAAGAATAACCCCAACGACTATAGATGAAAGGATGACACGACATGAATGAATATTTAGAGAGATTTAAAAACGGTAACTGCAGCACCACGGAGCTGGTTCTTTCGGGAATCTGCCTGTTTCTTGCCGGTATTGTGATCGGGATGAAGATCGCCCCTGCGAGAGCGTCGGTCTTAGGAAGCTTTAACGGAAATCAGGGGAGCATAGATAAACCGGAAGACATTAAAGAGTTAGTGGAAGGACTGAAAAAAGATTGATAAATTGTTACCTTCTGTCACTCTTGATTTTAGATTGAAATATTCCTAAAATATATAAGTATCCAAGACCAATAAATTACATCAACAAGGAGATATATGCTATGGCTATGAGACTGGTTACACGTTCGGATTTTGACGGATTGGCTTGCGGCGCACTGCTTCTTGCAGCCGGAGTTGTCGATCACTGGACTTTTGCCCATCCCAAGGATCTGCAGGATGGACTTGTAGAGATCAATGAGAATGACTGCCTGGCCAACGTGCCTTATGTGCCCGGATGCGGACTCTGGTTCGATCATCACTCAAGTGAGCACGAGAGACTCGCTCTTGAGGGCAAATACAAGGGAGAGAGCCGTATAACTCCTTCCTGCGCCCGCATCATATATGAATATTACGGCGGAAAAGAGAAATTCCCGAACTTCGACGATATGATGGTAGCCGTTGACAAGGTTGATTCAGGCGATCTTACATATGATGAGATCATGAATCCCACCGGCTGGATACTTGTCGGATTCCTGATGGATCCCAGAACCGGCCTCGGAAGATGGAGACAGTTCACGGTATCCAATTATCAGCTCATGGAAAAGCTCATGATCGCATGCCGCGACATGACGACGGACGAGATCCTCGCTATGCCCGATGTGAAAGAGCGTATCGAAGTGTACAATGAGCAGACCGCCAAGTTCAAAGAGATGGTAACGGCTCATACACGTACCGAAGGCAATGTGATCATCACAGATCTCCGCGGCGTTGATCCGATCTATACAGGCAACAGGTTCATGATCTACAGCATGTATCCCGATCAGAACATATCAGCATGGATCGTAAGCGGCCGCGGCGGCAAGGGATGCTCGGCAGCAGTCGGATACAGCATCTTAAATAAGACATGCAAGGTCAATGTCGGAAGCCTGATGCTTAAGTATAACGGCGGCGGACACGAGAAAGTCGGAACATGCCAGTTCACAGACGAGACCATGAAGACCGACCTCGACAAGATGCTTGCGGAACTCTGCGAACTCGCCAACGCGTAACGGTTATTACGTGAAATAAAGCGCAAACCGCAGAAATTTACGAATAAACCGCCCCCGATCAATATTTAGATATCAAAAAGGATTGTAACGAAGATGATATGTACCCTCTTTACTGGACAACCGGTAAGGAGGGTATTTATTTGCGGTTTAGTTATGATTTTAAGAAAAATTCATGAATATGTTGACAACCTGATAACAGGTGTGCTACAACTGTACTATCACAAATAGTACAGTGCATACACGGTATGATACAGCGCCGTGTAATCACACGAAAGGAGAGGCCTATGGTGGTGATCAATTACCGGGATGCCAGACCGATATACGAGCAGATAGCAGATCATTACAAGCAGCTCATCTTGTCAGGCGTCATGGAGACCGACGAGCAGATGCCCTCAGTGCGGAATCTCGCCGTGGATCTGTCGACCAATCCCAATACCATTCAAAAAGCCTATGCCGAGCTGATCAGGGACGGATTCATCTATACGGTCAAGGGCAGAGGGAACTTTGTGTCAGACAATGCCGCCCTGCTTGAACTGAAAAAAGGTGAATTGACCGAGCGCTTAAGATCGACGCGTACAGAAGGCGAAAGCCTGGGCATAGACATGGATGAGTTATGGAGGAGAACGAAATGATAGAGATCATAAATGTCAGTAAATCTTATGACGGCTATCCCGCAGTCAAGAACTTAAATCTGACGATGAACGAACAGGAAGTGTTCGGTATGGTCGGAACAAACGGGGCCGGCAAGACCACACTGCTTCGCATGATGGCGGGCGTGCTCAAGGCTGACGAGGGACAGATAGTCATAGACGGAGAGAACGTGTGGGACAATCCCGCAGCCAAATCCAAGATATTTTTCATTACGGACGATGCATATTACTTCATGAATGCGACTCCGAATGACATGTTTGAATACTACAGGAGAATATATCCTACATTTGATACCGAGAGATGGGGCAACCTGATAGCAACATTCGGGCTTGATCCCAAGAGGCGCATATCAGGATTCTCCAAGGGCATGCGCAAACAGCTTTCGGTTGTCACGGGCATCTGCAGCGGCTGCAAATATCTGCTGTGCGACGAGACTTTTGACGGACTCGATCCCGTGATGCGTCAGGCGACCAAATCGCTTTTTGCCAAGGATATGGAAGACAGGGGGCTGACACCGGTTCTCACTTCCCATAACCTAAGGGAACTTGAAGACATATGCGACCATGTCGGACTGCTTCACGAGGGCGGAATCCTGCTTTCAAGAGACATCAACGACATGAAGCTCAACATCAACAAACTCCAGGTTGTATTTACGTCCGATGAAGACCGGACGAAGCTCGAGGAGAGCCTGGAAGTCATCATACACAAAGAACAGGGCAGACTTCATACCTATACGGTCAGGAACACGTTTGAGGACGTAAATGCGATACTTGACGGCATCGACACCGTATTCAATGAACTTTTGCCGCTTACACTTGAGGAGATATTCATCAGCGAAACGGAGGTAGTGGGATATGACATCAAGAACATCATCCTGGCCTGAGATAAAAACCGGGGATTTACAGACGGAACTTACCAAGAGGCGCGTATGGGTCCTTGCACTGATCAGCCTTACCTATGTATGTTATTACATCTTAGGTACGATCCTTGTTTTGGCCAGGGCGCGCAGGCAGTATAACGCCTGGTATGCCGGAAGCACGACCATGACCTTGAAGGAATTCCTCATACAGTCGACATCAACGCTTCTCGGCAGGGAGAGCGGAACGTGGATATTTACGGTCATGATCGCGATCCTGATCGCTTGTGTTTCATTCTTTTTCCTGTTTAAGTCACAGTCGGTTGATTTTTACTTAAGCCAGCCTCTTACCAGGAAAAGACAATTCACAAACATCTACTTAAACGGAATAGCCGGATTCGGAGCGCTTACCCTGGCGTTTACGATCATCGGACTGATTCTGGCAGCCGTAATGCAGGGCGTAAATCTTCAGATCATAGGTGAGATACTGGTCAATCTGTTCAGGAACCTGCTGCTGTTTTTCGCAGTGTACAATACGGTAATCCTTGCGATCCTGATCAGCAAAACCTACTTAACAGCCATCATAGTTTCGGGCATATTCCTTTTGGCCGAACCGCTGATCTGCCTGCTTGGTGCTTTTTTGAAAAGCAACTATTATGCGACATATTACGATTTCACTTGGATAATCGGCGCAAGAGAAAGCTATCACCTTCACTTCTTCTCACCTGCCATGAACCACTTCATGGGCATGAAAGTGTGGAGTGAGAATCTGACCAAGAATATATTTCCTTTCGGAAGAGTATGGCAGTACGATCTTGTGACGCTCATCTTCGGACTGATCATGGGATTCCTTGCATACAAAGCATACCTTGCCCGCAAGGCTGAGGATATCGGTCCCGGCGTTGTTCATCCCGCGATCAAAAATGTGCTTAAGCTGATCGTTGCGATCCCCATGGCGCTTACGGCTGCGGCAGTGGTAGATCTGATGCTTGATACTGCATTTGCAGGATTTAATGTAATGCCGATCGTTATGCTCATATTCATGGCGGCCGTAGTCTGCCTGATCACGGACATGATCTGCTCGGGACACTTAAAACCTGCGCTTAACAGCATCTGGTATATAGTCTTTGCGTCAGTCCTTGCGATATTTGTTTTTGTCATATTCAAAAACGACCTGACAGGATATGACAGATATGTTCCTGATGTTAATGATATCGAAGCCTGCGCGATGTACAAAGACTACACCTACAGAGAGATGGTTGATGAGGAAGGCGGATATGTCAATCCGACCGAATACTACATCGAGAACATGAACCTCACAGACCGCGAGGCAGTGATCGAGATCGCAGGAGCAGGCATGTCGGCACAGCGTCAGAATGCCATAACAAATGCGAAAAACACAGGCCAGTACGGTTACAGGAACAGTGAATACATAGACGGCAATGATGCAGTGGTTGCGTATAAACTCAAAAACGGCAGATATGCGGCCAGAACGCTCATGATCCCTGCCAATATCGAAGAATCCCTTATGAACAGAGTCATCGGTACGGATGAATACCGCGATATCATTTACGGACTGGATCCTGTCGAGACCATGATCAACAACAAGATGCCTTCAGGCTATTTAGGATTCGATGCAGGATATGACAGGACGGAAGAAAAGGTTGATGCCGATGCATTTAAAGAGTTTTTGAAGTGCTACCGCGAGGATCTTAAGAATTACGATTACTCGCTTGCAAGCAGCGAATATCCCATCGGAAACGTTACGATGACCTCCGATCCGCAGAGTTATGATTTCGGATACTTCAGCATGATGTATGAGGTATACGGATGCTACACAAATACCATAGATTTCCTCAAGGAACACGGAATATATATGGACAGCAAAGCGACCGTTGATGATATAACCTCAGTAGACATCTATCTGACCGTATATGATGAGGAAGAACCGGACAAAGCTTTGTATGACTGCGATGCCGTATTTGACGATCCCGGGGATATAGCAAGGGTAGCGGAGCACATCATCTATGTGACCACATATGACTGGATGATCCAGGGTGAGACGGCAGGAATCAATGTGGCACTGCGAGGCATGGACGCCGATGACATGGCATATTCATCAGATTACTACGGAATCATAGAAGTAAAAGACATTCCGCAGGATATGATGGATGTCCTTAAAGAGAATGTGGTATACGATTACAGTGAGGATATAATTACAGAGATGTAAAAGGCTGTGACACTGACGCCGCCCATATGAGATTTGATTTTCCCCCGCGAATGGTGTACATTACTATATAGGGTTATGCACCTACGCGGGGGTAATTTTATGGGGTACGGAACGGATTCCGGACGTATAGGCCGTAGGCTTGTAGATTCAAAACATAACAGGCTGTACCTTTATATGGGCTTTATCGTAGCCTTCTTCTTTGTGTTCTTAAACGGATTCCTGTCTAACAAATACCGCAGTACGATCTTCAATGTCGGCGGTTTCAGCATTCCTACCAGCGGTATATTGGGTTGTGTTCAGGCTGTATCAATTACGGCATGCTTTTTTATGGTGCTCGCGGATTACCGGCGCGGCATCAAACTTGCTCTTTTCACAACCGCATTTTCCATATTCGGCAATATGCGCGGTATCATTGCTACCGGATCCATGGGATCATTCCCCGGTATCATCAACTGCGTTCTGTATTCGGTAATCCTGATATTTACATATAAACAGCTCAAACTAAGCGACACACAGACGATTACCGATGCGAGTACCGGGCTGTTTAACCGGTACGGCTTTGAGAGGGAACTTGAGGCCAGGATCCATTCGCAGGACAAAGGCTATGTGGTCTACATGCATGTCGGCGGATTCCATGACCTAAATGCCAATCTGGGCAGAAAATACGGTAATCAGATACTTCGCGAAGTGGCCAGGAGAATAGTGGAAATAGTGGGCGACAAGGGCGAAGTATTCAAGATAGAGGGCGCTGAGTTTGCGATCATCTTATCAGAAGACTGCAACTATGAAGAGATGGTCAGCCGTGTGATGGAATCGATCGAGCAGTCCATCGAGGTCGACAAGAACGGCATCAGCGTTAACTGCTACGTTACGGCATGCGCCGGTATAGCTGATTTCTTTGACAGAAAAGCCCAGGCCGATGACATCATGATGTGCACGGATGTGGCAATGAACTGCGCGGTAAATACCGAAGGCATGAAGATGTGCACATATAACGATGCTCTGAAGCAGCAGATAGCCCGTACGTCGGAAGTTGAGAATCTGATCAAGGAAGGTCTTGAGCATGATTATTTCTATCTGCAGTATCAGCCGCAGTTTGTGCTTGACGGCAAGAAACTCAGGGGATTTGAAGCGCTTGTCAGGATGAGGCTTCCCGACGGATCGATCGTAAGTCCCGGAGAATTCATCCCCGTTGCCGAGAAATCAGACCTCATCATGGACATCGACAGATATGTCAGGGAACGCGCCATGAGAGAGTTCAAGGAAATGTGCCTTAAGTCATCAGATCTTGTGCTTTCGGTAAACGTTTCGGCCAAAGAGATCTCAAGCCCCGGCTTTGCAGACGAGATACTTGAATCCCTCGACAGCTCGGGATTCCCTGCGGGATGTCTGGAAATAGAGATCACGGAATACTCTTTTGCACAGTCAGTGGAACTTACGATCAACAATATCAGCAGGCTGAGGGACAGAGATATCAAGATCGCGGTGGACGATTTCGGAACCGGATACACATCGCTCTCGCAGCTGCTTAACCTGCCCGTAACCCTTCTTAAGATCGACAAGAGCTTGATCGACAACATCGAGGGAAGCGAGATAAACAGAGACTTCGTCAAGACCGTTATCTACATGGGACATCTGATGAACTGCGAAGTTATCTCGGAAGGCGTGGAGCAGGACAGTCAGCTTAGGCTTTTGAATCAGTACGACTGCGATTTCATTCAGGGATTTGTCTGGAGCAGACCGCTTGAGCACGAGGCTGCGATGGCTTTGTGCGGCGTGGTCTGAAACATCATCCATATAGTCTGAAATACTTTGCAAATCAAACGATTTGTGGTACAATACGCAAGGCGATTTTTACGTCGCTTTGCGTATTTTTGTGCATCATAAGATGCATAGGTTAAATACAAAGGAGGAGAGAATTATGAAAAAAAGGATTATTGCTGTTCTTATGGGTCTTACAATGGCCCTGTCCATGACCGCATGCGGTGAGAGCGCAGCTCCTGACACGGCAGCTACAGAGCCCGCAGAGGCACCTGCAGCAGAGGCAACCGAGACTGCAGAGGCACCCGCAGCAGATTCTACCGAATCCAAGAAGTGGATCATCGCAACCGATACTGCATTCAAGCCTTTCGAGTACACTGACGAGAGCGGTGAGTTCGTAGGTATCGACATGGATATCCTTGCAGCAGTAGCAGAGGATCAGGGCTTCGATTATGAAGTTCAGGTACTCGGATGGGACGCTTCCATCGCAGCATGCCAGGCAGGTCAGGCTGACGGTATGATCGCAGGCGCATCCATCACTGAAGAGCGTAAGGCAAGCGGCTGGATCTTCTCAGACGGTTACTATGATGCAAATCAGTGCCTTGCTGTAGCAAAGGATTCCGACATCAAGGGCTTCAGCGATCTTGACGGACTTGCAGTTGCAGTTAAGACAGGTACCATGTCTGCTTCATACGCTGAGGAGCTTTCCGAGGAGTATGGTTTTGACGTAACCTATTTCGAGGATTCACCTACCATGTATCAGGCAGTTGTAGGCGGACAGGTTGCAGGATGCTTCGATGATACCCCTATCATGGCCAGCAACATCAAGGATTCCGGTCTTGCTATGCAGCTTGTAGACGGCACAGGCAACGAGCCCGCTGCATACGGATTTGCAATCTTCAACGCAGACAATCAGGAACTTGTTGACATGTTCAACAAAGGTCTTGCAAACATCAAGTCAAACGGCAAGTATGACGAGATCCTCGCTAAGTATCTCGGCGAATAATTTTGCTTGACAAAAAACGATTCAAACGGAAGTAAGTTATGGGAATAATAATCACTAAATACGGCGGACTGCTCATAAAAGCCATGGGGCAGACATTGCTCCTGGCACTGTACGGCCTGTTCTTTGCCTGTATAGTAGGACTGATCTTCGGTCTTATGAGTGTCATCAAGAATAAAGTATGCAATCTGATAGCGCACATCTTTGTCTTTGTGATCAGAGGCGTGCCGATGATCGTACTTGCATTCTTCATCTATTTTGGTGTGCCTTACTTCCTCAATACGATCATAGGTGTCGGCAGGCAGATGACGCTGACTGCACTGCAGGCAGGTACTGTCTGCCTGACACTTAACTGCGGCGCATATATGGCCGAGATCATCAGGGCGGGTATCCAGTCCGTGGATATCGGCCAGATGGAGGCCGGACGCTCGCTTGGCTTATCTTATTCCAAGACGATGCGCAAGATCGTTATGCCGCAGGCCATCAGAACGATGATCCCCAGTATCATCAACCAGTTCATCATCACGTTAAAGGATACTTCGATCCTTTCGGTAATCGGTTTCCCGGAACTGGTCAATTCAGCCAAAAATGTACAGGCCAACACATTCCTGTCTTTCCAGACATGGGCTATAGTCGGAGTGATGTACTTGATCGTCATCACGATCCTGTCATATGCGGCCAAACTGATGGAAAGGAGGATGAACCGTGGACGATAAGAATAAGAAAGTCAAGATACACGTATCCAACCTAAGAAAATGTTTTGGCGATCTTGAGGTTTTGCAGGATATCTCCGCGGACATCTATGAAGGAGAAGTGGTAGTTATCTTAGGTCCCTCCGGATCGGGTAAATCCACGTTCCTTCGCTGCCTTAACAGGCTTGAAGAAAAGACCGCAGGAGAGATCACGATAGACGGGCAGGATATTTACGCCAAAGGCATGGATATCAACAAGATGCGCGAAAACATCGTGATGGTATTCCAGCATTTTAATCTTTTTAACAATTACGACGTGCTTGGTAACATGACGTTAGCGCCCATCATGCTCAAGAAGGCAGACAAGAAGACGGCTGAAGAGAACGCGATGAAGATGCTCGAGCGTGTCGATCTTACCGAAAAAGCGCATGTCTATCCCGCTCAGTTATCGGGCGGCCAGAAGCAGAGAGTTGCGATCGCAAGAGCTCTGTGCATGCATCCCGACATCATGCTCTTTGACGAGCCTACCAGCGCGCTCGATCCCGAGATGGTCGGGGAAGTTTTGAATGTTATGAAGTCTCTCGCAGCAGACGGCATGACCATGATCATAGTCACACACGAGATCGGTTTTGCCAAAGAAGTTGCGGACAGAGTCATCTTCATGGACGGGGGATATATAGTGGAAGAGGGTACGCCCGAAGAAGTTATCGGCAATCCCAAGGAACCCCGCACGATCGACTTTATAAACAAGGTGTTAGTATAAGGCTATGAATCACGTCCGGTTCGGAAGTGAATCGTATCCGGCGTTGTGGTGAATCGTAAATAGGAAGGTGCGTATGGACAAGTATATCGTGACTATATCCAGACAGTTCGGCTCGATGGGCAGATCCATAGCCGCGGGCCTTGCTGACAGACTCGGCGTTGAATACTTAGACAGGGATATAGTTGAAGAAACTTCCAAGCGCATGGGACACAACGTGTCCGAAATAAGCAATTCTGAAGAGATCGGCGTAAGCTCGTTTCTTCGCAGGGCATTTCCTCTGGGCGCCGAAGCGGGCCTTCGCGATTCCATCTTTGAAGTCCAGAAGAACATCATACGTGATTTTGCCAAAGAGCAGTCCGGCATAGTTGTAGGCAGATGCGCAGACTATGTGCTTGCAGATCATCCGAGACTTTTAAGCGTGTATATCTACGCGCCGGTCGAAGCCAGGCTTGATAACTGCGTAAACAGACTCGGAATGGACGAAAAAGAAGCGCGCAAAATGATCGCTGATGTTGATACCGCAAGAGAGCAGTATCACAAGAATTATATCCCCGGCTACAAGAATCCTTTGAGCGGACGTGCCCTGTGCATCGACAGTTCCGCTTTCGGAGTTGAAGGCACCGTGGATATACTCGAACGCATCGTAAGAGAGAGATTCTATGACTGATGGTTCCGTCAGTTTGACTCCTGATTCCAAAAGAGCACTTATAGCAATGAGCGGCGGTGTCGATTCATCCGTTGCTGCTGCCTGTATGCTCAAAAGAGGATATGAATGCATCGGCATCACGATGAAACTGTATGACAATGAGACGGCATACGGATTCTTAGCTGCCGCAAAAGACAGTAAAACATGCTGTTCGGATACCGATACCGAGGATGCCAAAAGAGTATGCGACGTGCTCGGCATCGATCATTATACGGCCAATTTCAAGGACGCATTTTCCGAGTGTGTCATCAAAAGATTTCTTGATTCCTACAAACAGGGAATAACCCCGAATCCGTGCATAGACTGCAACAGATATATGAAGTTTGACAGGCTTCTTAAACGCGCGTTTGACCTTGGGTGCGACACCGTCGTTACGGGTCACTATGCCAGAGTCATCTATAATGAAGCAACTGATGAATACGAGCTTCATAAAGGACTGGATCTAAACAAAGACCAGAGTTATGTCCTGTATATGTTAAATCATTATCAGTTAAGCCGTGTCAGATTTCCGATCGGTGAGATGACCAAAGACGAAACCAGACGGATCGCTGATGAATACGGGTTTGTTAATTCCGCTAAGCCCGACAGCCAGGATATATGTTTCATCCCGGACGGCGATACACAGGGCTTCTTAAAAAGAGAAGGTGTTGTGTGCAGGCCCGGAAACTTCGTATCCGAAAGCGGAGAAGTTCTCGGGGAACATACGGGCATATGCAACTACACGATAGGACAGCGCAAAGGATTGGGAGTATCGGCGGCGCATCCATGGTATGTTAAGGAGATAAGACCTGAAACCGATGAGGTCGTGTTATCCGATAACGAGGATCTGTTTACGAGGGAACTTACAGCTGCGGACGTATGCTGGACGTATAAAGAAGGAAGACCGCCGCAGGACGAATTCAGATGCAGGGCCCGCATCAGATATCATCATAAAGAAGCGGATGCGACGGTTTACATAACGCCGGACGGCTCGATCAAAGTCATCTTTGACGAACCGCAGCGCGCGATAACGCCGGGCCAGGCGGTCGTACTATATGACGGCGACAGAGTACTTGGCGGCGGAACTATATTGTTCTTATATCGTACGGTGTGCTCTGATATACGTAGAAATTAAGCCAGTTGGAATACAGAAGCTGGCCTGTGGATCTCCAATTGACTATGGGATCTTTTGCAGGATCGTCATCCGGAAAATAATTCTCGGGGACATTCGGATTTAATCCCTTATCCATATCTCTTTCATATTCAAGCTTGAGCGTATCTGCATCATATTCAGCATGGCAGGTTACAAAGAATTTGTGTGAATCAACTGACTTGCCTATGGTAAAGCCTGCTTTGTCAGATACTGCCATGATCTCCAGATCGTCAATCTTCTCAAGATCGCTTATATGAACATCTATGCCTCTTGACTGGGGAGCATAGAAGATATCGTCAAATCCTCTGAACAGGGGTGAGTTCTTTTTTACAACCCTGTGGGGATAGATTCCGCTTAATTTCTCGGGCAGGTGATAAGGTTTGATCCCGTAGAAATAGTAGAGTCCCGCATAAGCGCCCCAGCACAGGAAATATGTGCAGTGAACATGCTTCGCAGACCAGTCCATGATCGTGCAGAGTTCTTCCCAGTATGCGACCTCTTCAAATTCGAAATTCTCTAAAGGAGCGCCCGTGATGATCATTCCGTCGAACTTCCTGTCCTTGATCTCATCAAAAGTACGGTAAAACATCTCAAGATGCATGCTGTCCGTATGCTGCGGAACGTAGCTGGCAGTCTGGAGAAACTCCGCATCGACCTGAAGCGGCGTGTTTGACAGCTTGCGGAGAAGCTGGGTCTCTGTAGTGATCTTGGTGGGCATGAGATTAAGTATCAGGATGTTCAGCGGTCTGATATCCTGATGCATGGCCCGAAACTCGGTCATTACGAATATATTTTCACTTTCAAGTATCTCTGTTGCCGGAAGCTGGTCCGGAATCTTGATAGGCATACCGTATCTCCCAAATGTTATTTCATTAGAGTGTATTTCATAAATGCTTTATTTTCAATACCTAATCATATCATAATGCGCCGTTTCCTGCGCTGTATTTTGTCTTGTTTTTTGAACCCCGAATCATTATACTTATGAATGTATTAATTCTGCACGGAGAGCAAATATGATGGAAACTGCTTATCAGAAAGAAAAGGTCAATAACGAAGTCGAGTGGTGTCAGGTCTACGATCTTGAGATAAAAGAGAAGATCGAGAAAGTCCTTTTAAGAAACAGGGTTTCATACTGCATCCTGTTTGAAAAACCCAGATTCTTCTCAAGCGATAAGCGCGAAAAGTTCGTTTTTTGCGTTAATGCGCTTCAAAAGGAAGCAGCCGACAACGCCATAGGCCAGATCGGTGATCTTGAAGAGTTAAAAGGCAAGATCGTTTTCTTAAACCGCAAAGTCGAAAAATCATTCATGTAACTTGGGCGGTCCGCCGAACGTATCCGCCGGCCGCAGGGCATCATTTCCCTAGCGCTTTTACGGCAGTTGAGAGCATGAGCTTGATACGGTTTAACTGATTGACCTCGCTGGCGCCCGGATCGTAATCGATAGCCACTATATTGGCTCCGGGATAATTGTGGCGGATCTCCTTGATAACACCTTTGCCGACCACGTGGTTGGGCAGACAGCCGAAAGGCTGAGTGCAGACGATATTGTTCACGCCGTGCTTGATGAGTTCTATCATCTCACCCGTAAGGAACCATCCTTCACCGGTCTGATTACCCAGATCGACTATATCTTTGGCATAATCGGCAATCTTATATATACTGATGGGCGCATCGAAGTGTGCGCTCTTTTTAAATTCATCCACAGCCGCGGACCTCAGCCATTCAACGGCGCTTATTCCGATCCGGCTGAACATCTTGGTCTTATATGAAGTTCCCAAATGCTCTGCTTTGTAGATCTGGTTATAGAAGCAGTAGAGCATGAAATCCATCAGATCGGGGCATACCGCCTCGGCTCCCTCGGATTCAAGCAGTTCAACCAGATAGTTATTTGCAAAAGGCGCAAACTTAACGAGGATCTCACCTACAATGCCGACTCTCGGCTTGGCTTCGTCTCTTATAGGTATCGCATCAAATTCGCGTATCATCTGACGGCACAGCTTCTTGAACTTAACAAAAGAATGCCGTTTTCCGTTTATATACTCAATGCTTTTTTGTATCCATTCCTGATGGAGCTTCTCAACGCTTCCCGGAGTAACTTCATAAGGGCGCATCCTGTATATGCATCTCATCATGATGTCGCCGAATACACATGCAAATGAAGCCTTGATGAGCATCTCGATATTGATGTGGAATCCGGGATTGGTCTCGATGGAACCAAGGTTAAGGCTTATAACGGGTACCTGTTCCATGCCTGCCTTGATGAGAGCGCGGCGTATGAATCCGACATAGTTGGTCGCCCTGCAGCCGCCGCCTGTCTGCGTCATCAAAAGAGCAGTGTGATCAAGGTCGTATCTGCCCGATTCAAGAGCGTTCATGAACTGGCCGACCACGCACAGCGACGGATAGCATGCATCGTTATTTACATACTTAAGGCCTGCATCGATCGCAGCGCGGTTGTCGTTGTCCATGACTTCCACATTGTATCCGCATGCCGCAAAAGCGGGACCCAACAGATCCATGTGGATGGGGCTTAACTGCGGTACGAGGATCGTGTATTTCGGACGCATCTCTTCAGTGAAGATCACGCGGTGGTGGGCAGCGGAACCTTCATGGCGCATCGCATTTTTCTTTTCACGCTCGCGTATCGCGCTTATCAGGCTTCTGATACGTATGCGGACAGCGCCTAAGTTATTGATCTCATCGATCTTAAGACATGTGTAGATTTTGCCTGAAGCGGAGAGTATGTCGTTGACCTGATCGGTGGTCACGGCATCGAGTCCGCATCCGAATGAATTAAGCTGGACGATATCCAGATCGTCCCTGGTCGTAGTATATTTGGCCGCAGCATACAGTCTTGAATGGTACATCCACTGGTCTGAGACGATGAGCGGTCTGTCGGGCGTACCCAAGTGTGATACCGAATCCTCGGTCAGTACTGCGAAATTATATGAAGTGATAAGCTCGGGTATTCCGTGGTTGATCTCGGGATCCAGGTGATAAGGTCTGCCCGAGAGCACGATTCCGTGGATGTGGTTATCTTCGATATACTTAAGCGCTTCTTCACCGGCGCGTGAGACGTCTTCCCTTGCGCGGGCCATCTCATCCCAGCCTGCCTGTGCGGCTTTGCAGATCTCATCAACGGGGATCTCCGTAAACTCATCGCACAGAGCCTGCGTGACGGTCTGAAGCGTTGCAAATGACATGAAAGGATTGCGCAGCTTCATCTTTCCGCCCGTGATCGCTTCGACATTATTCTTGATGTTCTCGGAATATGATGTAACGATGGGGCAGTTGTAGTGGTTGGTGCTGCCCTGTACCTCATCGCGCTCATAGAAGACTCCGGGATAGAAGATGAAGTCTACCTTGTGGTCAATGAGCCATGAGATATGTCCGTGAGCGAGCTTTGCGGGATAGCATTCGGATTCCGAAGGAATGGATTCGATGCCCATCTCGTATATATGTCTCGTGGACAGAGGCGAGAGCACCACGCTGAAGCCGAGCTCTTTGAAGAACGTTGCCCAGAACGGGAAGTTCTCATACATATTTAAGACTCTGGGGATGCCGACGGTACCGCGCACGGCATTTTCCTCATCCAGAGGTTCGTAATCAAATATCCTTTTTAACTTATATTCAAAGAGATTCGGTATTCCCGTATTCTTCTTTTCTTTGCCGAGGCCGCGTTCGCATCTGTTGCCCGAGATGAACTGCCTGCCGCCGGAGAACCTGTTGATGGTCAGACGGCAGCTGTTGGTACAGCCTTTGCACTTGGCCATGCTGGTTTCGTATTTTAATTCCTCGATCTGCTTGATCGAAAGCATCGAGGATTCATATCCTTCTTCATATCTTTCGCGTGCGATGAGCGCTGCGCCGAACGCGCCCATGATACCTGCGATATCGGGCCTGATCGCTTCGCACCCCGCGATCGATTCAAAACTCTTAAGAACCGCATCGTTATAGAAAGTTCCGCCCTGTACGACTATGTGCCTGCCGAGGGATGATGCGTCGGACACCTTGATAACTTTAAAAAGCGCATTCTTGATGACTGAATATGCGAGTCCCGCCGAGATGTCCGCAACGGATGCGCCCTCTTTCTGCGCCTGCTTAACCTTGGAATTCATGAACACGGTACATCTGGTTCCCAAGTCTATCGGATGCTCAGCAAAAAGAGCAGCCTGCGCAAAATCAGCCACGCTGTAGTTAAGCGACTTGGCGAATGTCTCGATGAAAGATCCGCAGCCCGATGAGCAGGCTTCGTTAAGCTGCACGGTATCGACGCTGTGGTTCTTGATCTTGATGCATTTCATGTCCTGTCCGCCGATGTCCAAGATGCAGTCGACGTCCGGATCGAAGAATGCGGCAGCTTTGTAATGCGCGACGGTCTCAACTTCGCCGTCATCGAGCATGAGAGCGGCCTTGATCAGCGCTTCGCCGTAACCCGTTGAGCATGCGCGAACTATATGCGCCGTTTCAGGCAAAAGAGAATCTATCTCACGGATCGACCTGATGCATGTTCCCAGAGGTGATCCGTCGTTATTGGAATAAAAAGAATAAAGCAATGCGCCGTCTTCACCGATGAGCGCGGTCTTGGTCGTGGTCGAACCTGCATCGATCCCGAGGAAGACGTTGCCGGAATACGTTGCCAGATCGGCGCGCATTACCTTGTATTGTCCCTGTCTGTTTAAGAATGCTTCATATTCTTTTTTGTCGGCAAAAAGAGGATCGAGTCTTGCGACCTCAAAATCCATGTGGATCTCATGTGAGAGTTTGTCGCGCATCTCGTCCATCGTGAAGCTCACATCCTCTTTTGCGCAGAGGGCCGAACCAATCGCCGCAAAAAGATGTGAATTGTCTGTATCTATTACATGCTCTTTGTCGAGATTAAGTGTCCTGATAAAGGCTGCCTTGAGCTGGTCGAGAAAGTGGAGAGGACCGCCGAGGAATGCTACGTGCCCACGGATCGGTTTGCCGCATGCAAGACCTGATATGGTCTGGTTGACCACTGCCTGGAAGATCGAGGCGGAGAGGTCTTCTTTGGTCGCGCCCTCGTTGATGAGCGGCTGGATATCGGTCTTGGCGAACACGCCGCATCTGGCTGCGATGTTGTAAAGGGAATTGTAGCCCTTGGCATATTCGTTTAAGCCGCTTGCGTCGGTCTGGAGAAGCGATGCCATCTGGTCGATGAATGAGCCGGTACCGCCTGCGCAGATACCGTTCATGCGCTGCTCGACATTGCCGTCTTCAAAGTAGATGATCTTGGCATCCTCGCCGCCGAGCTCAATGGCCACATCGGTCTTGGGTGCATATTTTTCAAGAGTCGTTGCGACTGCTATTACTTCCTGTGTAAAAGGGGTATTTAAGTGATTGGCGAGAGTCAGTCCGCCCGAACCCGTGATCATGGGATGGAGCGTGACGTTGCCGAGTTTTTCATATGCCTCATCCAGAAGATTCCTTAGGGCATTCTGGATATCCGCGTAGTGCCTGACATAATCCGAGAAGACGAGTTCGCCCTCAGGGGACAGGATTGCGATCTTGACTGTGGTTGATCCGATATCGATACCGAGTGAATACTGCATGCTTTCCTCTTCTTATTTATATTATTCTAAACGCCATTTGGCATTATAAATTGAGCCAATGCAAAAAGCAATCGTCGAAATGATTACATTTTTCTAAACAAAAAAGACATATTCGGCAATTTGTGGTAAAATAGTATAAATATTATGGTGGTGAATGGTAATATTGCCATCATTTTGGAAGGAGGAGGGCGAATGCTTTCAACACTAATACCTTTATTTGACGAGAATAAGAGCGTTAAGGCTTACTCACTTTTCACTCTGAAGAAAAACTATCTCCTAAATCCAACTTCTGTCGGCATAGCGGCATTTGACGGAGCCGGAACGATAGCGGGACTTGAAGTCCTTAACAGTATCGGACTTGAGACTCTGTCTGATGATAAAGAAGTATTTGTAGAAGTTAATCATATCTCGATCTACTCGGATATAGCAGAGCAGTGCAAGGTCCCCAATGAGAGAGTCGTACTTCTCTTAAGCACGAGGATCAAACCCACCGACGATATCGTTAAGCGTGTGAGCGAACTTAAGTCACAGGGATTCAAGCTTGCGATGCGCAAACTCGCAGTAAGCGATTTTGAAGTATATACACCCATCCTCAAGATGCTCGACTACGTGCTCCTGAATCATGCACGTATCGATATATCCAAGGCGCAGATCTACTTCAGCAAACTTTTCCCGAACATCGAGCTGTGCGCTGTTAACGTTAACACCCAGGAAGATTTTGACAAGCTGACCGGAACGGGCGGATACAAGTATTATGAAGGCGCGTTCTTCCGCGTACCGCTTATCTCGGCTGACAAGCAGATCGCTCCTTTGAAAGTTAACTATATCGAGCTCTTAAATGTCATCAATGATGTTGATTTTGATCTGGGAGATGCAGCAGACGTAATAAGCCGCGACGCAGCTCTCGTTATCTCACTTCTTAAGATAGCAAACCGCCTGTCAAGGAATTCCGAGATCACATCGGTTAAGCACGCGTGCGCGATGATCGGACAGAAAGAACTTAAGCAGTGGATCAACACCGCAGTTACCGAAGCACTCTGCGCAGACCGTCCTAACGAGATCATCCGTATGGTCATGATCCGCGCGAAATTTGCACAGGAACTTGCGCCGCTCTTTGAGTTTGCGGCAGAAGCGGATGAGCTGTTCCTGATGGGACTGTTCTCAATGCTCGATATCATGCTTGACAAGACCATGGAAGAAGCTCTTGATATGGTGCTCGTATCCAAGGATATCCGCGAATCACTCCTTACGGAAACGGGTAAGTATTCGATCGTGATGGATTTCTTAAGATCTTACGAGAGTGCAGACTGGACAGAGATATCCAGAGTCATGCTGCTTCGTAACATTTCAGACAAGCAGGTGGAAGACAAATATATCGAATCACTCAAGTGGTATCACGATATGTTCGGTCTCACAGAATAAACCGGTTACAGGCTATACAGACGATACATAAGGAATAAGTTTTGAGCACTACAGATAATACTTTCAATACAAATGACATCCCCTCGCGCCTCTCAGTCTTAAGAGACTATATGAAACGTGAGGGGATCACGTTTTATATGATCTTCGATTCGGATCCCCATGATTCCGAGTATGTCGGAGATCATTTCATGTTCAGGGAATATATGTCGGGCTTTACCGGATCAAACGGTATCCTGATAGTTGCATTGGGAAGCGCAGGACTCTGGACGGACGGAAGATACTTCATTCAGGCGGAACGCGAGCTTTCGGGTTCGGGCATAGATCTGTACAGGATGGGAGAGCGCGGCGTACCGAAGATCACGGAGTATCTTAAGGTTTCGCTTAAAGACGGCGACGTGCTTGCTTTTGACGGAAGACTCCTCCCTGCGAAAAAGGGAATGGAGTATAAGAAGATCGCCGATGAAGCCGGAGCGTCCTTAAGACCTGACGTCGATGCTGCAGCTGTTGTCTGGACTGACAGACCGCCCATGCCCGCAGATCCTTTGATCGTTATAAAAGACGATGTGGCCGGTGAGAGCGTACCGTCCAAGCTCGAGAGAGTGCGCAAGGTCATGGCTGAACATAAGGCCGGCGCATATGTTCTTTCACATCTGGATGACATCATGTGGCTCCTTAATATCAGGGGCGGCGATGTTGCATGTACGCCTGTAGCTCTTTCATATGTATATATGACCGCGGACGATGCGCATCTGTTCATACGTGATTCGATCGTTACGGATGAAGCAAAGAAGCATTTCGCGGCAGCAGGCGTGAACGTACATGAATATGATGAGTTCATGACGTTCATGAAAGAGGAAATCAAAACCGCGGCGCGCGACTCCGGTGCGATCCATGCGGATGATGCTTCGGAGACGAACGGCGGTGCGGATAAAACCGGCGCCCATACCGTAATGCTCGATACCGGATCCGTAAGCTATGCTATATATGCGATGATCACCGGCGCGGGAGTGAAGACCGCTGATGTGATCAATCCGACCAATGAGATGGAAGCCGTCCGCAACGAGACGCAGATGAAGCTTACGCGCGACGTCTATATCCGCGACTCAGCCGTCCTCACACGATTCCTTTTTGGCGTAAAAGAGGATATGAAGAACGGCGAAGCATTGGATGAATATACACTTGCACTTAAGCTCGATGATATGCGCTCAAAGATCACGGGATTCATGGAATTGTCTTTTGACACGATAAGCGCATACGGCCCCAATGCCGCGATGATGCACTACGAAGCAACAGAAGAATCCCATGCGGAATTAAAACACGAGGGGATGTATCTGGTTGACAGCGGCGGACAGTACATGGGCGGAACGACGGACGTGACCAGAACGATAGCGCTTGGTCCCGTTACCGATGAGATGAAGCGTGACTTTACTCTCGTATGTGTCGGAATGCTCAGGCTTGCGGATGCAGTATTCCTTGAAGGATGTACGGGACGAAACCTCGATATCCTGGCAAGAGGCGAACTCTGGAAGAGGGGCGTTGACTATAAGTGCGGCACAGGACACGGAGTCGGATATATGCTGGGCGTACACACGGGTCCGCAGAACATCAGGTACAAGTTTAATTCCGATATGAACGAAGCTGTCCTGAAAGCGGGAATGACGGTATCCGATGAACCCGGTGTATATATAGAAGGCGGATACGGGATCAGGACCGAGAACATCCTTGAAGTCATAGATATGTATGACAATTCGGACGGGCATTTCTACGGATTTAAGCATCTGACCAAGGTGCCGATCGATCTTGATCTTATCGATGCTTCTTATATGGAGCCCCGCGATATCGAGCGTTTGAACAGATACCACGAGGATGTGTACGATAGTCTTTTCCCTTATATGGAAACAGATGACGAGAGACAGAAACTGATGGAAGCATGCAGAAAACTGTGATGTGTTAATTATCTGTTGATATCCCCGACAAAAAGCGATATTATATAGAGCGGTAGCCGTTTAAGCGGCGTGAAATGTATTTTAATAGAAGAGGAGAAAAAATATGGCAATCGATTTAACACAGTATGGTATTACCGGTGTAACTGAGATCATCCACAATCCTTCATATGAATTCCTGTATGAAGAAGAGATGAAGCCTGAACTTACAGGTTTTGACAAGGGTATCATGACAGAGCTCGACACGGTTAACGTTATGACCGGTGAGTTTACGGGAAGATCCCCTAAAGACAAATACATCGTTATGGATGCCAATTCCAAGGACACCGTATGGTGGGATTCCGAGGAGTATCACAATGACAACCATATCATGACAGAAGAGACCTGGGCAGCAGTTAAGGAAATCGCCAAGAAAGAGCTTTCAGGAAAGAGACTGTTCGTAATGGACGCTTTCTGCGGCGCAAACAAGGATACGAGAATGGCTGTCCGCTTCATCATGGAAATTGCATGGCAGGCACATTTCATCAAGAACATGTTCATCCAGCCTACAGCTGAGGAACTTGAGAACTTTGAGCCCAACTTCGTTGTTTACAACGCTTCCAAGGCTAAGGTTACCAATTACGCAGAGCTCGGTCTTCGTTCAGAGACCTGCGCA
>JAEEGL016729053.1_pt1 | contig 22607 bp, 20 predicted proteins | sample 9134231 | NCBI WGS metagenome assembly JAEEGL01 (sample SAMN16246548, study PRJNA631951) | gut metagenome | biome: gut microbiome; feature: rumen; material: fiber-attached | host: Bos | place: Iran: Karaj | collected 2018-10
CCGTAACGCAGCTCAGCCACACGGCCGTAGTCGCCGTCACGCTCAGCCACCTCGGCTTGATGCTTATAGGTCTCTATGTTGCTCTTCTCCTTCTGGATGAGTTCCACATAGTTACGTTCGGTCTCCCACTTTGCTTTTATGGCAGAGCGTTTGTCGTTGAGCTCGGCCAGCTCCTTCCCTATCTCTTCCACCTTCTTGGTGTCGTTCTCACGCTTGATGGCCTCGCGTTCGATTTCCAACTGACGTATGGCACGCTCGACATCCTCAAGTTCTTCAGGCATTGAGTCGATTTGCAGCCTCAGACGCGAGGCGGCCTCGTCGATCAGGTCGATGGCCTTGTCGGGCAGGAAACGGTCGCTGATGTAACGCACCGACAGCTGCACAGCCGAGATGATGGCCTCGTCTAAGATACGGATGTGGTGGTGTGTCTCGTAACGCTCCTTCAAGCCACGCAGGATGCTGATGGCCGAAGCCTCGTCAGGCTCGTCGATCATGACCTTCTGGAAACGACGTTCCAGCGCCTTGTCCTTCTCGAAATATTGTTGGTATTCCTTCAAGGTGGTGGCACCGATGGCACGCAACTCGCCACGCGACAGGGCCGGCTTCAGGATGTTGGCCGCGTCCATGGCGCCTTCGCCGCCGCCTGCGCCTACCAAGGTGTGGATCTCATCGATGAACAGGATGACTTCGCCATCGCTGTCGACCACTTCCTTGACGACGTTCTTCAGACGTTCCTCAAACTCACCTTTGTATTTGGCGCCGGCCAGCAAAGCACCCATGTCCAGGCTGAACACGGTCTTGCTCTTCAGGTTCTCTGGCACGTCGCGATTGACGATACGCTGGGCCAGACCCTCCACGATAGCGGTCTTACCCACACCCGGCTCACCTATTAAAATAGGGTTGTTCTTGGTGCGTCGGCTTAAGATCTGCAGCACACGACGGATCTCCTCGTCACGGCCAATGACCGGGTCGAGTTTGCCTTGTTGGGCCAGTTCGTTCAGGTTCTTGGCGAAACGGTTCAGACTGTCGTAGTTCTGCTCGGCGTCTTGCGAGTCGACCTTCTTGCCCTTACGGAACTGCATGATGGCCTTCTCGAGTTCGTCCTTGCGGATACCTTGGTCCTTCATCATCTGCGAAGCCGAGCTGTTGCTTTCGAAGACTGCCAACAACAGGTGCTCGATGGAGACGTATTCGTCGCCCATCTTCTTGGCCAGTGCGATGGCGTCGTTGAAGGTCTTGCTGACCTCGGAGGAATAATACAATTCGGAGCCGCTTGTGCGCGGTTGGTTGTTGATAGCTTGATCCAGGGCATCATTCAAGCGCGAGATATTGACGCCCAACTTCTTCATCAGGTTTGGCACCAGATAGTCATCGCTTAGAATCATACCCTTCAGCAGGTGGAAGTTCTCCACGGTCTGGCTTTGGTGGCTTTGCGCTATCTCCTGGGCCTTCCCGATGGCTTCCTGTGATTTGATTGTGAATTGGTTGATGTTCATTTTTGGGTTTCCTTTCTGTTTTTCGGTCAAGGCCCTATCAAAATCCCCGCCAATCCCATCGAAGCGAAAAAACGGCAGGGTTTACGACAAAATGACGCTAAATCAAGGGGTTAAGGAATGGTTTTACGACAAATTGGCAATCAAGCTTTTGGGGGATCAATCTTGTCGTCGCTTCGCGTCATCGCGAGGAACGAAGCGATCCAGATGAACCGCGACCCAAACCGTTATCGTTCCCGTCCACGGCATCCGTTGGTAAGCGGTGCCAGCAGGCATGTCATCCCTACGCCGGCCTGCGCAGGGGCTTGGGATCTATGCCTGCGGCTCGGCTATGCCTTGTTTATGCCTTGTTTATACCTTGCTTATGCCTTGTTTATGCCTTGTTTATGCCTTCTATGTGCCTTTTATCTGGGCAGGGACTTCTCGGCAGCCATATCATGCCAACGTGGGCTTGTGCGTTGGCGGGCATCTACGGCTGCGGTTTATCGGAATAATCTATTGCGTATATTAAAACCCGACATTACATATCGGGGTGTGATAGGGTCGTCCTTTCAGGACTTTGGCCCCACTGCCGCTTCGCGTCATCGCGAGGCACGAAGCGATCCGTTTATGACTGATTTATGAAAGATTTGTTCCCCAAAAATAACATCCATTTCATTCCCAGTTACTTACCCGACAGCAAACGACTACAAACGACTACAGTCGACTACAAACGTTTAATCAACGGCTTGGTCTTGACAAATGGCGTTTCTTTGCGATAACAAAACAATAAAAAAATGGAGCAAACAAAACAAATAACCTTACCCGAGTTCATCGAGACCAATCTCCAAAGGACAAAACAACTATTCAAGATTTCGACCAACCCGAACAAAGAATTCAGAAGCGAAAGGAGAATTGTAATCAGAGAGGCTTACAAGCTATTGCTATCAAAACTAAGTGGAAAGAACTATATCAAGAATGATTTCCTGAACGAGAATGTTTACATTATCTGGAAAGAAAGCTTTCAGAAAGCCTCAAACAACGCCACCCGTTGCTGGCAAACCACATATGCTGTGCTTAAATTACCCGAAATCATCAAACATGCCAAACCATTTGACGAAAAATACAGATTCACAGACATCAAAAAAGGCATACAAACCAAAAACCGTTATGTTGAATTAATTAAACTGAGATACACCTTCAATAGCCAGAAACTGGCTTACATGAATTTCACCATCGAGCTGACAATCGGAAAGAAAAAGGATGGGAAACACGTTCAGTACAGTTTAGAGCACATAAAAAAAGCGTGTAGTTAATCCATGCCGAAGCCGATCTACACGTTTATGATGAATGCGCAGTAAATCCATGCAAAAGCCGATCTGCGTTTCACGCTGCAAAATTACAACTTTTTCATAAACCCACAAGGGGATGGAGAAAATTCTTTTACAACGAATTGTTATTGGTTATTTGTTTTACACGAATTACCGTTAATGTACCACGAATTATCATTAATTGTTTTTGGGGTATTGTATTAGGGTGCGGGTGAGTACAGCAGCCATGTCATGCCGACGCCGGCCTGCGCGATGGCGGGCATCTGTGGCTGCGGTTATCTTGTTCCTTCTCCTTGATGAGAAGGAACCGAAGAATCAAGGCCGACATCATGGGCCCCACTCCTCAAAACGAACGAAAAAAAACGACAACATACTTGTCAAAAAAACAAAATTGCATACATTTGCACCGAATTGAAAGGATTGCCCCTTCAAGACTTCGGCATCCCAACAATTCAACAAGAAGAATACTAAGTTAAATATGAAGTCTTGTATATGTGAAAAGCAGACAGACGAAATTGTGATTATTGAAATGAAGGATAACAGTATTATTCAATATAACGACGAGGCTAAGAAAATCTATTTCATAGGAAATATTACTTCTTTTATGTTCTACAACCAGCTTTTTGACGCACTTAGAGAACATTATAAGAAAAACGGAGTCTCTATTGCCCCAATTTTCTCATTTATTTATGTTGATTTTTTCGACCCTTTGGTTGTGCCAAATCTGATCAGTTTGGGGCTTATTTTGAAAAGCATTCATAATAAACCTACAAAATTGGAAATAGCAAGTACAAAACCCATTAAATTCTTGGATAATGGATGGTTTTTCAAGGCTGTTGGAAAGAAAGATGTTTTCAGCGAAGAATTGGATGTCGATGGGTCTAAAATACTACGCACAATTAAACAAGAGATCGGTCATGACATATATGATTTTGAACCTAAATTATTGGGGTTTTATAATATTTCCGATACCGAGTATAATCCAGATCACAAAGTGTATGTTTTTCGAGATGATTCATATTCATATTATGGAAAATTCATTCAGGAAGGTGTCTCAGAAGAAGAACTTGGGATGATTCGTTCAGATAAATTTCAAGAGTTAAAGCCGTATATAGAGAAAAGATATAGGAATATTCTTAAAACTCTGAATGATAACAATAAACGTACTGTGTTAGGAATTTTGACGGAGATAATAACAAATGCCGTTTTGTATAGTGGTTCACATTGTTCTGCGATGTTACACACTAAAGATAACGTAACAAAAATATCAATATCTGATTGTGGAGTTGGTTTTGAGTATTCTTTTGAGAAAAGGCAAGAAAAATTTGGGGGAGAATATAAAAATGTGTTTAATGAATTCAGTCCTAATGAACAAATAAAGTACAAGAATTTATTGTTCATTTTTGAAGCTTTGTATTATTCAAAAGAAAGAAGTGTTGCAAGGGATAATTTATACACATTGCTTGAATTGGTTCTGAAAAAGAATAACAATAATGGCATTGACGAAGGAACGATAAGGATTCATTATAATGACACACAAGTTATTATGACATCCAAAAGATGCTCCAAATGTAAGAAATTTAGCCCCAAGGAGTGTGCAAAATGTTTGTTAAGAAATTACAATCCAGCAAATGAAGTTTTAAAATCGAATTTACGATTCTTTGGTAGCACATTTAGAGGCGTTCATATCGAAGTTGAACTAAATTTCAAAGACAATGTTATATGCTAAATTAGAAACAGATGATACATTATATGTGTTTCTGCATGCAGAACAGATTTATCGTAACTTTGGTCTATGCGATAATGACCTAGGGTTTTCCAACCATGAATTAGTGGAGTCCACTATATGTGATATTTATAAGTACATTAATGAAAATGTGACACCTGAAAATATTATTATTGATTGTGCAGAGATAGAAGAAGCCTACAACATTGCAGAAGGAATTGAAAAAATTATCAAGTATTGCAAAGAACACGGCAAAAACTTGTCATTTTGTAGAATGAGCGAAACATTATATGAGAAATCAAGAATACATGGGAAGGGGTTAGCTGAACAATCCAATGATGACAGAACTTACAATGTTTTTAATTCTGGATGTACGAAAAGCAATATTACAGATGAAGAAATCTATAGTTTTTATCAGCAAACCATCGCGAAGAAAATCAATTCAAACTATATAATTGAAAGAGAGGGAGAAAACAGTTATAGCCATTCCAGCAATGTTCAGTTGCCGAAATATATCAATATAAAAGCATTTATTGAACAAAAAGAAATTTCTTTTTTAGGTTTGTACTTGCTATGCAAACAAGCAATTCAAAAAGAACTTATTGGGCACGGCAAACACCCACTTCTGTTTTTCAGTTCGATGGCGGGGGCGTATTTGGCTTCTGTGTTTTCAAAGTTGGCTTGCATTGATATGGTCTTTCTAAACCATTTAGGTCCAAAGAAAAAACTTTATCGAGAACTCCATAAAGAGCAATTGTTGGCGGATAGAGATTATTTAATCATTTCCGATGTTGTTTGTTTAGGTGCCGAAATTGAACGAGCAAAAACACTAATTGAACATGCTGGCGGCAAATTAAAAGGGATATTATCGGTCGTATATGTGGAGGTCGTTTCAGAACGCCCTAAAACAGAGAATGAGATCAAAAAAGTTGCCTTGCTGACTCTTACAAAGGATTATAATCCTGTTGATTATCAAATAATAACCGACTTTCCAAAAAAATAAAACTAGTTTCTAATGAGCATAAACATATTACATATTTCAGATTTGCATTTTTGTACAAAGAGCAATCAAGATAGTATACGCTACAATTATGATAATGATGATTTTGAAACATTATTTATCAAAAAGTTTATAAGTTACAATGTTAATTATCTGATTATTAGTGGAGATATTTCAAATGAATCTAAACCTATGGAATATGATACTGCTTCAAAGTTTTTGAATAATATTGTAAAAGGTTTGAATATCCCGAAGAAAAATGTTCTTATGTGTATGGGGAATCATGATATTTCATGGAGAATACTTGAAGATATTGCAGACATAGACGGGAAAAAAGACTTATACAAAAGAAAGGAAAAATATACAAATTTTGAAAAGTTCTATAATGACTTCTATAAAGAGTCCGATACTCAAATTCCACAGTTTACGACAGATTCAATATTTGTTCAAATCCCAGATGATACTCATAGATTATTGTTTTTGGGTGTTAATACCTGTTATCATGAAAGTAACCAGAAAGAAGACCATTATGGTTATATTGATAAGGCAAGTTTTGAAACATATTTAAAAAATATGGATTCAAAGTATGATGACTATGTTAAGTTTTTGGTAATGCATCATAATCCAATGGATTTATGTAGAGAACAAAACAGTGTTAAAAACTGGATTGATATTAGCCGAAATAAATTAGGTTATCCATTTGTTGTATTATGTGGACATATTCACGGCTCTGACACGACAAAAGTTGAGAAAGAGACAGATAACTCGATTTATTATATATCTGTTGGGAGTTTGTTGCAAAAATCCACTCTTGGAAAATGTAATTTATATACAATCTCTGATGACTCGTCTAAATTACAAATACAGTATTTTAATTTTCATGATGACATAAATATTTCAGATCAATATTGGCAAGAACAAACTGCTTCCCCTGCTAGTAAAGAAGTTTTGTTAAAGCAACATGTTATAAAAAATGATGTTTATGACGAATTGATGTCGCGTAGTGGAGAAAAAGCAAAACAACAAATTGAAAATCAACAAAATAATCAAAATCAATCTAACGATGAAAAGCCAACAAAAAGTATTCTTGATGAAATAAAAGACAATCAATTGTATTATTCTGGGCATTTCCATTGGGATACGGATGGAAATGGAGAAAACAGCAAATTTAGATCCCACGGATATATTGATATAAATCATCTTGTATCTCGTAATGAATCTTTGGAAACAATAACCCAATTGTATAAAGAAAAGATTAAAGAGATACAAAAGAACACAGCACTTGATAAAACAATAATGGTTTCAATAGGTTTGGAATGTAGTGTTATAGGTGCAAGATTGTCGGTACTGTTTCCTGATTTTGGTTTCAGTTATATTCCACGAAAACATAAATCAAACGATCACACCACAGTTGAGAATGAAATCGGTTTTTCTGATTATAAGTCAGTGATTCTAATAAAGGACATTACATTTGATGCTGACGAGGCCATTGAAATAATGGAAGAGAGGTTTAAAAAAATGAGCATTCATTTGATTTCATTATTTTACTGTGGAAAGAAGGACTATAAGAATGAAATTCTTAGTGGTGTTGAGAATGCTCATTTTTATTCTCTTATTGACGATATTGAGATTCCACGATGTGATGTGTCTGAATTAGAATGTCCTATTATCAAGAATAATTTACAAACTATTTATAGATGTTAATTGATTTGTTATGAGAACAATAAAACCACAATTCGTCATCGAATCGCATGTGGATGGCGACTATATTTTGAAACAGATTGAATTGGCTGGCCGTACAGCCTATAAAAGCGAAGACAAAATCACGCCCGATTCGGCAAAGGATTTTGTCAAAATGATAAGTGGCCGCGGACATCTGTCTGTAATTGAGCACCAGTCTGTTACCGTACGCATTATTTGCGACAGAGGTGTCTCGCACGAGATTGTAAGACACCGCCTTGCGAGTTATACGCAAGAGTCTACCCGATATTGTAACTACACAAAAGGCAAGTTTGGGAGTGAGATTACCGTAATAGAGCCTTGTTTTTGGTCGCAAGACGATGAAAAATACCAGGTTTGGAAGCAAACCCTTGAACAAATGGAGGCTGGTTACAACAAACTGATAGAACTTGGCGCAACACCACAGGAAGCAAGAAGCGTTTTGCCAAATTCATTGAAAACGGAAATCGTAGTGACAATGAATTTGCGTGAGTGGCGGCATTTCTTCACATTGAGAACCTCGCCTGCCGCACATCCACAAATGCGTGAAGTGGCTATTCCGCTCTTGAAAGAATTTCAAAAGCTGATACCAGTTATATTTGACGATATTGATGTTGAATGATTTACCCACTTCCTTAGATTGCAAAGATAGAAATGCCCCTTCACACCACCTCAACTTTCAATCTAAACGCATTCTCATCCACACGCATCTGGTAAAGGTTGATTTGTGGATTTAGCTTCTCACGGGCATATTGGATTATCTTTTCCTTAATGGTCGATTCTGTATTGACACCAAAATAGATAGACTCGAAGCATTCGCCTTTCAGCGGCATATAATGGTGAAGCTCTCTCCAATCTAGAGTTTCATTGCGTTTGGATCGTTCCAACTGCTCTGGTGTTAACGCCGCATACATCTGGTGAGGCCTCGGAATGACCAGTCTCACCTCCTGCTCATACGACCAATCCTTTGCCTTTGTTCTCCATTGATAACTGAACATGTCTGCTGTTGGACGATATGCGCTTGGACGTTCGATTATATCCTGATATTGCACCTCTATGACAAGTGGCTTAAGAAAAGTTGTGCCAAACATTGGAGGAACGGATTCCATCACTTTGTCCAAATCGAGGCCAATGCAAACGCCTTTGTGATTGTAGCAATAATGGCTCCACATGAGCAACGAATCGTTGACCTTCGACAAACTGCAGAGCCATGTATCGTTGCGCAAATTAAATGCTCTATTCTCACCTATTTTTTGTTCCCAATCTTTGCGTATTGAATCCTTTGCTATATGATCTGGCACATTCGAGTAGTCTATCAGCTTAGGATGACAATCGAAAGGATCGTTCAGTTGGGATGCATTGGTAAATTGGAGATTCCGATTCCCAAGCATAAGCTTTGCTCCGTTGATGTCTATATATTTATAAAGAATGCGTGACATTGATCATTTACCATTTTTCTTTACCACCCCAAACAACTCCTCCACCTTTGCCACTATCCTTCATTCATCCCTGATGTAAGGTTTTCTATCACTTTGTTTTGTCCATCAAGTGGTATCCAAGCCAGCTCCCTCACATAGCTTTCCATCTCTTCCTTGTGCAATAGTTTTAGAGCAATCTCTATACGCTTGCGATTATCTGCCAACAGAAATACTCTCCAAGTGCTATCGTCCAAATCGATGACGTCGCAAGATGGGGTAACTGGCTTATAGTAAATGCATCTAACAACTACTTTCATAACGATTCTTATTTCGATACAATGTTCTTCTCAACAATCTGTCCAAGATGGAAGACTGCTTGCCACATGCAAAAGGCACCGTTGGAATTCATCACAGTGTTACCTTCTTCGTCGAAGTCGAAGCGGATTTCTTGGCCTTTTGGGTTTTTCGCTATCATCGGCGTTATTTCGGTGACTTCGACTATGGCCGTGTCTCTTACTTTGTTGTAGCCTACGGCAAGATTGAGGAACTTGATATTCTCTTTGAAATAATATGGGAACTTGCCGTCCTTGCAAGCCATCAACCATTCTTCGCCATACCACTCCATTTCTTCAGGAGTAAGTATTGCATCGTCAAAATAAGCTTCGCCATCCTCATCACAGTCTAAGTACTTTTTGTAGGTGTTAGGGGAGATATCGCGATACTCTTCTTTCTTGGTGCCGGCCATAATCTGGTCGAAACAAACCTGCTTGATGGTCAGGTAGAGGGTGTTTTGTTTGGTAGGAGTTTCCATAATGCTGTTGTTTTTAATCAATTATTATTCTAAGGATTCTTTAATGTCGTCAAGTACGGCAAAGAGTTCTTCTATCTTGGCTACGATGCGGAGTTGCTCTTGGTACGGGGGCAGAGGTATTACCATTTTTGAGTATTCAGAAATCCAATAACGTTTATGAGTATCACCTATTAGTTTTGTAACACTCATAAAATGGCATACATATTGGATGTTTACACCCTCTTTCACATGTAAAATCTTCATTGCAGAAGACTTTACCTTGAAGGGGAAATCAACATATTTTGATTCTGTTGTAAAATCATCAAAGATGATAACGGGTAGATTGGAACAAATCCCCTCTTCTTCATTTGTATAGCCGATAATAAATGATTTTCCTGCCGTTAATACGGGTGTTTTATATTTGGGGCTATATTCAGTTGACTGAACAATATAGGCTTGCGGCTGTTCGTAGTCAACTATGTTTTCAAGGCGGCAAAAAGCCCATCCGTCAGGCAAATCATCAACCTCCACCTTCTCACAACCCTCAAACTCAGGATTGATGCGCTTCAAGAGTTCAATGGCGGGCTCGTCTTTGGGGTCTTGGGCGACAAGTTTGCCATGAATGGCGAGGTCGAGGATTTTGGACTTGGCTTTTTGAATTAAAGAAAGCAATCCTACATTTGAATGCAGTTTATTCGTATCAATACCAATAGTGTTGGGCGTTTGATAAGCTTTCTGCAATTCTATTACCGCTTTGCTTATGTAATCGCTCTTCTGCTTAATGGTGGTAATCAACTCTGCCAACGTAAGGTCGTCATCGTCGTTGGTTTCCTTAATCCACGTGATATCAAGGCTAGTTTTGTCGCGTTTCAAAAGTTCAGCAACGGGATATTTGCGCCAACGGCCATTGGGGTTGCTCTCGGCATTATAGGTTTCCTTTCGTGCAGAGAGGTTGTCGGCATTATAGCAAGCCACAAAATCGTCAAGATGGTGTCGCATCATGGGTTTGGTGGCCAGCGTGTGCTTGATGCCTGTGCGGTAGTCGTAGAACCACACTTCTTTGGTCGACTCACCCTTCTTGAAGAAAAGGACATTGGCCTTCACCCCTTGGGCATAGAAGATACCTGTAGGCAAACGGAGGATGGTATGCAGGTTGAAGTTCTTCAGTAGTTCTTTGCGGATGGTCTCACCAGCCCCACCTTCAAACAGGACATTGTCGGGCAGCACCACAGCGGCACGCCCCGTGTTTTTCAGCATCACCATGATGTGCTGCAAGAAGTTCAGCTGGTTGTTCTTGGTCTCCACATAGAAATCGGGGCGGTCGATATCCACGCTGCCTGCCGGACGGGTGCCGAAAGGCGGATTGGCGAGAATCACGTCCACCAGTTTCTGCGGTTGTTTCTCCAACGAATCCACACAAAGGATAGGGCTGCGGTTGGTGCCTATACCGTGCAGATAAAGGTTCATGGAACCCAAGGTCACCACAAGGGCCGTGTTGTCGTAACCCATTAGTGCCTTGTCGCGAAGGAAGTCGCGTTTGTCCTTGTCTTGCGACTGGTTCTTCATATAGTCGTAGGCAGCCATCAAGAAACCTCCTGTACCGCAAGCTGGGTCGCAAACCGTCTCACCGATCTGCGGACGGGTGACATCGACCATCGCCGAGATAAGCGAACGCGGTGTGAAATACTGCCCCGCGCCACTCTTCTTATCTTGGCCGTTCTTTTCAAGGATGCTTTCATAGATGGCGCCTTTCACATCACCATCCATCACCAGCCATTGTTCTTCATCAATCAGGGTAATCACCTTGCGAAGATAGACGGGCTTGTCAATCTTATTTTGAGCCTTCACGAAGATGGTGCCAATAAGGTTTTCTTCTTTGCTCAGCGTTTCCAGTGTTTTCTCGTATTGTTTGATGAGGTCGAGACCGTCCAATTCAATGAGATCTTTCCAGCGATAGCCCTCGGGAATTGCTGACTCTTCACCAAACAATTCTGCATTTTCATCATCCATTTTCAGGAAGAGAAGGTAAGTGAGCTGGGTGATATAATCTGTAAAGCCGATACCTTGTCCAGCGAGTGTAGTGGCCAGTGTCCAAACTTTCTTGGTAAGTGATGTTTCTTTATTGCTTGCCATAAAATGTTATGCGGTTTTTCTATAGAGTAAGAATTTCGACAATGACACAAGAGCCTCGTTTGCATTAGCCTTTCCACCAAAGGCTTTGATAAGCTGCGCGGCACGGGTCTTGTCGTCTTCGATGATGTCCCTTATGGTGCAGGCGCCATTGGATGCGATATAATCTACAATCTGTCGGATAATGGATATCTGCGACTCTGTCACAGTGCGTTGCATCTGACCATACCAGAGGTTGAAACGCTGTTGTGCTTGTGGGTACAGGCTCTCGAGTTTTTCAATCTGATGATTGGCAAAACGAACCAACTGAATGATGTTGGTGAGGGCTTCTTTTTCCTCTTTGGTAGTATGCTTCTTGACGGAATTTGGACTCACAATGGCATACGAGTTCCAAATGCGGGATGACTGGAATCGGTTATTGGCCATTTTCAGTTTGTTCTCCAAATCTTTCAGCAAGGCATAGGTCAGCGGTTCTCCTTCATTATTGTAAATCATACGAAGAGCCTCTATCTCGTCCTGATGTTCATCGCAATATCTCTCAAAGGCCGATGTAACCTCTTTCGCCTCTTCCAGCGAGAAGCCTTTGGAGATTAGTTGGTCTTCACCAGGCATGAGCGTTTCTACAAAACCAGCCGCCAAGATAAGCAGTAACTGTCGAGCGTCGGGGTGGTTTGTCAAAGGTGCCACCAACGCCTTACGTTCAAGGTTGGGGGCATCGATGCTTTCGTATGGGGGCAAGGTGCCTTTCTCCAAGGCGTCGAAGATGGAGGCTGAGATTTCCTCCATTCCACTATAGGCCATTCGTTTGAATTCTTCGCGCTGCTTATCCGTACACTTGTTGTAAATACGAGCCAATCTTGAAGCAATCAGGCGCATGTAGTCGTCATTTACATTGCCGTGTGTCAATAGTTCCAAAAGCCGTTTCAGTGTGATGCATGGCTCAGTCTCACCACCAGGGCTTGTTATTGTCTTATGGCTTTCGGTTACCCCCACCGCATCGACGAGGAAGAAACAATCCTTGCTGTAGGCATTCGGAGTCACATTGCGCAACTGGTCGTCGCCGATGGTACGCACTCCGCGACCTTTCATTTGGATATAAAGCGGTTCTGAGGCCACGTCGCGCATGAATATCAGCACCTCAAGCGGCTTCACGTCCGTACCCGTAGCCACCAATGTACAGGTTACAGCAATTCGGAACTCCTTGTCATTGCGGAACTGACGTATCAATTCGTTGCTGTCGCCTGCTGAATAGGTGATTTTTTGCACAAACTTATCGTCAGTACGGCCAAATACCTCTTTGGCAATCTGAACAATGTTATTGGCGTGCATCTCGTTCAAGGCGAAGATGAGCGTCTTGGGCAGATAATCCATATTCTTCTCTCGCTGCGGATCATTGAACATCTCCTCATAAACCGCATCGCGGTAGGTTTCGAGCACCAGTTTGATTTGAGCCGGATTGATGATGCTGCGGTTCAATTCTTCTTTGGTGTAGTTTTTCGACTCTTCGTTGCGGATGGTTTCGACTTTGCCCGTATAGCGTGTTACCCGTTTCAGCTTGTCGCCCTTCAATATGGCACCACCATTTTCGGTTGCTTCTGTCTTGATACGATAGATACGGGCATCTACATTTACACCGTCCACGATGGATTGCTCCAGCGTGTAGTTCACAACGATGTTGTTGTTGAAGAAAGCCTTGGTTTCTGGAATCGGTGTCGCTGTCAAGCCAATCAGTTTGGCTGTGTTGAAGTATTCCAGCACTTTTCTCCAGTTGCCATAGATGGAGCGGTGACATTCGTCGATGATAATCAAGTCGAAGAAGTCGGGAGGCAGTGTGACGCTTCCTGTCAGTTGCACTTCGCTTGTGGCAATAACTTCATCGTCGTCATCGTTGTCGACAATCTCTTGGCCTGTAAGCAGCGAGAAGAGGCGTTGTATGGTGGAGATAACCACATTGCTGTCGGATGGAACCTTGGAGGATTTCAGGCGATTCACCGTGTAAATGGTGTTGAAAGGGTCGCCGTTCTCAGTCAGACGGAACATTCCGAACTCACCTTCCGCCTGCTTACCAAGATTGTTTCGGTCGACGAGGAAGAGAATTCGCTTCGTTGGGGTGTAGGCCAATAAGCGATAGGCGGCCAAACAAGCCGTGTAGGTTTTGCCTGCTCCCGTAGCCAGCACTATCAAGGCTCGTTTTTGTCCTGTGCGAAAACTGCCTTCCAGATTTGTGATGGCTTCATATTGGCATTCGCGTAAGCCTTTTTTCTTCAAGGTTGGCAAACCAGCGTAAGGGTCGTCGATGCCCAGCATCTTGACAATCTCTTTAGGTGTATGGATGCGATTTATTTCTTCCAGATCACCATCTTCATCGCGGAAATCACGGAAGTAAGTCTCTTCTCCATTGGACTGATAGATGATAGGGAGAGGCCGCGAAAAAGCTTTGTAACAATCAGGAACACCACGAGCATATAGGGCAACTTGTTCGCAAACCACGCTTGCGGTCACATCCACCTCTTTGCGTTTCGCTTCAAGCACGCCCACAGCCATGCCGTTGATAAACAGAAAATAGTCAGCCTCGCGGTTACCATTCAAGAGACCTTCGCGGATAGCGGCAGCGGTAAGGGTGGGCGAATAAAAATCCCTATCAACCACTTTCCAGCCAGCATCCTCGAACATCTGGTCAATCTTAACCCTTGCTTTCTCTTCTGGTGTCATAATTGGATTATTTGATTTGGGAAGACATAAAAAAGAATCCGTGAACTTCTGTCGTGCACGGAGGTTCTCGACTACCTACTATCACAAACAAGAAAGCCCACGGATTTACCGTGAGCATTTCTGCTTCCTCATGTGATAGTATAGAAACTGTCGAGATTTCCGTACACTTTGAAAAGCAAAAACGCTTTTTATTTATCTGTCATTCAATCTGTTGTCTTCTCTATTTTTTTGACTGTTTTTTGCTTCGCCTTATGAGGGCGATGGTTAATGGAGGCAAAATTAGGAAAAATATCAATAATTGGGCAATAGGTAAAAAAAGTAAATCGTATCTTTGCAGTGTTTTTGAAGCATCAAGAGTGCGACGCGCACACCAACCGAGCCTATGAGTTATGCCACGGTGGTCGAAATGATGTGAGTTAGGTATTAACTAAAATGATAACTTATGCACTACAACAGAATTGTATTGAATGAACCTCATACCTCCATTGAGGGCTTGTATGATGACGAGCTGAGCGGTTGTGGGACAAACCACTTCATTTCGCAAAGCATAAAAAAACCTCCCCACAAGCCCTAAAGCTCACGGGGAGGCTGCGAGGTTTATTTAAACCTCAACTATGAAAAAAATAATTGCGCCTATCGAATCAAGCGCCGGCGGCGAGCTTAGGCTCTTCCGTCGTTGCCTCTTCATCGGCGAGCTCCACTGCGACCTGGAGGTTCTTCCTGCGCCTGGTGTTCAAACGCGTGATGATTTCCTTCACCACTTCGTAATGATCACCATAGGCGGCAGGATCTTTCAATGCCATCGCCTTGAGGTAGTCGACCAAGCTTTCCACCTTGGCCGCCGCCTCCCTTTTCAATGGCATCAAAGGCTGTCCCTTGGGCGCCAGGCCGTTGGCCTTGTCAACCTCGTGGACCGCCTTCTTCAGCGCATTCAAAGCAGCCTGCAACGTGGCAATGCGACCCTCCAACTCGGGCAGCTGCACCACGTGCTCCTGAATGCCGGGCAAGGCCAGGTCGCGCAACAAAGTGGTGACCGCACCAATGCGCTCGTCCAGCTTCATGCGTGTGAATGGCTTGCCGTAGCTCCCCCACAGCTGTTTGAGCACCGCCGCACTCTCCCTCACCGCATCGTCCGACACGTAAAGGCACGAATCGATGTAACGTGAGGCCGAGGCGAGACACTCTGTGAGCTGTCGGTTCTCCTGTTTGACATTATGCTTCACCTTCGCGATGTGCATCGCGTCAAGAAGCGCTTCGTTAGTGGTGGCCAGTTCGCCAACCAAACCGTTCAGATACTCGTCCGAACGAAGGGCTTCAAACTGGCGGCCGATCTCCAAGAGACCAGCATGGAACTGATTGGAGCTCAGTCCTAAGCTCATGGTAAATGTTTTGTGCATAATACAAAATATTACTAAGGTTAAACAATATGTGAATTAACGGCCATCGCCGTTTGGTATGGTTGTTTTCCCGACGGCAGCGGCTTGCCGCCGGAAGGGACGCATCAAGATGCCTTGCACTGAGGATACAGTCCTGGCGTTCGGGCTGAAAATCATAACCCAATACCTTCAACCCCTCACGATGAGGTAAAAGGTCTTGTCGCATGACAAATAGTCCGATTTTTCGTCCTTTTCGTCGTTGCACTATAAGCTTACACACCTCGCGATGATGCGAAGAATCATGGTGCATGACGAAAAGTCCGAATTGACGCCCGAAATGGTCTCTATCAGTGACCTAAAAGGTCATCGCCTGACTTTTGGTGACATGCAGTCACCAAAAACGAACGGCAGCATGGCCGCGATGCCGCCGTTGCCTGCGCACGTTGTACGCCCAGGCTCAGCTTGACAAGTTGATGTAAGAAGTGTAACGGTTTTTCAAAGGGACGGCAGGAATGTTTGTCGTCTGCCTCCCAATGTTTTCTTGAAAGCGGATTTACGGCTTGGAAGTCCTCAACGAAGGCACACAAGGCCTCGTTGCAGCGGTGTTGCGCGAAGTAACGTCCCAAAAAGTCGGGAACGGATGGCTCCACGGCGGCCGACGGCACGGTGGCGATGCGGTTCTGCTCATACTGCCGTTGCCAGGCCTCCACCTGCAGGTTGAGTTCGTCGACGGAACAGAGGCTGCAATGGAAGGCCGCAAATGCATAGTCGCGGCTTTCGTAATAGGCACGCCCAAAGTCCTCCCACGTGTCGTCGTGCTCCACCTCGATCTGAGACCAATGGGCGAAACGAAAAGCGTCGTCGCAAGCCTCAAAGAGGCAAGAATGGGTGTAGGAGGTGAAGAAGGCTTCCTGACGGAAATCCACTTTGATGGTGATAAGGATCGATTCCCGAAGGCTCGGAGGGTCTTCTTTGTAGTAATCGAAAAGGTCAGAATTATTTGAGATTTTTTTCATAATCAAAATAATGATTTTAATTGTGCAAAGATAAGCAAAACCAAGGGTTGCCGCAATTTTCAAGTGCCAAAAATGCTCATTTTTTTGTCAACAAAATTATCAACAGGGTAAATTTGCTGATTATCAGTATATATACATACCATTTCTATTATTTAGAATAGAAACAAACAGACATAAAAACCAATGTAAGACAGTAATATAAGTCGAACTTCATACCAGAAAAATCCCATAGTTTCCCCAAAATACCCTATCTTTGCCCCACAAATCCGAACATCATGGATAACGAAACACAAACCCTAATACAGACCCAACCCGAACCCGAAACCAAAACCATCCACTGCCTCAACTGCGGCACCGAGTTCGAGGGCAATTTCTGTCCCGAGTGCGGGCAGAGCGCTGAGACCAAGCGCTTTACGCTGAAATTCATTTGGAACAACCTCCTCGCTGCTGTTTTAGGCAGGGACGGCGGCATCGGCTATACCATCAAAAACCTATTTACACGACCGGGGGCGATGATTGTCGAGATGCTCGAAGGGAAGCGCAGAAAGTATGTCTCCCCTTTCCCCATGTTGTTTTTGGCATTAACCGTATACATCCTTATCTTTTCCCTTACAGGCAGTAAAGGTGGAATAACAACCGATTTGGATCTGAATTTTTCCAACAATGCCGCAGCAAATTCGCAAATCTCAATCGAAATCAACCGACTCTTCATCAAGGCATTCCATTTTTACCTCAACCATTACACGTTGTGTTATATGCTCACCCTGCCCTTATTCGTCATTGCGGCAAGGAAGTGTTATGGCAAGGAAAACCGGAAACGCTATTATTGGGCAGAATATACCGTAGCCATGGTCTATGCTTTGGTTATTTTAGTGTTGTACCGTTGCGTGATCAACCTCTTCTACCCAATCTCACATAACATATACGAAACAATGGCACTTCTGGAGCCGATTGCCATCATCACGGCATTAACGGTTTGTTTCAGAAGGATGACGGGATTCAGCACAATCAAGACCATCTGGCGCAGCACCCTGACTTTAGCGCTCTATTACATCATGCTTGGCCTTATTGTGTTCATTGTCATCATAGCCATCACCTTATATCTCGCTTTCAAGTATCTGCAATAGCATTACTTCGCCCGCCAGAAGCTCGGCGAGAAGAGCAGCAATACGGTATAGATTTCCAGACGGCCCACCATCATATCGAAGGACAGGATCCATTTGGCAGCCTTGGGGATGGCATCGAAAGTGCCACTCGGCCCCGTGATGCCCGTGCCTGGGCCATAGTTGCTGAAACAGGTCAGGAAGGAGATGGCGCCCTCTTCGAGGCTCATGCCTGCGGCGGAGAGACCCACCACATTGAGCATGAAGACGATGAGGAACAAGGAGAAAAACGAGAGCACGCGCTTCAAACTGAGGTCTTCCACGATCTGACCCGAAATTTTGATGGTGTACATGCTCGACGAATGGATCATCTCGTTGACCGTCTTCTTGATGTACTTGAAAAGCACGATGACACGCACCATCTTGATACCACCGCTGGTGGACCCTGCACAGCCACCCACAACCATCATGACCACCGTCGGAATGAGGAAGAGTCGACCCCAAGAGTCATAGTTGTAATTGGTGCCTTGGAAGCCCGTGTTCGACAGCAAAGCCACCACGTGGAACAACGAAGTACGGATGCGGTCCAATTCTGTTTTTGGATGCGACACCAGCTGCTCCTCAGTGATGACGTCGATGCGCGGGGCAAAATAGAAACGAAGCAAAAACAGCACAGTGAAAAAGAGTATCGCCAACAGGTACCAACGCAGCTCTTCGTTTCGCTTGATCACGTCGAAACGACCATTGAAGAGGAAATGATACATGGCGAAATTGATGCCCGACAGCAACATGAACAACACGCAAACAAACTCTATATAGTTGGAGCCGAAATATCCGATGCTGGCCTGATGTGTGCTGAAACCGCCTGTAGCAATGGTGGTCATGGCATGACAGATGGCGTCGAACCTGTTCATCGGTCCCACACCATAGGTAATGGCACAAAGCACCGTCAGCGCAATGTAGATGATCCACAGCAGGCGTGAGGTGGCGCCCATGGTAGGAGCCAACTTCTCCACACTCAAGCCTGGCGCCTCGGCAGCGAAGAGCGAGGCCTTCTTGGAGCCTTTGGCCACCGAAGGCAGGAATGCCAAGGTAAACACCACGACACCCAAACCGCCCATCCACTGGGTGATGCTTCGCCAGAACAAGATGCCATGCGGCTGCTGGTCGATGTTGTTGAGAACGGTGGCACCCGTGGTTGAGAACCCCGACATGGTCTCAAAAAAGGCGTCGGTGACGTTGTCGACCGTGCCATACATCAGGAAGGGAAGCATGCCGAAGATGGAGAACAGCACCCACGACAAGGCCACCACAAAGAAGGTGTCGCGAATATGCATGGTGCCGTGCTTGCTCATGTTGCCGATGTTGTAGAGCAACAAGCCCACTGCGCCAGTGATGGCGGCCGTCAGCAGGAAACAACGGGCATCGGTCTCCCCTGCCACACGCTGATAGTACAATGCCACCGCCGCGGTCAGCAGCAACGCCGCCGCCTCAATCAGCAACAATACACCAAACAGCTTGCTTTTCATTTTCTGTTATTCTTTTTTTAGGTTTTTGGAACGCGTGAGGCGTTATATTTTGGGCATTTATTGGGCAGACACACAGGTCTGCCCCTACAGATTAACTCCACGGTTGCGCCCAACCTTCACCATAGTCGTAATCATCCTCCTCCTCGTCGTCTTTCTCCTTATAGGAGTGGTCGTCGTAGGGCTTCAGCCAATTACGGAACTTATGGGACGGAATGGCTGTGATCTGGCCGTCGGCTTCGGGCGACACCGCGATGTCGATATCATCGGCAGCCAGCTCCTTGAGCCAGTGTTCCAACTCCGAGAAGCCCATATCCGTCACGGTATAGCCTTCCCAGTCACCTTGCGCCGCCTTTGTTGCCAGCGCCTCCGACTCCCACAGCGGGATATAAGGCTCGCCATCGCCGTCCTCCAGCATGGCGAAGAAGCCTTCCTTGGCTTCGAGCAGCCACACCTTACGGGTCTCCAGGATAGCTTTCAGAAATAATTCGAGTTTGTCTTCCATGGTTAACGTCTCTTTTGTTGTTGTTGCATCTTGGCCTGTTGTTTCTGGGCCTCTTCAAGACGCTTCATGAAGTTGGATTTCTTCTGAGGCTTGCGCTTATTCTCCTCGATGGTGGCACGCACCTTGTCCTCGTTGATCATCTTACGGAAGACGAACATCTGGATGAAAGTGATGATGTTGACCAGCATGTAGTAGTAGCTCAAGCCCGAAGAGTAGTTGTTGAAGATGCCGAAGAACATGATGGGCATGAGATACATCATCCACTTCATGGGCTTCATCTGCGGGTTGCTTGAGACGTCCATCTGCTTGTTGTTCACATAGGTGTAGATGAAAGTCGTGATGGTCATGAGCAAGGTGAACAGGCTCAGGTGATCCATGCCGAGGAACCTCGGGAACTCAATGATGCTGTCGTAGGTCGAGAGGTCGTCGGCCCAGAGGAAGGGCTGCTGACGCAACTCGATACTAGCGGGGAAGAAACGGAAGATAGCGATGAGGATGGGGAACTGCAGCAAGGCGGGCAGACATCCCGAAGCAGGACTCACGCCAGCCTGACGTTGCAGGTTCATCACAGCCTGTTGTTTCTTCATGGCGTCTTCTTCCTTGGGATATTTGGCGTTGATGGCCTCCATCTCGGGTTTCAGAACACGGGTGATGGCCGACGACTTGTAGGACTTGAATGCCAAGGGGAAGAGCAAGGTCTTGATGAGGATGGTCAGGATCAAGATCACGATGCCATAGTTCCAGCCGTAGCTGCTCAGCCAGTTGAACACGGCGATGACGCCGTAGTTGATCCAACGGATGAGGAAGAAGTTACCCAAGTTGATCTGGTCCTGCAAGCCTATGCCATAGCTACGCAAGGTCTTGAAGTGGTTGGGACCGAAATAAAGCTGCATCGGGATGACGTTGGTCTCAGCCTTCACGTCATAAGGCACCTCGATATTGGCCGACATCGACTTGAAGTAACGCGGGTTGTTCGAGTTGCGGGTCAACGTAGCCATACGGGCATTCTCAAACTCGTTCTTGGCTACAATCACGTTGCAGAAGAAACGTTGCTTGAACGACACCCATTTCAGCTTGCTGTTCACCGTCTGTTCGCTGTCCTTCTGTTCGTTGAGGTGGTCGACGTCCTTGTCGGTCAACGAGCGGTAGTACACCGACTCACCGGCAAAGCGGTCGGTGCTCTTCTCCTGTTTCATCAGGTCGACGTCCCAGTCGATGGTGAGATAGTCGGCGTTGTTGGCGATGACGTCCTTCAGTCCGACGGTGCGGATGTCGAAGTCCATCATATAGTTGTCATAGCGCACGGTATAGACATACTCAAGGTATTTGTCGGCTTCCGCAGTAGGCATGCGCAGGGCAAACACGACGCTGTCGCCTTCAGCCACGGTAATGTCGCCGCCCGAATAAGGCTGGCCGTTCATATAGGGCTGGAAGTAGAACTGCGAGGTGTTGACGATGCGGTTCTGTGCGAAGAACGACAAGTCGAACTTCGCCGTCTCAGGGTCGAACGAGATCAGCGGCAGCGAGTCATAGGTCTTATAGTCCTTCAGCTCCACTTGCTTCAGGAAGCCGCCTTTGCTTGAGAACGTCAGCTTCTGCAACTTGTTCTCAATGGTCCAAGTCTGCTCGGTGCCTTGAGCCGAAACTGCGAAGATGCCAAATTTGTCGCGCAGGTTGTTCTGCATCATCTGGGCTCTGTCAAGGGAGTCCATCTCCGACAGCTGGGTCGAGTCGGCCATCAGCGCAGTCGTTTGAGCATCCTGCTGTTGCGCCATGCGAAGCGAATCCAGAGCCATCTGCTCCAGTCGTGCCTGTCGGATGGAATCTTGAATACGCTGTTGTTCAGCCAGTTGCTCCTTCGACGGCGTCATAAAATACATCCAACCAAAGAGGATGGCCGCGATGAGGAGAAAACCAATAAGGGTGTTTTTATTGTTCATTGGGTTTTAATTTGCAAATAAGGCGGCAAAAATACGAAAAAAAGTGTCCCGAAGGACACTTTTTCGTTTGACAATACTACTTTTTCAGTGAAAGTACTGAATCAATAGTAACGATAGCTCTTCACCTGGCCGATGTGGCGGGCGAGGCGGACCACCTGATTGCTGTAGCCGAACTCGTTGTCGTACCACAGATAAAGGATCACGGTCTTGCCGTCCTCGCTGACCTTGGTGGCCGGGGAGTCGAAGATGCAGGCGCAGCTGTCGCCGATGCCGTCGCTCGAGACGAACTCGGTGTTGCTGCTGAAACGGATCTGCTCGATGAGATTGCCCTCCAAGCAGGCCTTACGGAAGGCTTCATTGACTTCCTCAACGGTGGTCTCACGCTCAAGGTCGAGAGCGAGAACAGCCAAGGAGACATCCGGCGTAGGTACACGCACAGCGTTGCTCGTCAGTTTGCCCTTCAGCTCGGGGATGGCCTTGGCAGCTGCCTTGCCAGCACCCGTTTCGGTGATGACCATGTTCAACGGGGCCGAGCGACCACGACGCTCTTACTTGTGGTAGTTGTACAGCAGGTTCTGGTCGTTGGTGTAGCTGTGGATGGTATCGATGTGGCCATTCACGATGACGAAGTTCTTCAGCATGACTTCGAGGCCGGGCACGATGGCGTTGGTGGTGCAGCTTGCAGCCGAGAAGATGGTCTCGTTTTCGAGGTCGAGCGTGTCTTGGTTGACACCGTACACCACATTCGGGATGTCGCCCTTACCAGGAGCGGTGAGCAGCACCTTAGCCACACCCTTGGCTTGGAGGTGATGCGACAAGGACTCTCTGTCACGGAAAGCACCC
>JAEEGL010243675.1_pt1 | contig 22604 bp, 21 predicted proteins | sample 9134231 | NCBI WGS metagenome assembly JAEEGL01 (sample SAMN16246548, study PRJNA631951) | gut metagenome | biome: gut microbiome; feature: rumen; material: fiber-attached | host: Bos | place: Iran: Karaj | collected 2018-10
GCGCGGCTGCTCGGGGGGGAACTCGTTCCAGCCGGCCTTGCGGTGGGCGGCCCGCCTGCGCTCGTGGGCCTCCGCATGCTCCCCGGGGGAGGCGGACGCCTCCGACGCCGCGGCCTCGAGGCCCTCCATCGGCAGCAGCGGCTGGAAGGCCGTCCGCGACCACCCGCTCGGACTTCCGCGTTTTTTGGGGGATGCAGCCCATGCGAGCCGCCTCGAAGAAAACACCATATTGTAACCTATATTCTGGAATCCGCCAGCAAGAATCCCGTTTCAGCGGCGTGCACGGCACTTTAGATTTCCGCGTCTGGCCGATGGACAGGCGCGTATCCTTGTGAGGCGTCAAAGCAATCCGGGGCGGTTCCCTTGAATTTCTCGATGAAACGGCGCTTCATGTCCGCGTCTTCGGCGAACACCGTCATCCAGATGCTGAAGTAGTCCTTCGCCTCGTCCACAATCTGCGCCCGCATCTCCTGGGTGTTGACCCTTGCCAAGCGGTCTTTGCTCCGCTGCGCAAGTCCCCAGGCGTCGATTCGGTTCTGCCACCGCCTGTCGGTCTGGTCGCTGGATCTGTCCGGCGTCTTGTCCAGTCCGACCAGATGGATCAGTCGCCTGGCCTTTTCCTGGATTGACGGAGGCAGTTGTTCGTTTGCACTGACGACACCGCCCTCGGAGTATTCCAGCGCCAGGAAAGTGTTGTTGCGGTCCGGCCACAGATACTCATCCTCCGTGGCGTCTGTGATCGGAGTCTTTCCCTTTGTGGCGTTGCAGTTCGCGCAGGCAAGCAGGAGGTTCTCCCATTCACGGCTTTTCTGCGGCTGACGGCTTTTGGGCTGGACGTGTTCGACCGCCAGCCCCGAGTCCAAATGCATTTCGCAGTAGGAGCAGAGTTCCCCCAAGCGCTCAATCAGAAAGCCGCGCGCGTCCTGATATCGGGACAGGGAGGAATAGGGACATGCGCCTTTGGCGACAGGCCTCATTTCGCCGCCTCCTTGCGCTCCGCTTCGGCAGCCAGACGCTCCATTTCCAGGAAGGCGTGATACGCAACCTCATCACTGAACGGGGCAATCAGGGCGTCCAGTTCCTGCTTCAGCCTCGTCAGCTCGGCAGACGACGCGGCATTCTTCACCTGCTTCAGTTTCGTGTAGTATTCCTTGGCCTTGTCATACATTCGCTGGAGTCTGGCGCTCCGCTGCGCATTCTCCACCCCCATCACATCCTCCGCGACATCCTCCAGGCTCTTCTTCGCGTAAACGCCCTTTGTGCCTGGCCAGGCGTGTCCAGAAGCCGCGTATTCGACGAGTTGCAGGGACTGGTCCGCATCGTCGGCCTGCACTTTCGCGGTATCCTGCAACTGCTTCCAATGGCTTGACAGGACTTCTCCCCCGCATGCCTCCAGGTCGATGACCTCCCCCGCCTGCAGCGACTGGACGACGAAAGGCGAATGGGTCGTCACGATGAACTGCACCAGGGGGAAGGTCCTCCTGAGGCTTTCGGCAACGGTGCGCTGCCAGTTGGGGTGCAGAGACAGGTCGAGTTCGTCAATCAGGACAATCCCGTCGGTCTTCTCCAGCGTTTCCGTCCCCAAGTGAGGATTCAGGGTGATCATCTGCTTCACGATGTCGAACACCATCGTGAGGATCATCCGATAGCCGTCGCTCAGGTCCGCGAAAAGCAGGTTCTGGTCTGCGGACGGATGCGCGGGGCTGTCCTTGAATCTCAGGACCAGCGACTTGAACTCGAAGTCATAGAAGACGGTCTCGCAATCCGGAATCATCATCGCCAGGGCCTTGCGCATCACGCTGAGGGCCGCCTCGTTGGTGCCCTTCTGGAGATGAATCAGCTCCTGCTCCTTGAACCACTCGTTGAGTTCGTCGAAGTCGATGAAGGCGTCCAGCGACCAGCGATAGCCGTCCGTCCGTGAGGGAATCCCCTGCCGGCTGCGGTTTTTCTTGTTCCACAGGCGACTGGTGCCGTAGAACGCCAGGACCGGCAGCGTGATCTCCTTCTGCGCGCTGATGCCATTCAGGGCCTCCTGGGCCTGACGTGCCAGAAAGTCGTTTCGGGAGTTCCCGTCCGAGGCGTCATCCCTTCGGCAGAAGACAAAATCGCCCTGGTTGAAATCCGACGCGACGACCGCCGGGTAGAAATGCTCCATCCGTAATTGGTGGCTTCCGTTCCGATTGTCGAACATCTGGCTCGCGTGGCGCACATCGGCGGGCCGAATGTCCGTGGCGACGCTCTTATTGCGCAGCATCTCCGACTGATACTGGCTCAGGAGCGTCGCAATCGCCTGAAGCACCTGGGTTTTGCCAGTGGCGTTGTCGCCGATCAGGGCGGTGAAACGGTCATGGAAGGCAAAACTCTGGCGGGAGAACTTGCGGTAGTTGACCAGGGTCAGGGTTTGGATCTTCATCGTGGATTCAACATTGCTTCATTGCAGCCGAGACGTCGATGACCTTACTATAACCTGAATCCGCGAAGTTGACAGGGAGAACAAAGGGAAAGGCGCTGTTCCCCAAGAGGGTAGGCGATTGCCCAGTCAAAGCCACGAAAATGGTAGCCACGGCGTCCCGCCGTGGTCCCCCCGACAAGCGACGCAGTGAACGATTCCGCCGCCCCATTGCAAACCCTGTGTGGCTCACCCGCCCGCCACGGCGGGACGCCGTGGCTACGTCCGCTTCGTCAATCACGCCCAACCCACAGGCTTTCCAGGCCGTGTTTTTTTTCGCCATTTCAAGTCCTTCTCCGCGTTTTTCCCATCGTTTTGGAGACGACCTGGCGCGAACATGTCATGTTCTGTCATGCCTGGGAAGGAGAGCAGGCGCAGCGGCCCCGTCCACCTTGGAAGTGGCTTCGCAGCCCCCGCTTTCGAGTGGTTGCGCTCCGGCCCCTATTGCAGGCAGCACTGTCGGTGCAGCCATAGGAAACTGGGGAAGGCGGCGAATGTGCGCCCCAGTTTCAGCAGCCCCTTTCCCGCGTGGCGGACGACATGCCCGGCGACGCGGAGGAACGTGTCGATGACGGTTCTGGCGCGCATCCGCCCCCTGGCCCACCGCCTGGCGTCGCCGGCGGCCGGCTGCGCCCGCCATGCTCCAGGGCAAGCCTTCCGATCCTGCGCAGGCAGTTGAACGCGAGCATGGCGCAGTGCAGGACCAGCGCGTTGGAGGCCATTTTCCCGCTGGGCATGCGCTCCATGCCCATGTCGCCCTTGAGCTCCGCGTGGCACTGCTCGCTCGTCGCGTGCTCATGGTAGAGCCGGACGCAAGTCCTGGCGTTGCACGGGAGGGTTGCCCACCGGCAGTTGAGTTCCTCTTCAGGGAGGAGAAGCGGCTGCCCGTCGCGGCCGATGCAGCGGATGACATGCTCGGCGACGTGGCGGACGCCCTCCAGCCCGAGGCGCGTCCGGGTCTCCGGGACCTCAAGGGCGGTCTGCAGGAAGAGGCGTCCGTGCGCCACCCCGGGCATTCTGCCGGATCCAGCGACGCGGGCGATCAGCTCCTCCCGGCTCTCGCGCCGCAGGTTCCGCTTGACCAGGAAATGCACTCCGGCGTCCCGCAGGGCGGCCAGGAAGGCGCTGTCGTCGTGCCCGGAGTCCAGGCGGAACAGCAGCTCGCCGCGCTTCAGGCCCAGACGGTCGGTCAGCCTCAGGCAGCGCTCCGCAAACTCGACGGCGCCCTTGGCGGAGTGCTGCGCGCCGGGGCGGAGCTCCGACGCCAGCGCGAAGCCGCGCGTGCCAAGATAGGCGAAGATGGGCGCGCAGCCGTTCTCCTTCTTGTACGTCCAGCCCACGCCCTCCTTCCGGGACGAGCACGGCTCGGCCATCACCGAGACGTCGATGTCCACAGGCACCAGCCGAATCCGGCCCGCCTGCACACGCCCGTAGTCAAGCCCCTGGAGCAGCTCCACATTCGCGTCGTCAAGGAGCCGGAACGCCTCCGCGCACTCGCCGAGCTGGTCGATGCGCTGGCGGAAGGTCTCCTGGGACGGAAGCCGGCCCCCCGCCGCCTCCAGGAAAACCGGATCCGCATGGAAGGCCTCGACATCCGAATAGTCGTTCAGGCCCAGCGCGGACAGCAGCACCGACGTCCGCACCACCGTCTGGTTGCCGACACGCCCGCGCAAGGTCTCCCGCAGCCGAAGCGTGTCCAGACGCTCAAGCGAAAGGCAGCGCCGCAAAAGCCCTCCGGCCAGAAGAATTCCGGAAACCGAACTCAACGTCTCATTTCCCTGTGCTATAGTAAGCATGATAACCTCGTTGGTGATGTGGTGAACGTTGCACAGAACACAACATAATATACTACACATCAACATGTTATCAACTGCTTTTTAACGTTTTTTTAGTTTTTTTTTCACGGATTCAGGTCACGGATTCAGGTTGGCGATAATCTTGATTGTCTTGCTGCGAAATATGATAAAATTTTCGATGTAGTCGAGCAGCCGTTCTTTCCGAAGCAGTCCGTCGATGTAATATTTAACCGAACTTTCGCCTGCGGTGGCGACGGAGAGGAGCACCTCGCGGTCGGGGCGTTCTTTTTCGAAATCGACCTTCAGTCACTCGAAGAAGTGGTTGTAACTGGCGTTGAAGGTGCCGAGCCGGGTTTCGAAGCCGTTGGAGAGCACGCAGATCTGATTGAAGACAAAGAGATTCGGGATATCCCGCTTGTAATTCGTCAGATTGTCGTTGTACACTTCTTCGACCTTGACGATGCTGTTCTTGAGTTCGATGAAGACCATCGGCAGCCCATTGACGAAAACGCGCACGTCGGGACGCCGCCAAGACACTCGTCCCTGCACCCACATCTGCGAAACGGCGGTAAAAGGTGTTGTACTGTGGGTGCTCAAAGTCCACCAGTTTCACGAAATCAAAGTCGGCTTTGCCGTTGCGGCGGAGCGCGATCTTGATGCCGTTGCGGATTTGATTGTAGTGCGTGTAATTGACGGCGGTCATTTCTGAGACACTGAAATCGCGAACCCCTTTTTCCGCAACGCCTCTATCATGGCCTGTTCTTCGGGTGTTGGGATCGGCGCTTCCTCTGACGGGATTTGAATGGCATCGTAATCCGTCACCCATTGTTTGAACAGCGATTTGATTTGCTTACAAAGAATATTATCCCTATTTCTGATACTGTTGATATTCCATTCATCAACCATTGAATTCCCCAAGTTTTTGCTAATAAAAATGTTGGATTCCATATACTTTTCTTTTTTCTTGCCGAAATAACCATTACTTGCGGAGATATTCAATTTTTTCTCCAGTGGCAGTTTGTTTCCCAAATGCTCCAATGTCTGGTTGGCTTCGGCTTCATCGATATTGTAATATTTAGAATCCCACGTCTGGGGGAAAATATGTTCGATTTCCCAGTATCCCGGCAACAAGTCCTTTTGTCCTTCGCTCTCGTATGCCAGCAGTTTCAGGAGCATTCTAACGGCATTTTTATGCGGCATGGCGAGGAGATCGTCGGTGCGTTTCCGCTCGGCATCCCTTTCCTCGTCGGTTGCGGTATTTTTTACTGTAAATTCAGCGGAGAATACTGGGTGGCAGTTTTGTATTATGGCGGCGTTGAGTTTCAATATATCGCCCTTGACCGCGCTGATCGTCGGGTTTTCGAGAAAGCGGGTGAGTAGCATCACGAAAAACTTGCGTAGAAACTTCAGAAAGATCTCCTCGAAGTTGTCCTTGTGCTTATGCTCCATATAAAATATGGACACGGGATATTTCCAGAATTCATTGTTATATGACGACAGACAATCAAGGATCTTGCGTATATCGGCATTGTTGGACCAGGCTTCACCTTCAACTGCCTGACGGCCGTTGACGACCTTCCAAAGAAGGAAACTCTCGGACAGTTTATCTATTACATCCGCCGTCAAGCGATTCCGCGTTTTTTCGAGGAAGAATTTTCGGACGCCTGGCGTCGTCGTTCGGCGGTCTTGTTCTTTTGCCCGAAGATAGAACATGTGATAATAGAAGAGGTTTTGAATGCTCTCGCTGAAATCGGTGACCTCTTTTTCCAAACACTTCCACTTGTTGATAAATGACTTTTTTTGCACATCATCCAAATACTTGTATATGTGAGACTTGAAAATATCTGCATCCGATAGTGGCAGCCCTCGATTATTGAGCGTGTTGAAAATAGTCAAAGCGGTTTCCTGATCATCAGCGTCAATCGGGAGAAGAATTGTATATTTGAGCAGCGCCAGAATAAAACTGAAAATATGGTTGGGACTGTTTTCCGATTTTTCCCTATAGATCTCAAGAAAACGATTGTAATTTTTGGAATAGTTGTCATCGGCATTCGGAGCTGCCTGACCAGTTTCCAAAATATCGCGCAGCAGTTTATTGCCAGCGTCCGATACAACCTCCGATCTCAGTAATGTCTGTTTCCTATCCACCTTGCCAGTCATTTCGTCTTTTTTCCACAATGCAGGCATAATCTGGTTTATGAAATTATTGACTTCATCCGACTTCGTTTCTTCTTTTTCCAATCTGGAGAACACAGCCCGCAATAAAAGAAACAGTGATGTCAGCCGCTGCTGCCCATCGATGATCTGGCGTTCGTTATTCTCCTTATACGAAACAATACAACCGAGAAAATAATTACGGGTACTGTCGGTAGATTGAGTGCGCTCGATGGAAAAATTCCACAAATCGTCAAATAAAGTCGATATTTCGTCGTCACCCCATGAATACGGCCGCTGATACTCTGGAATGACGAAGGGAGTTTCCTGCCCGCTGCTCAGAAGTTCCAAAACAGTTTGCTTGTTTACATTCAACGTCGTTGTTGTCATCGTTTTATCTCCTGAGCTGATTTCAAAATTCGGTAGCGTGAAAAAAAGCCAGATCGTGCATATTAGGACTTATTGACCAAAACAAGGAGCCTGACATGTCCGCCATGACCGAAACGTACTATAGCATCCAAACGCTGATCCTGTCAGTCCTGGAATGTGATCTGGGCAGACTTTCCGAAAAGGCGAGGGAATTCGCCCGTCTTCTGGAACTGGTTTGCCCGGGAAACTTCCTGCGACGTGTCCGCGCCTGGACGGGACGCCCGGCCCGGGACCGCGCCCGCATCCTGAACGCGCTGTTCCTGAAGAGCGTGGAGAACCTCCCGTCGACCAGGTCGCTGCCCGGCCTCCTGCGCGGGGATTCCTCCCTACGCCGCCTCTGCGGCTGGGACTTCGCCTGGACATCCCGTCGGAGGCGACCATCTCGCGGGCGTTCTCCGAGTTCTCGCAGTCCGGCGTGCTGGACGAGATGCACGGCGCGTTGGTCAGGAAAGCCTGCAAGGACAGGCTGGCGGGGCATGTGGGCATCGATTCGACGCAGATAGAGAACCGCGAGCGCCCGGTCTCCGGGCGCAAGCCCGGGAAGTGCCGCGAGAAAAGAAAACGCGGCAGGAAAAGCAAGGCGGAGAAGGCGGCCATGCAGGCCGCGCCCCCCCCCCGCCAAGACGCGCACGGGGCGCCAGTCCCGCCAGACGCCGGCGGAGAACCTGGCGGAGCTGCCCGCGCTCTGCGGCTGGGGGGCGAAGCGCAACGGCAAGGGCGCGGTGAACTTCTGGCGCGGCTGCAAGCTGCATCTCCCCGTCGCCGACGGCGGCGTTCCGGTCGCGGCCCTGCTCACCTCCGCCTCCCTGCATGACAGCCAGGCCGCGATCCCCATGATGCAGAAGTGCGCGCAGCGGGTCAAAAGCCTCTGCGACCTCGCCGATTCCGCGGACGACGCGGCCGACATCCGGTCATTCTCGCAGGGGCCCGGCCACGTGCCGGTCATCGACGCCAACTGGCGCAGGAAGGCGGATGCGCCGGAGATGGATCCGGTCAGCAAAGTGCGCTACAGGGAGCGCAGCACGGTGGAGCGCTGCAATTCAGACCTCAAGGACAACTACGGCGCACGGGCCTTGCAGCCCTATGGTCGCAAGGGGTGTCAGTCTCTATGGAGAGAGTGCATCCTCCATGTCGGGTTCGTCCGCCTCGTCATCGTCGGTGTCCTCATCGTCGGGTGAACACGGGCCGTCGAACTCGGCGCCGTACTCGCGACAGAGGTATCCGTCGTCCCACTCGATGATGTCGTCTGAGGAGTGGCAGCATGGGCATCTCGGCTTCATGGTCACGCCCTCCATTCGTGTCCGCAGTGCTCGCACCGATAGACGCCGTTGGTCTCGTCGCACATCTTTCCGAGGGTTCGCCCCGTGACTCCGCCCGCGACGCACCCTGCCAGAATACCCAGTAGGGTGCCTGCGCCTGGCAGCAGCACGGTTCCGATGGCCGCGCCGAGTTTCGCGCCCGCGCAGGCAGCCACGCCGCCTGCGGTAACGAAGCCAATGAGACCAGTTGAGACTAATATAGCGTGCAGGGCCAAGAAAAAAGCCACTCAATGCAAAAAAACGGCAAAAAAGAAGCGATTTTCTACGTAGGCGCTGTTCCCCAAGAGGGTAGGCGATTGCCCAGTCAAAGCCACGAAAATGGTAGCCACGGCGTCCCGCCGTGGTCCCCCCGACAAGCGACGCAGTGAACGATTCCGCCGCCCCATTGCAACCCCTGTGTGGCTCACCCGCCCGCCACGGCGGGACGCCGTGGCTACGTCCGCTTCGTCAATCACGCCCAACCCACAGGCTTCTGGCGTGTCTGCATTATGAGGTGCTGTTACCGACCCTCTTGGGGAACATAGCGTCTACGTAAAACTTGGCGGAGAGTCTGGGATTCGAACCCAGGAACGAGCAAGCTCGTTAACGGTTTTCGAGACCGTCCCGATCGACCACTCCGGCAACTCTCCGTCTTAGAGTGGTAAAGTGGGCATAATGTAACCGCTTCCCCACAATCCGCAACCCGCCACCCCGCATTTTTCGACGAAAGCACGCGTTTGCAGGCGGCGCCCGACGGAGCGCCGCCCTCACTCCGAACGCATTCTGCCTTCCAGCATGCGCCGACGGAACTTGAACGGCGAGACGCCATAGACGCGTTTGAACTGGCGCGAGAAGTAGTTGGCGTCCGCGAAGCCGCATTGATAGGCGATGTCAGCCATGCTCAAGGGCTGCCTGCATAGCAGGAGCCGTTCGCCCTTCGCGATGCGCATCCGCAGCAGATACACCAGCGGCGGCCGGCCAGTGACCGCCCGAAAGCCCTGGCGGAACGCCGAGACGGACATCTTCGCGAGTGCCGCCATCTTCGCCAGGGACCAGGATTCCGCCATGCGCTCCCGCAACTGCTGCTGCACGAGGGTGATTTGCTCAAGATGCAGGGCGAGCGGGGACGGGCCTGTCCATCGGCAATGGCTGGCAAGCAGATAGCAGGCCGTCACGAACTCGCTGACCTGCAAGGCGCGGTCGCCTGGCTTGCTGCTGGCATGCTTGCGGCTCATGGATTCCAGCACCTCCATGATCTCCTGGTAGTGGTCCTCAGGGATGCGGATCCCCTCCTCGGAGACCTGCCCCTCCGCCGTCGGCTTGGGCGTGAAGTTGAAGATGAGCTGCCCGCCGACCAGCCCCGTCAAATCCGAAAGGAACAACGGGAGGTAGTCCTCGGAAAACAGCAGGTTGTACAGGCACAGGTTGTGGTACTCCACAAACTCATGCGGATGGCCAGGCTTGACCAGCAGCACAATGCCAGGCACCAGACGCTGGGAACGTCCATCCATCCGATGCACTCCCTCGCCCCCATACACGATGAGGAGCTCGTAGAAATCACGGTGGGAATGCAATGTCGGGGTGTTTTCCGTCGTGGAATGCAACGCCTTCCAGCACGTCAGCCGAAAATCATCCCTGACAATGTAGGTGTTTAGGACCTTCTCCATGCGCTATGTTCCCTCCCACGCGGGGACATGAAACTTATAATCGCGAGACTTCAACGTTCAAGGGCACGAGACGCAAGACACGCGAGGACGCGCCTTTTGGCGAATGATGCGTGTCATCCATGCCGATACTGTAAATGCATTCCTCCGATTATCAACCTGCTTCCATGCTTTTTCCCACATGGGTAAATACGGTGGAGAGACAATGGCGGGCAACACCCCCTCGCAGAAATGTCAGATCGTGCTTATTTTTTGTCAGATTGTTCTTGCGACAAAAGGGATTTTGCGTATAATTTATGCGACTGCGCAGAATCCGCATTGCGCCAAGCCCCTTCTCTTCATTCGTCCATCCTCCACTCTCCACTCCAAAGGAAGCAATCCATGAAAAGCCAACGTCTCTTCACCCTCATTGAACTCCTGGTCGTCATCGCCATCATCGCCATATTGGCGGCGATGCTGCTGCCCGCGTTGAGCAAGGCCAGGGAAAAGGCGCGTTCCATTTCGTGTGTCAGCAACATGAAGCAGATTGGCCTGGCGCAGCACATGTATGCGGGAGACAACAACGACTGCATCTGCGCAATCGAACTGATGACCACTGGCGGCTGGTGCCTCCGCACTGGCCTGTATCACAGGAACCACAGTTTGCACTACTGGAAATCCATTCCGAACCAAATGCTGGGCGGTGGCTATATCGGAATGGTCGACAAAGCAAGCACCGACATCACTGCGATGGTCTTCAAGTTCTTCCGCTGCCCAAGCGACAACAAGCACTTCAAGAAAGATGTCGACAATGCGGACTCCAGTTACATCTTCTGGCTTTACGGCGCAAAGAACTGGTCGACTGGCGCACTCCTCACCAGCACCAACTCGACGGAGCAGAGCATCATCAACAATCGCCCGCGCCTCATCGTCGGACGCGACAATCCAGGCCGCGTCATTATGGCCGACGTCCCCGGCGGAGCCATTGGCGGCAACACTCCGAACCATCCAGGCAACCTGAATCTGCTCATGATGGACGGCCATGCCGAAAGCAAGGCGCTCAGCCTCGGCGACATCAACTCCCTGGGCAACATGTGGTATTACATCCCAGACAAATTCGATCTAGACAAATAAGCAAACGCAACGGCTCAGAAGGGGGGGCCAGGCAGTCTCGGCCTTCCCCCCGCCCCGACAGCGTGTTTCAGTGAGAGGCTCTGAATCGGTCAATACAAGCAAAGGCCTACAAGGATGAATTCCGCCACACGCATTCTCATTTTCTACGGTTTGATTCTGTCTCTTTGCGGCTGCGGCGCGGAAAAAACGGAAAACTACCGCGAAAACGGTGAGCGCCTGAACAATCTTGTCAAGCGGATGGCGCTCGTCAAAAAGAGCTACAAGGAAAATGGCGCGGCGGAATTCGTCAATCCACGGCACGGCTTTATATGGGTCAAGACCCAGAAGGAAGGCACCTTCACGGTCAAGTCGAAAAAGGGCAATCTGGCGCAGACTTTCACGACGTGGGAGTGCGAAGGCTTCGTCCGCCTGCCCGCAGGCAGATACACGCTTTCTGGCGACTGGGGCGACCGCTTGCTGATTCATTCCGTGCCGACATTGGTTTTCAGTTATTTCCTTGGCAAGCCTGCCGCCGAGGAACCATGGCATTACTTCGACAACGGCAAAATCGGCGTCTTTGAATACAACTTCCCTTGGCTGAAGAAAAACGTCCTGCCAAGTTTCAACGTGATGGCGCACAACGACACGCGCGGCATTCCGCAGGAACTGCAGGAACAATGGCAGAAAGTCGGCAGGAAATTCTACTGCTCCATCGGCGAACAGAATGTCGACCATTGGGAGGAATGGATGCTGAAGGACAAATACGACGGCCTGCAAATCGATGAATTCGTCACGCCGCGCGGCAGGATTTCCGATCGGGACAAGGCGATGAACTACACGAAGCCAGGCCTGGGCTTCGACGCAAAGACACTCGGCGAACTGAAACGCATTTCGGACAAGCATACGGATTTCGCGGTCACCCCGTGGCTTGGGATGAACTGGGACGCAAAGAGCGAGGACAATCAGCCGCTGTGGCAGGCGATCACCAGCTCAAAGTTCGGCGGCGTCATGTACGAGGCATACATGCGCTCGCGCGACTGCGACTATGAATTCGACAAAATCCACAAGAGAATCGCTCCGTTCAATGCCTTCGGGACACATGCCCTTGACCATGTCTATGTCGGATTCGGCCTGTTCACGCTGCTCGACAGCAATGCCTCCGTCGACTTCAAGGTCTTTTTGGACAAAGTCATGCAGAAGCTGGCGAAAGAATCAGATTTCCTCGACCTTGGCGGCCTCGGCCTGTGGGCCAGCTACTATGCCGAGCCAGAGCATCTCAAATGGTATGCGCGGCTTCTCCGCCATTATGCCATTGAAGGAAACACGGAACTCCTAAGCGATAAATTCAATTACAAGTTCAAGCCTGAAATCGTCAAGTCGCCGATGTGGGAGACTTTGGACGACTGGAACGCCCAGCCCGCAGAAAAGGATTCACTGCTGCTTGTCAGTTCGCAGGACACCGCAAAGACAGGCGTGACCTACGGCTACTGGCCGCGCTCCTCGGTCAATTTCCTGAAAATGACGCACGTCCCAGGCAAGGTCAACAAAGTCTCGCAGCAACTCAAGAACCTCGAGGCAGGCAAGGAATACATGCTGTTCCTGCTCTTCACGGGCTTCGAGGACAATTCACGCGCGAAGTATGACTTGGACATCAAACTGAGCAACGCCAAAATCGTCGATACCCAGCGCCGTCCGATGAGCGACTGGGTCAAGATGAAATGCTACAACTCGGTTCGCGTCCGTTTCATTGCAGGGAAAGAGCCCGTGACGCTTGAGATTTCCGACCCTGTCCGCAACGTCGGCCCCAGGACGCTGCTTATCGACGGCATCAGCGTGACGCCCTATTACTGCGGAAATGCGGTGGAATAGCGTGACGCCCCCCCATGCCCCTCATCCCTTCTGTCGTCCTTCATAGGCGGCGGAGGGATGCAGGGGTGGATGGTGCGAGGCGGCAAAGCAGGCATGGTGCTACCGCTTCCCGCCCTCCGCAACCCGCCCCCGCCGCATTTTTCGGCGTTTTTCCACAGTCGGCGGGGGCACTCCCGCCATCGGTTGCCGGCGCGGGGGAGATGGCGCGCCATGACAGGGGAGCCGAACCTTCCCCCCTCCGCCGACAGAACTTCGTCGTATTTTTATTGTCTCGGACTTGATTTCCCGCGGGAAAGCACTAACTTTAGGAAATTACTTGACTTTGCCGTCATTTTCCCTGAAATCAAACCAAAGCGAGATAGACGATGCCGATTACCGAAATTCTGAAGCAGAACGCCGCACTGTACGGAGAGGAAGTGGCCCTGGTGGAAATCAATCCGCAGGAACTGGAGAAATGCCACACGACCTGGCGCGAGTATTCCCTGATCGAATCCAGCCCGATCGACTCCTTCCGCTCGGAACTGACCTGGGGCGAGTTCAACCGAAAGTCGAACCGCCTGGCCAACCTCCTGCTGACCAGGCGCGTGCGAAAAGGCGCCAAGGTCGGGATCCTGCTCATGAACTGCCTGGAATGGCTCCCCATCTACTTCGGCATCCTGAAGAGCGGGGCCATGGCGGTGCCGCTCAACTTCCGATACACCTCCGCGGAAATCAAATACTGCCTGGATCTGGCGGATGTCGAGGTGCTGGTCTTCGGCCCCGAGTTCGTGGGGCGCATGGAGGACATCTGCGAAAAGCTGCCCAAAGTCAAGACCATGCTCTACGTCGGCGACGACTGCCCGTCCTTCGCGGAATCCTACTACAGCCTCTGCTCCTACTGCTCCAGCAAGGAGCCTGAAATCCCGCTGGCCGACAGCGACGAGGCCGCCATCTACTTCTCCTCAGGCACGACAGGCTTCCCCAAGGCCATCGTCCACCTTCACCGCAGCCTGATGCACTCCTGCAAGGTCGAGCAGAACCACCACGGGCAGACGCACGAGGACACTTTCCTCTGCATCCCCCCGCTCTACCACACAGGCGCCAAGATGCACTGGTTCGGCAGCTTCCTGGTCGGCGGATGCGCCGTGCTGCTCAAGGGCATCAAGCCCGAATGGATCATCCGCACGGTCTCCGAGGAACACTGCACCATCGTCTGGCTGCTTGTGCCATGGGCGCAGGACATCCTCGACGCCATCGACCGCGGAGAAATCAAGCTCGACGAATACAAGCTCGACCAATGGCGGCTGATGCACATCGGGGCCCAGCCCGTGCCGCCCAGCCTCATCAAGCGCTGGATGTCCGTCTTCCCGAACCACCGCTACGACACCAACTACGGCCTCAGCGAATCCATCGGCCCCGGCGCCGTGCACCTCGGCGTCGAGAACCTCGACCATGTGGGCGCCATCGGCGTCGCCGGATACGGCTGGCAGACGAAGATCGTCGACGAGCAGAAACGCCCCGTCGCCAAAGGCGAGGTCGGGGAGTTGGCGCTGAAGGGCGACGGCGTGATGAAATGCTACTACAAGGACGAAAAAGCCACCAGGGAAGTCCTGCAGGACGGATGGCTGTTCACGGGCGACATGGCGAAGGAGTCGGAGGACGGCTTCATCTATCTGGTCGACCGCAAGAAGGACGTCATCATCACCGGCGGCGAAAACCTCTACCCCGTCCAGATCGAGGACTTCCTGCGGCGCCATGACGCCATCAAGGACGTGGCGGTCATCGGTCTGCCGGACGCACGCCTCGGCGAAATTGCGGCGGCCATCATCGAGGTCAAGCCGGAGTTCTCCCTGACCGAGGCCGAGGTCAACGAATTCTGCCAGGCGCTCCCGCGCTATCAGCGTCCGCGCAAGATCATTTTCGCCGAAGTCCCGCGCAACCCCACCGGCAAGATCGAGAAGCCCAAACTGCGGAAAATCTACGGCGCCGACAGGCTCGTCGCCCAGCAGAACGAAATCCAGTGACAATGAGTGCACTCTCCCAAATCCCCGTCATGATTCTCTGCGGCGGGCGCGGCACGCGCCTGCGCGACGTCACCGAGGTGCTGCCCAAGCCGATGGTGCCCATCGGCGAGCAGCCGATCCTTTGGCACATCATGAAGTCGTACGCCGCGTTCGGGGTGAGGCGCTTCATCCTCTGTCTCGGCTACAAGCAGGAGGCCTTCATTGATTACTTCATGAACTTCCACCTGCGCATCTCCGACGCGACCATCACCCTCGGCCACGATCCGGAGATCCGTTTTCACCAGGCCGTCGAGGAGGCCGACTGGCAGGTCACCCTCGCACAGACCGGAATCGACACCATGACCGGCCTGCGCGTCGCCCGCGCCGCGCGCTATCTCCAGCCCGACGACGACGAGTTTTTCCTCACCTACGGCGACGGCGTCGCCGACGTCGACCTCGCCGCCCTGCTCCAGGCCCATCGCGCCGCAGGGAAAATGCTCACCGTCTCCGCCGTCCATCCCCCCGCGCGCTTCGGCGAAATGGTCCTCGACGGCGACACCGTCGTGGACTTCGCCGAGAAGGCCCCCCGCACCTCCGCCTACGTCAACGGCGGCTTCATGGTCGCCACCCGCGCCTTCCTCAACCGGTATCTCGCCAGCGGCAAGGACGAATTTCTCGAACAGGCGCCCATCCTCAACTGCGTCGCCGACCGCCAGATGAACGCATACCGCCACGAGGGCTTCTGGCAGTGCATGGACACCCCGCGCGAATACTCCCTCCTGAATGACCTGTGGAAGCGCGGCGACGCCCCCTGGACCCGCTACTGGAACGGAGGCGCGCGCTGATGTTCGGCGACATCTACAGAGACCGACGCGTGCTCATCACCGGCCACACCGGCTTCAAGGGCTCCTGGCTCTGCCTCTGGCTGCGGAATCTCGGCGCGCTTGTCCAGGGCTACGCCCTTGCCCAGCCCTCTCCCAGCCATTGGGAGCGGCTTGGCCTGAGCCTGGACGAGGCGCGCGCCGACCTCCGCGACTCCCAGACCATCGCGGCTTTCGTCGCCGAGCGACGGCCTGAAATCGTCTTCCATCTGGCGGCGCAGCCGCTGGTGCGCGAATCGTACAATTCGCCCCGCGCGACCTTCGACACCAACGTCATGGGCACCGTCAATCTGCTGGAGGCCTGCCGCCAGTGCGACTCCGTGCGCGCCGTCGTCGTCGTCACCACCGACAAGTGCTATGCGAACTCCGGCGGCGCGCAGCCGTTCCGCGAGGGCGATCCGCTCGGCGGCCACGACCCCTACAGCGCCTCCAAGGGCGCCGCCGAGATCGTCGCCGCCTCCTATCGGGATTCCTTCTTCCGCCCGGGCGGTCGCGTCGCGCTGGCGACCGCACGCGCCGGCAATGTCATCGGCGGCGGCGACTGGGCCGCCGACCGCCTCATCCCCGACCTCATGCGCGCCGCCCGCGCAGGAAAGCCCGCCCTCATCCGCAGCCCCCTCGCCATCCGCCCCTGGCAGCACGTCCTGGAGGCCCTCTCCGGCTATCTCCGGCTCGGGCAACTACTTTTAGAGCACGGTGCGGAGTACGCAGACGCCTGGAACTTCGGCCCGATGGAGGCCGCGACCTACACCGTCGAGGAGGTCGTCCGTCTCGCACAGGAAGCCTGGCCCCGCGTGCAGCATGAGATCGGAGCCGTCGACGCCTCCCGCCCCGAAGCGCCCCGCCTGACCCTCGACTGCTCCCGCGCCCGCGACCGCCTCGGCTGGCACCCCGTCTGGGACACCCCCGAGACCGTACGCCGCACGGTGGCGTGGTACCGCGCCGACTTCGAGGGCGCCGCCCTCGCCTCCCCCCGTGACCTCGACCAATACTGCGCCGACGCGGCGGCCGCCGGCCTGGAGTGGTGCCAATGACCCCCGAAGAAATCCGCCAGGAAATCCTCCGCCTCACCGCAGAATACGCCCGCCAGACATGGGGGACGCCCTCCCCCTTCGTCCCCGGCGAAAGCCGCGTGCAATACGGCGGGCGCGTCTTCGACGAGCGCGAGGTCACCAGTCTTGTCGACGCCTCGCTTGACTTCTGGCTCACCTACGGACGCTACTCCCGCGACTTCGAGCGGCGTCTCGCCGACCTCCTCGGCGTGCGTTGCGCGCTCCTCGTCAACTCCGGCTCCTCCGCCAATCTCCTCGCCTTCCACGCCCTCGCCTCGCCGCTGTTAGGCGACCGGCGCATCCGACGCGGCGACGAGGTCATCACCGTCGCCGCCGGCTTCCCCACGACCGTCGCCCCCATCGTCCAATACGGCGCCGTCCCCGTCTTCGTCGACGTCGAGGCCGACACCGCGAACATCGACGTCTCGCTGCTGGACGCCGCCCTCTCGGAGCGCACCCGCGCGGTGATGCTCGCGCACACCCTCGGCAACCCCTTCGACCTCCGCGCCGTCAAGGTCTTCTGCGAGCAGCATCGCCTCTGGCTCATCGAGGACAACTGCGACGCCCTGGGCTCCCGTTACGCGGGGCGCCTGACCGGCACGTGGGGGGACATCGGCACCTCCAGTTTCTACCCGCCCCACCATCTGACCACCGGCGAGGGCGGCGCCGTCTACACCGACAATCCCCTCCTCCGCAAGATCCTCCTCTCGCTCCGCGACTGGGGCCGCGACTGCTGGTGCGAATCCGGCCATGACAATACCTGCGGTTGCCGCTTCAGCGGGCAGTTCGGGCAGCTTCCCCCCGGCTACGACCACAAATACGTCTACAGCCACTTCGGCTTCAATCTCAAGGCAACCGAAATGCAGGCCGCCATCGGCTGCGCCCAGCTTGACCGCCTCCCCGACTTCACCCGCGCACGCCGCGACAACTTCGACCGGCTCCTCCGCCAACTCCAGGACCTCCCCCACCTGCACTTCATGCGCGCGCTCCCCGAGAGCGAGCCATCCTGGTTCGGCTTCCTCATCACCCTCGACGACCAGGCGCCCTTCTCCCGCAACGCCATCGTCGCGCACCTGGAGGCGAGCGGCGTCCAGACCCGAAACCTCTTCGCGGGCAACCTCACCCGCCACCCCTGCTTCGAATCCCTCCGGCCAGGCCGCGACTACCGCATCGCCACTCCGCTCCCCAACACCGACCGCCTCATGAACAACGCCTTCTGGCTCGGCGTCTTCCCTGGCATGACCCCCGCCAAAATCGACTTCATGGCGGAGGCCGTCCGAGAATGCCTGGCCGACCGCAACGGAAGATGAACCCGACCGAACTGCATGGTTTCGCCACCGCGATACGGCGCCTCGCCGTCGAACTCACCTACCGCACCAGGACCTCGCACCTGGGCGGCGCCCTGTCGCAGGCCGACCTCCTCGCCGTACTCTATTCGGGCGTGCTCCGAAACACCCCCGAAACCGCCCGCCGCCCCGACCGCGACCGCCTCATCCTGAGCAAGGGACACTGCTGCGCCTCCCTCTATGCCGCCCTCGCCCTCCGAGGCTTCCTCGACCGACAGGAACTGCTGGAGCACTACTGCGAAAACGGCTCGCGCTATTTCGAGCATGTCAGCCATCTGCTTCCAGGCGTGGAATGGTCGACGGGAAGCCTCGGCCACGGCCTCCCCGTCGCCTGCGGCCTCGCCCTGGGCGCAAAGCTCCGCGCCCTGCCCTTCGACGTCTTCTGCCTGGTGGGCGACGGTGAAATGGACGAAGGCAGCAACTGGGAGGCGCTGCTTTTCGCCGCCCAGCACCGCCTCGACAATCTCTGCCTGGTCATCGACCGAAACCAGATGCAGGCGCTGGGGGAAAACAAGGACATCCTCGACCTCTCCCCGCTCACGGATAAACTCCGCGACTTCCAATGGCACGCGACGGAGATCGACGGCCATGACTTCGGCCAGATCACCGACGCCTTCCAGGCCTTCCGCGAGCAGCAGGGACGGCCGACCGCCATCGTCGCAAACACCGTCAAGGGCAAGGGCGTCCGTTTCATGGAGCATCAGTTGAAATTCCACTACAGCCCTCCAAACGACGCGGAATACGCCCAGGCCATGGAGGAACTGAAATGAGGACCGCCTTCGTCAACCAACTGCTCCAGGAGGCCGAACGGGACGGGCGCGTCTTCCTTATCGTCGGCGACCTGGGATACCATGTCGTCGAACCTTTCGCCCAGCGGTTTCCGCAGCGCTTCCTGAACGCGGGCATCGCCGAGCAGAACATGCTCGGCGTCGCCGCGGGACTCTCCGCCACGGGATACAATGTCTTCGTCTATTCCATCGGCAACTTCCCGACTTTGCGCTGCCTGGAGCAGATCCGCAACGACGTCGCCTACCACCGCTGCAATGTCAAGATCGTCGCCGTCGGGGCGGGCTACGCCTACGGCAGCCTCGGCGCCACCCACCAGGCCACCGAGGACATCGCCGCCATGCGCGCCATGCCGAACCTCGCGGTCTGCACGCCAGGCGACCCCGCCGAGGCCGCCGCCGTCGCCAGCCTCACCGCCGCCTTCGACGGCCCGATGTACATCCGCCTGGGCAAGGCAGGCGAAAAAAACGTCCATTCCGAACCCCTGCCCGAAGTGGCCCTCGGGGACATCCTCCTGGTCAGGCGCGCGGAAGGCGCCCGCACGGCGGTGCTCGCCTGCGGCAGCATCCTGCACGACGCCAGCCGCCAGATCGAGGAGCAAGGCCTCCCGTATGACCTCTACAGCGTCCCCTTCGTCAAGCCCATCAACCGCGACCGCCTGGCGCAGATTGCGCGGTGCCATCCCGACGGGCTCATCACCCTGGAGGAGCATCAGCGCTCTGGCGGCATGGGCGCGGCCGTCGTCGAGCAGTTGAACGACCTCTACGCGCAAGGCGCGCTGCGCGACTATCCGAAAGTCCGTCGCCTGGCCATCCCCGACGTGTTCGCGCCCGTCGTCGGAAACCAGCAGTATCTCCGCGCGGTGGTCGGCCTGCGCCTCTGAAGCTCAGCGCCGTTCGCCTGGCCGCAGGCTCCTTCGGATCGCCTCCTGAAGCGGGATCCGCACCTCCAGCCCCAGTTCCCGCCGCGCCCGCGTGATGTCGGGGACATACCATTGCGGCGGCGTTCCAGGGACAGGCTCGCGCAGCACCCTGACTGGCGCAGGGCTCCCCAGCGTCTCCCGCACCGTCTCCGCCAGTTCACGGATGCTGACCGCGGCATCGGAACCGAGGTTGTATGCGGCCCCCGCGCGCCCGCGCTCCAGCATCGCGAAGAGCCATTCGACGAGATCGTCGGCGTGGAGATAGCTGCGCCGCGGCGTCCCGTCCCCCTGGATGACGATCTCCCGTCCCGCCAGCGCGTCCCGAATGAAGTTGCCGATCGCGAAGTGGATGTCGCGATTGAGGTATCGCCCCGTGAAGGCGAAGCCGCGCGCGATGACCGACGGGATGCCCGAGGCCGCGCACATCCCCTCCGCCTCCAGTTTCGCGATGCCGTATTCGGTCACGGGGCGGCACGGATGCTCCTCTCCGACATGGGTGCATTGTGGCTCCTGCGGCCCGTAGACCGCACCAGAACTCACGAAGAGCAGCCGTGCGGCGCCGCACTCCCGCGCAAAGCGCAGCACCCGCTCCGTCCCCTTGAGAATGATGTCGCGCATCTCGCCAGGCGGCAGCGCCAGCGCGGGCGTCCCCGCATGGATGACGGCATCCACCGCGGGCATCTTCGGCGGGAACGCGAAGTCCCGCACATCGCCCCGCATCCACTCCAGCCGCCCGCCCAGTCCCGCGAACTGCGGATTCTCCGCCAGGAAGCGACCTGGATCGCGCGAAAGCACGAGCAGACGCCACTCCGCCCCGAAGCCCCGCAGCATCCGATCCAGCAGGCTCTTCCCGAAGAAGCCCGTCCCCCCCGTCACAAAGATCCGTCCGCCCGTCATTTCCGCCTCACCTCGTTCCCCCGTTCTCCGCCAGCGCCCACTTCCAGATCGGCACGACCCGAATGCCGTCGTCCGTCTCCCATTCGTCATCCCACGTCACGACGACGCCATCCCTGACGCCAGTCTCCTGCATCGCGCGCCGCAGCGCCGACAGTTCCCGCGCCAGCGTCCCCGATCGGGACATCTCCCAGGCGACCTGCACCAGCCGCGCTTCCCGAGTCAGGCGATCCGTCACGTAAAAATCCACTTCGCCGCCCCCCTTGACATTGTAATACTCGATTTTGCAGAAACCACGGCGCAGAACCAGAAACACGAGATTCTCCAGCAGCCACCCCCGTTCCTCGTCATTCTTGGGAGTCATGGCGCGGATCAGCCCCGTGTCAACAAGATAATACTTGTCGGGATTGACCGCGCGGACGGTAAGCGAATCCGTCCGAAGTGGAACCGAATAGGCAAGATAGGCATCTCGGAAGAAGCGCAGATACTCGCTGATGACTTCGCGGTCGCCCGACAATCCATTTGCCTTCAACGCCCCTGCGATGGCACGGGTCGAGACCTTCCTGGCGTAATTGGAAAGCAGATAATCCAGCGTATAGCGCAAGGCAGGGACACTGGGAACCGAATGACGCTCGATGATGTCCCGATAAACCACCGCATCCACATATCCCTGCAGAATCTGCACCCTGGCACGCCGATCGCAGTCCTGGGTGTCTGGAAAGCCCCCTTCCTCGAAATACCGCGCCATCGCATGGCGCAGCATGCCAGCCGTGCGCGTCGAAAACGGCGCGACGGGCAGATGCGAAAAGATTCCATTGAAGGTGAGCATTTCAGGGAAAGACAAGGGAAACACCTCCATTTCCAACGCACGCCCGCGCATCTGGGTCGCAATCTCGCTTGACAGCAAACGCGCCGAAGACCCAGTCAGGCACAGTTGAACCAAATTGGAATCAATGAGCCGCCTGGCATACAGTTCCCATCCGTCGATCGTCTGGAGTTCATCCAGAAAATACCAGCACATCTGCCGCGCCGCTTCGGGAAACATGGCCGCATGCAGTTCACCGATCAAATGCAGATCCTCCAAGGTCGCCCGCTTCAGACGATCATCCTCAAAGTTGATGTAGACCAGCCGATGCGGATCCACTCCCCCCTGGCGAAGTTCCAGCATCCGCTGGAACGCCGCATACGTCTTGCCTGTCCGTCGCATCCCGACCAGCACCGACGCCGAATGCCGTTTCTCCAAATACCTCAGTCGACGCGGCTGCAAATCCTCTGGCAGCCCCGCTTCGTAAAATTCGCCCAGAATCTCCCCGAAAACCTTCTTCATGTCCGCGTTGCCTCCGTTGCACGCCCTGCCTCTCATGATGTTCGGAAAATGGCGGATAGACCTTCCCGACTCTCCCAAACCAGCCATCTTGGAAACAGCACGTACGCTAAATATAGTGGCATTTGAGACTTTTTCAAAATGTGGACACAATTTGTGACCACTTTCTCGCAAAAATCGGCAAGATCCCCAGACCACATTCAGGTTCCTTGCGCCATTGCCCTGCCCCCTTCGCCCCTTCTGCCGACAGGTTTTATTTCCCGTCGTTCAGCGCCTCTTCGAGGGCCTTTTGGAGCAGGGGCGCGGCACGGACGCTGGCCTAACTGCTTTTTTAGGGGAATTATATACTTTAGTTTCCAGTTTCAATTAATCATGCAATAATTGCTCCGCTTTTTCAAGGATTTCATCTGTTCGCTTTTCTAAAACGCGTGCTTTCTTTTTAATATCATCTGCCATTTTTTCGGCTTTTTTAATTTCTTGTGGCAAAACTTTACCAAGATATTTCCCATCACGTTTCACAAGTCGATTAAGGTCACGTTTCCATTCATGTTTCAATTCTGAATTTTTAGCTTGTGTTCGATTATACCAGTTATCCCATTCATAAGAACCTAATTGGCGAGATTTTTCATTGATAGTATCATATAAGGATTTCAATGCTTCTTGGAA
>JAEEGL014471644.1_pt1 | contig 22604 bp, 15 predicted proteins | sample 9134231 | NCBI WGS metagenome assembly JAEEGL01 (sample SAMN16246548, study PRJNA631951) | gut metagenome | biome: gut microbiome; feature: rumen; material: fiber-attached | host: Bos | place: Iran: Karaj | collected 2018-10
TCAAGCGATCTGGCGGCGATGTCCATGAGCTTGTCAAGACGCTCAAAGAATTCTTCTCTCGTGGCGGACAGATAACCTATCCTCGGCATATTCAGCGTAACGACGCCGACGGAACCGGTGCTTTCGCCGGAGCCGAAGAAGCCGCCGGTTTTTTTGCGCAGTTCGCGCAGGTCGAGTCTCAGGCGGCAGCACATGCTGCGTATGTCTGAAGGCTCCATATCGCTGTTGATATAGTTACTGAAATACGGCGTGCCGTATTTGGACGTCATTTCAAACAGCAAACGGTTGTTTTCCGTATCGGACCAGTCAAAATCGCGCGTAATGGAATACGTGGGGATCGGGTACTGGAAGCCTCTGCCGTTCGCGTCGCCCTCTATCATTATTTCGATAAAGGCGCGGTTGACCATATCCATCTCGGCCTTGCAGTCCTTGTATTTGAAATCCATTTCCTTGCCGCCGACGATAGCGGGAAGCTCCGCCAGATCGTTCGGAACGGTCCAGTCAAGCGTGATGTTCGAGAACGGAGACTGCGTGCCCCATCTTGACGGGGTGTTGACGCCGAAAACGAACGATTCTATGCACTTTTTGACGTCTCTGTAAGAAAGGTTGTCCACCTTTACGAACGGAGCCAGGTAAGTGTCAAACGACGAGAACGCCTGCGCGCCCGCCCATTCGTTCTGCATTATGCCCAAGAAGTTGACCATCTGGTTGCAGAGCGTTGCAAGGTGGGAAGCCGGAGACGAGGTGATCTTTCCGGGGATGCCGCCCAGACCCTCTTTTATGAGCTGTTTGAGCGACCAGCCGGCGCAGTAGCCGGTGAGCATGCTAAGGTCGTGAATATGTATATCCGCGTTTCTGTGCGCGTCCGCTATTTCCTGGTCGTATATTTCCGAGAGCCAGTAGTTTGCGGTTATGGCGCCGGAGTTAGATAAAATAAGACCGCCGACGGAATATTTGACGGTAGAGTTTTCTTTGACTCTCCAGTCAAGGTTTTTGACGTAGCTGTCCACTATATCCTTATAGTCAAGGATCGTGGATTTCATATTACGGATCTTTTCGCGGTTCTTTCTGTAAAGTATATAGCACTTTGCAACGTCCGCGTAACCGGCGTCTATAAGTATTTTTTCTACGCTGTCCTGTATATCTTCAACGCCGACCTTGCCGTCTTTGATCTTCGGCTCGTAGTCAGATGTGACTTTGAGTGCCAGCATATCTATTATGTCGTCATTATACTGTCTGTTCTGCGCTTCAAAAGCTTTCTTTATGGCGTCGGAAATCTTTTTGATGTTGAAATCAACAACTTTTCCGTCGCGCTTTACTACCTGATACATTTTTGTCCCCTTTTCCTTGTGATAATGTTTATTTTTTCCGTTTTCGGATAATATCCAGCTTGTATATCATACACCATAAATGTCAATTTGTCAAGAGCTTTTTTCAATATATTGTAGAAAAATTTTTGGGCAAAACTATATATTGTTATAAGCCTCTTATTGCGGCGTTTGGCACAAACTTTTGTACTTCGGCAAGATAAGATAAAAGTTCATCGTCGTCCGGCGCCTTCAGATTTCCGTAGGGGACGTTCTCGGAATCCTTGAAGCGCTGTAAATAATATTTTTCTTCTCCTTTTATCCACTGTCCTATGCGCACGAAATCTTCCCTCTCGTGCAGCTGCGATACGACGGTCGTGCGGAACTCAAAATCAACGCCGCCGTTCTTTAAAAGCATTATGCTCTTCTCCACCGCGTCAAGATCCACATCCGTGCCGGCGGTGAGAAAATACTTTTCTTTGCAGTTCTTTATATCCATTGCGACGTAGTCTATATTTCCCTCCGTGATAAGCTCCGCAAGTCTTCCGGGGAACGTGCCGTTCGTATCTATTTTTACCGGGTATCCCAAAGCCTTGACTTCCTTTACCGTCTCCGATATGTCCGCGTGCAGAAGCGGTTCGCCGCCGGTTATGACGACGCCGTCAAGCAGCCCTTTTCTCTTTTCAAGATAGCCGAAAACCTCCTTCGGATCAAGCGGGTCGCCGGGGTTTATAACAAGTTCGTAGTTATGGCAGAACGGGCAGCGGAAGTTGCACCCACCCGTAAAAAGCACCGCCGCGGTCTTGCCGGGATAGTCCACCAAAGAAAGTTTTTGCAGTCCGTATATACGCATTTTTTTGTTTGCTCCGTTATCATTTTTTACTATCATATCATACCGCCGTGATTTTTTCAAGTGGATTTTATATTTTTCTTTTATTTTTGTCATTGTGACTTGACAACTTAATATTCTTTTGATATTATATATAATACGAATATTGTTTATATATGGAGATAAAAGCATATATGAGTAAAAAATCGAAGCTCGTTATCATATACTGCGTGATATGCACCGTACTGTTTATAGCGGTGTTTACGCTTGTTTCGTATACAGGAAAACTGCCGCAGAGCTGGGTCGCGGCGGTGTTCACCGCGCTTTACTGCGTGATAACCGCTTCCGGCGCGTTTCTGATACTGAAATTCGGCGGACCGTCCTCACCCGCGGACCCGCCCAAAGGTCTGCGCCCTGATCAGAACCTTTTCAGGCAGATGAAAACGCCGGCGGCGACGACGGATACGGAGGGCAGGATCACCTGGCGCAACGAAGCGTTTACGAACGCGTTTGCGGATATCTTATCAAGCGATACGGACATTACCTCACTGTGCGGTCTCAAGCTGAGCGATATTATAAAGGATCAGAGTGAAAGAGGCGTTCTTGTAAAGATAGGCGAGCAAAGCTACCGCGTATTCGGTTATCTGCTCCCGCTGTCAAACAAAAACGCTGCCGCGGCTCAGACAAAAGCCGCCGGCAGGCAGGCTGTAACGTTCTGGTACAACGTATCGGACGAGGAAGCGTGCAAAACGCGTCTTGAAAACGAAAGACTTATAGTCGCCTACATTATAATAGATATGGCGGACAATATTTTATCCGGCATGCAGGAGCAGTATTCGGAGGCTGTGTCCTCCGTTTCAAAGCTGTTGAACAACTGGGCGGATTCGATAAACGGCCGTCTGCTTGAATACAGCGACGGCAAATATATAATGATGTTTTACGCGGATCAGCTGCCCGCAATGAGGCGCGCCGCTTTCCCCATACTCTCCGACGTAAAGAAAATTACGTTCGGCGGCGGCACGGTGCCTATGACGCTTTCCATAGGTATTGCGGATATTGAAGGCACGGTAGCGGACAAATGCGCTCTCGCCTCCTCCGCCATGAGCTTTGCGCTCCAGCGCGGCGGCGACCAGGTCGTCATTAAAAACGACCGCGGCGCAAAGGACGAGTTCTACGGCGGGCTGTCAAAGCACGATCCGCAGCTGACCGGACTCAACGCGAGAAGACTTATTCTCCAGGCAAAGCCCATAATCAAAGAAGCCGGCTCCGTATATATCATGGGTCACAAAAACGCGGACTTTGACTGTCTTGCGTCCTGCATGGGTATTGCAAAGATCTGTCTGTCGCTCGGCAAAAAAACGACTATCGTGGTGCGTGACAACAAGAACATAGCGCGGCCGTACGCAATGCTCAAAGAAATGCCGGACTACAAGGATCTGTTCTTTGATTTTGAACGCGACAGCTACGACGATGTTGAATCAAACACGCTTCTCTTCATCATGGACGTGAACAACCCCGTTATATTTGAAGACGAAAAGATAACGAAACAGGTATCGTCCGTTATAATAATAGACCACCACAGAAAAGTTTCAAGCGAATATCCGTTTGAAGATAAAATAAGACAGCAGTATATAGAGCCTTCCGCTTCTTCCGCGTCCGAGATAGTGGCTCAGATGCTTGAGCAGTTCTTCCCCTCGGGCGTGCTGACCGCGGACGAGGCGAATCTGCTGCTTGCCGGGATCCAGCTTGACACGAACAGCTTTAGCCGCGACTGCGGCGCCGGCACTTACGCGGCTGCCCAGTATCTGCGTCGTGAAGGCGCTGACGCTTCCGAAGCTTCGTCATTCTTCAGCCTTGACAAAAAGGCGTTTATGTTTGAGCTCAAACTGCAAAGCTCGATGAAGCTGTATAAAGATGAATACGCGATCTGCATCGGAGACGACGCCACGCTCGCTCCCGACCCCGCTTCCGCCGCGAGAGTTGCGGAAACCGTGCTCAAACTTGACGGCGTTTCCGCGTCGTTTGCGATTTGCCGCGCGGGAACGGACAACAACGGCGATCCGACTTATTCAATATCCGCAAGAAGCGACGGCTCGATCAACGTACAGGTCATACTTGAACGCTTAGGCGGCGGCGGTCACCACTCCAACGCCGGAACGCAGCTCACGACGGGTAAAACGGTTCAGGTATCCGATTCGCCTCTGCCGAAGCTCGATTCCGCGCTCGTCACTAAACTGCTTCTTAAAGCTATCGACATGTCGGTAAAAGCTTGATTTTGATAATTACACTGAAAGGAAATATATAAAATGAAAGTATTGCTGTTAGAAGACGTTAAAGGTCAGGGAAAAAAGGGAGAGCTCGTTAAAGTCTCCGACGGTTACGCAAAAAATTATCTGATACCGAGAAAGCTTGCAAAAGAAGCGACGGACGCCGTTTTGAACGAGCTTAAAGCCAAAGAAGAATCAAGACTGCACAAACTCGCGGTCGAACGTGCGGAAGCGCAGGCGTTAGCGGAAAAAGTCGCATCGCTCAACGTAGTCATACGTCAGCAGGCGGGCACGGGCGGAAAATTCTACGGCTCCGTTACCGCAAAAGAAATATCCGAAGAGCTTAAAAGCAAATACGGAATAGAACTGGATAAAAGAAAAATACAGGTAAACGAACCCATAAAGACGTTCGGTAAATACGAGCTTACGGTCAAATACTATCAGGACATTTCCGGTATACTGAACCTCATCGTTACCGAAAAGGAGTAAGCTTAGTATAATGGCAAACGAATTCAACAAGCAGATGCCGTTTTCGCTTCAGGCGGAACAGTCCGTTTTAGGCTCCGTTCTGATAGATCCCGAAAAATTCAACGACGTTGTAAACAAACTGACCGAAAGCGATTTTTATCTTGAAGTGCATAAGCTGATGTTCTCCGCCATGCACTCTTTAGCCATGGACCAGAGCAGACAGATAGACCCCGTTACTCTGACGAACGCCATGGTGGAACGCGGCGATATGGACGAGGCGGCGTGCAGAAGCAACATAATGGTCATAATAAACGCCACTCCCACCTCCGCAAACTTAAACGACTACGTAAATATAGTCAAGGAAAAAAGCCTGCGCCGCCAGCTTATAGCCGCCGCGGACGAGATAAACGACCTTTCGTTTGACGACGGGGAAAGCGTATACGCCACGATAGAACGCGCGGAGCAGCTCGTTTACGGCGTATCAAACGGCATGCAGAACAACGATCTTAAACATATAAAAGATCTGTTATACACGGTGCATACCAACCTCGTGGATCTTTCAAAGGATCCGGAGAAATTCATAGGCGTACAGACGCATTTCTCGGGGTTAGACAATTATCTTGTAGGTATGCATAAGGGCGATTTCATTATCGTCGGCGCGCGCCCCGGTATGGGTAAAACGAGCTTTGTTTTGAACATTGCGGAAAACGCGGCGTACAAAGGAAAAAAGACCGTCTGCATATTCTCGCTTGAAATGTCAGAGGAGCAGATAGTTGAAAGGATGCTTTCCACGGAAGCCTGCATACCGAGCACAAAGTTGCGCTCCGGCAAGCTTGATCCGCAGGACTGGGACAAGCTCGGCCAGGCTGCTTCAAAGCTCGCGGACTGCAATATACTTATAGACGGCACGGCGGAAACGACGGTGTCAAGAATTAAAGCCAAGCTCAACCGCGTAAAAGGTCTTAAATCAAACGGACTCGTTATAGTCGACTACCTGCAGCTCATGACGGACCCGACGCAGGGCAAAAACGGCAGAACGGCTGAAGTATCGGCTATCTCCCGTGCGCTGAAACTCATGGCAAAAGAGCTTGAGGTGCCGGTCATCTGCTGCTCACAGTTGAACCGCGACCTTGAAAAAACGAAAGAAAAAATACCTACGATGGCGGATCTGCGTGAATCAGGCTCTATCGAGCAGGACGCCGACGCCGTTCTTCTGCTTTACCGTCCCGATTATTACGATCAGAAGCAGGATCAGCAGAACCGCGCCCAGGTCATTATCGCCAAGAACCGCCACGGCGGAACGGGCAAAATAGAAATGGCGTGGGATCCGCAGTATACGAAATTCTCGGAGTTATCAAACATTGAAGAACCCGGCTGATAACGTATTTGTAAAATTTACCGGATACGCAAAAGAAAACAACATATCATTTGAAAAAAAGATCCTCGTCGGTCTGTCCGGCGGCGCGGATTCCGTTTCCCTGCTTTTGCTTCTTTTGCAGGCAAAAGCGTCCGTCGTCTGCGTTCACGTAAACCACATGATACGCGGGGACGAGGCGGACAGAGACGAGCAGTTCTGCCGCGCCTTATGCGAAAAATACGAAGTTCCGTTTTATGCGTACCGCGTAAACATACCGGAGCTTGCAAAAGAGCGCCATACCGGCACGGAAGAGACGGCGCGCGACGAAAGAAGACGCGTATTGATCTCCGCCGCAAAAGAGCACGGCTGCGGCGCGATAGCGCTGGCGCACAACAAAAACGACAGAGCGGAAACGCTTTTGTTCAATCTCGCGCGCGGTACCGGCGTAAGAGGGCTCGGCAGCATACTTCCGGTAAGAGAAGACGGCGGAGTACTCATAATTCGCCCCGTTCTCTGCCTTAATAGAGACGAAATATTATCATATCTTGCCGATATGGGCCAGGATCACATACACGACAGCACAAACGACGATACAAATTACACGCGCAATTATATAAGGCATACGCTTATGCCGTCACTGCAAAGAATAAATCCCGCTTATCTGTCAAACATAAACAAAGCGGCGGATCTATGCGCCGAATCGGACGGATTTATAACGGAGTGTGCGGAAAGCTTTATTTCAAGTCACGCCGTTATGGGTAAAACAGAGTTGTCAGAACTGCATCCGGCGGTATTCAAAAAAGTTTTCTCTCTTCTGTATGAGAAAAAATGCGGACAGTCGCTGTCCGACGTGCATCTGCAGATCATATCCGGGTTTGTGAATTTTGCGGATAACGGACACAGCCTGCAATTTCCGTTCGGTGTGGATCTTATATGCGAAAACGGCGGTTTCGTTTTTATCGAGCGAAAAGAGCCGATAGAATATAATTACAGACTTACGTTCGGTGAAAATTCCGTTCCCGGCAGAAATTGCAAAATTTTTGTCGAAAATGAAAATTCAGCCTCGCCGATTGACGCATATAAGAATATTTACAAAATAGTAAAACGCATTAAAATAAGTTCTGATATTATAAAAAATAATATATGGGTACGGAACAGAGCCGACGGCGACAGTATAAAGTACGGGAACATGACGCACAGCGTTAAAAAGATCCTGTCAGAAAAGAAAGTACCGTCTTCCTGCCGCCCGGATTATCCGGTGATATACGACAGCGAAGGCCTGCTGTTCGTTCCTCCTTACGCCGTACGCGACGGTATACGCGGAGACGAAAAAATTTATATCACATACTGTGAATAATAAAACGGAGTTATTATGAACATACTTGAAAATGACGTAGAACGCATCCTCGTATCAAAAGAGCAGATAGAGGAGATAGAAGACCGCATGGCGGCTCAGATCTCAGAGGATTACAAAGACAAAAATCTGCTGCTTCTCTGCATTTTAAAAGGCTCTGTCGTGTTTTTCTCCGACCTTATGAGAAAAATAACGCTGCCCATGCAGATAGATTTCATGAAAGTCACTTCATACGGCAAAGGCAGTCAGTCCACGGGCAACGTCCGCATACTACTTGACCTTCACCGCGAGGATTTCTCGGAGGTGGACGTTCTTATCGTTGAAGATATTATAGACAGCGGAAGAACTTTATCAACTCTTGTTGAATATCTTAAAATGAAAGGCTGCAGAAGCGTCAAGACCTGCACGATGCTCGACAAGCCGGCAAGGCGCGAGGTGGAATTCGACCCCGACTACACGGGTCTTGTAATACCGGACGAATTCGTTATCGGTTTCGGGCTCGACTACGCGGAAAAATACCGCGAGCTTCCGTACGTCGGTATACTGAAGCCCTCCGTTTACACTAAAAAAGAAAGCATGGAATAATATGAAATCAAATTTAAAAAGCTGGATAATTTTCGGTGCGCTCATTATCGCAGCTGTTATAGTAGCCTCTTTAATAATCGGTAATTCCAACGGCGGCAGAAAGAAGATAGAGAATTTCAGCGAGGTCGTTACCAAATTTGAAAACAACGAAGTCGTTGAATTCACGATTTCAAAAGACAACACGCTCTATTTAAAAGACATATCCAACGTTGAATATTACTACAAATTAAGAGATATAACGATATTCTGGAATCAGCTTTCGGAAACGATAAACAAAAACAAAGCAAGCGGAACGCTGAAACAGTATAACTACGAACAGTTAACCTCTTATCCCGCGTGGATGCAGTGGATCCCGTTTCTTGTCATCATCGTCGGCACCGTTCTGATGTACCGCTTCGCCATGAAGCAGATTACGAACGGCGCAGGCGGCATAGGCAAAATAAACTCTTTCGGCAAAGCAAAGCTGCGTACGAACGTAGACGAGAAAAAACGCGTTTATTTCTCCGACGTCGCCGGTGCCGATGAAGAAAAAGAAGAGCTGCGCGAGGTCGTAGAATATCTTAAAGACGTAAAGAAATACACTAAACTCGGCGCAAGGATACCGAGAGGCATACTTCTCGTCGGCCCTCCCGGAACGGGTAAGACCCTGCTTGCAAAGGCCGTTGCCGGCGAGGCGGGAGTTCCCTTCTACTCAATTTCCGGTTCCGATTTCGTTGAGATGTACGTGGGCGTCGGCGCGAGCCGCGTGCGCGATCTCTTCGATACGGCGAGAAAAAACAACGCAAGTATAGTATTCATTGACGAGATAGACGCCGTCGGACGTCACAGAGGCGCGGGCCTGGGCGGCGGCCACGACGAGCGCGAGCAGACGCTCAACCAGCTCCTTGTTGAAATGGACGGCTTCGGCACGCACGAGGGCGTTATCGTCATGGCGGCGACCAACCGCCCGGATATACTTGACCCGGCGCTTCTCCGCCCCGGACGCTTTGACCGTCAGATAACCGTCAATTACCCGGATATGAAGGGCAGACTTGAAATACTTAAGGTCCACGCAAAAGGCAAGCCTTTTGAAGAAGGCGTAGATCTTGAAAAAATAGCGCAGACGACCGTCGGCTTCACCGGCGCGGATCTTGCCAATCTTTTAAACGAAGCGGCGCTGTTGGCGGCACGCAAGGGCAAATCCCTGATAGGTCAAAACGACCTTGAGGACGCGACGCTTCGCCAGATAGTCGGTACGAGAAAAGTATCAAAACAGCGTCTTGAATTTGAAAACAAAGTCACGGCGTATCATGAAGCCGGCCACGCCGTTGCCGCGTATTATTTGAAGAACGTTGATAAAGTTTCCTATATCACAATAATCCCCGCCGGAAATGCGGGCGGCTTTACGCTCCATCCGCCGGTAAAGGATATGTTCTACTATTCCAAGACTAAAATGGAGGAGGAGATCGTCGTAAGTCTCGGCGGCAGAGTTGCCGAGCAGCTCATATTCAACGATCTGAGCACCGGCGCTTCGTCCGACCTGCAGAGCTGCACCAACCGCGCGAGAAGCATGGTGACGAAATACGGTATGAGCGAGAAGCTTGGCTCCGTCGTTTATTCCGATCACTCAAACGACGAGGTGTTCTTAGGCAAGGACTTCTCTTCCGACAAACACTATTCCGAAAAGACCGCGGCGGAGATAGACTCCGAGATCAAGCGTATAATCGACGAGGCTTACGCCAGATGCACGGAAATACTGACGGAGCACAAGGATAAGCTGCAGTTCATTGCGGAGTTCCTGCTCAAATATGAGACGATGGATGGCGACCAGTTTGAAGCCGCCATGTCCGGCGATCCTACGTTTGAAGAGCTTGAAGCTATAAACGCGGAAAAGCGCCGCAAGAGTGAGGAAGAAAACAAACGTCGCGAAGAGCTTGAAGAAGAAGCCCGCAAGCGCGACGAGGAAGCGGCTGAAAAACGTATGCACGATATGCACGAGCATCCGGAAAAACACAATAGCCCGTTTGCGAAAAACCCGCAGGACGAAGACCCGGAAGATACGTTTAAGGGAGAATAATTTAAAAAGCAAGCTGGAATTTCGATATTTCAGCTTGCACTGTTATAAGGAGTACGGCATGGAGACCGAGAAAAGCCTTGTAAAAGAAATAGAAGTCAATACCGTTATAAGCGGCTTGTATGCAGGCGAGCGGATAACCAAAGATATTTACGGATATCATATAGGCGATATCCTGCTCAACCGTGAAGCGTACAAAAAAATCGAAAAAACGAACCTCAAAAGCCCTTCCACGTCAAAAAGCAGCAAGGGACTTGCAAGGGCTAAGATCCTTTTCGGTACGTTTATCGTTCCCGGCGCCAACTTTTTACTTTCCGATTCCGTGAAGAAAGATCTTGAAAACGCCGTGGTTTTCGCGCGCATAACATGGCGTGACGATCAGACCTCCGAGGTTTTTATGCAGGAAGTCATATTTAAAGAACTTACCGGCAGAAAGGACGTTTTTGATCTGGCGCAGGATGCAAGCGCACACATTCACGATATCGGCAAAAATGCGATCGACCGGCTCAAGATGAATAATTCCAAACCGCTTTATGCCGAAGAATACTGTAAAGAGGGCTTTAATCTGCCGAGCGTTATCAAAATAGTAGATAAGGCGGCCGCAAGAGCCAACAATCAGTTTTTGAACGGCGCTGTCGGCTGGTGCGAGAAAATTGACAATCTTGAAACGATGAGTATTTTCAGCTCGTTTGTAAAATCAAGCGGTATAACGTTCACGCCGAGCGCGCAGAGCAACGCTATATATTACCGCAACCCGCACGCGCCGGATCAGTATATAATGGTGGACGAGCTGTTTAAAGAGGTCCAGGAGTCACGCGCCGCGGAGCTTGAGCAGGTCGCTTCAAAGCTCGGCGCTACATATTTCAAGGTTGAGATGGTAGACAGCAGCGTGATGAAAAGCAACAAAGAAAGAAAAGCCTCAAACGAAGCAAACGCGTTTTATATAGTTAAAGCCGGATCAAATTCAAGCTATACCGAGGATTCTTTGAATCAGATGGGACATTCCATTGTTGCCGAATCTCATTTTTCGGAAAAACGCGATCCTGCCGCGCCGGAGCTTTCGTGGTTTGCACAAAATCAGAAGATAAAAAGCATAATAGAAATGCGTCTCGGCGAAGGCGGAGACAAACTGCAGAGCCACAGTATAAACATAAAATGCTCCAACTACTCCGTTATGAATTCGGAGACCGCGGGAAATCTTGACGCCGTGATAAAAAAGATAGGCGGCAAGACAAAAGCAAATATGAAAAAACACGTTGAGCAGGAGCGAAATCAGAATCTTATATTCTATATGGAATTTTAATACAAAAAACGCGATCAAATCGCGTTTTTTATTTATGATATTTTATCGGATAGCCGGCCTTCAGTACAGTTCGGTTTGCGTTTACTCCGGCATGACGCACTGTGTACCGTAACCTTCCGCAACGTCGGATATTATCAGATTTTCTTCCGTATATCGCAATGCTTTATCTCTGATAAACACCGCGTATATACCGTCGCCCTTCAGGTCAAACAGTTTAGCGTCGCTTATGTCGTCCGCCACGTATATCGATACGGTTTTAAGCGCGGCGTCGGCGCAGCCTGTCGACTTTGAATATACGAACATCGTATTTGACGCGGTCTTCTGCTCTCCGTTTTCGTCAAAAAACACGGTAACGACTCTGCCGTCTTCGTATATATAGCCGTTTTCTTTCGTGCTAATCAGATAGTTCTTTAAATATACGCTGCTTTGCGCGCCTGCCATACTTAACGAGCAGGCGGAGACAAGCGTGCTGCCCGCGCGGTCGTATAAAATGGCGGTATAGTCGAATCCGCGCCCGTTCATATACTCGGTAAAACCGTCAACGCTCGTCAGATAGCCGTTCGTATGTCCGCCGACTTTCAGCCGCTCGGCTATATGATCCGCCGCAAAAGCGTTTTCCAGCCAGCCGAAACCGATATAATTGTCAACTCCGTTATCGGTAGCAAAAGCTTTGTACTCGTCCGATACGTGAAGACAAACGCGGTTATCTCCGAGCAGTTCAAGAGAAACGGAATTCTCGTCGTTTATAAACACGGAAAGCTTAGAAAACAGATCTTTTATTCCGCTGTTCACCGCCGGGTCGAATACGGACGCGTCAAAATCGCTCTCCGCCGAAAAGACCTGTTCGTAATACTCAAAATACGGGACGTAATACAGAATCCTGCCGTACTGCAGCATCTTTTGCAGCGCCGCGTAAAGCTCCGGGTCTACCTCAACGCCTTCGCCGTTAAGGCCGGTGTTGATCTTTTTCATATATCCCTCGGGAGCGTAATTGTCATACAGCGCATACGCTTCCTGCGCCGCCGCGGTGTAAATGTACTGCACGCTCTTTTTCTCAGACGTCGCGTTCGTATTCGACTCGCCTATGTTGTAAAAGAGCTTGAACATAACGGACAGGCTGTTTGCCGCGTTTGACGACGTTATCTCCTGCCAGCCCTTGTCCGCAGACAGACACGACTTAACGCCGAATCCTATTGCTACAGCGGCGATAATAAGAAACACGACTGTCAGTATGATGCGCAATTTAAGATGCTTATCCGAAAGCTCTATGCGCTGTACGGGTTTGATATTAGGGGTCTTATCCCTTGCGTATCTTTTCATAGTTACCTTGTTTTAGCATAAAGGCATTACCGGCAAAACGCGTTTGCAGGCAATGCCTTTTGGTTTTATATTTGTCAGATTATCGCTATAAGAAGCGCCAGCAAGAAAATCAGAAGTATCACGCCTATCGTGATCAGTCCGGCTATCGCGCCTTTCTGACACATACGGAAGTTCTTGTAATACCTGTGTTTCTTGAATATCGGCCATGCGATCAGACCGAACAGCGGCAGGAAGAACGAAAGCAGTGCGTACAGCTTGTTGCCGGTATCATGTATCGGCGCGTCAAGTATAGGCTCGTTGCTTACGTTTTCGGTTTCCGCGTCTTCCGTGGATTTTTCATCCGGTTCGTTCGGATCTTTTATCTTTATGGATTTAAGCGGAACGCCGGCTTCTCTGATCCTCTTATACTCCTCTATTTCCGCCTTGCTGCCGAAAATGTAGTGTTCGTGACCTATATCGTACATCTGCGGTTTTTCTTCGCTGTAGTCGTGTACGCTCGGGTCGTAGGTGAACAGGACCTTGTTCTTTTCAAGCTTCGGGTCCGGTATCGGTATAGCGGATATAAGCGAACGCGTATACGGATGAAGCGGATAGTCAAACAGCTCTTCTGCAGAAGCGATCTCAACTATATCGCCCTTGTATATAACGCCTATACGGTCGGAAATAAAGCGAACTATCGACAAATCGTGCGCTATGAACAGATACGTAACTTCTCTTTCCTTCTGGAATTTCTTCAGAAGGTTAAGTATCTGCGCGCGTATGGAAACGTCAAGTGCGGATATAGGCTCGTCTGCAACGACAAATTCAGGCTCCATTATCATTGCGCGGGCAAGTCCTATCCTCTGGCGCTGACCGCCGGAAAACTCGTGCGGGTAACGCGTAAGATGCTCGGGAAGAAGACCGACTTCTTCGATCATCGTCGTGACCTTGTTTACACGGTCAGCTTCGTTTTCAAACAGATGGAAATTATAAAGACCTTCTGATACTATATAGTCGACCGTCGCGCGCTCGTTAAGCGAGGCGGCGGGGTCCTGGAATACCATCTGAATGTTTCTTATGACCTCACGGTCAAGGCTGCGCGGTATCTTACCGGAAATACGGACGCCTTTATACAGAATTTCGCCCGCTGCGCACGGATTGACTCTTATAACGGCGCGGCCTATAGTCGTTTTGCCTGAACCGGACTCGCCGACAAGCGAAAACGTCTCGCCCTTGTATATGTCAAACGTGGCGTTCTTTACGGCTCTGTTGAGCTTATCGCCCTTACCGAATGTAATGTCTACGCCTCTTAACGACAGTATAACTTCTTTTCCGGTTTTATCAACAGGTCCGTGCTCGGGGAAATGCGCTGCAGTCTCCGATTGCACCTGAGCTTTTTGTGTATTATCTTTCATTTTAGCCATAGTATCATCCTATATATTGAAAGCCTTTATAAGTTTTTCGTGTATACCGTCAATGTTCTCGGGTTTTTCCGTCTTCGGGCAGCGCGGGTCAAGCAGCCATGTCTTTGCGTAATGCGTATCGCTTACCTGGAACATAGGCGGCTCGAGCATCGTGTCTATTTTAAGGCAGTGCGTGTTTCTCGGAGCAAACGGATCGCCCACTATTTTGTTATACAGTGACGGCGGCGTGCCGGTTATAGAGAACAGCTTTGTGTTCCTCTGCGCAAGCTGCGGCAGAGAGGACAGAAGCGCCCACGTGTAAGGATGCTTCGGGTCGTAGAATATATCTTCCACGGTGCCTATCTCTATCGCCTGACCGGCATAAAGCACGACGACGCGGTCCGCTACGTTAGCAACGACGCCGAGGTCATGCGTGATGAAAACTATCGTATAATTGAATTCTTTTTGCAGATCCTTTATCAGTTTGAGTATCTGCGCCTGGATCGTAACATCAAGCGCCGTTGTCGGCTCGTCGCAGATAAGTATCTTCGGCTGGCAGGACAGCGCTATGGCAATAACTATCCTCTGTCTCATACCGCCCGAATACTGGAACGGATAATCGTCAAATCTCTTTTCGGGATTCGGGATACCGACCTTCTTCATAAGCTTAATGGCTCTCTCCCTCGCCTCGATCTCAGAGCAATCCTGGTGCTTCAAGATGATGGAGGTTATCTGCTTGCCTATCGTTAAGATAGGGTTGAGCGACGTCATGGGATCCTGGAAAACGGTGGCTATTTTTGCGCCTCTTACCTTGCTCCAGTCTTTGGCGTACGTTATCTTTGCAAGATTGAGTATAGCCCAGCCGTAAATCATCTCGCTGTCTTCTCTTAAATATTTGACTCTGAAAGCGGCTTTATCGAACAGATCGTTTCTTGTATCTTCATTATCGATATCAACGCCTTCAATAAACGCTTCCTTGAATATTTTAAGCAGCTTGTTGACGAGCTTTATGCGTTTGAAAAAGCTGTAACGGCCGACGGATAAATATATTTCCTTTGCAAGGATCGCGTTTCTTTTAAGGATATCGGCGGGTATGTCCTGCTGAACTGCTTTTGCGTATTCTTCCTTATACTGCGCCATAAGGGAATTATAGTGCGCGTTATAATCGGAATCCGCGTTTACAGCCGCCCTGTTCTGATTGATTATGGACTTCATCTCCGCGTTTACCTTGCGGATCTGCTCGTCATATTCAGCTATTTTTGCGGAGGTTTCCGCTATTTTCGCATGCTCCGATCTCGGATCGAAGGTCTGCTTCAGGTTGAACAGGTCTGTACGTTTGAAATTAAGATCGTCTAATTTCTTTTCGTACTCTTCTCTCTGCTCTGCCGGCATGGAGCATTTCTGCTGTTTTTCCGATTCAAGAGCTTTGATCTTTTTGTATACGTCAGAGCCGCATTCCATCTGTGAATACGAGTTCAGCCTGCTTTCGATGCTGCCGATCTCGTTCATAACGGCGCTGCTCTTTTTGATGTGCGTTTCCGCTAACTCGTCGTCGTTGAATATTATCTTGCCTTCCGGTATAAAACCGTTGGAGTCAAGCATGCCGGCAAAAGTCTTTGTGAAAACGGATTTACCGGAGCCGGACTCACCGACTATCGCAATAGATTCGTTTTCGTAAATGTCAAGAGATATTCCTCTGATGGCGGTCAGGACCCTGCTTCTTACGTGGAATTTAACCACCAGGTCTTTTATTGAAAGCAATACTTTTTTATCTTCCATAATTTGCCTCCCGCCTTACATGTGCGTCTTCGGGTCTGACGCGTCGCCCAGGTTCTGACCGACAACGTACAGGATTATGGTGATGATAGACGACATGATGATCGGGCTCCAGTATTCAAAGCCCCACTGAGGAACAGCCATAAACGACTGAGTCTGCTGGATTATACGTCCGAGGGTCATATCCGAGATACCGAGACCGATATAGGACAGATAAACCTCGTACGATATATACGACGGTATTTCCGCCGCTGCGAGCGTAACGATGACCGACGTCATGAACGGTAATATGTTCTTTATCGTCAGACGGAATATGCTCGTGCCGAGGCAGCGCGACGCAAGGTTGTACTCACGGTCTCTTATGACTATGACCTGCGTACGGATAAAGTACGCTATGGCAAGCCAGCCGGTGACCGTCAAAGCGAATACCATTGTCCAGAAGCTTGGTGAAAGTATCTGTACGAACACCATTATGATAAGCGTGTACGGTATGTTTCCTATTACGTTGTAAACTTCCGTCATAACTATATCAACTTTTTTGGAAAAGCCCCAGATAGCGCCGAGCAGTATGCCTATCGTCATATTGATGATAGCGCACATGAATGCAAGCGATACCGATATACTTGAACCGTACCACAAAGCGTCAAACGTGGACTGACCGACGTCGCCGGTACCGAGTATCCATCTTAAGCTGAAACCGAATTTCTGAATCGCGTCGGCAGGCAGTAAGTGCTTTGCCGTGTTGTCCGCGGCGTTTATATTGTACATAACTTCCGCATTGAAGAAATATCCGGTTATAAGCGGGTATATGTATGCGAATATTATAACGATCGCCAGGAAAACAAGGAATACGATGTTCAGCTTCTTCTTGAAGAACACGCGGAAAACGGATTTCCAGTAAGAATAACGCGGTGCGGTGACTTTTTCCGATTCGTATAAGTTATTGTCATAGTGGGCAAACAGCTCTTCTTCGGAAAGCCCTGTTTCTTTTAAATCAACAAGTTGTTCGTTTTGCATGTTTACCTCCCCTTAGACGTGAACGAAATTCTCGGGTCTATCGTCGCCATGAGAACGTCGCCCAAGATAAGTGACGTTACGGACAGCAGCGCGTAGAACATCGCAACGCCGACTATCGCCGAGTTATCGTACGCCATAATAGCGTTGACAAGCATACCACCGGTACCCGGAACGGTGTAAACACGTTCTGTGATGATCGCGCCGACAAGCGAACCGAGTATCGTTCCCGGAATGCCGTGTACGATTATGATCATAGCGTTTTTCAGAATGTGCTTGCGGAATATCTCGCCCTCGGAAAGACCTCCGGAACGAGCGAACTTTACGTAGTCCGAGTTCTTCTGGTCTATCAAATATCTTCTTGACCATCTCATAAGTCCGCCTATCGAAGGCAGAGCAAGCGAGACGATAGGAAGGATATACGCCGTGGGCGACCCGTCAAAGGTTATCGGCCACCCGTTCATGATACCTATCGCCCTGAACATGAAGATGTACGCGAGCGAAGGAACCGCAATAATGAATATGATGTACGCCGTGCCTATCTTATCAAACCATTTGTCCTGATATCTGGACATCAGCAAGCCTATCGGTATACCGAGCATATATGCGATCAATGATGCTATGATACCGATTATAAATGAATATCCCATCTTGGAAAGACCGTTCTTTTCGGTAACGGCAATAGTATAGTCGTCCGTATACCTCGTCTTGGTAAACAGACCGCCTAAATCTCTTGACCCTTCCGAATATTTGAGCGTGTGCATATCGTTTGCCGAATCCTCAACAAACCCGGTGGGATAAATTGTTTGCGTTTTTACGATACTGCCCTGCGGCTGTATCATAGTATCCCATACGTCAATACCTTTGTTTATCGTGTACGATACACCGAGGCTGATGGTTATGAGATTCTGATGAATATACGGGAATTTGTTGTCAAAGTATAAGAGGTATCTGTATTTCGTGCCGTTGCCCATGATAGCCGGGGAGAATTTCTCTCCTCCGTACGCCGGGTCGTGCAGCGTGAACGTAAGTCCTCTCTTCCCTTCAACTTCGCCTTTTGCGTAATGTATGTTATCTATACTTACGATACCGGTAAAGTATTTGAACATACGAACGATGATAGGAACATTTTTGTACGCAAAAATCCTCTGTGATCCGCCCTTCGCAAGTGACTTGTTGGACTGGAGCACAGGATCGAGCCGCCCTACGATATAACCCTGCGACTCGTAATATTCCGTGAACTGCTTCACGTATTTGGCGACGAGTTCTGAATCCTCTTCCGCCGTTTTGCCTATTTTGACTGCCTCGTCTCTTGTGGCGGCGTCTATGTTGCCTTTTTCCACCTCTTCACTCAGCCAGTCGGAATAAGGCACGTAATTCAAATAGCCGTAATCTTCCCAGCACTGATACCTGTAAGAGATCTTATCGTTATTGTTCTTTTTCTGTATCAGCGGGTCCATCATGAAGATCTTGGTCTTGTCCACAGCGTTATAGACAAGAAGCATGACAGCCATAACGACTATCACCACGGATATAAGGCCGCGGATAATTCTTTTTATAAGATATTTACTCATTTGAATACCTTTATAATATAAATCGAAGGGAGAGGGGGGCAAGCCCCTCTCCCCCTATCGGTTAGTTATTTTTACTCAGTGGTCTTAGCTCTTTATCAATAGATGCCGAGAACGTGCGTCATATCGCCGTTGCCGTCAGGAAGCATGGTGTTGAGGTACGTTCTGGGATCGCCGTAGTCGGGGCCCCAACCGGATACGTCGTACATATCGTAGTTGACGTCTTTACCGGCGTCGCAGTAGTAACCTGCATAGTACCAACCATAGATGTCTTCGGTTGCAATGAGGTTGAGAACTACTTTGCCTTCAAGAACTTTCTCAACGTTTTCTTTGAGGGCAGCAGCTCTTGCAGCGTAGTTCGGGTTAGCGGAGTAGTACGGATAGTCTATTGTGATCGGGTTCTCAGCGGAGACTGTGACGCCTGCAGCTGCGAGCTCTTCAATAGCCTTGGCAAGTTCTTCTTTTGCCTTCTCGGGCAGATACCAGCCGTCGAAGCCGTCGGATGAACCGTCGCCGTCACCACCGGTCGGATTCCATACCGTTACAGGGGATCCGTCAGCTTTGAGCTGAGCCTGGAGGATCTCGCCGTAGTACGTGCCGGCCTTGAACGTGGTGGACGTGCCGCCTATATCAACCGTTACGTCTCTCGTCAGCTTAACGAAAGTACCGGGAGTGTAGGTATTTCTTACGGAGTCAAGTTTTACGTTGTCACCGACCATAATGGAGTTGTACTGAGCTCTGTCTATGGAGTACAGGAATGCAAGTCTGAAGTGGAGATTGCTCATAGCAGCCTTTGTTTCAGCCTTCTGAGTATCGTTCTTCGGAGATTCCATACCGTATTCTTCGATAGTTACGTAGTTCTGTCTGTCGAGGTTCATGAATCCGCAGTAGGAAGTTGCATCCGTACCGGAAACGTAGATGTTAGCCTCGAAGCCGTCGTTAACAGCCATCGGTCTGGTCGTGGTGTTGAGGGATACGCCGTCCATAGTGCCCTGTTTAACGTCGAGGTAAGCCTTTGTTACGTCGGAACCGTCGTTGTAATTCCAGGTGATCTTGTTGATGTTGACGTATTCTTTGTTGTAGTAATTCAGGTTAGCAGTGTATTCGATCTTGTTCTTGGAAGTGAAATTGGTGATTATGTACGGACCGCAGTAGAGTATGTGGCTCGGGTCTATGCCGTATTCGGAATCTTCAGCTTCACCGCCCTGAGCTGCGAAGTAATCAGCATTCAGCGGAGCGAAGGGGTTGTAACCGAACATCGTGATGAAGTAGGAAGTCGGTTTTTCGAGTGTGTATTGGAGGGTGTAGTTGTCAACAGCTTTGACGCCGACTTCTGCGAAATCGGTGATCTCACCGGCGAGGTATTCGTGAGCGTTCTTGATTATGCCGTCAACGAGATACTCTGTGCCGCCCTTGCAGTCGAACAGGTGCTTCATACCGGTTACGAAGTCGTTAGCAGTAACTTCCGCATATTCGGAACCGTCCTGAGTATACCACTTAACGCCCTGACGGAGCGTGAAGGTGTAGGTCAGACCGTCTTCGGAAACAGTGTAGCCTGTTGCAAGAAGGGGAACCATACGGCCTTCGTTGTCGTATTCATAAAGTCCGTCGAAAGTACCCGCGATCGCCTCGGCATCAGCCGCACGGTAGGTGTGAAGGATATCCCAAGTCTTCGGGTCGGAGCTGAAGGCGGTGTTGTAGGTATCCTTGAAGGTGTAGCCTTTTTCGGTCAGATATGCCTTGGCTACGTCATAGTATGTACCTGTGCCTTTAACTTCAACATATTTTGCTTTGAGGGCGTCTCTGTCAGCCTTGGTCAGCAGTTCGTTGCAAACGAGCATGGTGTAAAGTCTGTCATTGTCGTTGCCCCAGAGAGCGTTCGATACGGTGTAAGGAACAACTCTGTTTATGGCTTCACGACCGCCGGAGGTGGTTGTGGGCAGGAAAGCGCCGCTTTCAAGCAGTTTCGCTTCTGCCATAGCCATAAGTACGTACTTACCGGAAACGTCGGGTTCGGAGTTCGCAGCGAGCAGATATTTGTAGAACTCGCCGAGAGCTGCGGAATAAACTTTCCAGTCGTTGTCGTCCGCCTCGTGCTGGAGAGCATCGTAAGCGGAGAAGTCCGGTGTAAGAGCAAGAGCTCCGGTTTCGGAGGAAGCGCTCTTATCATCGATCGTCAGAGTGGGTCTGACATTGGCGTCTACGGGCTGTTCGCCGCCGTTGTCGGTAGTAGCCTCACTGTTATCGTCTGTTGTCGGTGTTGTACCGGACTCAACGAGAGTGGTATCTGCCGGCGTGGTAACGCAGCCTGCCATGATGCCAACCAGCATTGCAAGTGCCAGAAGTATGCTGAGCAGCTTTGCAAATTTCTTCATGTGTTTTTTCTCCTTTTTATTTTTTTTAATTAAATTTCTAAGGACAATGCCACAGGAAATTTGATTACTAAATTATAAATTTGCAATTTCAGTGCTGCCGTTTTGTCAAGGCGACAAAAAAACACTAAAATCACTTTGGTGTATTATATCATAATTTTTCGCTTTTGTAAATCCCTTTTGCCTTGAAAATTGTAAATGTTTTTTTAAGTTGTTTTATATTTATTGGTAATTTGTTTTAATATTTATTAAAAACTACCTTTATTCATTTTATTATATAGTATAAGCGTTTTTTTCTCCGCCCGCCGAAAAACTGCATTATATTATTATGGAATAATATAATATAAAGGATTTGAACGTTGAAATATTCATATTTGTTATGTAGAATGGAGTTGATAAAGCTGAAAGGATATAACGATATGGCTGTTGATAAAACGCTTAAGCCCGAGGATTATGAAGAGCCGGCATGTGTGCTCTGCATGGACGACAAGGACGTCAAACCGATAGATACGCGCAGGTTTATTGAAAAGCTTGATTCATATTATGCAAAAAACGACTATGAAGGCGCTGAAAGGCATCTGAAATACTGGCTGTCCGAGGCGATATCCGGTAATGACCTGCGCGGTCAGTTCACCGTTTATAACGAAATGATGGGCATATACCGCAAGACCGGCAGATATGACAAGGCGATCGCGGCGACGGAAAAAGCGCTTTTTTTGATCACTTTGCTCGGAATAGAAGACACCGCCGCGGCGGGGACCGCGTACGTAAACGCGGCTACTGTATATAAGACTTACGCTATGTCAAAAAAAGCTCTGCCCCTTTTTGAAAAAGCAAAGGCGATATACGAAAAAACGCTCAGGGAAAACGACAGCCGCACGGGCGGGCTTTACAACAATATGGCGCTGTCGCTTTCCGACCTTCACAGATACGATGAAGCTGTTGAATATTATATAAAGGCGATAGATATAATGTTGAAAAACGAAAACGGTGAGCTTGAGGCGGCCATATCGTATCTGAACATGGCAAATGCAAAGGAGGCGCAGATCGGCGCAGAGGCTGCGGAGGAATTCATATCAGACTGCGTTGAAAAGGCAAAGCAGCTGATAGACACGCCGACGCTGAAAAGAGACGGATATTACGCGTTCGTATGCGACAAATGCGCTCCGACGTTTGAATATTATGGATACTTTTTATACGCTATTGAATTAAAGGAGACGGCAAGGAAGATATATGAAAGGGCTTGAATTATCAAAAGCGTATTATACGCAGTTCGGCAAACCGATGCTGGTATCTGATTTTGCAGAGCTTTTGCCGCATATCGCCGTCGGGCTTTGCGGGTCTGGGTCCGAGTGCTTCGGCTACGATGATGAAGTATCAACAGATCACGATTTTGAGCCGGGGTTCTGTATATTTCTGCCGGGCGAGGACGCCATAGACAGAAAAGCCGCGTTTCAGCTTGAACGCGCATACGCAAAGCTGCCGAAGGAGTTTATGGGATATACGCGCCAGGCTGTCAGTCCGGTGGGCGGAAGCCGCCGCGGCGTTATACGCATAAACGAGTTTTTAAAGGACAGGACCGGACGGGATGACGGGATGCTCGACACGGATCAATGGCTTCTGATACCGGAATACGCGCTTGCAGA
>JAEEGL014291624.1_pt1 | contig 22603 bp, 16 predicted proteins | sample 9134231 | NCBI WGS metagenome assembly JAEEGL01 (sample SAMN16246548, study PRJNA631951) | gut metagenome | biome: gut microbiome; feature: rumen; material: fiber-attached | host: Bos | place: Iran: Karaj | collected 2018-10
GACACTCTTCAGGGCTTCGTCGGCAGGAACGCCTTTCTTGATGGCATCCATGAACTTGCCCATGTGAACGAACTCGTAACCGCAAACCTGGTCGTCCTTGTCGAGGTACATCTTGGTGATGTAGCCTTCGGTGAGCTGCAGGTAGCGTGTGCCCTTAACCTTGGTTCCGTAGAGGGTACCCGTCTGGCTGATAAGTCCCTTACCGAGGTCTTCAAGGCCTGCACCAATCATCAAGCCGCCTTCCGAGAAAGCGCTCTGTGTACGGCCATAGACAATCTGGAGGAACAGTTCGCGCATAGCGGTGTTGATAGCGTCGCAAACCAGGTCGGTGTTGAGAGCCTCGAGGATGGTCTTGCCGGGGAGAATCTCACTTGCCATAGCAGCAGAATGAGTCATACCAGAGCAACCGATAGTCTCTACGAGAGCCTCTTCGATAACGCCGTCCTTGACGTTGAGCGTCAGTTTGCAAGCACCTTGCTGAGGAGCGCACCAGCCAATGCCGTGTGTCAAGCCGCTGATGTCTTTGATTTCTTTTGCCTGAACCCACTTGCCCTCTTCGGGAATGGGAGCAGGTCCATGGTTGGGACCCTTGGCCACGCAACACATGTTTTGTACTTCGTGTGAATAAACCATAAATAAAAAGTTTAAAGGTTTAAGAGTTTAAAGGTTTAAAAGTTTAAAGTTTTATTCTTTCGTTATGACGTTATTACGATATTAGACACTCCCCCAAAGGGGGAGCAGGAGGGGGCTTTAGTACCCCAGTTCCTTCACTATCTTGCTGATTTTCTCCATTGTGGTGAGTTGGGTAGGCACAAGGGGCAGGCGAAGGACGTTCTTTATCATTCCCATTTCGCTGAGCATTGCCTTCACTCCGGCAGGATTGCCATCGACGAAGAGCAGCTTGAACAGCTCTGTGAACTTGTGGTGAATGGTCAAAGAGGTGTTGTACTCTCCTTTGAGAGCGAGGCGAACCATACGGCTGAACTCGGCAGGAAGGGCATTCCCGATTACGCTGATGACACCTACTGCGCCAAGCGTGATGAGTGGGAAGGTGATGCCGTCGTCGCCGCTGATGACGTCGAAGTGCTGCGGCTTGTCCTTGATGATGTCGTCCATCTGCGTGATGTTCCCGCTTGCTTCCTTGATGGCTACGATGTTCTCGAAGTCACGGGCAAGGCGGAGCGTTGTCTCGGCAGTCATATTGACACCAGTTCTGCCCGGCACGTTGTAAAGCACCACAGGCACAGGACTCGCCTTTGCTATGGTAGCGAAGTGCTGGTAAAGTCCTTCTTGCGATGGCTTGTTGTAGTAGGGGCAGACGCTCAGAATGCCGTCGATGCCTCTCCAGTTCTCCGTCTGCAATTCGCTGACGATGGCTGCCGTATTGTTCCCTCCGCATCCCATCAGCAAAGGCACTCGACCTGCCACGCGCTCCACAAGATGCTCTTTCAATTGGCGCTTCTCTTCGCGGCTCAATGTTGGTGTCTCTGCCGTAGTGCCCATGATGCAAAGGAAGTCGGCACCTCCCTTTATCTGGTATTCCACCAAGCGGTCGAGCGCATCAAAGTCTATGCTCCCGTCTGTCTGGAAAGGCGTGATGAGAGCAATGCCAAGTCCGCGGAATTTATTTTGTGCCATAAAGGTTCCTATCAGGTTTCAGGTTTCAGGTCGCTTCGCTTTCAGGTTCAAGGTGAAGACACCTTATGACCTTATAACCTCATAACCATAAAACCTTATTTTTGTTTTGCGCTGCAAAGATACGAAAAAAATCATTAATTGCAACGTTTAGTACATAATTATTTTAGATTTATCTGTTTTCTTCTTCTATCCTGATGCCAACTTCCGTGATACCAGAAATCATTTCGCGCCTCATAAGATGGTGTATGCGGATGCTGCCGCTCTGACCTTTCCTTATGCGGAGGGGCAATTGCTGCGTCTCGTACTGCCGTGTGTTGACACCTTTTGTCAGGGCATTGCCTTCTTCGTCGGTCAGGGGATAGCGAATCGTGTCGCATCGGCAAACCATTCCCGCATCATCATATTGCTCCACGGCAAGCACAATGTCCTGAAACCCGATGTGCGCTACTGTGCGAAGTCCTATGAAGAGTGAACCGTTGATGCCCCTCCTGGTTTCAGGCACATCGAAACGAATGGTGTCGCTCCTGTTCCAACCTTCTGCGGGCAAGGACTGGTAACTGTGATATAATGTGTTGCCGGTACAGGAATACAGGGACAGACCAATCAAAAGAAAAAACAATGGACGGCACATAGTATTTTATTCTAACCACGAATTCGTGGTGAAAAGAATCAGGTGTTGTTATCTTGTCGCGGTGGTTTGTTTTTGTGCTTTTTCTTCTTTTTCTTCTTGTCGAAGCGGTTGAGGTCTTCCTGTGTGGCGAGGTCAACCGGGCGTTCCGGCTCGCGTCGTCCGCCTTCTTCGAGCGAAATGGGTTTCTCGCCGCGCTGGTTCATCTCGATGACTGCCTTTGCACGTTCTGCGCTGATGGTGACGAGGTTGGAAGGTGTGCGCTTGTCGGTGGAGTAGGTGACTTGCATGGACAGGATGTCTGCCTTGAAGTAGTAGTAGTCGGAGTCCTGCGTGTAGAGCATCGTGTCGCGTGGAGGCAACTGGCGGTAGCACTCTACATATTGGTCAACCTCGTAGTTCATGCAGCATTTCAGCTTGGCACATTGTCCAGCGAGTTTCTGGGGGTTGAGGCTGAGGTCTTGGAAACGAGCTGCACCCGTACCGACGCTCTGGAAGTTCTTGAGCCAACCGGCACAGCAGAGTTCGCGTCCGCAAGGGCCGAAGCCTCCGATGCGTCCTGCCTCCTGTCGTGCGCCAATCTGTTTCATCTCGATGCGGACATGGAAGGCTTCAGCAAGCACTTTAATGAGCTGACGGAAGTCAACGCGCCCGTCGGCTATGTAATAGAAGATGGCCTTGCCTCCGTCGCCTTGATATTCCACGTCACCAATCTTCATTTCGAGGCCGAGGTCTTTGGCTATCTGTCGGCTCTGAATCATCGTGTCGTGTTCGCGGGCCTTGGCTTCTGCATAGCGTTCCATGTCGCTTTCCCGAGCCAGACGGTATATCTTGCGTATCTCTTCGTTTGCCTTGAGGTTGGCGTGCTTCATCTGTAGGGGTACGAGCTTGCCTGTCAGGGACACAACGCCGATGTCGTGCCCTGGGTTGGACTCTACGGCTACGATGTCGCCCTTCTTCAGGGGCAGGTTGTCGCAGTTGTGGAAGTAAGCCTTTCGTGTGTTCTTGAACTGCACCTCGACAAGGTCAGTCACCTCGTTGTTGCCAGGCACATCGGCCAGGTAGTCGTAGGTGTTGAGCTGGGCGTAGTGCCCTGTATTGGCGCTTTGGGCAGAGAAACCGTGCCCATGCTCGCCGCTGATAAAACGAGACCCCCCTTCCCCCTTCAGGGGGAGAGAAGTTTGTCTTTCGTCATTCGTCATAGTAGTTCATTGCTTTTATTCCCCCTAAAGGGGGTTAGGGGGTCTTTAATAACACTATCATTTTCAGAGCGAGGTCGAAGAAGACCATTTTGGCGTTGACGTTCTGCGAGATGTCGCGCTGGGCATCGCTCAGTTCGTTCATGATGCCGACGACGTTGCGCTCGTTGATGAACGGCGCAAAACGTGTGCTGAAATTCTCCTCCTCGCGACCGAGGTAGTTAATCTCTTTCTGGTGGAAGTTATATATGTAGTTCTCTCTGAGTTGCTGTTGGAAGTATTCGAGCATTCGCTTCTGCCTTTCGCGCCCCAGTTCGCTGACGACGAGTGCCCATTGCTGCATCTCCTTTATGCGGCGTCCGTAGCTGTGGCGCATCAGCGTGACGAAGAGTTCGAAGAACTGCTTCTGTTCCGAGTCGTGTTGCATACGCTTCAGGGCTTCCGTGTAGCTGCCCTGAGCGATGTGGGCAAGGAGTTTTGCGTCTTCCTCAGGCAGGTGATGCCGCTCTTGCAGAGCCTCGCTGATGACTTCCTCGGGCAGGGCTGGCACGTTGATGCGTTGCACGCGGCTCTGTATGGTGCCGAGCACAAGGTCAGGCTCTTGGCTTACCAAAAGGAAGTGTGTTCCTAAGGGAGGTTCCTCAATGAGTTTCAGTAGCTTATTGCCTGTTTGTTCATTCATTCGTTCGGGTAACCAGACGACCACAACCTTGCGTCCGCCTTGGCTTGATTTGAGGGCAAGCTTCCTTTGCAGGTTGTCGCTTTCCTGCACATAGATGACTATCTGTTGGTTCTCCGCGCCGATGTCCTCAAGCCATTCTTCTGTGTCGAAGTAAGGGGTGCGTCCAATCTGTTCGCGCCATTCTTGCAGGAAGTCATCGGAGACGGGTTTGTCGCTGCTCTTTCCCTTATAGACAGGGAAGGAGAAGTGCAGGTCGGGATGTGCCCAGAGGGATGTCATTTGGCAGTCGCTGCAGAGGCCGCAAGCACCCTCTTCTGTGGGGTGCTGGCAGAGGAGTGCCTGTGCGAAAGCCAAAGCCAACGGCAGTTTGCCTGCGCCCTTATGCCCGCAGAACATGATGGCGTGCGGCAGCTTGTTCTCTCCGAGGAGCCGCATCAGGTGTGTTTTCACCTCTTCTTGCCCTATAATGTCTTTCCAATTCAAAATTTATAAATTCAAAATTCAAAATTCATTTCAAGGTTATTCCCTTAAAATTTGCCCATTGGACATCAATTCTTGACCATTTGTTTGCAAAGGTACAAAGATTTTTTGGATTTGAGGTTAGGGATTAAGGAATATTTTGTATCTTTGCAACGAAAAGTGCAAACGTACTGCGTTAAATTTGAATTTTGAATTTATATATTTTGAATTTTATAGAAGTATGAGAGACTTCAAAGAACTGAAAATTGCGGTTGCAGGAACGGGATATGTAGGCCTTTCCATAGCAACTTTGCTCAGTCAGCACCACGAGGTGACGGCTGTGGATGTAATTCCCGAGAAAGTAGATAAGATTAACAACCGCATCTCGCCCATACAGGACGAGTATATCGAGAAATATCTTGCGGAGAAGAATCTGAATCTGCGTGCCACTCTCGACGGAGCCGCTGCCTACCGGGATGCAGACTTCGTTGTGATAGCTGCGCCCACGAACTACGACCCCGTGAAGAACTTCTTCGACACGCACCACATTGAGGACGTTATCGACCTTGTCATTAGCGTCAATCCCGATGCCGTGATGGTCATCAAGAGCACCATCCCCGTGGGTTATTGCCGCAGCCTCTATGCCAAGTACGCCTTGAAGTTCCTCTACAAGCCCGAATTGAAGGGCAAGAAGTTCAACCTGCTCTTTTCGCCTGAGTTCCTGCGCGAGAGCAAAGCCCTCTACGACAACCTCTATCCTTCGCGCATCATCGTGGGTTATCCAAAGACTATCGAGATAAGCGACAACAACTTCACGGAGGAGAATGCCGCCATTACCGCTATCGGCAATCCAAATGCCAAGGCCAACGCGGAGATATTCGCCAAACTCTTGCAGGAAGGCGCTGAAAAGCCCGACATCGACACGCTCTTTATGGGAATGAAGGAGGCGGAGGCCGTGAAGCTTTTTGCCAATACCTACCTCGCTTTGCGCGTCAGCTACTTCAACGAACTCGACACCTACGCCGAGGTGAAGGGCCTTGACCCCAAGGCTATCATCCGTGGTGTTGGCCTCGACCCGCGTATTGGCACGCACTACAACAACCCCTCCTTTGGCTATGGCGGCTATTGCCTGCCGAAGGACACCAAGCAGCTCCTGGCAAACTATCAGGACGTGCCGCAGCAGATGATGACGGCCATTGTGGAGAGCAACCGCACGCGCAAGGACTACATAGCCGACGCTGTGCTCCGTATGGCTGGCTATTACAGCGAGAATGCCCAATGGGACAGCCAGAGCGAGCAGCATTGTGTGATTGGCGTGTTCCGCCTGACCATGAAGTCGGGCAGCGACAACTTCCGCCAGTCTGCTATTCAGGGCATCATGAAGCGCATTAAGGCGAAGGGTGCAGAAGTCATCATCTATGAGCCAACCTTGCAGGACGGCGAGAGTTTCTTCGGCTCGCGTGTTGTGAACGACCTCGAAACCTTCAAGAAGCAGTCGCAGGCCATTGTAGCCAACCGCTATGAGTCCTGCCTCGATGATGTCCGCGACAAGGTCTATACCCGCGACATCTTCGGCTGCGACTAAGCGTTTAACTTCTTTCTGTAAGCTTGGAAAAGACGGTCGCATTTAATTGACCTCTTCGAATCGGTTAACCGACTTGCTCCAATCGGTTAACCGACTTGCTCCAATCGGTTAAGCGATTTGTCTCAATCGGTTAACCGACTTGCCTCAATCGGTTAAGCGATTTGTCTCAATCGGTTAAGCTATTTCTCAAACGAGGCACGTTTAGTTCGTCAACTACACTCGTTTAGTTGGCAAAGTTAACGTGTGTCGTTGGCAAGGTTGGCGTGTGTCTGGAGTTTCGTCCCTGTTTTGTGACAGATGACAAATGACAGTTTATATATGAACACCCCATGTGTCTGCGAGGTGTTAGACTAACACTATAAATATATACTACTAACTATTTATATATTATTTATATATATATTATAAGTATATATAATTATTATTATAATAATAAATTAAAGAATAAAGTACCTTTATCTTCACATTAGGGGGTGGGGGTGCCTGTATTGAAACTGTCATTTGTCATTTGTCACAGACACTTCAAAAGAGCTGCCTACAGATAGTAGTTGTGCTTCTTCTCCCAAGCGATGGCTGATATGGGGCCGTGACCGGAAAGGACGGCGGTCTCGTCGGGCAGGACAAACAGCTTGTTCTTTATGCTGTCTATCTCGTCCTCGAAGTTGCCGCCAGGCAGGTCGGTACGCCCTATGCTACCTTGAAAGAGCGTGTCGCCGCAAAGGACAAGCTTGGCATCAGGTATATAGAACGAGGCGGAGCCAGGCGTGTGGCCGGGCGTATGGATGAGCTGAATGGCGGTCTCGCCGAGCAGAAGCCTGTCTCCATCGTTCAGAAGGCGTTCTATGGGGGGCATTCCGCCGCCGATGTTCAACCCGAACTGCGCGGCCATATTAGGCATCTGGCGGTACGTCTCAGCCTCGCTTACATGGAATATGGGCTTGAGGCCGTAGGTGCGAAAGAGGAAGGGCAAGCCGAAGGTGTGGTCGAAGTGTGCGTGCGTCTGCAAGGCATATTTCAACTTCAGGCCGTGAGCCTTGATGCTGCCTTCCAGCACCTGTTCTTCCTGTCTGTTCCACGTGCCTGCGTCCACGATGGCTGCCTCGAGCGTCTGCTCGTCCCAAAGCAGGTAAGTATTCTCCTGAAGGGGATTGAAGGTAAAGGAAATGTATTTCATTATTATTTACTATTTAGCTATTTACGATTTACTATTTATTTACGATTGGGCTATTTGGTGATTTAACAGGGTGCAACGACAATAATTCAATAATTAAATGGTACATAAATCGTAAATAGTAAATCGTCAAATCGTAAATGATGTTTAGATTGGTAGATATACGAGTTTCTTTGTCTCGAAGAACTCCTCATGGAAGTAATCGCTCAGGTTTGTTATCTGTGCCGACTTGCCGAAGGGCTTTGCCTCCTCAGCCAGCTCTCCGCCCTTGAGACAGATGAGGCCGTTGGGAAGGCCGTTGAATTGCTCCCCAAGAATCTTCTTGCGGACAATCTTCACGAGGTCGGGTAGGGGCATCACGGCTCTTGACACGATGAAGTGGAACTGCTCTTTCACCTCTTCGGCTCGGCACCATTGGGTCTTGACGTTCTCCAAGCCCAAGGCCTTGCTGACCTCTTCGCAGACAAGAATCTTCTTTTTTGTGGAGTCAACAAGATGGAACTTTGCTTCCGGGAACATGATGGCAAGGGGAATGCCAGGGAAGCCGCCGCCAGTTCCGAGGTCCATCACGCTTGTGCCAGGCTTGAAGCGAATCAGTTCGGCTATGGCGAGGGAGTGCAGGACATGATGCTCGTAGAGGTTGTCGATGTCCTTGCGCGAGATGACGTTTATCTTGCTGTTCCAGTCGCGATAGAGCGCATCAAGGGCTGCAAACTGCTCCTGCTGGACGGAAGTCAGGGAGAAGTAATTAGTAAGGACCCCCCAACCCCCTTTAGGGGGAGAAAGGGAGACGCTATTGTCGTTATGAGGGTTGATGCTATTCATTTTGAATTAGGTTGACTTTGACTTTGCCGAGGTGAAGTTTCTCCCCCTAAAGGGGGACGGGGGGTCAATATGTTTATCAACGCCACCGCTCCAAGTATGTATGGATAGTAGAGGTAGGGGATGATGTCAAGAGGATTGACGGCTGCGAGGCCGCTGGCGATGAGCATCTGTGCGCCGTAGGGGATGATGCCCTGTGCCAGGCAACTGAAGGTGTCGAGGATGCTTGCAGCTCGCTTAGGTTCGATGCCGTATCGCTTGGCCAACTGCTTTGCCATAGGGCCTACACTCAGAATGGCAATCGTGTTGTTGGCAGTGCAGAAGTCCGTCAGCATAACCATCGCCGCCATACTCAGCTCAGCTTTCCTTCGGCTGCCTTTGCGCTTGCTGAACAGTTGCATGAGCCAGTCTATGCCGCCTGCCCTTCGGATGACCTGCATGAGGCCTGCTGCAAGAAGCGTCACGATGATGAGTTCGCTCATGCCCATAATGCCGTCGTTCATCGCCTTCAGCCATCCGTAAGGCGTCAGGGTGCAGGAAACCATTCCTATCAAGCCAGCAAGAATGGTTGCAGAGGCAAGCACAAGCATCACATTCATGCCCAGGAGCGCAGCCACTATTATATATATATAAGGTATAATGGCGGGATAGAAGACCTCGCCCAGGTGGTCGGGTTCTACGTTGACCGCAGGCAGGCAGGCGTAAAGCACAAGGCAGATGAGGGCAGCAGGAAGGGCAATCCAGATGTTTGCGCGGAATTTGTCCTTCATCTCGCATCCCTGTGTCTGTGTAGCCATGATTGTCGTGTCGGAAATGAAGCTCAGGTTGTCGCCAAAGTAGGCTCCGCCCACCACAATAGCCACCATCATGGCCGTGTTTGTTCCCGTCTGCGAAGCCATGCTTCCGGCAATGGGAGCAAGGGCTGCAATCGTGCCTACGCTGGTTCCTGTGGCAAGTGAAATGAAGCAGGCGGCAAGGAAAAGGCTGCTCAATACAAAGCCTGGAGGAACGGCTGTTAGGGCAAGGTTTATCGTCGCATCTATGGCTCCCATCTGCTTGGCTGTGCTTGCAAAAGCTCCTGCAAGGATGAATATCCAGAGCATCTGCATCACGCCTGGCGAGGCTGCTCCCTCGGCAAGATGGCTGAAGCGCTGGCTGATGGTCTCGCCCCTGATGATGAAGAGGCTGTAGAGCGAAGCCGCGAGGAAGGCAACTGTAAGAGGAACCGCATAGAAATCGTCTGCTGCAAGGCTCAAAAACAAGTACAGCAGCAGGAAAACGATGAGCGGACTCAATGCGAGAAGCCCCTTTCGGGCAGAAATGGCATCTTTCATGCCGCGAAGATACGACTTTTTCCTTTTTATTCGTTCTTTCTTTACATAAAAACATGCTTTTCTTGAAAAAAAATCTTCATTCTTCACCCTTCATTCTTCCTTTTTTCTTACCTTTGCACACCCTTAAAGCAAAAACATATATGGCAAAAATCGTAACAATGGGCGAAATCATGCTGCGCCTCTCTTCTCCAGGCTACAGCAGGTTCGTCCAGTCAGATAGCTTTGATGTCAACTATGGCGGCGGCGAGGCAAACGTAGCCGTAAGCCTGCAGAACTATGGCGACGAGGCTTATTTCGTAAGCAAAGTGCCCGAACATGAGATAGGACAGGCAGCCATCAACAGCCTTCGTCGCTTTGGTGTGCATACGGAATACATGATGCGCGGAGGCAGTCGTCTGGGTATCTACTATCTGGAGACGGGTTGCAGCTTGCGCCCCAGCAAGGTCATATACGACCGTGCTCACAGCAGCATAAGCGAGGCACAACCTTCCGACTTCGACTTTGACACCATCTTCCAGGGAGCGAGAGGCTTCCATTGGAGCGGCATTACACCGGCTTTGAGCGATAGTGCAGCCGAATGTATCCGTCAGGCTTGTATTGCAGCAAAGAAGTTGGGCGTTATCGTTAGCTGTGACCTCAACTACCGCAAGAAACTCTGGACGCCCGAGAAGGCTCAGAGCATCATGCGTCCCTTGATGCAGTATGTCGATGTCTGCATCGGCAATGAGGAGGATGCAGCGAAGTGCTTGGGCTTCTATCCCGAATCGGATGTAGAGCACGGCAAGACGGATGCCGATGGCTACAAGGATATCTTCATAAGGATGATGAAGGAGTTCAACTTCAAGTATGTCGTTAGCACTCTTCGCGAGAGCTATACCGCCTCGAACAACGGCTGGAAGGCTATGATATATAACGGCAAGACGTTCTACGTCAGCCATCGCTACGAGATTCATCCCATCGTGGACCGTGTGGGCGGCGGCGACAGCTTCAGCGCTGGCATCATTCATGGCTTGGCAAGCGGAATGCCTCAAGAGAAGGCGTTGGAGTTCGCTGTTGCGGCAAGTGCCCTCAAGCACACCATTCCAGGCGATGTCAATGTGGTCTCGCTCGCAGAAGTGGAAAGCCTCATGAATGGCAACGGAAACGGGAGAGTGGAGCGTTAGTTCATAGTCCATAGTTCATAGTTCATAGTCCATAGTTATGGCAAGGTTCGACAAGATACAAGTTCTGCATAAGATGCAGCAGACGGGCATGGTGCCTGTCTTCTACCACAGCGATGTTGAGGTAGCCAAGCAAGTGATAAAGGCCTGCTACGAAGGTGGCGTGCGTGCCTTCGAGTTTACTAACCGTGGCGACTTTGCCCATGAGGTCTTTACCGAGTGCGTGAAGTTTGCAGCAAAGGAATGTCCAGAAATGGCAATGGGCGTAGGCTCTGTTGTTGATGCGCCTACGGCAGCTCTTTACATTCAACTCGGAGCTTGCTTTGTTGTAGGGCCTTTGCTCAATCCCGAAATCGCTAAGGTTTGCAACCGTCGCCTTGTTCCCTATTGTCCCGGCTGTGGCTCGGTGAGCGAGATTGGTACGGCTCAGGAGTTGGGTTGCGACCTGACAAAAGTCTTCCCGGGCGATGTCTATGGCCCTGCCTTCGTGAAGGGCATGATGGCTCCCTGCCCTTGGAGCAAGATAATGGTCACGGGTGGCGTTTCGCCCGACGAAGAGAACCTCACGGCTTGGTTCCGTGCCGGAGCCTTCTGTGTCGGCATGGGCAGCAAGCTCTTCCCGAAAGAAAAGGTACAAAACAAAGATTGGCAGTACATTACAGACATGTGCCGCCAATCGCTCGAATGGATAGCGAAGGCCAAGAGATAGGCCTTCGTTTTTTCTTATTACTTATAGCACTCGAACATCTTCTCGACGTAGCTCTTGGAGAGCTTGGGGCTGAGGAGGCTGGCAAGCCAGACGACAGGGAAGCCGCCAAGCATGGCCATTGCACCACAGTTGATGGGGTTGATGGGGTTACCCATGAGCATGTTGATGACGGTCAGGCCTACGCCCCAGGCGAAGCAAGCCCAAACTGCCGCTTTCGTCACGCCTTTCCAATAAAGACCCAGCATGAAGGGGGCAAGGAAGGCTCCTGCAAGTGCGCCCCACGAGATGCCCATGAGCTGGGCGATAAAGGTGGGGGGATTGAGGGCTATCATCAGGGAAATGACGATAAAGAAGACAATCAGGACGCGCATTACCACCACCTTGCGGCGTTCAATCTTTTCTGCAACAACATCATCAATCGTGCCTTCCTCAACCTCGCCTGGCAAGGACTTCTTGTCGCGATAGATGAGGTCGAGTGTCATGGTCGAGGAAGATGTCAGCACCAAAGAAGCGAGTGTTGACATGGAAGCCGACAGCACCAAGAGCACGACAAGGGCTATGAGGGCGTCGGGCAAGGTGACGAGCATAGCGGGGACGATGGAGTCGAAGGCAATCTTGCCAGTCGCTTCGTTAATGACAGGGTCGTAGAGTCGCCCGAAGCCTCCGAGGAAGTAGCAACCGCCTGCTATGATGAAGGCGAAGATGGTAGAGATGATGGTGCCTCGACGGATTGCGCTCTCGTCGGTAATCGAGTAGAACTTGCCCACCATCTGCGGCAAACCCATTGTGCCGAGGGAAGTCAGGACGATAACGCCAAGCAATCCCCAGGGGTCGGGACCGAACCAAGACGCGAAGCAGCCATTAACAGCAGGATTGGCGTCGGAAGGAAGCTCAGAGAGCTTGCTGACTGCATTTGCCAATCCGCCCTGAGAAGAGAGCACAGCGGCAATAACGGTGACGATACCGAAGAGCATGATGATGCCCTGGATGAAGTCGTTCATGGCCGTGGCCTTATAACCTCCAAAGATGACATAAACGGCTGTGAAGGCAGCCATACCGATGACGCAGTACTCGTAGGGAATGCCAAAGCCCATCTCGAAAAGCCTCGATATGCCGCTATAAACGCCCGCCGTATAGGGAATGAGGAAGACGAAGGCGATGATGGAAGCCACGACACGCAGGTTCTGGCTCTCGTAGCGCGTGCCGAAGAAGTCGGGCATAGTGCGGCTCTCGATGTGTTGGGTCATGAGTTTTGTGCGGCGGCCTAATAACAGCCACGCAAGCAGAGAACCAATCACGGCATTCCCAACGCCAATCCAAGCAGAGGAGAGGCCGTACTTCCAACCGAACTGTCCGGCATAGCCGACGAAGACGACTGCCGAGAAATAACTTGTTCCGTAGGCAAAGGCGGTGAGCCAAGGCCCGACATTACGCCCGCCGAGCACGAAGCCGTCAACAGACTTGGCCTGTTTGTGGGAATAGATGCCCACACCAACCATCACGGCCAAGAAGATGATGGTAAGAAAAACCTTGATAAACATGGTTTATAATTCAAAATTTATAAATTCAAAATTCAAAATTAATTCCCCCTAAAGGGGGTTAGGGGGTCAGTTGAACCTTACTTGCAGTTGGCACATCAGGCTGTGGTTTGCGCCGTGGATGAACTGACCTGCTGCGGTGTAGGCGTTCTTATAGACATATTGCACTTGCAGGCGGCACTTCTTGTAAAACCAGTATTGCAGGCCGCCAATGACCTTGTGCTGGTCCATGCCGAGGGAGGTGTTGAAGTTGAAGAAGTCGTAGGAACCAACAAGCTCCAGCCTCTGTCCTAATTCCGGCGAACCAAAGCGGGCCAAAGGAACAGCCCCAGTAACGTATGCGCCCCAGCTGTGGGCATTGCCGTCCCAGCCGTTCAGGTATTCGCCGTGAACGTTGAAAGCTTTGGACTTGTAATCGGCACCAATGGTGCAGCGGTTGCGCTTGTAGTCCTGCCCAATCGCGATGGTCGGATTGAAGAGAGACGTATTGATGGCATGTCCGCGTCCCACCTGTCCTGTAGCGCAAAGGTTCAATCCCTCGACAGGACGGAACTCGAGGCGGGCGATGATGTCCTTGAAGTTGTTGCCGTCCTTCTTATTGATGCCCTGTCCGTTCATCACATCCAGCTCGTAGCGGAACTTGCCGTTATTTGTCTCGCCAAAGAGAGAGAGACCGAGGTCGCGGCCATACTGAACGCCCAGGAGCGGGTCGCTTCCGCAGCCTGTCAGGAACGTCACTGCCTCACTATAGACGTCAATAGCTTCCATGGAAGTGGGGGAGAGGGGGTTCTCGTAGGAAAGGCCGTTCTTGAACTGGCCGACGCGGACGGTCAGGGCTTTGTTCCTCGTGAGGCGGTAGTCTGTGTAGTACTCCTGAACCACACTCGAGAAGTCGTGCATGAAGAGGAACGACCAGCGGTCTGTGATTCGTGCTTCTGCCCAGAAGAGGACGCGCTTGAGGTCGAAAGTGTTCTTGTTCACGCCGTCTTGATGAGAGTAGGTGTAGCCTGCCTGGGCATAGCCGTGCAGCTTGATGCGGCTTTGGAGTTCTTTCAGCCAATCGGGGGCATTTTCGCGGAGGGCGTTAAGCTTCTGCTCAAGCTTCGGTCTTTGCTTTGGGGAGGTTCCCGAGGAGGCCTCTTCTCCCATCGCCGCCGTGCAGCAGAAGATGGTCAGCACCAAGGCAAGTGTTGTTTTGATTAGTGCGTTTTTTTGTTTCATCCTGAAAAGCATTTATTGGTTTAATTTCTTTTTCGACCGCAAAAGTACAAATAAATTAAGAATTAAGCGTTAAGAATTAAGAATTATTTTGTACCTTTGCCGCCAATTGTAATGACAAGCGCATAATGTCAGGCAAAAAGAAGAAGAAAAAGAAGCTGCATTGGTTTGTTCCGGCAGGGCTTGAACCTACCGAAATGGACATCAAGATTATGGAATGGGAGGCTAAGGGCAAGCTTGTGCCGACCCGAGACCTCATCAAGACCAAGGAGCAAATAGAGGGCATCCGAAAGGCTGGCGTGCTGAATACCGCTGTGCTTGATGCCGTAGCGGAGAAGATTCGCGAGGGCATGACGACGGCAGAGATTGACCGAATCGTCTATGAGTACACAACCTCGCACGGTGGCATCCCTGCGCCCCTCAATTTCGAGGGCTTTCCCAACAGCTGCTGTACGAGCGTGAACGATGTGGTGTGCCACGGCATCCCTTCCGAAGAGGATGTTCTTGAAGAGGGCGACATCGTGAATGTGGATTGCACTACCATCCTTAATGGCTATTATGCCGATGCCAGCCGTATGTTCGTCATCGGTAAGACGTGGCCTGAGCGACAGCGGCTGGTGGATGTGGCATGGGAGTGCCTCAAGATAGGTCAGCAGGTCTGCTCCGAGCCTTACATCTTTGTGGGCGACATTGGTAACGCGATTGCCAAACACGCGCACGAGAACGGCTATACTGTGGTGCGCGACCTCTGCGGACACGGTGTCGGGCTTGCCTTCCATGAAGACCCTGATGTGGAGCACTACGGCAAGAAGGGTAGCGGTATGCTTTTGGTGCCTGGTATGACATTCACCATCGAGCCGATGATAAACGGCGGCGGTTGGGAGGTCTGCGGTGACGAAGAGGACGAGACGGAATGGATTGTCCTGACCGAAGACGGCGAGGACAGCGCACAATGGGAACACACGTTCCTGATGACAGAAAACGGGGTAGAGGTAATCAGTTCATAGTCCATAGTTCATAGTTTATAATTCATAGTTCATAGTTAAGTGACAACATATATTTTAGGAATTGAGAGCAGCTGCGACGATACTTCGGCGGCTGTGCTGAGGGATGGTTTCCTCTTGAGTAACGTGACGGCAAGCCAGGCTGTTCATGAGGCTTATGGCGGCGTGGTGCCTGAGTTGGCGAGCCGTGCCCATCAGCAAAACATCGTGCCTGTGGTGGATGCGGCTTTGAAGCAGGCGGGAATCGAAAGGGAGCAGTTGAGTGCAATTGCCTTCACCCGAGGCCCTGGCTTGTTGGGTTCCTTGCTTGTTGGAGTGTCCTTCGCCAAAGGTCTTGCCGCCTCGCTGGGCATTCCTATGATAGATGTTAACCACTTGCATGGACATGTGCTGGCACACTTCATAAAAGAAAGCCCCCTCCCTGCTCCCCCTTTGGGGGAGTGCTCCGTTGAAGGGACAGAAGAAGCTGCGGCATTGAAGCACTCCCCCAAAAGGGGAGCGGGGAGGGGGCTTTCCTTTCCCTTCCTTTGTTTGCTTGTCAGCGGCGGGAACAGCCAGATTATTCTCGTCAAGAGCTACAAGGACATGGAGATTATCGGACAGACTATTGATGATGCGGCGGGCGAGGCCATCGACAAGTGCTCGAAGGTTATGGGCTTAGGTTATCCGGGCGGCCCCATTATCGACAAGTTGGCGCGGCAGGGCAATCCCGAAGCCTTCACCTTCTCCAAGCCCAACATCCCTGGCTACGACTACAGCTTCAGCGGCCTCAAGACAAGCTTCCTCTACAGCCTTAGGGACTGGCTGAAGGAAGACCCCGACTTCATCGAGCATCATAAAGAGGACCTTGCAGCTTCGCTCGAAAAGACCATCGTAGATATTCTGATGAAGAAGCTCCGGCTTGCTGCCAAGGACTTGAAGATTAGGCAAGTGGCGGTGGCAGGCGGCGTATCGGCCAATACTGGTTTGAGGAACGCTTTCCACGACTATGCCAAGCGTTATGGCTGGAAGATATTCATTCCCCGCTTCAGCTACACCACCGATAATGCCGCCATGATAGCTATGGCTGGCTACTTCAAGTACCTCGACAAAGACTTCTGCCCTATGTCGGCTCCCGCCTACAGCCGTGTGTCAGGAGACCTAAAGTAGGGTGAATGAAGAGGTTCTTTACCGTTATAACATTTTTTGACACCGTCAATTACGAAGGATTGGAAAATAATTCGTAATTTTGCACCGCAATATCAATTTAAAGTATATACCATGTTAAAATTAGAAGAATTATTCGTGAGGGTTGGCCGCCGTAGTATGGCCGTGTTGGTAATGCTTGTGACATCAGTGATGATGTTGTGGGCACAAGAGGCAAATGAGAAGTTTTCCGTGACGACTCAGATGTTCTTGCATGAAATGAAGGCACAAGCCTCTCAGCCAAAGAACGGGCCTCACCGCGCACAAAGTCAGTTCCAGTTGCCGGAAAACCTGCAAATGAAGAAGCATCGCAGCCTGATTGCCAGCCCCGACACCATCGGCGGCATAGCATACATTTCCTGCTTCATTCACCTAAATGACGTAAAAAGCCTGAACCAAGTGCGCTCGCTCGGTGTTGAGATAGATGAATATTTCGACGAACTGGGCTTCGTCACAGCTCGCGTACCAGTAACGCAGTTGGAGAAGTTGGCCGACATTGACAACGTGACCCGCATAAAAGTTGCCCAAAAGATGCGCCCTTCGACCGATGTGGCACGTCAGAAGACCAATGTTGACGACCTTCTCAAACTATCGTCAGATGCTGTAGCTGCTGGCATCAACACCAAGTTCGACGGTACGGGCGTGGTGCTTGGCATCATCGACACAGGCATTGACTTCCAACATATTGCCTTTAAGGACAAGGATGGCAACAGTCGTATCAAGAAGGCTTATGTGTATAACGGTTCTACTGGACAGGAATATTCCACCATCACTTCTCTGACGACCGATGACAAATCTGAAGACCACGGCACGCATACAGCTTCTACTGCGGGCGGTTCGAGCGTTACCGTTAGTGGAACTACGGTTACAGTCACCGACAATCACGCCAATGCCACCTACGGCGGTATGGCTCCTGGTGCTGACCTCTATCTGGCTGGTGTCAAAGGCTTGTCAGACACTTACCTCACTACTGCCTTGAAGAAAATGGTTTTATATGCCGACAATCAGCACAAGCCGCTGGTGGTGAGCAACAGCTGGGGTTCGGGATGGGGGCCTCGCGATGGAACGGGCGAATTGGCAGAGACCGTGGCTCTGTATTTCGGTAGCAATCACCCCAACCACATCATCCTCTTTGCTTCTTCCAACGATGCAGGACATGCGTTAGGTAGTAACGAAGGCGGTGGCTTTTTCGTGAAGAAAAGTGCAGCAACAAGCAGCAGTCCCCTCGGCACGATTATCCGCACACAACAAAATGGTGGTGATTACTATGTTGGTTTGATGGCTTGCGCATGGAATGCCAGCAATACCAGTAAACTCAATTGCAAAATTCATGTCTTGGACAATTCTGGCGCAATCAAAAAGACCGTAACAGTCTCAAATTCTACAGATAATGTGAGTGGATTGAGCACATATTACAGTGGCTCGTTGAGTGTTTACATTCAGAAGGGTGAAAATAACAAATATCAGGTTCTCGTTTCATCTGATTATAACCCTCTTAACACAAAGAGTAGTGGTAATTACACGCTTGCCATCGAAGTCTATCCTGCCACTGGCAATGCTGATATAAATATGTGGGGCGGCGACTATACTTACTTCACCGACCACCTTACAACCAACGGACACACCTGGATTGACGGTACAGACGATATGTGTGTGAGCGACGAAGCAACCATTCCCGATGCTATTTCCATCGGCGCTTACGCCTCGAAGAAGCAGTGGAAAGCATATAATGGCTATACCTATTCATCCTCCTACACAATTGGGGATATTGCCTATTTCTCAAGCTATGCCACAGCAGACCAAAGTCCTACGGGCGAAGTCTATCCCTGGATTACGGCACCAGGCGCACGCCTTGCCGCTGGTGTGAACCACTACCACACAGCTTCCGTGGATGAAAATAGTTACTTCGGTTCCTACTATAACACAGACCTTGTCGTGAACAACACCAGCAACCCCTATGGCATGATGGAAGGCACATCGATGGCAACGCCTGTGGCTGCCGGTATCGTTGCATTGTGGCTACAGGCTGCCAATTCGGTGGGCAAGGAACTGACTGTGAACGAAGTGAAGGAAATCATGGAGCAGACTGCCATCAATGACAGTTACACGACCACAAGAGCAAACGCCTCGCACTTCGGCAAGGGAAAGATTGACGCGCTGGCAGGCATCCAGTACATCCTCTCTATGTTCTCCGGCCCAAGCATCACAGCTTCTACGGAAGACCTCAACTTCTCAAGCAGTTTCTCGCAGGGAATGAGTATGTCGAAAACAATCACCGTTAGCGCCAAAAATCTTACTGAGGGCATTACCGTTACCTTGAATGATGAGAGCGGCGTGTTCTCTGTCAATCCCATAAACATCCCTGTCTCTACCGCAGAAAATGGAACGGACATCATTGTCACTTGGACTCCTACAACTATCGGCGAGACATCTGCAACGCTCACACTCTCCAGCGCAGGTGCTGAGAATGTGGTCATCAACCTGACAGGCAACGTCACCTTGAATCCGACCTATGCCCTTGTTACGGATGCCAGCACGCTTCAGGCAGGCGACAAGATTCTTATTGCATACGTCAATGGCGACGACAAGTATGTCCTCAGCACGACGCAGAGAACCAGCAACCGCCAAGCCACAGATGATGTAACGCTTAATGCCGACGGTACACTTACCCCTGGCGATGCAGCGCAAATCATCACGCTTGAACAGGACGGCGACAATTTCCTCTTTAACGTAGGCAATGGCTATCTCTATGCATCCAGCAGCACCTACAACTATTTGAAGACCAAGGCTGGCATTGATGCCAACGGCAATTCCGCGGCAGCAATCAGTATTCTCAATGGCAACGCCACCATTAAGTTCCAAGGGACATACACCCGCAATTTGATAGGCTTTAACAGCGCGAACACACCGAAAATCTTCTCCTGCTATGGCGGCACATCAGTGAACGTCTATCTTCCGCAAATCTATCGCGAATCACCCGCTTCCATAGCACTCAGCAAGGACGAAACCACAAACACCAGTCTTATCGCAGCCTTGGAAGGCCAGACAGTCGATGTGGTCCTTGCCGACCGCACTTTCTTCAAGGACGGTTCCTGGAACACCCTCTGCCTGCCCTTCAACACACCCATTGTGGGCAGCCTGTTGGCAGATGCCGATGTGCGTGCTTTGAACAGCGCAAGTCTTGAAGGCAACATCTTGATACTCAACTTCACAGGCGCAGGAGAGGTCGAAGAAATCACAGCCGGAACACCTTATATAATGAAGTGGACGGACGGGGGCGACGACATCTTTGCTCCAGTCTTCAGGGATGTCACGCTGACCACAGCCACCAACGACTTCAATAGCCTCGACGGTAAAGTTCGCTTTGCCGGAACTTACAATCTCGTAACCTTCGATGCCGAGGACAAGAGCATCCTCTTCATGGGCGAAACCAATACGCTCTATTATCCTTTGGAGGGTGCCACAATCGGTGCTTTCCACAGCTATTTCCAGCTTGCAGAAGAGCTGAATGTCAAGTATTTCTTGCTGAACCTCGATGGCGACGACCCGACATCGTTGAGTGAAGAGTTGAGGGTTGAAGAATCGAATGGCGTTTGGTACAACCTCAGCGGCATCAGATTCTCCGGCAAACCCGCGCAGAAGGGCATTTACATCCTTAATGGCAGGAAGGTGGTGAAGTGAGCAAGCCTTATTCCATACAGACAGGCTGCAAGATAAACCTCGGCCTTAACATCGTAGAGCGTCGTCCCGACGGCTACCATAACTTGCAGACAATCTTCTACCCTGTGCCGCTCTTCGATGAGCTGCTGATAAGCGAAGGCGCAGGGGAAGATGTCTTGAGGCTTGGCGGCAATCCCTTGGAGGGCGAGTTGCAGGACAACTTGGTGTTGCGGGCAGTTAGGTTGCTCAGGCAGGAAGGCTTCACCTTCCCCTCGCTCCGCATCGACCTGAGGAAAGTCATTCCCAGCGGTGCAGGGCTTGGCGGAGGCAGTAGCGATGCCGCCTGTATGTTAAGGTCGGTTGCCGAGCTTTATCATTTGCCATTGAGTGAGGAACAGATGCAGCAGCTTGTTTCTAAGCTTGGAGCCGACTGTCCGTTCTTCATCAACCCGCAACCCATATATGCCGAGGGCATTGGTGACGTGTTTACACCTATCTCGCTGAGTCTCAGAGGGTGGTACTTGATGCTTGTTAAGCCGGAAGTACATGTTTCCACGCGCGAAGCCTACGCTGGCGTGCATCCGCACCAGCCAGCCTGTTCTTTGCTTGAGACGGCCAAAATGCCAGTAGAATCATGGTCAGACAGAATGGTGAACGACTTCGAGGAAAGCATCTTCGTGGGCCATCCCATGCTTGCCGAAATCAAACAGGAACTCTATCGTCAGGGAGCCGCTTACGCCTCAATGAGCGGCAGCGGCAGCACCCTCTTCGGCCTGTTCCGCTCGCGTCCAGACTGCGAGAGCCTCTTCGCCCAGCACTTCTGCAAGATTCTCTCGTTATAACTATCTTGTCAAGATTGTAACGACACACGTTAAGTTTGCCAACGACACGTGTGTCGTTGCCCGATGACACACGTGTCGTTGGCAAACGAGACACTAGTCAAATGAAAATATATCGGTTGGTGGTTTCACCTCGCCCAGTATTTCGAAAGAATCGAAGTAAGGCGAGGACATTTGCCTTACATAGTTCTTTTACTTTTTTTTTAGTTTTTGCCATTCTTAATAACCCTTGTAATAAGCTGATTGTCTGTGAATTGCAATCATATTTTTAGTTTTTACCTCTTTTTCTCGAAAAAAATAGAAATAAGAGTAAGGAATAAAAAGTTTTTGGCGAAAAACATGTCAAAAACTAAAAATCGTCACATAAACAGCTGTCTGTTAGTCTGTTAAGGCTCTTTGTGCAAATGCCAAAAACTAAAAAAGAGAGGCACCGAAGGGGTGTCTCTCTTTTTGCTTTGAGGTTGAAGCCAGCGGGATTACTCGGCTTGGCCTGCCATGATGTTCAGGACGGTTACGAAGTCGGCGATGTCGATTTGCTGGTCGCCGTTGACGTCGGCATTGCCTTCAACCTGCTGACCTGCCATAGCATTCAGCACGGTAACAGCGTCGGCAATATCCACATGACCGTCGAGGTTGACGTCGCCCCTGAGAGCAGCTCCAATGCGGGTCATCACCGTATTGTTGTTCATGTCGAAGGTGATGGTGTAGGTCTGCGTCTCTTCCTCGTTGTTCTCGTCCCAGTTCATGTACCACTTGCGGTCGGAACCGCGAATCAGGTCGCCCATAGGAACACCGTTTTCGAGGGTGAGCTTGTTCTCCTCGCTACCGTAACGGCCTTCGTTCCAACTGCTTCTGGTTGCCGTGGAGTGCTCGATGGAGCCGGTGTTGGAGCGGCAGGACATGATGGTGAAGTTGGGATAGAGGTTCTCATTCGGGTCCTTGAAGAAGGTGACGGTGCCCTCATAAACACCATTGCCCTTGTGGGCGAGAGGTGCCATTTCATCGTTCTTCCAGCGGTGCTGCTCGCCGTTGACATTGATGATGGAGCCAACAACATAGACATTATCGTGCCAGGGATATTCGCCCACGAGGTTGAAGACGATGCTGCTGTCAGCAGGGTTGTAGATGATGTCGTAAACGCCGCCGACTGTCTGGAAGTCCTGATGGTCATCGTTGGTGTCGAGAATCATCTGGAACTTGTTGGTGGCAGGCGTAACGAAGCGGCGCGAAGCCTTGGTGCACTCGTAGCGCTCGTCCATACGGCTTACATACATACCGGCACGGGCATCGGCGTTGGCGCGGTTGGCGCGGTTCTGAACCTTCACGCCCATTGCAACGAATGTGCCGTCCTCCTGAAGTGTCATGGGATAAACGGTGTGATGAGTGCCGTAGGGAAGCTCGGCTCCTTCAGCATCGAGCAGGTCGCCCTGTACATAGTAGCCGCCTCCGAGGGCTGGGTTGTTGAGGATTGTCTCGCGATAGTTGCGTGCCTCCTCGTCGGTGAGGTCGCCCTCCAAGTAGTGGTTCTCTATTTCATCTGCAACACCGGCAAAAGCTTCGCTCATTTCGGGATTGCTTTCCACATATTCGTCTGCCTTGTTGTGGCAATACTCGAGCAAAGCCAGCAGGTTTGCATAGGCATCGTAGCTGTCGAGGATGGTGTTGAACTCGTCGTTAATCCGCTTGATTACAGGCAGTTTCTCCTCCAAAGGCGTATTGTCGGCCTCTTCGATGAGCTGCTCAATCGTTTCGATATGGCTCCAGCTGTATGC
>JAEEGL017035022.1_pt1 | contig 22603 bp, 23 predicted proteins | sample 9134231 | NCBI WGS metagenome assembly JAEEGL01 (sample SAMN16246548, study PRJNA631951) | gut metagenome | biome: gut microbiome; feature: rumen; material: fiber-attached | host: Bos | place: Iran: Karaj | collected 2018-10
GGATCAGAGGGGCGCTTAAAAAGGTGGACGGCACCTTTATCGTGAGCAAAAATCAGGGCCGGATCTATGTGGACACCGAGGGCGCGTATGATTTTGACGAAACGGTGGAAGCGCTGAAGTGTGTATTCGGGATCAGCGGCATCTGTCCGGTCGTTCGCACGGAGGATGAAGGCTTTGAGAAACTCAAAGAGGACGTGATCCGCTATATCGAAAATGTTTATCCTGAAGCGGATCAGACCTTTAAGGTACATGCAAGACGCGCCAGAAAGAATTACCCGATGGAGTCCATGGAGCTGAACCGCGAGCTCGGCGGCGCCATATTGGACCGCTTTCCGAATATGAAGGTGGACGTGCATGATCCGCAGATCCTGCTTACGGTTGAGATCAGGGAGCATATCTACATTTATTCCAAGGTGATCCCGGGACCCGGCGGAATGCCTGTCGGAACCAACGGAAAAGCCATGCTGCTGCTTTCGGGCGGGATCGATTCCCCGGTTGCCGGATACATGATCAGCAAGCGCGGCGTCAAGATCGATGCGGTATATTTCCATGCACCGCCCTATACCTCGGAGCGTGCAAAGCAGAAGGTGGTCGATCTGGCAGGAAAGATCGCAAAATATGCGGGGACGATCTATCTGCATGTGATCAATTTTACGGATATCCAGCTCTATATATACGAAAAATGCCCGCATGATGAACTGACGATCATCATGCGCAGATATATGATGAAGATCGCGGAACAGATCGCCAAAGAGACGGAATGTCTGGGGCTGATCACCGGGGAATCCATCGGACAGGTGGCAAGCCAGACCATGCAGTCTCTTTCGGTGACCAATGAAGTATGCACGCTGCCCGTTTACCGGCCGCTGATCGGATTTGACAAGCAGGAGATCGTCACAATCTCGGAGCAGATCGATACCTATGAGACCTCGATCCTTCCCTTTGAGGACTGCTGCACGATCTTTGTTGCCAAGCATCCGGTGACCAAACCGAATCTGAAAGTCATCAAACGGCACGAACGCAATCTGGAAGAAAAGATTGACGAGTTATTTGAAAAAGCGATCGAAACCAAAGAACTGATCATCGTGGAGTAGCCTGCAGGGATTCTCATGGAACAGACCCGGAAAAAGAAAACCGAATATTGCCTGCTGTTTCTGACAGGGTGCCTGATGGGGGCGCTCTGCTTTATTGCGGTTTACGGAGTGAAGATCCTGGATGTCCGCTATGATGCCTGGCTGATGAACGGGGATCTGGATCTGATGCAGCACTATATCGGATGGGGCCATTACAGGAACAGCCCCTGGACAGTTCCCATCGGGCTGATCGCGACGCTGTCCAAGCCTTATTCCATGTCGGTGATCTACACGGACTCGATCCCGCTTGTTGCCGTACTCTGTAAATTCCTTTCTCCTGTTTTGCCGGAAACCTTCCAGTATTTCGGCCTTTACGGATTATTCAGCTTTGCACTGCAGGGCGGGTGTGCGATGCTCCTTGTCCACCGCCTGGTCAGACAAAGGTGGTTTGCGGTTCTGGCATCCTTTTTCTTTATCCTGAGCTTTCCGATCCTGCAAAGGATGTATTATCATACGGCTCTGGCATCCCATTGGCTGATCCTGCTGGCGCTGATCCTGTGGCTCTATCAGGAACCGGAGACCGGGATCAGAAAACGGCTCCTTCAGTGGGGCGGACTCGGCTTCCTGTGTGTGGCGATCCATTCCTATTTTCTGCCGATGACGGGCGGGATCCTGCTGTTTGCGGTGATCGAACAGATCATTGTCGGCAAAAAAACGACGGGGAAGATGGGAAAGGCATTCTTAACCGGTGCAGCCGAAATAGCGGCTTTTTGTATTGCGGCGATCCTGAATTTATGGCTGCTTGGTGCATTCTACGGAGGTGCATCCGCGATCGGCGGCGGGATCGGTACCTTTGAAAGCAATCTGAATACGTTTTACAATCCGCTCGGACACGGGTTTGGCGGGTTTTCGTTCCCGCTTTATTATGATTTTCAATACGAAGGATTCGGGTATCTGGGACTCGGGATGCTGATGCTTATCGTTGCGATTTTGATCGGCATGGCCGGCATTCTTGTGATCGGACGCAGAGAATGGAAGTGGCGCGGCTACCTGAAGGTGCATCACAGGCAGTTCCTGCTGCTCCTTCTGTTCCTCCTGTTTATCCTGCTGGCAGCAGGCCCGATCTATACGTGGAACGATCATAAGATCCTCTCATTGCCCCTGCCGGGTGCGATCGGGAAACTGGCGGATATTTTCCGGTCAAACGGCCGGATGATCTGGGTATCCGTTTATGTACTGATGCTGGCGGTATTTGTGTGCATGGATCGCTGCATGCGGCGTCCCCTGCAGGTGATTGCCCTGATTCTGGCACTTTTGATCCAGTTAGTCGATCTGTCCGGAGAGATCAGGGGAAAACAGGCCTATTTTAACGTAAAACAGGAATATGCGGACAGCTGGGAGGATGCGACCTTGCGGCAGATCATCGTGGGAAAAAGTGAGTTCATTCTGATGGATTCCACAACGCTTGTGATGATGCACAGTGCTTATCATGCATTCAAGCATCACATGAGTATCAACCGGTTTTATTATGCGAGAAATATTGATGCGCAGGTGGATGCGCAGGTGGAAAAATACAGGCGGGAATTGCTTGACGGGAATGCCAGGGAAACGGCAGTTTATCTGTTTTTAAAAGAAGATTTCACGCCCGGGGCATATCCCGACCTGGTCTGCTATGAGGTCGGAGAACATATTGTGGGAGTGAAGAGAAAATAGCGCATAAAAAAAGGACATTTGCATGCCCTTTTGGTTGCCCTACGGCCAAATACAGATTATAACATGTATGGCTTGATAACAGCCAAAACGTCATCTGCATTGTCTTCTGCATGAATATTTAAGTCGATCGGTTTGGAAAGATCAAGACTGAAAATACCCATGATCGATTTGGCATCAATTACATATCTGCCGGAAACCAGGTCAAAATCATTGTCAAATTTCGTGATGTCATTAACAAAAGATTTAACCTTATCGATGGAATTTAATGAAATCTGAACTGTTTTCATGTTTTACTCCTCCTTTACATAATATTTCTTACATCCCCTATCATAATTCCGGCAAAATAAAAAGTCAATACAGAAAACATCACAAAAAATAAGGAGAAATCAATGAAAAAAGCGGCTTTTCACAACTTGGGCTGCAAGGTCAATTCCTATGAGATGGAATATATGCAACAGGAATTTGCAAAAAAGGGGTACGAAATTGTGCCATTTGCCGAAAAAGCGGATATTTATGTGATCAACACCTGTACGGTTACCAATATTGCGGACAGAAAGAGCCGCCAGATGCTGCATCAGGCAAAGAAACGAAACCCGGATGCGCTGGTGGTTGCCACGGGATGCTATGTGAATACGGATACGGAAGGAGCCGCCGCCGATCCCATGATCGATCTGCTGATCGGCAACAACCGGAAAGGGGAGATCGTTTCCCTTGTGGAGGAGGCACTTCTATCGCGCGAGAGAAAGCTTTCCTGCGTGCCGGATCTGTCGCGGGAAACCGTTTATGAAGAGTTCATGCTTGCAGGAACCAAAGAGCATACAAGGGTATCCGTTAAGATCCAGGACGGGTGCGATCAGTTTTGCAGTTATTGCATCATCCCGTTTGCCAGAGGAAGGGCCAGAAGCAGAAAAAAAGAGGCAGTACTCTCAGAGATCGGTGCACTCTGTCAACAGGGCTATAAAGAAGTGGTGCTTACCGGGATCCATTTAAGCTCTTACGGGCTTGATCTGGCCGGACACAGATACAATGAAGTATCAGACGGGGGATCGTATACCAACGAAGCGCTGCTTTCTCTGATCCGGGAGATCGATGAACATACGCCGATCAGCCGGATCCGGCTGGGGTCGCTGGAACCGCAGATCATTACGAGAGATTTTCTGGAAGGACTGCAGGGCGTCGGATCCTTTTGCGAACACTTCCACCTGTCGCTGCAGAGCGGATCGGACAGTGTGCTCAAAAGGATGAACCGGCACTATACGAGTGCGGAATATCTTAAAAAAGTGAACCTGATCCGCGAATACTATCCGATGGCAGCGATCACCACGGATGTGATCGTGGGATTCCCGGGAGAAACGGAGGAAGAGTTCAGGGAGACGGAGGCTTTTCTGGATGCGGTTGATTTTTACGAGGTACACGTATTCAAATACAGCAGGAGAAAAGGAACAACAGCGGACCGTATGAGTGGGCAATTGACCGATGCGGTCAAAAGTGAGCGTTCCAAGATCCTGATCGCGGAAAGCAGGAAACGGCAGCAGTCTTTCATGCAAAAGCTGATCGGGGAAACGGTCGTTGTGCTGACGGAGGAAACGATCCGGGTAAACGGACGGGATTATATGACCGGTTTTACGAAGAATTATGTACGTTGTGCACTGGCGGGCAGGTTGCCCGATGGAGAAATCGTAAGCGGCGTTGTCAAGGGGGTCTTAACGGACGAAATCCTTGAAGTTTCGGGGGATTCGTAGTATATTTATAAAAGGTATGTGCACGGATTAGGGGCACATAAAATGAAGTTCGCAAGATGGGCGATAAGGAGGGTTTATCATGCAGGATATGGGCAATACTCAATATTTTCAGGTGCAGGCCGAACCGGAAACCGGCGTCAGGGTTGTACTGTCGACCGTATATGAGGCACTGACGGAAAAGGGCTATAATCCGGTCAATCAGATCGTAGGTTATATCATGTCTGGTGATCCCACATATATCACCAGCCATAACAATGCCAGAAGCCTGATCATGAAAGTGGAGAGAGACGAGCTGGTCGAAGAATTGCTGACACAGTATATCAAGCACAACGGGTGGAAATAAATGCGGATCATGGGATTGGACTACGGGTCGAAAACGATCGGCGTTGCGATCTCCGACCCGTTGCTGATCACGGCCCAGGGGATTGAGATCATCAGACGTGATTCGGAGAATAAGATCCGCAAGTCACTTGCCAGGATCGAGGAACTGATCGCGGAATACGAGGTTGCAAAGATTATCCTCGGCTATCCGAAAAACATGGATGATTCCATCGGCGAGCGCGCCGAAAAGACGGAGGCGTTCAAGGAACGGCTGGAGCGCAGGACCGGTCTGGAAGTGATTTTGCGCGATGAGCGGCTGACAACGGTCGCGGCCAACGAGATCATGATCGAGAGCGGGATCCGCAGGGAAAATCGCAGCAAATATGTAGATGAGATCGCAGCAATGCTGATCTTACAGGAATATCTGGATGAGATCGCAAATGGATAAAATTTCTTTTTCTTATGAAGACGGCGCGGGGACCGTCGAATTTTATATTGTGGACCAAACAAGGATCAGCGGTGTCAATTATCTGCTGGTCGCGGATTCCCTGAATGAGGACGGGACGGCTCTGATCCTCGAGGATAAGGCACCAGAGGAATCGGCGGAAAGTCTTTATGAGGTCGTGGAGGATGAAGAAAAGCTTGCCGCGATCGCAAAGGTCTTTGAAGAATCAATAGGGGATATCACATTTACGGAGGATTGATTTGGATACGAATCAAAAGAATCGCAGCCTGCAGATCATTCCGCTCGGCGGTTTAGAGCAGATCGGAATGAACATCACGGCGTTTGCATATGGGGATTCCATTGTGGTCGTGGATTGCGGGATGGCTTTTCCGGAAGATGATATGCTGGGGATCGATCTGGTCATCCCGGATATCACATATCTTCTGGATCATGCGGACAAAGTGAAGGGCTTTGTTATTACACACGGACACGAGGATCATATCGGCGCACTGCCGTATGTTCTGAAGGAACTGAATGTTCCGGTATATGCAACAAGACTTACGATCGCCGTGATCGAAGGAAAACTGAAGGAACATAACCTTTTGGATACAACCGAAAGGCATGTGGTCAATTACGGCGATGAGATCTCTTTCGGCGAGCTGAAGGTGGAATTCATCAAGACCAATCACAGTATTGCCGATGCCAGTGCGCTGGCGATCAAATCACCGGTGGGGACGGTAGTACATACCGGCGATTTTAAAGTGGATTATACGCCGGTTTCGGGAAACCCCATCGATCTTCCGCGCCTTGCACAGCTTGGACAGGAGGGCGTGCTGGCCCTGATGTGTGATTCCACAAATGCGGAACGCCCCGGTTTTACCAATTCGGAGCGCACGGTCGGTACGACGATCGATTCGATCTTTGCGGATCACAGACATTGCAGGATCCTGGTATCCACGTTTGCGTCCAATGTGGACAGGGTACAGCAGATCGTGGACAGTGCCTGCAAATACGGAAGAAAAGTTGTCATTGAAGGCCGCAGTATGGTCAATATCATACAGACGGCATCGGAACTGGGCTATATCCAGATCCCGGATAATACACTGATCGATGTGGAAGAACTGAGCAACTATCCGGACGAGAAAACCGTCATCATCACGACCGGTTCCCAGGGAGAGTCCATGGCGGCGCTTTCCAGGATCGCAACCAATATCCATAAAAAGGTTACGATCAAACCGGGCGATCTGGTCATCTTCAGTTCCAATCCGATCCCCGGTAATGAGAAAGCTGTATCCAGAGTGATCAACGAACTCTGTCAGAAGGGTGCGGACGTGATCTTTCAGGATGCACACGTTTCCGGGCACGCCTGCCAGGAAGAGATCAAGCTGATCTACACCCTGGTGAAGCCCAAATACGCGATCCCCGTACACGGCGAATACAGGCATCTGAAAGCGCAGGCGGATATCGCGCATTTAATGGGGATCCCGTCAGAGAACATCAAGATCCTCTCTTCCGGCGAAGTCCTGACGCTGAACGAACGGGAGTGCAAGGTTACGGAAACGGTTAAGACAGGAGCGGTCTTTGTGGACGGGCTCGGGATCGGAGATGTCGGAAATGTGGTTATGAGAGACCGCCAGATCCTGTCACAGGACGGCATGATCCTGATCCTGCTGACACTGCAGAAGGGCACCAACATCTGTCTGGGCGGGCCGGATATCATTACCCGCGGATTTGTGTATGTCAAGGAATCCGATGAACTGATGGATGAAATGCAGGGGATCCTGGAAGAAACCGTCGAGAATCTGCAGGATAAGAATGTTACCGATTGGGGTAAGATGAAGAACGCCATGAAGGATGCCTTGAGCGGTTATGTATGGAAGAAGATGAAGCGTAAGCCGATGATTCTTCCGGTTATTACGGAAGTGGAATGATGATCGATATCATGGACAGGCTGCGCGAGTGCAGCGAGTATAAAAACTATCTGGAACAGAAGAAACGGATCATGCAGTTTCCGGATTTAAAGGGAAAGATCTACAGGATCCGGGAGATTTACGCGCAGATCCAGGATGTGACGGATCCTGCGGAGGAAGAAAACCTGCGATCGGAATATGAACAGTTATGTGATGATGTCCGGATCCGGGATTTTATGCAGGCCGAACTGGATTACTGCAGAATGTTCCAGGAACTTGAAGCGATTATGGCAAAAGAACTGGATCTGGATGAAACGGGAGGACCGTGTTAATGAAAATACAGCAATTTGCATATTCCTTTTTGGGAACGGTCATACGTGTCGTTATTCTGATCATTCTGGCGATCGTGCTCTTCAGGCTGGGCGGAAAGGCATACGAATTCGGTTTCCGGATTTTTACGGAAGAGCCTATGAGCGAGCCTCCCGGACGAGACATTCAGGTAACGGTGTCTAAGAGTGACGGGATCAAAGAAGTGGCGGAGATGCTTGAAGATAAAGGGTTGATCCGGGATGCTTTTTTGTTCCGCATTCAGGAAAAAGTATCTCTTTATGACGGTGATATTCATCCCGGGATTTTTACGCTCAATACATCCATGACGGCGGAGGAGATGTTCGGTGTGCTGCTGAAGACGGATGAGAATGAGGAAGAGTCGGAAGAGGGATCGGAAGAAGGGACGGCCAATTGATTTCTCCTGACAGGATCGAAGCTTATATAGATTCGCTTAATACCGGGAACACCCCCTTTCTTGACCGGCTGGAAGAAAAGGCGCTTTTAGAAAACATACCGATCATCAAGCGGCCCACACAAAACCTTCTGCGTTTTCTGCTCACGCTTCACAAGCCGCAGCGGATCCTGGAAGTCGGCACGGCGGTCGGCTTTTCTGCCATTCTGATGGCGACGTACGGACCGGCGGATTGCAAAATCACGACGATCGAGAAGTATGAAAAACGGTTCGCGATCGCGGAGCAAAATTTCACCGATTCGGGATACGCGGGGCAGATCCGGTTTTTAAAAGGAGAGGCAGAAGAGATCCTGCAGGATCTTGCGGATGCCGGCGAACAGTTTGACCTGATCTTTATGGATGCAGCCAAGGGCCAGTACCTGCATTTTTATGAAGCGATACGTGAGATGATGCCTGCGGGCAGTCTTCTCATTTCCGATAATGTTTTGCAGGACGGGGATGTTGTGGAATCCCGTTTTGCGGTTACAAGAAGGAACAGGACCATCCATTCCAGGATGCGGGAATACTTATATACATTGACGCATACGGACGAACTCATTACGGATGTGCTCCCGGTCGGAGACGGCGTTGCATTAAGTATCAGAAAACAGGATTGATATGCCAAAAAGAAACAGGCCGGAACTGCTGATTCCGGCAAGCAGTCTGGAAGTATTGAAAACCGCGGTCATTTTCGGAGCGGACGCGGTATATATCGGCGGAGAGGCATACGGCCTGCGCGCCAAGGCAAAAAACTTTGACGAATCCGAAATGCGTCAGGGTATCGGTTTTGCACACGAACATGGCGCCAAGGTCTATGTGACGGCCAATATTCTTGCCCACAACCGGGATCTTTCCGGAGCAAGGGAATATTTTGCAAGACTACGGGAAATGGAACCGGATGCACTGATCATCTCGGATCCGGGAATGTTCACGCTGGCAAAAGAAATCTGCCCCGGGATCGATATCCATATCAGCACACAGGCGAACAACACGAATTACCTGACCTATGACTTCTGGTGGAAAATGGGTGCGAAGCGTGTTGTGTCCGCAAGGGAACTTTCGCTGGAAGAGATCCGGGAGATCAGGGAACATATCCCTCCGGAAATGGAGATCGAGAGTTTTGTGCACGGCGCCATGTGTATCTCCTATTCCGGAAGATGCCTGCTTTCTTCTTTTCTGGCAGGACGCGATGCAAATCAGGGAGAGTGCACACATCCGTGCAGATGGAAATATGCCGTCGTGGAAGAGACACGCCCCGGGGAATACATGCCCGTTTATGAAAACGAACGCGGGACATATATCTTTAATTCCAAAGATCTGTGCATGATCGAACATATTCCGGAGCTTATTGATGCCGGCATTGACAGTTTTAAGATAGAAGGCCGCATGAAAACGGCACTGTATGTGGCAAGCGTTGCAAGGACTTACCGCAAGGCGATCGATGCATACCTGGAGTCGGAGGAAGTCTACAGGGCACATATGCCATGGTACCTTGAAGAGATCGCCAAATGTACTTACCGCCGCTTTACGACCGGTTTTTATTTCGGAAAACCGAATGAAGAGGCACAGATCTACGACAATAACACCTACGAAAAGGGATCCGTATATCTGGGTATCGTCGAAGATGTAGATGCATCGGGTGTCATCCGCATCGAACAAAAGAACAAATTCCTGGTCGGGGATACGATCGAGATCATGAAACCCGACGGACGAAATATCGCGGCAACCGTCAGAAAGATTACGGACGAAGCGGGAGAAGAAATGGACGGTGCGCCGCATCCGAAACAGATTTTATTTGTGACGCTGGAATCGGAGTCGCCCTGCGAGCCGTTTGATCTGCTCAGAGTCAATGCAGTAGAGGAAAAATCATGAAATTACTTTCAGTTGTTGTTCCATGTTATAACGAGGAAGAAGCACTTCCGCTCTTTTACGGGGAACTGGTGAAGACGAAGGAAACTTTTCGCGCAAGATTTCCGGATGTCTCCATGGAAATCTGGTTCATTGATGACGGGTCAAAAGATCAGACCCTGCAGGTGATCAGGGATCTTCGTAAAAAGGACGAGACGATCCATTATGTTTCGTTTTCCAGAAATTTCGGAAAAGAAGCAGGGATCTATGCGGGGCTCTCGCATGCAAAAGGCGATCATGTCGTGATCATGGATGCCGATCTGCAGGATCCCCCTGCACTCCTTCCGGAAATGTATGCAGCGGTAACGGAAGAGGGATATGACTCTGCAGCAACCCGGAGGGTGACCAGAAAGGGCGAGCCGCCGATCCGATCGTTGTTTGCAAGGATGTTCTACCGTCTGATCAATAAAATGTCAAAAACAGAGATCGTGGACGGTGCAAGGGACTACCGGATCATGAGCAGGAGAATGGTGGATGCGATCGTGGAGATGAGCGAGTACAACCGCTTCACGAAAGGCATCTACGGCTGGATCGGTTTTGAGACCAAGTGGATCGCTTACGAAAACATCGAGAGAGTTGCGGGCGAGACAAAATGGTCATTTTGGAAACTGCTGCTGTATTCGATCGAGGGCATCACCGCATTTTCAACCGCACCCCTGCGCCTGGCTAGCCTTGTGGGCTTTATTTTTACGGTGCTTTCGTTTGTGATGATCGTATTTATCGTGGTACGCAAACTGGTACTCGGCGATCCGACGCCCGGCTGGCCGTCCCTGGCATGCATCATCGTCTTTATCGGCGGCGTACAGCTGTTTTGCATCGGGATCCTCGGCGAATATCTGTCCAAGACCTACTTAGAGACCAAAAAGAGACCAATTTATATCACAAAGGAAGAGGAATAGCATGAAACTGATCATACAGATTCCCTGTCTGAACGAAGCAGAAACGCTGGAGATCGCGCTGAACGATCTGCCGAAACATATAGACGGCATCGACGAGATCGAATATCTGATCATCAATGACGGCAGCACCGACAATACCGTCGAAGTTGCCAAAAAATGGGGTGTCAATTATGTGGTAAGCTTTACGAGGAACAAAGGACTTGCCAAAGGTTTTATGGCCGGGATCGATGCCTGCTTAAGAAACGGTGCCGATATCATCGTGAATACGGATGCGGATAATCAGTATTGCGGCGAGGATATCGAAAAACTGGTCCGTCCGATCTTAAACGGGGAATCCGATATCGTGATCGGGGAACGTCCGATCGATGATACGGAGCATTTTTCACCGCTTAAGAAAAAACTGCAGCATTTTGGCAGCTTTGTTGTGAGAAAGGCGAGCAAAACGGATATTCCGGATGCGCCGAGCGGCTTTCGTGCATTCAGCAGGGAAGCGGCGCTGCATCTGAATGTCATGAACAATTATACCTATACCCTGGAGACGATCGTACAGGCGGGGCGCACCAGCATGGCGATCGATTCCGTGCCGATCAGGACCAACGGGGAACTGCGTAAATCCAGGCTGTTCCACAGTATGTTCGGTTATGTAAAACGTTCCATGTTAACGATCATCAGGGCATTCTTAATGTACAGACCGCTGACATTTTTCAGTATTCTCGGTCTGATCCCGTTCATTGCGGGTCTGATCCTGGGCGTACGTTTTCTGGTATACCTGTTTACCGGCTCCGGGAGCGGGCATATCCAGTCGCTGGTATTGGCCAGCACCCTGCTCCTGCTCGGATTTATGACCTTTATTTTAGGCTTACAGGCGGACATCATCGCGAACAACCGGAAACTGCTGGAGGATATCCAATACCGGGTCCGCCGGATCGAATACCACGAAGAGGAAAAAGAAGCGGGAAAGACGGATGTCAAACGTTAAGATTTCAGTGATCGTACCGGTCTATCAGGTGAAGGAATCCTACCTGAAAGAATGCCTGCACAGTATCCTGCATCAGACCATGCAGGAGCTGGAACTGCTCATCGTGGATGACGGGGCACCGGAAAAGATTGAAAAAGTGATCAGCCATTATGCCGGGCTTGACGAGCGCGTACGAGTATTAAGACAGCAGCATGCGGGTGTATCGGCCGCGAGGAATACGGGGCTGAAGGCAGCAGGCGGCAAATATGTGACCTTTGTGGATTCGGACGATCATATTGCGCAGGACAATCTTGAAAAGGTCTTTGCGTTTGCGGAAGAAAACGAACTTGAGATCGCTGTATGGGGGACATATAAATGCTTTCCCGAAAGACGGGAAGAATATATGCCCTTTACCGCAACAATTCCCATATTGAGAGAAGAGGAAAAACGGGACCTGATGCTCAAGACCATGGTGGGAGACTGGTCCGTTTACGGGAAACGCTGTACGAAGTACGGCTCCGGGAGTTGTTGTGCAAAACTGTATCTTCGTTCTTTTCTGACGAAGTTTTCTTTGGTTTATCCTGTTGGGATCGTTCGCTCGGAGGATGTGAATTTTAATCTCCGTGCGTTTGACAAGGCAGACAGGATCGGCTATCTGCATCAATTCTTTTATTTCTACAGACAACTGCAGGAATCGGCTACTTACCGCTATCGCGAGGGCGGCATTGCAATCTTTGAAGATGCACTGCATGGGCTTAAGCAGTTTCTGGATCAGAATGAGAAGCCGGAACTGTTTTATCAGGCTTATTATATGCGCTGCATTTTCTTTTTGCTGGAAGGGATGAATACGGATTATCTGCATCCTGAAAATCCCAAAAGACTTCCGGTGCGATTAAGGGAGCTTCGGAAAAAGATGGGCGAAGACCCGTTTGCCGATGCGGCAGTAAGAATTCAGGGGAAGTATTTCGGTTTCACAAAAAGGATACCGGTTTTTCTGACAAGGCATCGCATGGCGGCACTGATGGCGCTTTTCTTCACGCTTTATAACCGCCTGAAATGATCACTGATCGTTCAGCTGATCATACAATTCCTGTATGGTTTCGTTCATACGGTCCCAGGAAAACAGATAAGCGGCATCTCTCACACCCTGTTCCATCGCGGCAATGTCCGTATCGTTAAAGAAGCGGATCACGGCATCCGAGAGTGCGGAAGGATTTTCGCTTTCCACGAGATAGCCGGTAACGGAATCGTTCACCACATCCGGCAATCCTCCGACAGCGGTTGCAATGACAGGCTTTTCAAAGCCGTAGGCGATCTGAATGATCCCACTCTGCGTTGCGGATACATACGGTGCAACGACAACGTCAGATGCGGCAAAGTATTGTTCCACTTCTTTATCCGGGATATAGCCATCGTATATGGAGATCACATCATCTACACCGGCTTGTGCGATGAGTTCCAGGTATTCCGGTTTGCTGTCTCCGAAATCACCCACGATCAGAAGTCTGCTTTTTGGCAGGCTTTTTTTGATGGCGGGCATTGCCTGGATCAGATATTTCAGACCCTTGTATTTCCGTACAAAACCGAAGAACAGCAGAACCTGTTCATCCTCTTTGATGGACAGCTGCGCCCTTGCTGCAGCCTTGGAGGTATTCTTCATCCGGAAAGCATCGTAGGTCGGATGGACCGTCTTTTTATAGACGGCATCCGGAAGGAGGCGTTTCAGATCCTTTTCATCCAGTCCCGACTGTACGATAAATGCATCGGCATGTTTTAATGTAAGGCCTGCCCATGTCTTGTCTAGCGGAACGTGTTCATGCGGAAGAACATTGTGGCAGATAAAAATAATCTTTGCACGAACGGATTTCGCAAGGGTCCGGAAACAGAAGGTAAAATACGGATGCCACCATTCCATGATCACAAGATCCGGATCCAGTTCGTTGATATTTTTAGCCACCTTCAGCCAGTTGAACGGATTGAGCGTATTGATCCAATACTTTGTACCATCGATCCGGAAAGAATCGTTGGAATAGTCCTTTTGTTTCTTGCGGTAGAGAAACTGCGGGTACTGAAAGGAAAAAGAGACCATGGTAACATCATAGGTCTTGGAAAGATTGCTGCATAAAAGCGATGTATAATGTGAAATCCCGCTCGAATAGGGATATACGGGACCGATCAGGACGATTTTTCGAAGGTTCATTTTACCCATGTTCAAGCCTTTCTATCCGCGGCGCTTCCGCTTGTTCTGAAAATAAAAGAAGGCGCGGCGCGGCAGGTAGAGGATGCGGTCGATCTTCTGGTGAAATCTTGCCTGATCCTCATATCGTTTTCCGATGTAAATACGGTTGCGTCTGTATGCTTTTTCTTTTCCCTGCTTCAGGATCTCAAAAAGATAATCGGACAGATAATGATCTGCAAGTGTCTGTTTGGCCAGCGAATCATCTGTCAGAACAGGTGCTTTGAGCATTTCCATAAAACGCGCATCGTCCGCATCAATGCGTTTGATCTCATCAAGAACGTCAGTAAATGAAGCAAAGTCATGGCAGTTGATAAATGCCTTCGGATTAAATTCTTTTGCGATGTCGGGGTTTCCCCAGTAGATCGGAACGGTCTGTCCCGCAAAAGCTTCCATGAGTTTCTCCGTGGTATAGCCAGGCGCGGAGGTGTTTTCAAAGCACATGGTGAACTTATACCCTCTTTCAAAGGCAATCTTATCGGATACCGGTCCGCCGACGTTGTTTTTATATTTTCCGCCGGAGTCTACGCGCTTATAGGTTTCCAGCGTGCGGATCATTTCGGATCTTGCCGGATCGGAGATCGCATTGCTGATCACGTAATTGCAGAACTTTTTATCTCCTAACCGGTAATCATCGGGAAGCAGATGCTTTGTAAGGGCAAGTTCGCATGCTTCTTTATAGAGCACGTAGAGGGGAAGGCGCAGGTAGCGGTCACCAAAGGTGATCGGCTGAAAACCAAGCGCATAGTCCGTGAGATTAAAGTCCGGACAGAGGTTTTCCCCGGTGTAGTAGATCTTTACGCAGTTGTATTTCAGATGCCTGTTCCCGAAATTGGAACAGAACACAAAGTCGGGATCATTCGAGAGCTCGACGCGGAAGTGCCGGCTTATTGCATCGTTAATGAAGTTGTTTTCCGGATCAAAATCATCCCAAAAGTCCGAATAATTGATCTTAACAGTGTTCATTCTGACCTCTCATGATACGCTGGCATTTTCGTATAATATGAATACACCATTTCGGGAAATGGTCCATGACAAACTGCTTGATCTTCAGGGAGCGCAGTTTTTTGTCATAGGATTTACCCGGATAGTGATCGATCCCGTGCGCCCGTTGGATCTGCGTGGTTTCAATAAAAGTATGCAAAAGATCAACGGAAGACAGCCCGTCCAGTGTTACGGTACAGACCGTAAGATCCGTGTCGGTGAATCGGTAACCGTGCTGAAAGGCATAAAGCAGAAAGTCATAATCGGCGCCGATCCGGTATTCCTCACGAAAAGGGTATTCTTCAAGCAGGCTGTGCGGGGCGAAAACGGTTTGGTGGGAAAACGGCATCCGCTTTGTGATCAGGGAAAGATCCTTGCCGTAGCGATAAGATCTGCCGAATTCGATCGCGGCTGCATCTCCGTAGAAGATGGCCGGTGTTTTCCCTTCGTCTTTATTTACGATCTTTGCCAGATCCGACAGCACATGTTTGTTTTGCAGACAGTCGTCGGCGTTGAGGAAATTCACATATTCTCCGCATGCATGGCGGACACCGTGATTCATGCCCTCATAGATCCCGTGATCCTCTTCGCAAAAGATCCTGCAGGGAATGCCAGCTGCCGCAAAGGCGTCTTTAAAGGATTCTGCGATCTGCAGGGTATGATCTTTGGAAGCGCCGTCCATGATAATGTACTCAAAATCACGAAAGTCCTGTGACAGGACAGAGCGGATCGTTTTTTCGATACAGCCTTCGGCATTGAAGCAGGTTGTAATGATCGAAAACAGTGCCATAAATACAGTCCTTCCCACGTCGTATCAAACTTAAGTATAGTTGAATTTATGCGACAAATCAACTATACTTATAAGGACTATGTCAAGCAAAGAGGGCATTATGCTGAAAAGAAAATGTACGGAAATCGGATCAGTCATTTATCGCAATCTGGTATATCCGTTTGTGCGTCTGATCATCGAACTGAAAACAAAGAGCATCATGCGGCCGAAGTCCTATCTGCACGGCGGATCAAAGCTTGAGGGCCGCAACTATATCGGAAGGTCTACGATCTTAAATCATACGACGGTCGGATTCGGCTCCATCATTCACGACAACGGGGATTTCAGCAACGCGCGGATCGGACGGTACAATTCCATCGGGCCGAACGTCGCCACGATCCTGGGACGGCATCCGCTTGATAAGCACGTATCCACACATACGGCATTGTTTGATGCAAGTGCGCCGCACGGCTTTACCTATACGGATGAGACGACCTACAATGCCGTCACTTATCTGGATGAAGAGGCCGGGGTGCAGGTGATCATCGGCAATGATATCTGGATGGGCAACGATGTACGCATTCTTTCCGGCGTTACGATCGGAGACGGTGCGGTGATCGGAACCGGTGCGATCGTGACAAAGGATGTGGAACCCTACGGGATCTACGCAGGCGTGCCTGCAAAACTGATCCGGAAACGTTTTGATGATGAAACGATCGCCTCTCTTCTGAAGATCAAATGGTGGGATCAGGGAGAGGACTGGATCAGGGAGCATATCAAGCAGTTTGCGGATGTAGAGGAATTTATCAAAAATGATCAGTCTGCTGAAAAAATTTAATTATATCTTCAACCGGAAACAGAAGATCCAGTCGATCCTGCTTTGCATCGGCCTGTTTATCGGCGCGTTCTTTGAGATGATCGGCGTATCATTGATCGCGCAGTTGGTATCGCTGATCAGCAAGCCGGAGACCATCCATACGAACAAATGGATGCAGTGGCTCTATGATATTACGGGATCACAGACGGACCGTGATTTCTTTCTTTATGCCGTGCTGGCGCTGATCGGGGTCTATCTTTTTAAGAACATTTACCTGATGGTTTTAAGCTACGTGCAGTATACGTTCATCTATAACAACCAGCTCCGTCTGTCAGGCCGGCTGGTGGACTGCTATCTGAAGAAACCCTATACGTACCATCTTGATAAGAATTCCGCGGAAATGATCCGCTCGATCATGCTGGATTCGGAGCGCTTTTTCCAAATGCTCCTGACATTCTTTTCCGTGTTTTCGGAGATCTTAATGTCGGGACTGCTGTGTCTGTACCTGCTGATCGAAGACTGGATGACCACGGTTGCGATCGTTGTGATCCTGCTTTTCGTATCCGGGATCTATCTGCTGATCTTCCACGGAAGATCAAAAGAGAACGGGAAGATCTCACAGTTTAACGACGGAAAGATGCACCAGGCGATCAATCAGGCACTGGGCGCTGTCAAGGATATCAAGATCCTGCATCGCGAATCCTTCTTTGTAAATGCTTTTACAAAGCGCGGAAAAAGAAAATACACCGCTGTCCGCAATAATGAGGTCATGGGCCAGATTCCCAAGTATCTCATCGAAACGGTCTGTGTCGGTGCGATTTTGCTGGTTCTTGTAGTCAAACTGTTCCGGGGACAGGATCTGAATGACATGATCCCGCAACTTGCAGCGTTTGCCATGGCAGCTTTTAAACTCCTGCCGTCTGTCGGCAAGATCGATAACTATTTAAACCTGATCATTTTCCTGCGCCCGTCCGCCGATCTGATCTATCGCGATATCAAAGAAACCGAAGATATGCTTGGCGTGATCATGCAGGATCATTCCAGTGCACCTGAGCGTGCGGAAGGCATCCGTGTCGAGCATGTTTCCTATCGTTATCCGAATACGGAAAAAGACGTGTTAAGCGATGTCAGCCTTATGATCCCGGAAGGTGCGGCTGTCGGTTTTATCGGACCGTCAGGTGCCGGAAAATCCACGCTCGCGGATGTGATCCTCGGGATCCTTTCCCCAACGGCCGGCAACGTGTATTACGGGGATATGGATGTACATGAGCATCCCATGGCGTGGTCGAAAAAGCTTGCCTATATCCCGCAGTCCATCTTTCTTGCGGATGAGACGATCCGCAGCAATGTGGCGTTCGGGATCGAGGAAGATGAGATCGATGATGAAAAAGTCTGGCGTGCGCTTTCGGAAGCGCAGATGGATACATTTGTCCGTTCCCTGCCGGAAGGACTGGAAACCATGGTCGGAGAGCGGGGCGTACGCTTATCGGGCGGGCAGCGCCAGAGGATCGGGATCGCAAGAGCACTTTACTCCGATCCCCAGATTCTGGTATTGGATGAAGCAACGGCCGCACTGGATACCGAAACAGAGACGGCTGTCATGGAAGCCATTGACAGATTAAGGGGCCGCAAGACGCTGATATTGATCGCGCACAGACTGACGACCATTTCCGGCTGCCAGATCATCTATAAGATCGATAACGGAACCGTTACGGATTATACGGAAGAATTTCACCGGGAGAACGGTTAGAGCATGGACTATAAAGTATCTGTCATCTTTATTACATACAACCATGAAAAGTACGTGGAAAAGGCCTTAAGAAGCGTGCTCACACAGGAAACGGACTTCCCGTTTGAAGTGGTCGTTGGCGAGGATTGTTCCACGGACGGAACCAGGGAGATCTTAAAAACTGTCGCAAAGGAATATCCGGATCAGGTGCGTTTGTATTTGCGCGATACAAATACAGGCGGAAGGCCCACAGTGAATGTATATGAAACCACCATGCGCTGCCATGGCAAATATCTTGCCTATCTGGAAGGAGACGACTGGTGGACGGATCCGAAAAAGTTGCAGAAGCAGGTAGATTTTCTCGAATCCCATCCGGAATACATGGCTGTGACGCATAGTATGCAGATGGTGGATGAAGAAGGCACGCCGATCACGGACCCGGAAATATTGAAACTCGGAAGTCTCTATGACTGGCCGGAAGGAGATTTTACCTATCACGATTACTGCTACAGCGCGAAATTTCCGGGACACTATGCAACATTGGTCTCCAGGAACATTTATCCGGCCGCAAAGTATGATTATTCCATTCTCCACAGAGCGAGTGATTTTACCGATGATGCCGTGATCCTGCTGTTTCTTCTCATGCAGGGGAATATCTACCGGATGGGCGAAAAGATGAGTGCCTGGCGGTATGTACAAAAAGCGGGCGGTGAAAACTGGAACTCCGTGATCATGCAGCGAAACCTGCTTAAGGAGAATGCTTATCTTTCCAAAACCCTGATGCAGTGGGTGGAGAAGAACAAAGGACTGACGGAATATTCCGAAAAACGGTGCAGGGAAGATTTCGGACTGGCGCTTCGGATGTTCATAAAAAAGCCAAATGGGGAAAATCTGCGTTTTCTGAAGGATATGTATGACTACGGGATCACTCATGTCGTCAAAAAAGACCAAAGGACTACGCTGTTTGGGTACAGTATTGCCACGATTGTCAAAAAGCTTTTCGGAGGAAGGCAATGAAAGAGGAAAAAGTCATACCGGTGATCCGTTCATCGATGCCGGAATTTGATGAATATGTCGAAATGATCCGTCCCCTGTGGGAGAGCAGATGGCTCAGCAACATGGGGAAAAATCATGAAGAACTGACGGTAAAGCTTAGGGACTATCTGAAAGTTAACGAGCTTCTGCTGTTCGTGAACGGCCATATGGCCCTGGAACTGTGCCTGCAGGCCATGGGTCTTACGGGTGAAGTGATCACAACGCCGTTTACCTTTGCTTCGACTACGCATGCGATCGTCAGGAACGGCCTGAAACCGGTATTCTGCGACATTAAAGAAGACGATTACACGATGGATCCTGACAAGATCGAAGCGCTGATCACGCCGAAGACTTCGGCGATCGTGCCCGTACATGTTTACGGCATGCCCTGTGATGTGGAAAAGATCGGTCAGATTGCAAAGAAACATAACCTGAAGGTGATCTATGATGCGGCGCATGCGTTTGGCGTGGAAGTTAACGGGAAAGGGATCGGATCCTATGGGGACGCATCCATGTACAGTTTTCATGCCACGAAGGTCTATCACAGCATCGAGGGCGGCGCCATCGCAACGAAAGATCCGGCGATCGCAGACAGACTGACACGCCTTCGCGACTTTGGGATCCGTGATGAAGAGATCGTGGATGAGATCGGTCCAAATGCCAAAATGAATGAATTCTGTGCCGCGATGGGACTGTTGAATCTCGTCAATGTTGACAGGCATATCGCAAAACGGAAAGCAGTTACGCAGCGGTACCGGGAACAGCTGAACGGCTGTGTGAAGATCTTGCCTGCCGAAAAGACAAATGTCAGATATAACTACGCCTATTTCCCAATCGTAACGGATCATCGGGACAAGCTGATGGAAGAACTCGGAAAACAGAATATCCGGGTACGGAAATATTTCTATCCCCTGACCAAGGATATGGAATGCTACAGGGGACAATTCGCAGATCAGACACCGGTAGCCGAGTACGTTTCTTCCCATGTGCTGGCCCTGCCGATCTACGAGGAAATGACCATAGAGGATGTGGACCGTGTCTGGCATGCGATCAGACAGGCCCTTGGAGAATAAACGGATATGATCATCGTCAGACTGACCAGCGGACTGGGTAATCAGATGTTTCAATACAGTTTCTGCAAACTGCTGCAGGAACGCTACCCGTCTGCAACCGTAAAAGCGGATACGCGCTGGCTCTATCGTAACGATCCGCATCACGGCTTTGAACTGACAAAAGTATTTCCGAACCTTTCGCGACCGCCCCTTGCCCTGCAGGAGGCCGGTATCCGGGACTGTTTTCGTGTAACCGGACAGATCTACGGTTGCCCGAAAAACAAGATGCTTGCAAAGGTCTGGGGCAGATTTACCGGCGGGCTCAACAGGCGCCTTCGAGAAGGAAAATACAGGGATCGCTATAGAAATAACATGATCGATGATTCTACCGGTGCCGTTGATGATCTGTACCAAAAGGTCATGCACCTTGATCCCCAAAAGGATTACTATATCATCAGTTACTGGGCGTCGGAAAAATACTATAAAGAACGTATTGAGAAAATACAAAAAGAATTTGCTTTTGACGAGCCAAAGGATCAAGAGAATCAGAAGATGCTTGCAAGGATCGACGGAAGTGATTCCGTCAGCATCCATATCCGTCGCGGCGATTATCTTCTGAAAGAGAATGCGGACAAGTTCAAAGCACTTGGCATGGAGTATTATGGGAAGGCCATTGCCTATATCGAGGAGCGTGTGGCAAATCCGACGTTTTTTGTCTTCTCGGATGATATCGCTTTTGCGAAGGAACTGTTTGCGGATCGCTCCGACATGGTCTATGTGAGCCACAATACCGGGATCAACAGTTTCCGCGATATGCAGTTAATGAGCCGCTGCAAGCATAACATCACCGCCAATTCCACCTTCAGCATCTGGGCAGGGATCCTCAACAAGAATGCGGGACACTTAACGATCTATCCCGCTGCTTATATGTACGGAGAGGATACGGAAGAAAAAACGCTGCCTGATTGGATCCGGATATCATGAAAACATTATCTGTCATCATTCCTAATTACAATAATGAAAAATACCTGCCTTTTTGTATCGAGAGTGTGCAAAAACAGACTTATCCGATCGAAGAGATCGTCATTTATGATGACTGCTCGACGGACGGATCAAGAGCACTGCTTGAAGACTATGCAAGGAAGGATCCGCGGATCCGTCTGATCCTTGCAAAGGAAAACAAAGGGGTTTCTTCAGCAAGGGATATTGCGATCCGCTCCTGTCATACCGATTATATTTGTCAGCTGGATGCCGATGACACCTACTATGATGAGAATAAACTGATGCGGGAAATGCAGAAGGTGAACGAGGCAAAGGAACCCATATGCGCGTTTTCACAGACGGTGCTGACGGATGAAGACGGAAATGTGACCGGAGACCTGACTATACAGGATCTGCAGAAGAACTACCGTTTTAGAACGATCACACAGAGTATCGGCGTTTACATCGCAAGAGACTTTTGCTTTCCGCTGGAAGCCTATAAAAAGGTTGGCGGCTATGTTACGGATATGAAATTGTTTGAAGACTGGGATCTGAGTCTGAAGCTGCTTGGTGTCTGCGCGTTTATCTTTTCGGGCGGTCATGGAACGGCTTATCGGCAGAAGACCTCGGGTTTAAGCCGGGTCAGTCAGAAGAAGATCGTAAAAGCCAAGATCCGTGCCTTCAGACAGGCAGGACAGTATCTGCACTACAGTTTTAAAGAATGGTTTTGTTTCTATGCCAGGACATTCTTCTACGCGCTTTTGGGTCTTGTTAAGGGTTGTTAAACCAGCTGATATAGTCAAACGCATCATAATAGCGTTTCCCCGTAAAAGGATTCCGGTATGCAAAGGCCATGCCGGCATCGGAATCTTCAAATCCCGGGATATACACCGCAGATTTAATATCCGCATACGGAAGATGGGTATATACTGCTTTGTGCTGATAGGGCAGAGCATCAAATTCCTTTAACTGTTCCATGGTGCAGCCGTCCGTATCAGTAAAGAGGATAAAGAGGTTATTGTGGTTAATTCGTTTCGTACGTTCCGTCCATTTCTCTGCTGCTTCCTCTTTACTGTGGTAGTGCTGGAAATAGATGCGGATATCATCGAGTAGGGCAACGGGGTAGTTGATCCCCTCTTCGCTGATAAATTTAAGATCGCTGTTGATATAGTGATCCATGTCCTTTAAGTATTTCAGGTAATCGCCGGGATAAAGCCACAGATTGACAAAGGGAGAACGGAATTTCAGCC